>OLOI01000349.1_pt1 | contig 47751 bp, 47 predicted proteins | sample 1672131 | NCBI WGS metagenome assembly OLOI01 (sample SAMEA3136651, study PRJEB25190) | human gut metagenome
AATCGTCCTCCCATGCGCTGCTCCGCACATACAGGCCGCGCCCGAAGCGGTACATCTCGCCGCTCTTGACAAACTCCTGTAAAACGCTGCGGTGCAATCCGGCTTCCGTCACCTGCGCTGCGGTAATCGTGCCGTCCTCCGATGCTTCCAGCAGTTCTTCGATTTTCTCCTTGGCGCTCATGCTTCTCACCTCGCTTTGACAATCACACATTATATTATATAGAAATAATGTGTGATTGTCAACTGCAAAACGACGAACGCACATTAAATTACTCGAAAAAAATGTGTGAATGTCAGAGAAGCTACAAGGCTTTGTCCTGTTCCTGTCCGTGATTGGGGGAAAGGATGCTGTCGATGTTCTGCTTGACGGCATCGTATGCGCTAGAGTTCCTTGTGGATATATTCTTTCGTCGGCGAGGTGGACTTGCCCGAATAATGCCCGACATGTCCGGCACAGCTTATGGGTTTCGGATGTGAATGGAAAATTTTATCACTTCTATTGCTTTTTTATCTAACACAAGTTAATGGTTTTTCATCGAAGCACCCCTGCCAGCACAAAACGGGCATCATCAAACTCATAGCTACAGGTAGAGAGCGTTAGAATGTGATCAGAGATATTCGGTGCAATCTCGCTGGTGAAGCAGGAACGGTCAGCCGCATTCTGAAGCCAGACTTCAAATTCCGCTTCCGTAAAACCAATTTCCCACGCATCGTCCTGTGGTGCGGCAACATACCCCGCGAAGAACACTACTTTATAGTTTTTGTCCGGTGTTATCAGCAGCGCGACCGGATGCTCATCAAAGAATTCCTGCTTTTTATATCTATCAATGCCTGTAAACATTGTGCCGTTCTTCATATGATGTCCGTAAATAATGGAGTGCCGGTCGGCAAAGCTTGCGTCGTTTCGGAAATCCAGGAATATACAGCCGGACCCATTCCACTCGCCGCTGAACAGGTGCTTCAAATAATAGCTGTTATCTCCTCCCTGTACAATCGGATAGTTGATCTTCGTTCCTTCAATGCAGATCCAAGCAACGATGTCAGGGTTGATCTCACGCAGTACAGCAAAATCCACCTCAGGCCAAACCGTGTCGTCCTCATCAGGAAGTGTTTCTGCCCCGGCTGGCTTGTTGATAACAGGTGGCTGTGGTTCGGCAGTTTTCTGTGGAAGCGAAATCATGTGACTGATATCCTCGTAAGCAGCTTCACCAGCGTGATACTCGGATCTAATCGCCCATATCTTCCATGCAGAAAACGACATGACTGCGAGAAGAACGGCTGTGAGGCCGCCTAATAACAGTTTATTTTTCAGTTTCATGTTTTTCCTCCTGCTGCTTCACTAATCTGTAAAATGTGCTCCTCTTTAGGCCGAGCTGGCGCATTGCAGCAACCGCCGTAATCGTACCGGCCTTCCAGTCTGAATAGAATTGATTCCAGTTTGGCGGAAAGTCTATCATTGGGCGCCCCAAATGCTTCCCCGCCTCTTTTGCAATGGCGATCCCTTCAGACTGTCGCCGCTTTGTTGTGATACGCTCCTGTTCAGCAATACTCGCAAGCACTTCAATCAGAATGTTGTTTATCATCTCAAAAATCCAGTCCTGCTCATCAGGAAGTTCCACCATGGTAGTCGGGATGTCAAGGATTTTGATCCGAATGTGATGCTCCCGGAAGTATTCCAACTCTTTTTTGATGTCAATCTTTCTCCGACTGAGTCGATCCAGCGATTTAACAATCAGGGTATCTCCGTCGCGGAGAAAGTGATTCTTCAGCGACTGGTACCCCTCACGCTCCAAATCCTTGCCGCTTACCTTGTCCGTAATGATATCCCGCTCCTCCACGCCGGCATCCATGAGGGCCTTGAGTTGCCGATCCAGATGTTGTTCTCTCGTAGATACACGGGCATAGCCGTATGTCTTTTTCACCTTGTTTTCATCTCCTTTTCCGTTTCAAAAGCTCATGCCTTTTTCGGACATATCCCAAAATGACAAAATAACTTTTTCGGACACAGAATCATATCCCGATTGCCCAGCCATTGGCAACGCTGAAAAGGTAGACCTTTTCAGATACCCTATTACACGGAGGTGAGAGATGAATTACAGCAAATAGTCTTTGTATTCTTCGATGAGGGAGGGCAAGAGGATTTGAAAGCTGGTTGATGAAATGCTGCAAACAGATTACTGCCTATCGGAATTCCCAGACCCCTGCCTGCTATCGATTTATAGCACAGCGGAATGAGTTGTCTATAGATGAATAAAAAGGCATTCTGAGCCGCAAGGGGCCAGCGTGCCTTTTTGCCTTTGAAAAAACATCCTACTCGTATAAGATTATGTATTCTTTAAGTATGGCATCAGTTTTCTTCTTTTCGTATTGTCTGGCTAAACATCATTATGCTTGTATATATTGCAACAGCAATTACCAGCCATTGCAACAACGCAAGCGACATGGACTTTACTACAAGCGCAGCAAATAACACGCCTGGTATGCCTGCAACCGCGAAAGCAAATGCAGCCTGCTTATTATATCTGCTGGACTGAAAATAAGGGAATGATCCGCTTGCAACACCCAAAAATCCAAGGCCCATCATTATTGGAAATGATACTGCGGGACTCATGCCAAGCATATACACAAGGCACATAGTAGGCGCATAATTACCAATACCCACAGTAAGCAGTGCTCCCAATACCATTGATACGATGCATGCAATCACTAGCTTTATGCCAGATAAGCCTACTGCATCTCCGCCAAGAGGCATAAGCCCAAACTTACTCATAAGCATCAATAGTGCTGCAGTAGCAAGTCCTGTACCCATAGTTATCCTTAAGGCCCTTATCGGTAGCTTTCCTGCGATCTTCCCTCCCACAACTGCCCCAAGTATTCCTGCTCCATACATACCCAAAAGCGTCATAAGTTCAACCTTAATAATTGACAACGACACGAGTGCTTCTGCTGCAACAGGTAATACACAACCAACCACTAGCGTTCCCGGTATTTCATCATCATCTACCGTTTTTGTCAACTTATAAGTTGCCATTGTGGGCGCAAGGCTACCTATGCCAAGGTAATCGAAAAAGTTGATAATTAACCCAGTAAGCCAAAACACACAATAATGTTTAAACCGAAGCCCCTTTTCCCTTTTTTTGATGAAATCCTTTGATAAAAAGAATGCTTGTACAGCCGCAAAGATACTCACGGCTACCTGTATGCACTTTAACAGCATAACTATCACTTCCTTTCAAAAGTTATATCTTTGCGTGGTATGTTATAGGGATGGTCTTTATAATGCCAGGCATATCCGCAGTTTCAAGGTGATGCAACGCTGCCTTGACTATCGTAGTTTGCATCTCCACATTATGAGGCTCACCTGCGTTGGCGCCCATGGGCACGGTAGGAGCTATTGCCCTGGGAGAGCCCTGTTGCTTGCATACAGGAGGAAGAGCCGCTATGATACAGGTTGAAATACCTGCCATTTCTATTGCTCTCTGCACAAGAACTGCAGAGCGGTGGCATGTGCCTCAGCCAGCTGTAAGTAATACAACATCCGCACCCTCCTCTTTGAAGAGCTGGGCAACCTCCGGGCCAATAACGTTTGTAAATGTTTCTATATCGCCGCCACCGCCCATGAAGCCGGCGTTTACATCGCAGAACTTTTTGATGACACCAGCCTTCTCCAGTTCCTGCATACGCTGATACGGCCACATGCAGTTGATATCCTTATTCACATCGGTATGGTCATACCCTCCGTGAGTTATCATCAGTTCATCGGGTTGTACATTTGCGGGTATCTGTCGCCAGGTGCGGTCTCCGGCCAGTTTATAGGGTTTCTGCGTCTTAAGATGCACACCGCAGGCGCTTGCAATTCCAACCTTGCACTCGGTTATGGGGTTGGTAAGGGGGTTCCATACCGGCGGCGGTGTTATTGGAGTGTATATTTCCGACGTCATATTGGGCACTGTGGTTATGTTTTTTATGATAATCATAATCTGTCGTTTTCCTCCTTCTCGTATTTGTCATCCTTCATTTCTATATAGCTCATCAGAAATTTCACTTCATCGCCAACCTTTGGATCGTGTTCGCATATCAACCACCGACGGGGCAGTTTAAGCACCCCCAAACGAGAGGCTATCTGTATTATTATCTCGGTGTCGTTGAGTTCCCGTATGGTGCCGGTATATGGTACCGCGTCGTTATTGACCCTTATGCCGTGGATCAGCATTTGTAGATCTCCCGGGCACTTTGCTCGTTTTCCTCGATGATGTTATAATTGTACTTTCTGTGTGCAGGATTTATCTTCTTCCCTCCCATTTTCGTCTTCATCATCGCCACCGCGCGGAGAGCGGCCTCCGGGCTGAGTGAGTTCTTTGCAAGTATATCCTCAACATTGCCGTCCTCGGACACGCAAAGATCTACCATAGCATCCATGTACTTGTTACCAACCACCAATGCTCCCTGTACACCGCAGTATGATACGCCGACCACGGGTATTCCCAGCGAACCTATCTGCTCAATATGTGAAGCAAAGTCTATATGATTGTTGCCGAAGCCCTCAGTGGTGACTATCGCTCCCTGAACATTCATACCTTCAACCGTAGCACCAACTCGCCTGGAAACGTAGAACTTCTCAGCATTTGCCTGCGGGCTTCCCACGAACAGCACACCTATAAAATCCAGTTCAGGATCCTCGGCCAGTAGCTTTACAATAGGTTCGCGCCAATATGCCAAAGAAGTTTCCTTAGTGTCCGGGGTTATGCAGGTAAGGGCATGTATGCCGCCATCCCGCACTTCGTTTACGCGGAGAAATATCGGTACGTTGCCAAGATCTACGTTTGGCCTACCTCCTATGAAACCACATGGCTCTTCGGGCAGTATGAGGTTGTCATGCATGGCGCCTTGGCCCATTATTTCTTTCACCAGCAGCACACGCGGTCTGCCCGGGCGCGCCATTTCTTTATAGGTGCGCTCCTCCGCAGCATCCGAGATTTCTTTTTTCTTAAGCTCTTCCCTTATCTCCTGAGTCACAATATCCATTGCCTGATGACTCGCCAAAGGACCGGGACGTTCCATTCCAGTACCAGCCTTTATGGTCACGTCAACGTGGATTATATAAGCATCTTTGTCTGGTGCGCCGGGTCTTCCCCAAAATACGTTATTTTCATATACGCCGTTGCTTACGTTTGCCTCGGCGGTTTGTAGACCGGTTTCGTCAGTACCCGTGAGCAACATATAAACACCAGTCATTTCGAAGGTTGTGCCGATACCTAGTTCTCCTTCCTTCTTTACGGCAATCGGCTGAATATCCATCATGGTATTAACATATACATCCTGCTTGTCCGGAGAGATAATATCCATATGCACAGCAGTCACGAGATCACTACAATCTAGCGCCTCGGGTACAAGGCTTTTGCGAACCGTCAGCACACCGTTCTCAAAATTGGTCTTGTCGCCGAGCTTTACCTCCTTAACGGGAAATGTGTAGTTTTTCAGTTCGCTGCGGACAAAGTCTTTATGATCTTCTGCAACCTTAGCAGTCTCTGTGGGCGCAGGCAGCACGGCTGCAGCAAAGTTGTTCTCAGACGAAACGAAGCCCATCGGCAGTTCGATGTTTATGCCCCTGCCTTCGTCAATGTGCAACTTCAGCACGCCTGCCTTCTTTGTGGCTGGAGCTGCTGCAACCTCTGTTTTTTTCGTCACCGGGGTGGACGTTTCTTCCTTTTTCTCGTTGGGGACCTCTACACCCTTCACCATATCGGCGGATATGGGGATGAGGGAATCGGCGGTCTTTACCAATGTTGCCCCCATTACCTGCCCTATTGCCAAAGCTCCTGTAAGAGTCAAAAGGCCTGATTCTACCAATTCGTCAAATATTGCCGGATCCTCAAGGTTGTGCTCTGTAAGCACGGTGCCCGCTTCTGTGCGGCAGCATAGTACTGCAGGATCTTTCCTGTGTTCCTGTGCGTATTCAGCGGAAATTGACATACGTTCCTCCTCCTCCTTTTTGGCTTCGTTTGTTTTCTTTCAGCAAATCTCTGATTGACATTTTATATTGCATATAATAATATCATTGTATCATTAAGAATAGTGATAGTAATTGCAGTCAAATATGAATAATATTCATATTTTGCTTTTTTTATTCGATTATGACCAGATAGTTGAAATAGTTATAACGCTTATGCAATTCTTTATAAACTGGAGGAGCTTATATGGCGCTTGATAAACACCGGGTATTTGTCATGGTAGCAGATAACAGAAGCATAACAAAGACCGCCGAGAAGCTAAACTACACTCAGTCTGCCATAAGCCATATAATCAAGAACCTCGAAGATGAAATAGGAGTGCAGCTCATAATCCGTAGCAAATACGGTATCCATCTCACCCCTCAAGGTGAGGACCTTCTTCCCATTGCCAGGCAAATAGTGAAGCACGAAAATATATTTGATCAACAAGCTGCAATGCTAAGAAGTTTTAAACGTGGCACGATTCGCGTCGGCTCCTTTTCCAGTGTTTCTTTTTTCTGGATGCCGCCTATAATCAAATTACTAAAAGAAGAATATCCCGATATAACCATAATACAAACACATGATAACTATCCTGATATAGAAAACCATGTAAACCAAGAAGTTGTTGACTGTGACTTTCTCAGCGCAAAGCACCGCACAAAGCTAGACTTCATACCGCTTGTTGATGATGAATACTATGTTATCCTTTCTCCAGATCATCCGCTTTGCCGCTTTGAACGTATCCCCATAGAAGCACTGGATGGCGAACGAATGGTTCTCATGGATGACGGCGGTGAGGGTTACGATACCATGAGTATCCTCAAGAATCTTTCCTATACTGTTGTTCACTGGGTGAATGAAGATTTTCTTGCCTTACCGTTGGTAGAATGTGGTCTGGGCATTAGTATATTGCCAAAGTTGATAATTGATATCTTTTGTAATACAACAAATGTAGTTACCAAGAGGTTTGCTGTCCCCCGCTATCGCACTATAGGAATTGTGGTTAAAAGTATAAATGATATATCCCCCCTGACAAAACTGTTTATTTCCACTGTGCAGGATTTTGTAAAAAACCATGTCCAAAAGTGAATATAAAGTGAAGTGATTTTCGCAAATGCGTACAGCATGCGGCGCTCCTCCTATTATTCACCCATGATCTCGATCAACTCAATTCATTTATGAAAGAGACTATGCGCCCATTTGTTGTCGCATAGTCTCTTTCATAAAGTTGCTTGAGTTGCTGAATACAAGCCCCCGGGGAGAGACTTAGATAACACTCGCTCTGGGGTGGATTGCAAACAGTTTATGAACGGATCCAGCGATACACAAAAGTGCAACGTTTTCAATGATCATTGCACAGTTTTTCGCCGCCTCGCTTGTCGTCCTGCGGCGTCCTTGCACTGTATGAGGCAGGCAGTGAAAAAGCGCAACCGTTTTTCATCGATTGCGCTTTTGGGGCGAACAGGTATTGAACTATTGTGCTGTTCTATGACATATTAAATAATTTGGCCGGTTTGTTTTTCAGAATATTGACGGAAGCGATAAGCGTTGCCGCCCAGACAACAAGCAGGAGCATAAACTGCGATTTCAAATATGCTGTCCACTCCAGCGGTTGATTTAAGGCAGCGGTCATGTAATTGTCGATTTCTAACCCGGAAAGATTTCCGGTGGCAACGAAGATATGCTCAATCATGCGGTTTCCATAACCATTTATTACCAGACTGCACACCGGCAGAGACAGGAGCAATGCGAAAACTGATATAGCAGAGGTCACAAGGAAATAATCAAACACTATCTCGTGGCGTTTTGCGCCTAACGTAATCAGTATGGCAGTATCCTTATAACAGGCTCGCATCCAGAGAACTACAACCAAAAGCAGCACAAAAGCCGAAACGAAAATCGTTACCGATGATAGCACGGCAGAAGCTGAACTTATTGCACGAGAGGCGGACGTTCCCCTGCCAATTTGATTTTCTGTGCGATTAAGCAACTGATAATCCTGGGGAGAAAGACCCATCTGTTCAATGGCGTCGCTGATGTTGTCAAGCGATTTCCTATCTTTGCCATACACAATAACGGCAGATGCCGGCAGGTCTTTTTCCAGCAGGGCTTCAAGGGTTGGAATCGTGCAGAACAAATAGCTATAAGGGCTTTGCCCATATTCAATATTGCCGCTTGTACCCCACCATGACTCTTGCGGCAGCGAAACGGCTTTATAAATGCCGATTATCGGAATAGATAGCTCGCTGCCCGTTTCGGGATTCTTTATAACGATCTCATTGCCAATCCCCAGATTGTTCTTTGCAGCAAGAACCGTGTCAATGATCACGCCAGCATCATTATCTGCCGGAAGCATACCTTCAACCAACTCCATGTGATTTGCAAATGATAAGTTCAAGGCTGTGTTTGAATCTGCGTACAGTCTTACCATATCAGATTCAGGTATATCGAAAAGGTTATCCTCACTGTCTGGAATCGCATTTGCAAAATTTACCGGCTGCACCAGCATATTCGCTTCCTGATTGCAACCGATTACGCCTTTAATGTGCGAGATTTGTTGTATCACGTTCGGCGGTATGGCATTGCCATCGGTTCTGTACAGCTTCAGAGAATACCCAATATCAGATACCACGAAGCGCTGATAACACGCAACGATATTCCCAAAATAGCTGCTTATGATCCCCAGCAGGGAAAGGCAGAACACCAGCAGAAACAGAGATACCGAGTGTCGCGTTCTTCGGGCTATCATCAGCCATAAGCGGTGCGCGTATGTCATTATTCTCCCTCCACAAACAGCTTGCCGTCCTCCATTTTCATTGTTACGTCAGCATGAGCGCAAACCAAGTCTGAATGGGTGGCTATGATGATGCACTTGTTTTGCTTATGTGCAAGATCGACCAGTATTCCCATAATTACCTGAGCGTTTTCTTTGTCCAGATTTCCTGTCGGCTCATCCGCCAGAATATAGGTCGGGTTCTTTATCAGTGCCCGCGCAATGGCGGTGCGCTGCTGCTGACCGCCGGAGATTTGGCTGATCGGTCGGCGTATGGTATCGCTGTCCAATCCCAAAGAGGATAATAATGTGGTTGCCTGCTCTTTTGCTTCATGCCCTTTGCTTTTGTTTGCGATGGAATCTGCAACGACAACATTCTCGATTGCTGTCATATACGGGAACAGATGATAGTCCTGAAAAACAAAGGACACAAATTGCTTTCTCAACTGGCTGTATCCGATGGTCTTAATATCGGTTCCGTCGATTTCTATGCTTCCCTTCGTTGGCGTGTCAAGACCACCTAATACGCTGAGGCAAGTAGTCTTGCCAACGCCGGAGGGACCGTAAATCGCATAGACCTTGCCGGGGGTAAACTGCATGGACAGGTCAACCAATATGTCACGATTTCTTCTTTTTTGACGATACGAAAAGCAAACGTTGTTCATACTAATCATTTTACGTTCCCTCCTTTATTTCTTCGACAGTATTTCTCTTGGCTTTAATTTTAAGACGGCATACGACGGCAATATGCAGGCAAGCAATATTGACCCCGCAACGACGGCAAAGAAGAAGATATTCATGGACGCATTAAGTGCTGCCACCACAATGCTTGTGTCCATTTCTACCCCTGTAACAAACTGTCTGACACTGGAAGCCCTGTTTCCAGCCGCACTTGCCTGATACCTTAAAATAAGAGAGGCAAACCCCCTGGAGGATAAAACGGACACGACAACAGCGGGGATCGCAATGATTATCGTCGAAACCAGAAGCATCAGAATGGCTCGCCATTTTGACGCGCCCATGGATAGCCATATCCCGCTTTCATATCGAAAGGCTTCTGCCCAGATGCTCATAACAATAACGATCACGACAGATATAATCAAAGTAAAGAGCACAACGAATGTTTTCGTCAGGCTTGAGACGGATTCGATGCTGTTTGCCGCCATGCTGTATTCCGTTGCGGTCGTATTTACCAGACGGAAAATATTCCAATCAAAATCCATGGATTTTATTTTTTCGCCAGTTTCCTGCACCTTGACAGGGGAACTGATATATATTCTTATCGGCAAGGTCGCCGAGTCTGTTCCATATAGCTGGGAGAAAGAATCAATATCCACATATATTCTATTATAGGGACTATACGCAAAAACGGCCGTGCCAATAATATTCTCTGACGTAACTTGGAACTGCGCTGCCGTATCATATATGCCAACGACTTGAAGTTCAAGCTCTTTCCCATAAGCGTGGAGCACGATCTCGTCATCAGGACTTAAATCATTCTGTTCCGCAAGGATGCGCGAAATAAGCGCCCCAGGCTGAGATACTGTCGGATAGGCTCCCGAAGCAACAGCCGCCGCGCCGTTCCTGAAAGCATCCGAATACTCTGCTCGGATATTCCCCTCAAGGATCACATTGTTTTCAAATCCCGGCTCATTCTCAATCTGCACTTCTTGTGAATGCGGGTCTTTTCCGCTATGCGCCTTGCTGTTTTGGAAATTGATCGGGGTAGCAAAATCTGCATAGCTTTGATTCACTCCAACTACATTTTCAACCGAAGAAAGCCTGTCAATAATATCTATCGTAAAAAGTCGCTTGCCGACATCCTCTATGTCCGCATAATCAAGAGTTACGGAAGCTCCAATTCTCTTCAAGGCACTGGACTTTGCTTCTTCAGCAGACTGCAATAACGTGAGAGCTGTATGCAGTCCGGTAAACAGTACGAGAAACACCGCGAAAAGAATCAGTGTCTTAACAATTCTTCCTTTCATCTCAAGAAACGCCATTTTGAAATATAACATACACTTCCTCCATCGAAAACTATAATACAAGGCAGGGTAGTCCCCCTGCCTTGTGGCAGTAAATACAAACGGTTAGAAGGTCAACTTAAAGGTAGACGCCGTCATGGTATTAGCACTACCGTTGTAGATGAACATCTTGTATTGTCCAGCTGTGCTGATGGTGTAACTACCTTTCATGTATCTGCTATTACTCCCAGATAGGCAATCTGTATATGCAAAGTTGCCCAGCCAGTTTTTCTTGCAATACCCAGATTTTACAGAAGATGTTGCCGTTTCGGTAAAGGTTATGTCATGAGTTACCGAAGTGTTGGCAGAAATATCAAAAAGCTCGTAATTATAGCTGGTGAAGTGCTGATATTCGCCGTTTCCTATACTTACGTTGCTGTAGCTGACGGTCGATGCGAACACTGTGGTCGCAGTCATCAGCAGAATCAGTACCACCAATATTGCCGTGGCAATATGACGCACTCTTTTCATACTGTTTTGCATACAATTCCTTCCTTTCCTAAAAACAGATTCTCGTTTGATTTGGGTGAAAAGGCGACAAGTTGGAACATATAGATCATTTATGCCAAAATAATCCTGTTGCCAACATATCATAGATACACATCATTGGCGCATAACCTACTCCTTCTCTCGCAAGCTATGCGCCGATCTTTCCGATTTTAGGTCGCAGCCTCCATGGTGGACGGAAAGAATAAGTTGTTCTACGCACAAACCCATATGGAGCATTAAACGTAGTCATTACTTAATTTACCTCCAGTTTATGTATTCGTTTATATAACGAACGAAAACAAAAAAGGGGACAACTTTTTCTGAAAAAACTATACGGTGCGCTCTGTTGAAACGAGGTCAATATCGTCTGCGCCTGTCGTGGCAACCACCCTTGTATGATAAGTAACGCCTTTCGTTCCACGATAGTTTTTTGTAATACTGACAGTTCCTGTTCCGTCAATCGGCCACGACGCGACCTCCGTCCATGCATTTCCAACCTTCTTCTCAAGGTAAAGTGTTCCTGTAGTTGTTGTGGTTGGTTTTTTAGGTGATATCAACACGGACACAGAGAGTTGCGTACCCGAGACAGATATAGATGGGATGACCATATCCGTGCTCTCCCACTTAGGTAAAACGATTTTTCCCGAGATAGATTTTCTTGACGTCATTGAATCGACAGTCACCGCAGATGCGGGTATTGCATATGCAGTTGTCAAAAAAATCATTGAAAACAATGCCAGCACAGCCATTCTTTTTTTCACAGAAAAACCTCCTCGCTTGTTATGGATGTTGTTGGGCTTTATCCATATAACGAGCAAGGAGGAAAAAAGGGACAGCTAATTATCTGATTTCTTGATTCCAGAAGCAACCATGAGAATTCCATCTGCGTCAAGAGAGCCAAAGACCGCAAAGTAGCAGCCTTCCTTCTCAAAACAAACGTATTTACGAGAGTCTCTTTCAAAGAGGTATCCCATTGCCCCATCTATGCTCACCGGTTCGATCTTACTGTTTTCAGTGTCCATATATATTCGTGTATCTGTCTTGCAGATGAGAATGCTGAAATCATCTGCATTTCCAACCGCATATTCGTACTTGATAACATCTGGCTGTTTGATAGTATTAAGTAAAAGCGCCCCATCAGGGATATATGTAGCTTTATATGCCATCAAATCAAGCTGCGCATTTTCTCCGTCGCTTTTCAGCTCAAATATACTGTATTTCTCAAAGGTTTCGATTACCCAGTCAATCACCTTTTCTCTGAACTGTGCGTTGGCTACCATGCTTGTTGAGAACAGCAAAGCTATGGTGATTGCGGCAGCCGCCACGACTCTGCCAATCTTTCGGCGCGGTAAATATAACTTTCGGCTCTTATCCGTTGTGCTATTAGGCGCATCATCTTTAAGCTCGGCGCGCAGATAGTTCTTCAAAGCCGCTTTGCAGGCTTTGCTAAACGAAGCGTCTGAAATCATTTGATTTTCTGCAAGCCCCATGCAAGAAGAAAGCAACTCACTATAAAAGCGAAATTGTCCCTTCGCGTTTTTTAGATGGAAGAACATTTCCGTTTCCTCCGAGGATAGCCGGAAGCAGTACCTACTAAACATCAGAACGATTCCCTGATGCGGCAACAGCAAAACCTTCTCACTCAATTCTCTGATTCTCGCTTGGGGTAAGTCTACACAAGAATAGGAGATGCTATCAACAGCAAAAGATTTTATATCTTTTTCAAAACTGGCTGCTGCCGCTTCATGCAGCATAGATTTCCAAGTCATATCCATGTCGTTACCCTTCTTCATATAGCTTTCGGACTTTCTTGACGAGTCTCTGCCCACGCTTCTTAGCAGCATCCACGGAAATATTCAGTAGTTCTCCGATCTCTTTGTATCCCATTTCCTCGACGTATCGAAGATAGATAAAGCGTCGATCATCGGGATTGAGCCGGTCTATTAACTCGGAAAGCTTACACACATCGGCATTGTGAATACACTCGTCCAAGACAGTATCCACGTTTGCATCCGAGATATTGTCCCAGTAGTCAATGTGAATGCTCTGCGGTAATTTCCGTAGCACATCGATAGAGGTGTTCTTCACTATTGTAACGCAGAAAGCAGTCATTTGGGGACATGGTAAATCAGAGATTTTTTCGATGTTTTCCATAATTTTAACGAAAGCAGCAGACACGGCATCCTTTGCAGTTTCCTCTGATTTTACAATATTAAACGAAATGCGCTGGAAGTGGATATTGTGTTCGTGAAATATCCGCTCTACCAGCGCACGTTGTTCATCATTTAAAATGCTTAAATGTAGTATTATCATAGGGGTTCTCCATGGGTAATTCAGCGGGTGTCCATTCTTAATCAAGCAAACAATGCGATGCCGACAATAGCAAGTACAGAAGCATTATTTAATGTAATTATACCATCCACAGGGAGCACAATTCAATTGTTTTCCTCGCGCGAATAAATGATTTTCTAAGAGTGTATTTTTAATTCTGTACATTGTGTCGCCCTCTAGCTTGCGTAATGAGAGCATCGCAGACCCTGGCAAGCAAAGCCTTTGGAAGTCAAAAGCTAATCAGCGGAAATCCCGGTGAGTCCCCACTGACTGCTCGTGGTATGTATATGCTTATTCGATGCCCTGCACCGATGCTTACAGTTCATCGGAGGCTTCTTCCCTCTGCTTTTGATATTCTTCCAGATATCGATCCAGATAGACCTTGTTGACGGTGGCCACGATCGTGTTGCGGAGAAGATCCTTTGCGTCGGATTGTGTCTTGCCGAGGCCCTCTCTTGCGGGAGCTATGCCAAACGCCGCGCCGAGCATATTCTCAAACTCATCACAAAAATAGTCATATGCGGTCGGAAGGGTATAGTTGTCCCCCTGTATGCTGAACATCATTCGAAGCCCTTCCAACGGGACAACGGGCTTGACTACCGCGATGAACAGGAGCCGCGCAAGGTGCTCCGCCGTGTATGACTTCTTTATGGGGGATGAGATCAGCCCCTGCTTCACGTAATTGCTCACCATTGAACTTGTCAGCTCCGGCTCCCCCAACGGCGCAAGGTGTGTGTTGACATAGCGTACCACCTGCTCCAGATAAAGCCCGACATTCGGAATCTGTGCATACCGCGGTAAGCGAAAGCCCTCAATAGCCTCTATCATATTATTCACTCCCTTTTCCATGCGGCCATTATACACGGGTATCTTCAATCTTTCAACGGTTTTTAAAATCTTTTTGTCGGTTTTCTGAAAACCGTTGACGGAATGATAAAAACCTGATAGAATTTCGGTGTCGGACTTCAAAGTCGGTTGAAATGTTTCTTGTTATTCGGAGGACACACCATGAATCAGTTTCGTATCGTTGCAGACTCCAGCTGCGACCTTCTCACACTGGATGGAGCGGACTTCGTCAGTGTCCCGCTCTCAATACGCACTGACGCCGAGGAGTTTTACGATGACGCCAATCTTGATGTTGACGCGATGGTCAGTACGCTCCGCGACACCAAAGGGCGTTCCTACAGTGCGTGTCCAAACATTGCAGACTGGGAAAGCGCATTCGGTGAGAGCGGCAATGTGATTGCCTTTACCATTACCAGCGCTCTTTCAGGCAGTTATAATGCTGCCTGCGTGGCAAAGAAGAATTGTGAGGAACGCAACCCGGCCCGGCGCATCTATGTTGTGGACTCTCTCTCCGCCGGGCCCGAAATCGCCCTTCTCATTGAAAGGGCTTTATATGAGCTGCGTTCTCATGCGGACTTTGATAAAGCATGCGAAGCATTGAATACATATCAGGCCCACACGCACCTGCTTTTTGCACTGGAATCCATGCACAACCTTGCACAGAACGGCCGTGTCAGCAAGCTCGCCGCAACAATGGCAAGCGTCCTCGGGATCCGCGCCATCGGGCAGGCCAGCGCTGAAGGTATGCTTGAGATGCTTGGAAAATGCCGTGGGGTTCGTAAAGTGCGGCAGTTTATGCTGAGCGAAATGGTGGAGCTTGGCTACAAGGGCGGGAAGGTTCGGATCGGGCATTGTCAGAATGCGGCGCTTGCGCTGGAGCTTTGCGCCGAGATCCGGCAGCGATTTCCGGCGGCAGACGTGAGAAGCTATCCACTGCGGGGACTGTGCAGCTATTACGCCGAGCGCGGCGGGATTATGCTGGGCTTTGAGTCATGATAGCAGGCACAACCAATGAAAAGGGAAGATGCGCCGGAATCTTTCATCTGATCGTGCGCATTCTAACCCTACCACCCATCGTCATCGGTATAACAGTGCTTTTGATGTATGCCCCCGCAAAGCTTATGACACTGCGTGAGCTGCTCCTGTGCGAGTTGTTTTTGCTGCTCATCCCCATGGCTGCATATCCTATACGGGAGATATTTCACATTGGAAAGGATCGGAGAAAGGGACAGCGCAGCACGGCGCTGGTATGCAGTGCCATCGGATACCTGTGCGGGTTTCTCTGGTCAATGCTGACCCCGTGCTCCTGGCTCGTCCACATTCTATTCCTCTCCTATGTCATTTCCATCGCAGCGGTCTATCGATCCTCTTTGAAGCTGTCACGCCACACCCTGCCGCAGCTCCTGATTGGCTCGGCAGTCAGTCTGCTCGCCTGTGGTATTTCACTGCTGACCTACGGACTCGGCTGACAGTCATGCAGCCCGATAACTAAAAAAATGCGCCGTACCACTGTTGCGCAATGTGGTATGGCGCATTTTCCGTGTAATCACTCCCAATCCTGTTTCTTTGGCTCACCCACCGGTACTGTCCCACTAGATAATGTACAATAACTTGCGCAAATTGGAAACCGCACAAAAGAAGACATAGCTTGCAGGCTCTGGTAGAATGAAGTCACGACACACCATTCTGAAAGGAGACTAGGCCCCATGTGTCCATCCTGCAACAAAAAGATACGGAAGCCAGGGACTTATTGGAAATTGTGGAGTTCCGGTACAAGCGAAACTCCACGATCTTCTGTTCCCAGTTTGACATTCCGGGCTGGCCGGGAAAGTTGTCTGACCCACTGCTGGCTGATGCCATCTGCCTCTTGTATATCACTTAATAGGAGGGTGCTTACACTTACCATCATAAGGATATTCTAATACAACAGAGTTTTTCTCGTCAATAATAGTCAATGTCATTCTATTAAAACGCAATGGTTCACCTTTTTTGTGTGTCCATACCTCGTAATGATAATAATACTTGTTGTTTATATCATCATTAAAAGTGACAACTATCAAATATCCTCCTTGCTTCCAGTCTTTAACCAGCTCTTTAATGGCGATATTGTCAGGATCTATTCCTTGTTTATCTATATAAGTTTCGAAGGATTTTTGTGCTAATGCTTTTTGTAATGGATATTGGTATATAGCTATGCCAAGTATGATTATACCCAATACTAATAATACCATCTTTTTTTTCTTGCCCATAATATTCAAACCTTAGTAAGTATGCTTGTGGCTTAAGCTGTGTATTGTATCTGGTAAGTCATATGGTAACCTATATCCTAATGTTGGACCATTTGCTTGATGTGAGGACGGACCATAATAATAAGCTTGCCATACCAATTTAGAGCAATAAGTAACATCTGTACTAGCTAGATTACCAGTAATCTTATACTCTGCATTAGAACCTGAATAAGTATCAACCGCCCAGTTTGCAGCAGCATTTGCTACCGTACTGCTATTATGTCTATAAACCTTTGTCCATGAACTACTGGTTTTGTTCGTGTAGTTGTTGTGCCAACCGGAAAAAGAAATATAAACCGGATGATATCCCGGTCCTGCGATATGAAATACATACCCGCTAGAAGTTGCAATCCCCGCATGACCCAGAATTCCAGCTGAACTTGTTCCGTTTGTTATTATGACATCTCCTTTTTTAGGTGTAAAACTTGCACTTAATTTTACATCTTTAGATGAATAAACTTCTTTAAAATCTGTTGAATTGGATAGAACTTCTTCTAATCTATATGATGATTCTACAAGCACTTTCCACTCTTCAAAGCTTACATCATCACCAAGTATTCCCTCTTTTACATATTGTTCGTATTTTGAATATGAATTATCAACTAGGCTTGTCTCTGCTGCAAAAACGGAACTAGGCAGCAATAACCCTATCATCATACAAATCATCAATGGAAAGATCCACAACTTACTAATTCTTTTCATAAATGTACTCCTTTTGAAAATGCGTTATTTCAGTTACAACGTTGGCGCATAATTTAACGCCATGATGGCAAAAATCAAAGCCGCAAACACGAGCAGGGCAATAGCGATGATTTTCAGCACGCGCCGCGTCCGATGGTTTCTGACGGCAAGCTGTGTATTGATGCGGGACAGCTCCTTCGCCAACTGGTTCGGTTCCTCTTTGCCTTCAACCTGAGTGCCCAAAAGCTCGCTTACAGTCGTTTCAAGAATGACAGCAAGCTTTATCAACTGCTCAGCATCGGGAACCGACTGACCTTTCTCCCATTTTGAAATGGTCTGCCGGACGACATGGAGACGTGATGCCAATTCCTCCTGCGAGAGTCCCCGCTCCTTGCGTTTCAGTCGAAGGTTTTCTTGAAACACGGAATTTCCTCCTTCCCTCAAAGATTCCACACATAGTATAGCAGTAACAACACCGTCGTGGCAAGCAACGCAAAGTAACATTCGTGCATTTGCCCCGCTTTGGCTCAATGGCAAAAGGCGTTCACTGTACCTTACTGGGCTTTGTGGCGACCTCCACAACGTCATCGCAGCAGCTCTCGATCAGCTCCTTATCATGGGTGATCACGAGAATGGTTCTGCCGCGCCGCGCTTCGCTTTTCAGTTTTTCTGCGATCAGGCGCATGTTCCGCCCGTCAAGGCCGCTGGTGGGTTCGTCGAGGATCAGTATCCTGCGGCCGGAAAAGATGGCGCAGGCGATGGCAAGGCGCTGCTTCTGCCCGCCGGACAGGGCAGATGGGTGCGCATCCCTGTACTCGTAAAGCCCAAACTCTTTGAGCAGGTTCCTTGCATGGCTCTTGCTTTCTTCCGTCAATCTGGTATTCAGCAGCAGCTCCTCCGCCACGCTCGCCGTAAAAAACTGCGTTGACGTGTCATTGCCGCAGTAATAGATCTCCCTGCGCCGGACTGCCGCTCTTTCCTTTTTCCCGTCTATCAGGATATGTCCCCTTGTCTGCTTTGTCAGCCCGCAGAGGATCTGCGCAAGGGTGCTTTTTCCCGCGCCGTTTTGCCCCGTTATGGCGGTCACTTTGCCCTCTGGAACGGACAGCGAAATATCTTCAAAAATAACTTCTTTGCGTATTCTTTTCGAGAGCCCTGCTGTCTTCAAGACGGCAGGGCTTTCGTCCAATACGGAGGGAGCGGGAAGGCACTTTCCCTCGTGCGGAGAGCGCAGGCCCATGCCTAAGATGTCTGCTTCCGGCAGAAGGAGCAAATCCTCCGGTGTATACTCGGCCGCTATTCTGCCGTCTCGAAGATATAAAAACCGGTCTGCGATCCCCATCAGCCAGTCGATCCGATGCTCCGCGATGAGCAGGGTAAAGCCTTGTTCCTTGAGCTGCCGAAGGGTCTGCGCAAGCTGCCTCGTCCCGGCGGCATCCAGGTTGGCCGTCGGCTCGTCGCACACAAAGACCTTTGGCTTCATGGCATATACAGATGCAATGGCCGCCCGCTGCTTTTCTCCGCTTGAGAGGACGTCAACTGCCCTGTCTTTCAAACGGGACAGCTTCAATGCCTCTATGGCGGCGTCCGTCCTCTCCCGTATCTCCCGGGCGGACAGGCCGTAATTCTCGCAGGGAAAGGCCACCTCTCCGGCGAGCTCGGAGGAAAAGAACTGGCTTTTGGGGTCCTGAAAAACGCTTCCCACCAAACGCCCGATCTCCCATGTGGAAAGCCTTGATATGTCCTTGCCGTCTATCCTCACGCTCCCGCTGAAAACTCCGGGATAGTAGGACGGCGCAAGCCCGTTGACAAGCCTTGTCACGGTGGTCTTGCCGCAGCCGGAAAGCCCCGTCAGCACGACGCATTCGCCGCTTTTTACCAAAAGGGAAATGTCCTGCACGCCTCTGTCTGAGTTTTCGTATTGAAAAGAAGCGTGTATAAGCTTGATCATGCCATGCTCCTTTCCAAAACCAAATAGGAAGCCGTGACTATCGCACATACGGCTGCCGCGATATAATCCCGCGTCCCGGCCCTTTTTTCATAATAGCTGCCGCGCACGCCCGGACGCTCCGCGCCTCTTGCAACAGCGGAAACGGAAAGCTGATCGGCAAGCTGCAACACCCGAAGAAGAAACGGAACCAGCACATACTCCATGCTCTGCACGGGATGTGCGAGCAGTTGTCCCGCTGCGGTCAGCCCTCGGTTTTTCATGGACTTGCCTACGCCTTTCAGCTCCGTTCGCATGGTAGGGAAGAAGCGAAAAACCACAAGAAGCCCGAGAATGAACGGGGTGGGCATACGGAGGCGGGATAAAAACGCGGAGAGCATTCCCGGCGGCGTGGTGATCAGATCCCATGACACCAGAAATATCGGTGACAGGTTCCAGAACATCAGAACATAAAACTCCGAAAAGACCGGCATGCGCAGCCCGTGGAAGCGGATACCGTAGAGCAGCAGCGCCAGCAGCAGATAAAAGCAGCCATAGGACGCGGCAAGGCGGAAATTCCGCTGTAAGACGAGATAAAGAAGCGCGCCGCCGGTCAGGATACAGGTGAGCAGCACATTCCCGCCGATCATCACTCCGGCAAAGACGCACAGCAGCGCCCACAGCTTGACCGGCACCGCAAAGGATGCGTCCGCCCTCATAGAACGCCGGCCTTCTTAAAATGCCTGCGGATCAGCCGACTGCCCACCATGCAGCCCAAAAAGCCCATCAGTGTTGTGAACAGCAGAATAAAGGCCAGCCAGCCGGGAGAGGTGTAGTAACGCACATAAGAATCGATGTAGCTCTGCTCCATGCCGCTTGCCAGCGCAAAATCGTAGTAGGTGTCCCAGAAGAACCAGATGGGCAGCAGATTGACCCCGTTGTACAGCAGGCTCGCCGCCGTCCAGGCGGCAGTCAGCCGTTTCGGCTTTTGGCAGGAGCCTTCCTTCCAAAGAATCGCCTCGCAGAGGATTCCCACGAGAACATAATAAGGAAGCAAGAACCAGTTTCCCATCAGCAGGAAAATCACACCGAGGATCGTCATATAAATCAGCGTCACAAAATGCTTTCCGATCCGGCTGACCATGAGCATATAGACCGGCGCGCAGAGGAACATGGTGATCCCCACCGACAGCACCATACTGACAAAGTCGTTGGCCATGCAGACCATGTTGATAACGAGCTGGATCACGATCAGCACCGCCGAAAGCAGCACCGTGGTGATCACATCCCTGACAGACCATTTATTTGTTTCTTTCATAAACTCCTCCTTGTTTTCGACACTTCGTTTTCCAATATTGCACTTGGAATTCTGTTTATCCCGCAACTTTCTACGCCGTCCATTCCATGCTCTCGCTCTGAAGCTGCGCCATGCGGCGGAACAGGCCGTTCTTTTGAAGCAGCTCGGCGGGGGAGCCCATCTCCAAAACGCGGCCGCCGGAGAGCAGGACGATCTGGTCGGCGTTCATGACGGTGCGCATGCGGTGCGCGATGATGAGCACCGTCTTGTTCTTGATGAGTCCGGACAGCGCCGCCTGCACCGCCGTTTCGTTTTCCACGTCCAGCGAGGCCGTGGCCTCGTCCAGCAAAATCACCGGCGCGTCCTTCAAGATGGCACGGGCAATGGAGATGCGCTGCCGCTCGCCGCCGGAGAGCCGGGAGCCGTTTTCCCCGATCAGGGTATGGTAGCCCTCCGGCAGCTTGGATACAAAGGCGTCGCACTGCGCCGCCTTCGCCGCCGCCAGCACCTCCTCGTCGGTGGCGTCCCGTTTACCGAGGCGGATGTTTTCCATCACGGTGTCGGCAAACAGCACCACATCCTGAAATACGATGGCGTAGTTTTTCAGCAGTGCCTCGCCGTCCACCGTGGACACGTCCACGCCGCCCAGCCGCACCGTTCCCTCCGACGGGTCCCAGAAGCGGGCCGCCAGCTTGGCCGCCGTGGACTTTCCGCCGCCGGAGGGGCCCACCAGCGCCGTCACCTGCCCCTGCTTCGCCGTAAAGGAAACGTCTCTTAGCACGTCCTCTTTTTCCCGGTAGGCAAAGGTCACGTGCTCAAAGCGGATGTCGTAGCCGTCAGGATCATATTCGGTCATACCGGTCATGCGCTTTTCGTTCTCGATCTCCTGCATACGCTCGATGCGCACCTCGCAGGCGAAAACCGCGGCCATGTTGGCAAACATGGAGCCGATGGGGTCATATACCCGGGTGGCGGCGATAAGGAACATCAGAAACGGGATCAGCGACAAGTCGCCGCGGCTCATCAGCAGCACCCCCGTGAGTACGGTGGTGGCGATGCCCAGCTTCAGGAAGGACTGTGCCGCCGTGACTACGGAGCCTGTGAACAGCTCGCCCCGGATGGTGTCCTGCTCCGCCTCGTCCAGCCTGCGGTTTAAGTCGGCGATATACCGCGCCTTTTGGTTGCACGCCTTGATCTCCGGCGCGCACTCCAGCACCTCCTGCATGGCGTCGGTGGCCGCGCGGCGGGTGACAAGCCCTTTCTTTATATGACGCTTTTCCATGCGCCGGGAGAGATAGACCATCAGCAGCGACGCGGGCACCACCCACAAAAGAGTCAGCGCCATCCGCCAGTCGTAAAGCAGCATGCCTGCGGAAATCAGCGCCGTGGAGATGAGCGCGCCGTGCATGGCGGGGTAAAAGTGGGAGAATGCCTTTTCCAGCGTCTCCGTATCCCCCATGATGGTGGTGGTCAGGTCAGTCAGGTCACGGTTTCCGAAGAAGGACAGCGGGAGCTGGCGCAGCACCTCCGCCAGCCGGATGCGGCGGTTGGCACTCTCCCGATAGGTGGCCTCGTATAGGGCTTTGTATTGGATCAGGAATGTCACAAAAAGCGCTGTCAGGGCCAGAACGCCGGAGATCAGAAAGCGCGTAAGCCCCGCTTTTGGGTCGGTGCCGTTTGTCAGTGCCTCTACGATGCCGGAGAGTGCCGTGGCCAGCACGCCCACCGGCAGCATTTTGCTGATGTTGACCAGTACGGACCAGAACACGGCGGCCACATAGTCTTTTGCGCCCTTCTCCGTCATGGCGTATTTTTTGCGGATGCGTTCGATCATGCGGCACCTCCTACCTTCCACTGCGCGGCCTTTTGGTATTCCTCCCACATAGCGGCGTATACGCCGCCCTTTTCAAGAAGCTCGTCGTGCTTTCCTTCCTCGGCGATCTCGCCGTCCCGGATGACGAGGATGCGATCCATGTTCCGCACCGTGGACAGGCGGTGGGCGATCATCAGCACGGTCTTGCCCTTCATCAGCGCCTCGAAGGCCTTTTGTATCTTCACCTCGTTCTCGGGGTCTGCAAAGGAGCTTGCCTCATCCAGCACCACGATGGGTGCGTCCTTTAAGATTGTCCTCGCCAGCGCGATGCGCTGCATCTCACCGCCGGAGAGGTACACGCCCTTGGCGCCGATCACGGCGTCCAGCCCGCCTGGCGTCTTTTCCAGAATATCGCTGCACTGGGCAAGCTGCGCCGCCCGTAATATCTCCGCCTCCGTTGCGTCCGGCCGGGCGGCGCGGATGTTGTCGCGGATGCTCTTCTTAAACAGGTGCACCTCCTGAAAGACGAAGGAGATCTGCTCCATCAGCTCCGCGGTGGGGATGCTTCGCACATCCCGTCCGCCCAGGAGCACCGCCCCTGCCTGTACGTCGAAAAAGCGCGGGATCAGCCGGGCGATGGTGGTCTTGCCGCCGCCGGAGGGGCCCACCAGCGCCCACGCCTCCCCCTGCGGCAGGTGGAAGCTCACATTCGTCAGTGCAGGCCTGTCTGCGCCGTCATAGGAAAAGGTGACATTCTCAAAGGAAATGCTGCTGTCCGCGGGCTTGCTTCCGCTGTCCGCCGCAGGCTCGGGAAGGGGGGACTCCTTCAATATGGCCTCCAGCTTGTTCACCGCCTCGGCGGCCTCCATCTGCGCGTTGGCCGCGTACATCAGCCGCTCCATCATAAAGGCAAGCTGGGGCGCGAAGAAGATGTAAAACACCAGATCGGCCAGCACCGCCCAGCCGTCCGCCGCGCCGCCGATGAGAACCATTCCCAAGGGCATGAGAAACAGGAACATGGCGTTCAGAACCACCGTAAACAGGGTGTAGGGCATACGGCACATCATGGCGTAGCCGCTGGCAAGGTCACGGTAGCTGAGGATGGCGGCATGAAAGCTCTTGAAGGAGTAAACCGTCTGCTGGAACACCTTCACCACCGGGATGCCCCGGACATACTCCGTGGCCTCAGCGGAAATGCGCTCTCCGGCACGCTGGTATTCCTCAAAGAACTTCATGCTGGTGCCCGTCATCATGCTCATCAGGTAGATGAGTCCGATAATCATGGGGATCAGGCAGGCAAGCCCCATGCGCCAGTCAAAGACGAAGAGCAGTCCCACCGCCAGTACCGGCGTTACGATCCCGCCCACCGCGTCGGGGATGGTGTGGGCAAGGAGCGTTTCTGTCAGCGCCGCGTTGTCGTCGATCTGCTTGCGCAGCCGCCCCGTAAGATTGGCGTTAAAGTACCCCAGCGGCAGGTCAACGAGATGGGCGACCGCCGCCTTTCGCATATTCGTCGCCACCCGGAAGGCCGCAAGGTGCGTACACATGAGCCCGGCGAAATACACAGCCGCGCTCAGAAGCGCCGCCGCCAGTGCGTACCAGCCGTAGCGGGCAAGCCCTGCCGGAACGCCGCCTCCCGGCGTTAAAATGCCACGGGCCGCGTACCAGACAAAGACGAACGGGAAAATGCCGACCGCCGCCGAAACGCCGGACAGCCCGCAGCCCAATACGGACAGCCACTTATGCCCTCCGGCATATGCCAGCAGCCTGCCCAGCACCGGCGGCTGCTTTTCTTTCTTCTGTTTGCTCATATTCCGTGTTCCTTTCTTAAAAGATATAGGTTTGTTGGAGGATGCGCCGCATCGGTTAGAGGCGACTAACCAACAGTTATTTTTTTAAGGCTCATTCGAGCCTTAAAAGTCCGCTCCAGCCGGAGTGGAAAAAGATAGCCAGTTCATCGACGTATTTTATGGCTTCCTCTCTCGGCATATCGTGGACGATGGTTTCACACACCGCCGTAAAGTAAGCTCTTGTGATCATGTGATGAAGCTGACGAGTCATGCTCCCGGAGAGCATACCGTTTTTTCTGAGGAGGGCGTAGTATTCTTCGGATCGATCGACCTCCAGATCCACCAGCACCTCGATGAAATCCGCATAGCCCGTTCCCTCCGCCCGGCAGAGGATCAGCTTGAATTCGTTGAAATGGTCGTACATGAACGCGACAAATTCATGCAGGTGCTGGGTGGAAAGCGCAAGGCTGTCTTTTGCTTTTCCCTCCGGGACGAGGTCAAAATAATCATCCTGTGCCGCCTTGAAGCGGGTGAGCAGCTCGCTTGCGGTCTCGCCCACAAGGTCTTCAAACAGAGCGGTCTTATCCGGGTAATAGCCGTAGAAGGCGCCTTTCGTGAAGCCCGCCTCCGCGACGATTTTATTCAGAGATGCGTCCTTAAATCCTTTTTCCAGGAATTCTTTTTTCCCAACTTCGAGGATCTTCATTTGAGTCTCTGTACGTTCCATTGATGCCTCCCGATATACTGGTAGTATATACTGCTGGTATATTATAACCGCGTAGATTTGGTTTGTCAATGGGAGTGACACATTTTATACTAAACACATATACCCTTGCCTGGAGGATTCGCGATATTCTTTTGCGCATGGAAGGGAGTTCATACAGCCATATATGGAATCTCCAGCGAAATGCCTGCGGCACTTCGCCGGAAAAGCACTTAAAACAGCACCTATGGCTGATTATTTGACTTGCCCTTCATCCCACCCATTCTATCACCACAGAACATCCTTTGCGACGCAAATGGTTCATCGGTGCGCCGCCTGCGCAAGGCAATCTCTGACCGCTTCACGAATGGCATCGCTGGTAAATGTTGCGGAAGAAACGGCATCCACATCCCAGGTCTGCGCCTCCACGATCCGGGAAGGGAGTTCATCTATTGCGCGGTCTGAGATATTTACTGTTTCGCTGTGAGATAGGACATGTACAGACAATATGCTGCTCCCGTCAAGCTCTACCTCTACGGTAACCGGACCGGAATAACCTTCAGCGGAAGCCGTATAAACGCCCGCCGTGTAGATGTCTCCCGATTTGCCGCATCCGGCGCACAGCAGCAGCGCACCCACCAGCACGGAGAACAGTACTGATTGCACCCCTTTTTTCATGTGTTCGAACCTCCTGTTTTTTTGTTCTGCTCCGTTATCCTGAAGGGGAGGCATACTGGAACATTTAATACCGGATGTGTAATGACCTCCGCTTCTACATCAAAGATTTCCCGCAACGCCTGCCGGGTAATAACCTCTTGCGGCGTACCGGCGCTGTGCAGCATCCCGTCTTTGATCGCCACCAAATAGTCGGAAAACATGATGGCATGATTTAAATCATGAAGAACCATTACGATGGTAACACCATTTTCCCGGTTGAGGTGGCGCAGAAGGTACAATATATCCAGTTGGTGCGAGATGTCCAAATAGGTCGTGGGTTCATCCAGAAACAGCAATCCTGTTTTCTGCGCCAACGCCATGGCGATCCATGCCCGCTGTTGTTGACCTCCCGAAAGCCTCTCCATTTCTCTATGTTCAAGGGAACTCATGCCTGTACTGGCAAGAGCCCACTGGATGATCTCCCGATCCTTTTCACCGAGACCGCTTAGCGCCGACCTGTAAGGAAAACGCCCATATTCCACAAGATCGCCGACTGTGATGCCGGCAGGGGCTTGCGCTCCCTGCGGCAGCAGCGCAAGCCTCTGGGCAACACGCTTTGTCGGCATTCTGTGGATCGCTTCGCCATCAAGGTACACTGCGCCGGAATCCGGGGAAATGATCCGGCACAGTGTCTTCAGTATGGTGGATTTTCCAGAACCGTTGGAACCTATCAAGGTGGTTATGCTGCCTTCAGGGATTTTTAAGTCAAGCCCCCTGAAGACGGCCTCCCCATTATATCCGGCAGACAAACCCTTTGCCTGCATATGTGAAAGCATAGACATCCTCCCTTAAAAATACCTGCGGAGCAGGAACAGAAAATACGGAGCCGAAAGCACGGAGATCACGATACCAACCGGGATCTCCCTCGGCTGAAAGGCAGACCGTCCCAGCGTGTCTGCCAAAAGCAACAGCAGTGCCCCCAGCAGCATGGAGGCAGGCATGAGGGCGTGGTGTCTGCCTCCGATCAACCTTCGTGCCATATGCGGCGCTACCAGTCCCACAAAACCGATCCCTCCGCTGACGGCAACGCAGGCAGAGGTAAGAGCCACCGATGCAATCAGGAGCAGTCTCAACTCCCTCTCTACGGCTGCCCCCAGAGAAATGGCCGTATTCTCTCCTAAGAGCAGAATATCCAGTATGTTCGACTTTGTAAGAAGAAAAGGAACCAGTATGAGCATATATGGCAACAGGGCAAGAACCTGATGCCAGCTCGTTCCCCAAATATTTCCTGCAAGCCATCTTGCCACGAGCTGATAGCTGCTGTTGTCCATGTTCGCGGCCATGATCAGCATAAAAGAAGAAAATAGGGACGCAAGCCCGATGCCGCCCAACAGAAAATATATTGGGAGGAGTTTTCCGTTCCTCTTTGCAAAAAGATACAGCAGTCCCGTTGTGCAAAGCCCGCCCGCTATGGCAAATATCGGCTGGTATGCCATGGTACGTATATGCAGCGCAGGGAAAAATGTCAGGAACAGCATAACGGCAAATCCCGCACCTGCGTTTATGCCCAATATCCCCGGATCGGCCAGCGGATTCCCCGTGACAGTCTGCATAACGCATCCGGCAAGTGCCAGACCCATCCCACATAGAACGACGAGGACGATTCTCGGAACGCGAAATTGCGCTACGACTACGGAGGTTCCCTCCATATGCGGTTGGAATATGCTGTGAACCGCAGTCGAGAAGGGAATTCTTGCGTAACCACTGTTAACGGATAAGATAGCCGCAGCCACAATCAGGATAAGAAGTCCGTTGAGGATAAGGATCTGCCTGGTTTTCTTTTTCATAAGACCATGCCCTCCTTCCTGAAAGTAAGCGCAAAAAAGACGGGCACGCCGAGGATGGATACCAGTGCGCCGACAGGCGTATCAAAAGGGGCGTTTATCATACGCGCCGCAATATCCGACAGCACCAGCACAACGCCGCCCATGAGCGCAGACACGGGAACCAGCCTGCGGTAATCACCTCCCACAAGAAGTCGGGATATATGCGGCACGATAAGACCGATAAATGCGATGCCTCCCACAAGAGATACACTGGCTCCCGCAAGCAGCAACACCACAAGCATACCGAAAAGCCTGACCGTGCGGACATTTACGCCCAAGCTGGCGGCGCTATCTTCTCCCAGTGCCAGCGCTGATAGCCGGCTCGATAAAAGCAAACCAAGCGCACTAGCTGAGAGAATCACCGGGGATAGCATTTTCAAGCTTTGCCATGTCACACCGGACAAACTTCCCGCGCTCCAGAAAGAAAGGGATTTCACGATTCCAAACGCCAGAGAAACCGCCTGACTCAACGCGGTAAGCAGGGCTGATACAGCAGCGCCTGCCAGAATGAACCGGAAAGATTCGGATCTATGTTTGCCGGCGCCGAAACCATAGACCATGAATACCGCAAGAGCGGCTCCGGCAAAGGCGGCGCATGTTTTCACGATGTCTGGTGCGGCTGGAAACAGAATTGCGGACAGTGCAACAAAGAAACCGGCTCCCGCATTGATCCCCAGAAGACCGGCGTCCGACAGGGGGTTTCTGGTAATTCCCTGCATCACAGCGCCGGAGAGAGCGAAGGCCATTCCTGTCAGCCCGGCAGCCAGCGCCCTGGGCGTACGCATTTCCAACATAATCATTCCAACACCAGAAGCCTTAGCGGGGGACATAACCGTTTCCGCAAAGACCTTGAAGCTACCGCCAGCAATGCCGGTGCAGACGGAGAGAACCATTGAGAATCCAAGCAGCAGCACCAATGCGGCAAGAATAATCAGAAAAGCCGGCGCGGAGCGTTTGTATCTCCCTTGTCTCTGCGATATTCCCGCAACCGCACCTGTTCCCTTACTCAACGTCCCCATGGTTCAGAATCGCGTTTGCGAGTTTTTCCAAATAGAGTTCCTTCCCCATCGCCGTAAAAGCCATATTATACTGCTCCTCATTGATACCAAAGTAAACGTTGCCGGCTTTGACCGCTTTCATATTCTTCCACACGGCAAGGTTCCCCGTGTCTCCAGCACTGCCGTCGTCGCTAAAGAAGAAGATGTGATCTGCATCGATCAGGGAAAAGTATTCCGCATCGACCACTTCACCCCAGACATTCTCCGGTACACCGGCTGATGGTGTGAGTTTCAACTCATCGTAGACAAGCTCACCCGGCCCGCCGCTACGATAGATGTAATAGGAACCAAAATGAACGGAATTGGCCTCCAATACAGCAAAGGTTTCGTCCCCAATCATATCCCTGATTCTCACCGCAAGCTCCGCAGCTTTGGCGTCGTAGTCGGCAAGCCATTTTTCTACGGCTGCTTCTTTATCAAACCACTGCCCCAGTTGCTTAAATCTTCCGCGCCAGTTAACATAGCTTATGTCATCGTCGATCATGACCGTGGGAGCAATAGCCGCGAGTTGTTCATAAACCTTCTCGTGGCGAATATTCATAATGATCAGATCGGGCTTTAACTCCGCGATCTTTTCGAGGTTCAGGTCTCCGGTAGAAGAAGACCCGGAGTAATTACCGACAACCTCAATACCTTTTTCGGCAAAAAGTGTTGCCAGATGTTTGGGGACAGACACCCCATCGAACATGCTGGTATTAGCCGAGGCAATTACCTTCATATCCAGAATAAGAAGTTCCTCTGTCAAGCCAGCTACATCAACGATGCGCTGTGGATTTGCCGGGATGGCAACCTCGCCCTTCATATCCGTTACCGTGACGGTATCCGAGGCTGATCCCTGCGGCGTGGTATCCGTTCCAGCACAGGCTGCAAGAGCAAACACAAGCACAAGGCACAACATGAGCATTGCGGATTTTTTCATTCTGATGACCTCCTGAGTAATAAATCTTTAGTTAGAGCAAGCTAACCAACGGGCGCGCATAGCGAAATAACAGAACAGCTGAGTCTTTTAACCGTGTGGGGTTAACCTTTTCTAACCGCCTACCATTATACAGTCGGCGAAAGGAAAAATCCCCCCGAAAACGCCATGTCTTTCCCCTAAAGCGCCATGATGCTCAGTGCAGTAATAGAATAATTCATAAAGCTATGCTATAATCAGAATGGGTACTCAATAGACAAATCCTGCTAATGTTTGTCAAGGACTTTTTTCTGAAAGTTGCACAGAAAAAAGGGCGCACTAAACGAACCCACCAGATTGCGGGCTTTGAAAAAATGATGTAGAATCAAATCGGTTTACTTGTAGAGCTCCATTGCTCTGGCGTAGTAGATCCGGAGGAACTTGTTCACGCCAGCCATCTTGGCTACGTTGAAAGGCTTCCCTTCCTGCTCTTTTTTGAGCATAAAGAGGTACACGGGGTCGTCTTGAGGTTTTGTCAGTTTAAGGGCCTGCATTACCTCGTAACAAGCCTTCCGGAGGGCAGAGCTGCCACGTTTTGAAATGTGGCGGTTTCTGCTCTCGAATTGTCCGGATTGATATGGAGGGGCATCGTTGCCAGCATAGGAGTTCAATGCCTTGCCGCTGTGAAAGCGACGGATGTCGCCGATCTCAGCGAGAATAATTGGCCCGAGACGGTCACCGACGCCGCGCATTGCTCGGAGCACCTTGTATTCCGGAATTGTCTCGGCGATGTTTCTCATCTGAGAAATGATTTCGTCGGCAGCATTTTGTGTGGTAGAAAGCAGGTCAACGCATTGATTTTGTGAGAGCCAAATGTAAGGGTCTTCGCCGCGGGTGGTAATGCTGTCAACAGCGAGTTCGTAGATACTAAGTCCCTTGCTGGACGCGCTGCGTTCTGAAGCCTTTTTCGCCAAGACATCATAGGACGCCAGGAAACGAGCCTTTCCAATTCGATGAATCTCATCAAAGGACTTGAATCGTTTGATAAAAAGCAGCAGAGCGCATTTTTCAGGGTTCCTGCTGTTCAGTGGCAGTATTCTTGTGATCCCAGGCATCGTCTGATCCAGCAGAGCTATGAGCTGAACTTTCAGTTTCGCGACATAAGTGATACGCTGGCTGTACTGACGGGAAAGAAATTTCAAGTCCTCATACTTTTGCTCCATTGAGCTATACGGTACGAGTTTATAAGATTTTTCAAGTGCATAGGCTGCTATCCGAAGCGCGTCCTTCTTGTCCGTCTTCGCCTTATGAATCTCGACATCCCCGTATTTTTTCATCTGGTATGGATTGACAATGCAAACGGGAAACCCTTCGTCTTGAAGCTTCTTGAGCACCGGATAATGGTAGTGGCCAGTGTACTCCATGAGGATGGTCGTGGGTTCTCCAAGTCCCTTCAGATAGGTCACGAAAGCTTCCATCTCCGGCTGCGTATGAGCCATTGTGAATGGACTTGCCAGAACTGTACCGTCTGAATCAATTACCGCAACGGTGCTTTTGGCTTTGGATATGTCGATTCCAACTGCGATCATGAAACTCCTCCTTCGTAAATTGAGATACGATTGGTTCCAGCCCTTCAAGATTCAATCAGATTAGTCCGTGAAACGGGAGCAGTGATTTGTCCCAACTTGCTGAATCGAATGCAGAATGATGAAGGCTGGCTGACACATTTGTTTGCGGGCGTGAAGTCCCAATCGGAAATTCCGTCAGCCAATCACCTTCATCTTAAAGGAAAAGCGAAGGCTGTAACACCCTCGCTTATATATTACTAACCGGAATTTATGGAGGTGTTTTTTTGCGAGTATACAAAAGCAAAGAAGAACTCAAAGCTGAAATCAATAAAACTTTTGAAAAATATATTTCGGAGTTTGATAGCATACCAGAAGCCTTAAAAGATAAGAGGGTTGATGAGGTTGACCGGACCCCGGCAGAAAACCTTGCCTATCAGGTGGGTTGGACAACATTGGTGCTTAAATGGGAGGAAGATGAAAGGAAGGGGCTTCAAGTAAAGACGCCGTCGGACGAATTCAAATGGAACCAACTTGGCGAGCTGTATCAGTGGTTCACGGATACCTACGCTCATTTGTCTCTTCAAGAGTTGAAAGCCGAACTGAACGAAAATGTCAAGTCTATCTGCGCAATGATTGATTCGCTCAGTGCGGATGAATTATTTAAGCCGCATATGAGAAAATGGGCTGATGATGCTACAAAAGCAGCTGTATGGGAAGTTTACAGGTTCATTCACGTTAATACTGTTGCTCCTTTCGGAACTTTTAGAACTAAGATCAGAAAATGGAAAAAGGCGGCGCTGTAACTTCCGGTTCATCAAGCCAATATGCCCTTAAAGCACGAGCGGCGGGACAGCCTTTATCTGTCCCGTCGCTCTGCTTTTTCAGCGGTCAAAGTTTTACTTATGCGTAGGCTCGTTTTACAGCCCCGCGCGAATGGTTAATTCCGCCCAGCACTAACATCAATGTGTATGCCGCTGCTGAGCAACTCACATTTCAAATGATATAGTTTCCACTGGGCAAGATCTTCCTCGAAATGTGCTGCCTACTATTCTGGTTTTTCAAGGGAAGATGCAATCTTTGTAATTTCCATCCAGGTAACCACAAAAGAATACACCTGTGTCTTTACTCTTATGTTTCAGAATGGTAAGCTCCTTTTATATTCGCTCGGAGTGCATCCAAACTTTTTTCGGAAGGCGTCGCTGAAATGGCTGATGTTGCTGTACCCCACCAACCCTGCTATGTCTTTCACCTGAGCATCGGGCACAGACAACAGTTCGCAGGCATGCTCCATGCGGCGATTTAACATATATTGATATATGGTGATTCCATAGTGCTTTCGAAATATCTCACGGAGTTTGGATTCACACATAAAGTGCTGTTTGGAGAGCTCCGCGATGGTCACGGGTTCCAGAAATCCCTCATCTATCTGTCGCCTGACCCGAAGTAACGTCTCGCTATCCGCCCAGCTCAACGACCCCTTCACAGCAACAGAATTCTGATCCATCATCTCGTTCGCAAAGGCTGCAACAAGTTCCAGTATCTTTCCTTCTTGATACAATGACTTTGCACAATCATTGTAGTTACACTGCAATATCTGGCGTATTGTAGCTTCTATGGTAGCGGCGATTCTATGTTTTGGCGGGTTTTTCCCCCCGTTAAAGGCGGTACAAGCCTTTTTCTTCTGCAAGCCATCCATCACAGACCGAAACCGACAGGGATACAGGTTCAGCCCAACGCCTATATATCTCTGTCCTGCCTCATAGATATTTTCCGCATCAAACAGACCGCTGCCGTATACGCAGCAATCTCCCTTTTCCAACAACGTTTTTTTGTTTCTGCCCGAAGACTTCCACTCCAATGCGTCGGAAAGAGAGAAAATGACGGAAAAAGAATCCTTATACACTTGCTCCCGCAATACTGTGTCCCTGTAAAACATTACATCGCAGATATACATCTCGATATTGGGGCACGGTGAAATATAGCGGAAATATCCTTCTCCAATATCGCTTGGCAAAGCAACCTGATTGTCTTTCATAATACCGCAAAGCTGCTGCATTGCGGGGGAGAAAAAGTCGCTGCGCTCCGTTTGCCCATGAAGAAAATCATATTGTGCTTCTTGCATACCAGGCCACCTCCTCCGACACATGATTAGACACTTTTATGCAAATTGGCCCATTCCACCTTTCCAGTTTTGCACACTGGTTAGCCTACTCTAACCAGTGGATGAAATAAAAGGCAGCCTGCCTGTACGCAGTTTGCCTCAAATCCGACGGCACAGCACTTACAGGCAATATTATGCCATAAACGCGCAGGGATTTCAATATACAATGCTTGACACGTTCTGTTTTTACATGAAGTTCACAGAGAATCCCTCTGCTATCCCAGTGCATCGCGCAGATTCCTTATGTTTTTCTTTCCGAACAGAAGCTTTTCATCGTTCAACACAAGGCAGGATACGCTCATAATATTATATGTTTACTTCAATACAGAGAAGTGCTTCAGAACGTAAACATCTGCCCTGACGTTTGGTATGAGTATACCTATGTGCTGAGCCAAAATCGCCAGCTTCTGGCACATGGTGCATGAGAGAAACAAGTATTGGCTTTTAGACCGATACATTGATTGCCTTTATTCGTTCTGCGGTTTCCCCATCAAGTCTCTGAACCTGAGCGGATACGTTATAGAGCCCTATGATAAAAGAAATTAATTCCTGTCCGCTTGATGTGCCATGGACGTCGAGGCAAAGTCATCGCCATCAAAGCACAACACGCGCACCAACGAAGCATGGTCAGCTCCTTCGGTGTTCCTCTTTACTGTAGGTTTAAATGCAAGCCGTGCAAGTTCCTATATGTATGAGATGAGTTCCTTTGCAATTACGGATGTATTGCAAAAGCATAATTTTGTTCTGGTTATAAATACTAGAGTTAGCGCCGGGAGGATAGCCAATAGTGATTTTCTCCCGGCTCGGAGTGGCTGATTTCTCCCTGCGCTAACACACTATGATGCGATCAATAATGTTTGGCTACGCGAGCTCCTCTAATATTTGATGTTTATAAATGTTTTACTTTTCGTGCCACACATAGACACCATATACAGTTTTAAAAGTAAAAGGCCCCATCTTAGAAGTCAAGTATTTAGGGTTATAAGTGACTATATCATAGCTTTTCTCTATGACAGGTTTTTTACTTATGCCTCCACGAGGAATAAAATACTTTTGCACTTTCCCTTGTGATTTATCCATAATAGGAATAAACGTTACCCAAACCGTTTTGTTGGGAGCAACATTTACCGTGAAGCTTTCGCTCTTGCTGTAAGTATTTCCCCACGAACCACTAATCCCTGCCTTGATAGCTTTTTTGTATTCGCCCGTTACAGATGGGGAAACTGACCACGACTGCGATACACTCAAACTCAAGGTGTAAGACTGGGGAGATGATGTTGTATTTCTTAATTTGTTAGTTACTGTTTTTTCTAACTCCGTTCGCTCAACATCGTTAGTACGCCGAGACTGGATATAGCGATACTTATAATGAAAGGACCCTTTTGGTTCCACATCTCGTTCGGATTCTATATTACGATCCTTCAGCGTAGCTTCTTGAACGAGTCTCTGCTCACTTTCGGCAACTGCTTGAACGTACCATGCTTGCGCCTCGGCACCCTCTAAAGATCTAAAAGTACCATCACCGTTTGGAATATCAATGCGTGTCACCTGCCCACTTCGATCAATCGGTTCCCCTGCAATATTCGTAGTCGTTTCGGCAGCAAATGCCGTAACACCTTGTAAGAATATAATCGCCATTGCCATTACTACGCTCGTTGTTTTTTTGAATAAGTTCATTCTCGTTCCTTTCTATCTTTTGATAATTAGCATAGTTTACCATTTACGCTGTCTTTAGTAGTTATACCTCAAACTGCTATACGCGCATACTGTTCTTTTTGCTTCCCTTCACCTCCTCATCTCGCTTGCCGGTTAGACACGTCTAACCAGTCTAGAAAAAAACACCGTGCTCCATATTCGCGGCACATTTCTCATGTTAATAGTATATCGGATGAAATATAAATTCTCAGTTAAGAAACGGATTTTTTGAATTTCTTTTTGAGGAATTGCAGGGAGGCGCGCTCCTGATTGTATTCTGCGCTTCATCGGTAGCCGTTTCCGATAATGCACTTACACTTCTTTCTTTGTCATGGATTGGCTATTTGGCGAAACGTTTCCGCTCCGCTCTGACGGGATACGTGCCGGATAGTTGCCGTTTTCCAGAATATCGGCCAAGTAGTGATTATCCAGAATCACATCGTTACCAATGATCCGTTAATTTGCTTTTTTTCCTGTAAAGATTCTTGAATATTAAAAAATTCAATACTGAGCCTACAACTGGCGTCTGCATTCCAAATCTCTCTGTATGGCTAAAGCGACAGCCTGTTTCAGTGCGCACTCCTTCAAATGTAATGAGGGCAGTTTTTTGTCGCTCTCGAAGGTGAAAGAAAAATGATCTTTGTCCCTTTCCGCTCGAATAATCGTTCCGGTAACGTCATAATCCATGCCTATGACGATCTCATAAAAGCGGATTTTATCTCCGATTTGTATGCCCCCGCTGAGCAGTTCGCATCCCAACCGATTTTCCTTCGCAAGCATACTTCATATTTTCAAGGCAAGGGTTATGTGCCCCTTGTTCCTTTTTTCATTCACAGCGTGAGCGGTCAAGTTCCGATTTCTTATAGTCTAAAAGGCACAGACAAAAGCACACTGTCATTCAAGCAGTGTGCTTCCTGTATCGGCGCCTTCCTCGATAATCGTGCGGCTGCCGCTATTGTCCACCGCTATCCTGTATCCATAGAATAAATCCTGAACACCATCGCTGCACTTATAGCGGACGACATAATAGGGATTCTCGGCTGTTACAAAGCCATAGGCGGTTTCCTTAACGGTATAGTCAGGATAAAGTGACTGCAATAATTCATCGATGCGCTCGTCCGCATACTCTTTAGCCACGATGCTTCTATTGTAAAGCTCTTGAAAGGCACTGTTTTCAGCAGTTTTATGTTGCTCTGTCCCGCTTGACCCGCTGCAACTGCTCAATAGGAATACCATCAAGCTGAGAACTATAATAGTAAGGGATACTGCCGGCATAGACTTTCTCACGCGGATGCCCTCCTGTTTTTTTGTGTTTTCTGCGCAGATTCACCTTGTATGTGACAATCTACTTTGTTCTTAATTATATCTCGCACCCAATGGGCATTGCAAGCCATGTCTGCATACAAACCTGTAAATTTTTAATGAACACGCACAGCTTGTGTAGCGAGAACACATCAGGCTTTGGCAAGCAAGGTCTTTTGGAGCCAAAAGACACCAGGCGGAGACTCTGACGAGTCCCCGCCTTTTGCTTGATGGGGCGTTCCCCATACCCCCTGCAACACAGATTTCATTTGTGGCTGCGCGATGTGCCATCGCTATTTTTCCTCCCGCTGCCGCTCGGTGGTCTGCCGGTTCTGTTCGTCCGGCCCCAGCAGACAGGCGGCGTTGGCCTTGTGGATCAGCAGCTCCCGCATCTGCTCCTGCGCCCGGTGGTACTCGGCGTAGGCCGCCTTTTCCTCTGCCAGCAGCCTTGCAAATTTTTCGTTCAGGCACCTGACCGTGGGCAGCTTTTTCAGGCCGAACGCATCAAAGGCTTTCTTCGCCGCCTTGTGGATGAGGATATCTCCCTCATGCTCCGCAAGGTATTTTTTCGAGTACCCCGCATTGCGGTAGCCGCTGTAAACGCTGCGCGACCTGGAATAGTTCATGATGTGCGTCCGCAGGGTCTGTATCTCGCCCATCCGCGCTTCCGCCGCCTTTATGGCCGCCCTCAAATCATAGAACCGCTTCTCCGCATCGGCGGCGGCATTGAAAAGTGCGTCGAAATCGGCAAAGCCCTTTTCCTCCAGATATATCAGCGTCTTTGCCATCTGCTTGAGCTTTACCACCTTCATCGCCTGATCGTAGCGGTAGCCTTTTCCTGCGTTGAGCTTCGCCTCAATGTCGGAAATCAGCGTGGCGCGCTCCCTGCGCTTCGGATATTTTTTCCTGACGAAGGGCTTGTGCGTTCTGCTTCCCGCAAGGACGGCGCGCAGCTCCTGCTCGGAATATCCCTCGCCCAGGGACTCCAGACGGATGCTCTGTTTCCGGTTTTCGTGCCGCAGCGACAGCCTGCCCTTTCGGGCGACAGAATAGCCGGAAGCCTTCAAAAGCGCCAGCAGCGCGTCGAAGTCCCCGGGCTGCTTTTCAAGCGCCGCGTCTATCGCCATGCGCAGAAGATCGCGGTTGGAGAGCTTGTCGTGACCGCCGCGCCATTTGTTGTAGCTCAGCCCGTGTTTCTGCGGATTCTCCACCACGGACAGCCGGTGCTCGGCGCAGATCAGGTCGGACAGCCTGCGGACGGCGCGGTAGCTGCCGATGAAGTTCTTGAACTTTTTCGTACAGTCCAGCGCCGTGGAGTTCCAGTAGATGTGGTTGGGAATGTGTTTTTTGTCGGTGTGGGTGCAGACGAGGAAAGCGTGCCTGCCCTTTAGGAAACGCTTGGCAAATTCATAGCCGATGTGGTTGGCCTCCTCCGGCGTAACCTCTCCCGGCTTAAAGGACTGCCGTACCTGATAGGCGATGACGTCGCTTTCCTGCACCCGTCCGGTCAGCTCCCGGTACTCCCGCTTGGACAGGGCAAATTCGGAAACGGCTGTCTCCGGCTCGCAGGCGAACGCGGAGATCAGCGCACCGCCCTTAGTCTTATCCGGGTTCATGCCGTACTCCGTCCGGTCGGCAAGGCACTGCGCCAGCGTCTTGCCCTTGTTTATGTGCGTGGGTATGATTCGTGTGGTCGCCATATTCCCTTGCGTCCGGTGTACCGGATGCGTATGCAGCAGGAGCGAGGAACGCAATCATAATCAGCGCCGCAAGAAAGCATTGGAGGGTCTTGTATCTCATCAGTCTTTCCATAGGGTCATTACTCTATCGTCAGTCTAAAATCACAGCAGTCTCCGCCCTGTCCGAGCGTCTTTGTCCGTCCCCATTTGAGCCTTGGATGCATATGCCCGTAGGCCTCGTCATCCGCACGGCAAAAGCCGGCCACAATCTCCGGGCAGCCGTATTTCACACAGGTGTCCTGATAGGGGCAGGCCAGCATATCGAAGCACATTTCCTCTTGCTCCGTTCGTATCCAATTAGCCCTAAAACCGCAGTCCTCTCCAAAGGAGCTTTTTGTCATTTTGGCAAAGAACTTCGGAACCAGCTTATACAGACCCGGTATCTTCATTGCCCCTTGGATTTTTGCACCAACGCCCGCTGCCCGCTTTTCATAATATCTATTCAGAAAAGCCGCCGCTTCCTCGCGGGAGATTCCATTTCCCGTCATGGCGTCAAAGGCGGCGATGGCAGGATAGATGCGCTTCCGCGTATGCATATACATCTTTTTCGGCTCGTCGGCGTTTTCATCTACGATTTCCGCATAACGCCTCCATGCATCTTCTATGATCGCGTCTGTCTTTTCCACGCCATACTGTTTTTCCATTGCAGATACCGCTCCGGTCAAGTATCTTTTGTCTAACCTTCTATCCATGTGCTTTCCCGCCTTTCAGCGTCCAGCCGATTGCCTGGCTGCGCATTCCCACAAAGCGCCTGTACAAGCCGTCTTCGCGCATCAGCTCCTCATGGTTTCCGCGTTGAACGATCCTGCCGTTCTCCAGCACGATGATTTGATCTGCCGTGCGCACGGTGGACAGACGGTGGGCAATCATCAGGATCGTTTTGCCTTTTGTCAGCTCCCGGATGGCCTTTTGCAGCTCCTGCTCGTTTTCGGGATCCACGCTGGCTGTGGCTTCATCCAAAATGACGATGGGTGCGTCCTTCAGAATTGCCCTTGCAATGGAGATTCGCTGCTTTTCCCCGCCGGAGAGGCTGGAGCCTCCTTCGCCGATCTTTGTCTGATAACCGTCGGGCAGCGTCATGATAAAGTCATGGCAGCAGGCCTTCTTTGCGACTGCTATGATTTCATCCTCGTTTGCGTCCGGTCTGCCAAACCGAATATTGTTCTCGACGGTGTCCTCAAAGAGATACACATTCTGAAATACGATGGCGAAATTCTTTAGGAGGCTGCCGCTGGTATATTCCCGCACATCCCGGTCGCCGAGCGTGATCTGCCCTTCCTTCACATCCCAGAAACGGGCAATCAGACCGACCAGCGTGGTCTTTCCGGCGCCGGAGGGACCAACAATGGCGCATGAGCTTCCCTGGGGTACGCTTAAGCTGATTTGATGTAATACCTCCTTTTCCCCGTATCCAAAGGACATATTCTTCACTTCGATATTGAAATTTTCCGGCACAAGATCAGCCCCGTTTTCGTCCAGGGATGGAATGTCCATGATGTTATCCAGCCGGTCCAGGGAAGCCTCCACCGCGCGGGCAATGGAGGACATACTGCCCGCCACCTCCACGGCGGCATAAATCATGAAGCTGGACACGAGAAGCAGCAGGCACTTCTCCGGCGTGATGCTTCCTCCTGCCAAAAGATAGGGCGCAAAAACCAGAATAGCCGCCCGTGCGAGCTTGAACACCGTCTGATAGAGAGCCGTCATTTTGGAAAACGCCTTTTCAAGCACGATATTTGCCTCTTTGCTTTCCTCAATTGCGGCGTCAACTGCTTTTCCGGTGCGTTCCGCCAGCCCAAACGCCTTGACTACGCCCATGCCCTGCACATATTCCAAAACGGCAGTGACCAGGCCAGCCTGGGCTGCCTGACGGCGGGGCGCGTGTTTCCTGCCGACCTTGCCGATAAACGAATAAACAATGAGCGCCACGGCAAGTCCGGCCAAAGAGATCAGCCCGATCCGCCACTCATAGATCATAAGCCAAACGCCAATCACGATGGCGTGGATAAACCCGCCCGCCACATTTTCCATAATGGTAACGGACTGCTGCTCCAGATCACCAAGGGTGGTCGTCACCGCCGCAGTGATATCCCCGAGCCTGTTTTCATTGAAATAGCCCATAGGCGCCCTTTTCAGGCGTTCGCCGATCTCCATGCGCTTTTCCGACCCGAACGCGAAGCTGCCAAGAGTTCTGGCATTGGCTGAGAGATTGACAAATACAATTCGCCCTACAATGGAAACAATCATAATGCCAAGCGAAATCCAGATCGTGCTTTCAGGCATAACATCACCGGAAAGCTGCTTCAGGATTCCTGTGAGCACCGTTAGAATGGCCATGATTGGGATCATCTCAAAGAATGAGCTGACAAGGTATGCAAGAAAAGAGCGGATAAGACGCTTCTTCTGTAAGCCCGAGAACAACAAAAGTCTTTGAAACAACCTTATCATCACGCCACCTCCTCTGCGGTATCTTTGCCCTGCATATGGGCTTTCCACAATTCCTTGTATAGATTGCTTGTTTCAAGAAGCTCCTCATGGGTTCCTTCCGCAGCGATATTTCCTTTATCCACGACAAGGATCTTGTCTGCTTTTGTAATGGTAGACAGCCGGTGCGCAATGACAATTAAAGTTTTTCCTGCTACAAGCCCTGCAATGGATGCTTGAATAACAGCCTCATTTTCAGGATCGGTAAATGCCGTGGCTTCATCCAGCACCACGATCGGACTATTCTTTAGGATTGCCCTTGCAATGGCGATTCGCTGCCTTTCTCCGCCGGAGAGGTGGCTTCCTGCATCGCCCGCCAGCGTATCATAGCCCTCCGGCAGAGCGGCGATGAAATCGTGACAGCTCGCTTTTTTTGCCGCTGCCTCGATCTCTGCGTCTGTGGCCTCCGGTTTTCCGATGCGAATGTTTTCCCGGATAGACAGGTGGAACAGGAAGTTATCCTGTGATACATATGAGACAAGCTCCATTATCTGAGGAAGAGGGATGTTCCGCACATCCACGCCGCCAATACGGACGCCGCCGCTCTCCGCCTCCCAGAAGGAGGCGATGAGCCGCGCAATGGTAGATTTACCGGAGCCGGAGGGACCCACAATGGCCGTCATACCGTTTTTTGCGCAGTCAAAGGAAATTCCATGCAAAACCTCCGTCTCTTTGTATCGGAAGGTAACATGATCAAAGGATACGTCGGCGTCCGCAAGGACAGCTCTCTCGGTCGGCCGCACAAGCTCCGGCTCATCTAGAAGATTCCCTACCTCTTTTACGGAGGAATCCACCATGGCCAGGCTGTCGGTGTACTGCAATGCCTGAATCAGTGGTTTTACGAGTCCAAGGGCGAGAATGATGCAGGTAATCAGCGTACCCGCTTCGACCCTTCCGTTTATAAATAACCAGCTTCCCAAAGGCAGCACGCCCACAAGCGTTGCCGTCAGGATGGAAAGCCCCATCACATAGTAGCCGTTGGTCTGCTTGAACCAGGTCACTTTGGCTGTCTCGTTTTCCGCCACGGCGTCGGCGTATTTTTTATATGAGCGTTCACCCTGATTGAACGTCTTCACCACTTCGATGCCGCCGATGTATTCCACCGTTGCGGCATCCATGTTTTTCCCTGCGGCAAGTACTCTGGCATATCTCTTCTCGTAATCCTTCATCATTCCCATATAGCAGAAGGCACCCACCGGAATCGTCACAAGAGAGATCAGCGCGAGTCTCCAATCAAGGCTAAAGAGGTAAACGAGCATTAGAACTGGGATCAGGATGTTGGCAGTGAGCTCCGGTACTATATGCGCCAGCGGAAGCTCCAGCTTTTCCACGGTGTCCACGATGATCGTTTTGAATTTCCCGGACGGCGTATCAAGGATCGTTCCCATGGGGACACGGGAGAGCTTCTCTGTTATCGCCATGCGGATATTCCGCAGAATGATAAAGGCAGACTCATGGCTTTTCATTGTAGAAAAAGTTCCAAACCACACCTGCCCGAGATAGCCCGCAAGAGCGATCAATGCCAGAAACGCCAACTTGCTGAAAGCATAGTCTTCGTGGCAGATCATAATGATCCCGCGGGACACCGCAATGTAGGGGATCATGCCGCAAAGTGCCCCCAAAACCGCAAGTACGACGGAGCCGATCAGTTTCCCTTTGCACGGCTTCGCAAAATCCATCAGAATCGTCATCGCCGAGTTTTCTTTTCCCGCCATCATTCCTCACCTCGCAAAAGTCTTACAATCTTTTCTTTCTGCCCACCGGAAAGGTCCTCCACGATTTCTCCGTCCCGGATGAACAGTATTCTTGTGCAAATCCGCATCATGAACTCAATATCATGTGTGATGATCAAAAGCACCTTGCCTTGCGTCGCAAGGCTTCGTGTCAAGGTGCCGACCTCTTCCATGCTTTTCAGATCCAGTCCGCTGGTAGGTTCATCGAACACCAGCAGCTCCTTGCCGCAGATATCGCTCACCACAACCGCAAGGCGCTGCATCTGCCCGCCGGAAAGAGACAAGGGATGCCGTTCCTTATACGCCAGCAGATCCACCTTTTCTAATGTGCAGTCAATCTCGTCTTTGTTCGGAGCTTTTATGCCAAGCGCGCATTCCGCCGCCACGCTGTCGGTAAAGAGCTGGTGCCCCACATCCTGCATGACCATGTATGCCTTTTTCCGTCTCAACCGCCGGCTCATCGGTTTTCCAGACCACAAAACAGTGCCGGAGCTGTTCTTTTGCAATCCGCAGAGCATTCTGGCGAGGGTCGATTTCCCAGCGCCGTTGACGCCCGCAATGGCGATGATTTCTCCGCGGCTTGCCTGAAAAGAGATATCATTCAATACACTCCGACCGCCGAGACGGACGCTGATTTTCTGAACGGAAAGCAATCCATCGGCAGCAATTGTTTTCACACCGCCCGATTCGGATACCGACAGATCTCTGACACGCAGTCCCATTCTGCGAATATCCGTTTCAGGCAGCGCCTTGAACGCTGAAGCCTCCATGTCCGACGCAATCCGGCCATCCTGCATATAAACGACGCGATCCACAATGTCCATCAGATACCAGATGCGGTGCTCTGCGATCAGAATGGTCTTTCCTGATATTTTCGCCCGTTGGATCAAATCAGCCAATTCTCCGATGGCCTTCATGTCGAGATTGGATGATGGCTCGTCAAACACAAGGACATCGGGAGCCGAAGCATATACGCTGGAAAACGCGATCTTCTGCTTCTCTCCGCCGGACAGTTCAAAGATATTTCGGCCCCGGAGCTCGCTAAGATGCAGCTCCTCCGTAAGTTCATCTAATCGAGAGCGCAGAGTCTCTCGCGGAATGCCCCGATTTTCAAGCCCAAACACGATCTCGCTGTCCGTATCCGTATTGAAAAACTGCGTTCGAGGATTCTGAAAAACCGTCCCTACCGCATCTGATAGCGCAGCAATCTCTGTCTCCCGGGTATCCATACCGTTTACGTTCACCTGCCCCGAAAGATTGCCGTGGAAGAAATGGGGAATCAGTCCGTTTGCGAGCCGTGTAACCGTTGTTTTTCCACATCCGGACGGTCCGCAAAGCAGCACGCATTCGCCGGACCGAACAACAAGGTTCAAATCAAGGACTCCGCCGTTCCCGCTTTCAGCGTATGTAAAAGAGACATTTTGAAACGATATCATAATCAAAACACCCCTTTCATGCCCGCGTATACCATGCCGGCAACGACCGCCGCGTAAGCAATTACCACCAGCAAATCAGCAAACGAAAACGCGATTTTCTCTATACAGCTTCTTTCACCTGTGTGCTCAATGCCTCTTGTAATCGCTGCCTGCGTAATCTCGTCCGAAATTCTGGAAGCAGAAACAAGCAGGGGAACATAGACATACTCCATCGTCTGTATAGGATGGCTAATCAGCCCAGCCGCGGACGCTGATATCCCTCGCAGCGCCATGGCATCCCGTATGGAGGTCCACTCTTCTCTCATGGTCGGGAAATAACGGAGCGTAATGGCAAGAGCAATCGTGAGTCCTTTCGACAATCGGAGTTTTGTGATAGCCGCAAGAAATTTACTTACGCTTGTCGTTGCAATCAGAAAGCTGCCCAGCATAAAGCAGGGAAGAAGCTTGCGGATATACACTGCAAACATATAGACGATTCCGCCGAAAGTCACAGGCAGCCTCGGTACGATAAAAAGCTGGATCAGCAGAAGCGCGAGAAAAAATGCTGCGTATTTCAGCATCCTTTTCAGATTGCCGGAAACGCTCAGAAGTACAAGCGGAACCCCCGCAAGCACACACTCCACTGCGATGCTTTTATTCATAAAAACGGAAACGCTTGTGACCGCGAGAATCAGAAGCTTCGTCCGTGGGTCGAGTCTCATTTATACGACCCCTGCTTTTTCAAAGTGTTTTTTCATAAGCTTCTTTCCAATCAGTCCGCCGATGATCGCGCAGACGATCGTCCCGATAATCATTGCGGGGATCGCCCACCAGGTAGCCCCGATCGAATGAATCACTCCTTCAAAGGAGGCGAAGTCGCCTTTATTCTTCATAAAAGCATCAAATTGTGCGGGCATGACAACCATTGGAATATATGCCCCCATCGGCGCAAGCGCCATGACGCAGTAGGCAAGCAGGTTTTTCTTAAAGGATCTGAAATCAGCAGAAGCGCAGATAAAATCCGCGATCAAGCCGAAAACCAGGAAGAATACGGACATCATCCAGAACATTCCCGTAACAAACAGCAAAATCGCCGCGATTCCACCGAGAATGGAGAGAGCTCCCTTCTTCGGTATTTTTGCCACATAGAGCATAAAAACTGTCCCCGTAAAGAGCGCCACGATCATTGGCATAAACGGGAAGGTGACCGGCGTCATCTGCGCAACACCGCCAATCACAAACGCCACCACAGCATAGATGAGCGAAAAGATGCCCACTGATATAAAGTCCCTTGTTTCCAGCTTCTTCGAATCTGTTTTTAGCATAATAAACGACCTCCAATTTTTATATTGTTCAGTTAGAGTACGCTAACTCGCGTGTAAAAAATTAAAGTGCTGGTGTGATTGTGCATTATTCCAGCCGGAGCAAGCCTTTCCAGCCAGAGTTGAAAAACCTTGCAAGCTCCTCAATATACCGCATAGCTTCTTCTTTGGGCATATCATGGGCAATCGTCTCACATACCGCCGTAAAATAGGCGCTGGTAATCATGTGGTGAAGCTGCTTTGTCATTTTCCCGGAGAGCTTTCCTCCTTTGCGGAGAAGTGCATAGTATTCCTCTGAGCACTCTACCTCCAGTTCCACAAGCTCCTCCAAAAAATTTGCATAGCGCGTACCTTCCGCCCGGCAGAGGATCAGCTTGAAGGCATCAAAATGGGCGTACATATATTCCACAAAGACGCGCAAATACTCAGTGGACAGCTTCAGGCTGTCCTTCGTCTTTTCCTCGGAGACAAGATCGAAATGGGCGGCCTGTGCGGCTTTGAACTGCTCCAGCAGTCCCTTTGCTGCCTCGCCCACAATATCTTCAAAAAGCGCGGCCTTATCCGGGTAGTAGCCGTAGAAGGCACCCTTCGTGAAGCCTGCCTCTGCGACGATTTTATTCAGAGATGCGTCCTTAAAACCTTTTTCCAGAAATTCTTTTTTCCCTACTTCGAGAATCTTCCTTTGGGTTTCCGTTCGTTCCATCTCCTGCGCCTCCTGATATACCAGCAGTACATACCACTGGTATATTATAGCCGCACTGAAGGAATCTGTCAAGGGGGTTCGCGTGTGTTCCATTCAGCTCATTCCGCGTATCGTCCGATCATAGAACGGCGCATGGATACCCCAAATCTTCTTTTTCATACACTTCCGATCACCGCTTTAGCGACCAGTGACCCCCTCCATCAATTCCCTTGGGGAAATGTTTCTGATCTGCTCCGGCGGGATGCGCGCCGGATATCTGCCCTTTTCCAGAATATCGGTCAGGTACTGATTATCCAGGATCATATCGTCCCGAATGAGCTGCCAATTCGCTTTTTTCCTGTAAAGAATCTTGAAAATCAGAAAATTCACCACCGGCCCTATGACCGGCACCTGCACGCCAAAGCTCTCCGTATGGCGAAAGCGGCAGCCCGTATCGGTCCGCTCTCCCTCAAATGAGATGACGGCAGTTTTTTTATCGCTCTCGAAGGCAAAGGAAAAATGATCCCTGTCCCTTTCCGCCCGAATGATCGTGCCGGTGACGTCATAATCCATGCCCATGACGATTTCATGAAAGCGCACTTTATCTCCGGCTTGAATGCCGCCGCTGAGCAGTTCGCATTCCAAGTGCAGCGGACTCCACTTGACGAACTCCTCCTCAAAATGGTCCACCCACCACTCCAGCTTTTCAAAAGGGGCGGCGATCTCTGTTGTTTCGGTCAATGTTACCATATGCTTTTCTCCTTCATCGTGCTTTTTCTCCTTCATCCGCGTCTTTTCCCTGTTTGTGTCCATATATGTCCCGTGCCGGCACGCCGTAAAGCCTATGCTGCACAGGGAGCCCGTAATCATCCCCGCCACAAAGCGATAGATGTCGCGCCAATCCCCGCCCGGCAAGCGCCGAAGCCGTTTATCGGGGCTTCCCCTCCTTTTCTTTGTTCAACTTCCAGGTTTCTGCCGTCTCGCTTTTAGTTAGCGCATTCTAACTAATTGGCAGAAGAAACGGCAGACTATTTTATGAGTAGTCTGCCTTGAATCCGCCTTGGTCAGACACCGGCCTTGGCTATCCCAGCGCCACATCCAGCGTCATCATGACGCTGAAGCCCACGGCAAAGAAAATCGTGCCGATGTTGGAGTGCTTTCCCTGTGACATTTCGGGAATCAGCTCCTCCACCACCACATAGAGCATGGCGCCCGCCGCAAAGCTCAGAAAATACGGCAGCGCCGGGATCACGAGCTGCGCCGCAAGAAGCGTCAGCACCGCGCCGATAGGCTCGACAACGCCGGAGAGCACGCCGCCGAGAAATGCCTTACCCTTGCTCTCGCCCTCCGCCCGCAGCGGCATGGAGATGATGGCTCCCTCGGGAAAATTCTGAATGGCGATGCCAAGGGACAGTACAAGCGCGCTGGCCGCCGTGATCTGCGCGTTCCCCGCAAGAAAGCCTGCGTACATCACGCCCACTGCCATGCCCTCCGGGATGTTATGCAGGGTCACTGCCAGCACCATCATGGTGGTGCGGCCCAGCCTGCTTTTCGGGCCCTCCGCCTGATTGCTGCCCACATGAAGGTGGGGAATCAGCCGGTCAAGCAGGAGCAAAAACAGCACGCCGCTCCAAAAGCCGATAAAGGCGGGGAGAAAGGACAGCTTCCCCATATCCTCCGACTGCTCAATGGCGGGGATCAGCAGACTCCAGATGGATGCCGCCACCATCACACCGGCGGCGAAGCCCGCAAGGGAGCGCTGCACCAGATCGCCAAGGGATTTTTTCATAAAGAACACGCAGGCCGAGCCCAGCGTTGTACCCAAGAAAGGGATCATGATTCCAAGAAAAGTTTCCATTTGTCTCACCGCCTTTGCATTACAGTATTATTTGTTTCTTCTGAATCCCGCCTCGTCCCGGTATTCGGGATGTTCCTTTAAGTATGGGTCTTTATCGCCGCAGATGGTATAATCGCATCGGCGGCCGTCCACGCAGGTAGTCGTCCGCACCAGCCTTGCGTGGAGCAGCTCCATGGACGCATAGTCCACATTGCACAGGGCGGGCATGATATCCGTAAGGCCGTGCCGGATGGCGAACTCCGCCGCCGGACACGATGTAAATTCATAATAGATGGGCTTGCCGGTTTCATAAGGCGCAACCGTCATCTCGTAATCGTGCCATTTGTCGCAGCCGCTTTTCG
>OLOI01000355.1_pt1 | contig 47288 bp, 32 predicted proteins | sample 1672131 | NCBI WGS metagenome assembly OLOI01 (sample SAMEA3136651, study PRJEB25190) | human gut metagenome
TGGTAAGCGTTCCGGCATATTTGTCGGCGAACGACGGGTCGATGGTCGTCTGAAGAGCTACTTTAGCTACGGTGCGTTTGAGCGTGATGCCGACATTGGTCGTGGTGTTCACGGCTCCGACGGTCTTGGTCACGGAGCCTGACATCACGAAGCCGCCCGAACGCTTGGCTGCGGCGGACACCTCGGCAAAGGTGCCGTTGTAATCGGCAGCCGACTTCTCCACGAGGGCCATAAGGGCCGCCTTGGTTTTGGCCGACGAGGCGTCGTAGTTCGCTATGGCGTAGAACGAGCACTCGGTGCCTGCTGCGGATTTGGGTAGCGAGAAGGTCGCAGACTTGGACGAGAGCTCCGACGAGGTGAAATCCCGGCGGATGATAAGGGCTCCGCCGTTGTCGAAGGCGAAGACCGAGAGCGACGAGAGCGAGGATTCCCACGCCTCGGCCTTGGCCGAAGCGTCGAAGAACGCGCGGGTGTCGGCCTCGTCCGCTCCGGTGAGCGTGATGGCGATCCGTGCGCCGTCGGAGGTTTCAGGCATCGCGGGGTTGATTGTGTCATTGTCTTTGTCGCACGAGGCGAACAGGGCGGCGGCCAGAGCGGTCGCTGCAAAAAGAATCTTTTTCATGATGTGATTAGGAAATTAAGTGAATGAACTATTTACGCTTGTTGCGTTTTGGATATCGGGGTTGTTCGGAGTATGGGACAGGCGGCTTTTCCTTGCGCGCCGGGCTGCGGTAGCCGGGAACGCCGTTCTCGTCGATCCATGTGCGGATGCCAGTGCGGAGTTCTTCCTTGAGCTGCCGGAATTCCGGACGTTCCGAAAAGTCGTCTTTCAGATCGTAGGCCCGAAAGATTGGAGCGCAGATACGCACCAGTCGCAGGGCGATCTCCTGTCGTTGGTTTTCCGGAATGATCGGGAAGTCCGTGGCGAGGATCAGGTGGACGGTGTCGTATTTCGAAAAGAGCAGACCCCGGAACAGGACTTTGTCGGCGGCACGGACGGCCGAAGCGGCAGGCACTCCCAGTTCAACGCTTTGTGCGTAGCTTTCGAAGGCCAGACGGCTGCGCCGTTCGATCATCACATGGTGGAACTGACGCGGAGGATGGCGTATTTCGAGGAAATGCCGCAGGCGCTCCCGGAACCATTTTTCATCGGGGGTTTCCATCGCAGGAGCGGATTAGCGTTTGCGACCGCGGCCCTGACCCTGATCCGGAGCCTGCTCCTGCGCTTTCTCGGCCTTCTGCTCCTGCTTTTCCTGTTGCTCCTGACGGCGCTGCTGCGAGAAATCGTAGACCACGCCGTTCGAGCGGGGGTCGATACGCAGGATACAATTCAGCGCCTTGCCGTTCTTGCCCAGAATGGGATGTTCCTTCTCTTTCGAACAATCCAGACCTTCGGGGCTCAGCAGGGCCGTGCGCTGACGGTCGTCGAGCTGTTTGTCGAGTTGCGGAGAGATATAGGGGCGGCTGAATTGGTAGTCGGTCATCTTGTATTCGTTCGAGAGGACGTCGAAGCCCACCTTACCCGAATAGGTGATGTCGCTGCCGCGCATGGCGCAGCCTTCGACGAAGACGCGGCCGCCCAGAGCCAGTTCATTCTGCTGCGTATCGTCCAGACGCACGCCGTTGAAATAACGCAGATCGGGAACTTCGTTTTTCGGAATGGTGACAAGGCGGTTCGTCGCGGGATTCAGCGTGGCGAAGCACCACTCCTTCTCTCCCGTGTGCGGATTGGGAAGTTCGTACAGCCGGTCGGGGGTCTTTCCGGCCAACAGCTGCTCCTTCTCACTCGTGGAGAACATCATCCGGTACTCTTCGCGCTCGAACTCCGGACGCGGAAGGGCACTCGTCAGACCGACCTGCACATCACCGTTCATGTCCTTATAGGGATGCAGGGCGAACTGACCTGCGACGGGAATATTGCCGATCTTGAGGGTCACGTCATGCAGGTCCGTCGTCGGAAGGCCGTGCTTCATCGCCTCCAGTTCTTTGGGAGTAACGATGATACCCATCTCTTTCAGCTCCTGCAATTTCAAATCCGGAGTGTCGAACTTGACCTTTTCGAGCTGGTACGAGGTGACACGATGATCGTAGAGGGCTTTGAGGCCCTCAGGGTCTTTGGGATTGTCGGCAAGGCGCAGCAGCGATTGTGTGACTTCGCTGGCCTTGTCGGCGGCGACTTTCAGAAAATGAAACGGCTTGGCGTTCTCCTGCGACATGAAGCCCTTGATGAAGGCCGCGACTGCGGAGCTGTTGCGAAGTTCGTAGAACGCCGGTTTGTTGGCCGTGAGCGGTTGCGTCGTCGTAACCTTGTATTGGTTACCGCTTTGTTTGAGGTCGGAGACGGCCTCCACGGCGCCGTTCTGCTCGTTGTAGAGCAGGAGCGTTTCCTTGTACTTCGGATCGGCCTGTTCGGGGGCCTGAATCGGTTTTTGATTCTGATTTTCTTCGGGCATAACACAAAATGTTTTAAGTGAAACAAAAGGTTCATGCCGCGAATATAGAAGCATGTTTTCCGAAACGATGCCCATGTCCGCTCCAGTCCGCTCCAGTCCGCACCGAGGCAAAAATTACGGTTTTTTCTTGGGTAAAAGTTTCGCGAGATCCGGATCGGCTTCGATACGTGCGATCTCCCGGCGGACAAGCTCCGCAACGTCGGCTTTGACACGGTAATAATTCTCTTTGACGATCTCCTCCATGTGATCCTTGCCGTCCTCACCGACAAAAGAGGATATTTCGGGAATGGGGACATAGGCTGCTGTTTCCGCCTTGACCTTATCGTTGTCGATGACGATCTCGGCATGGAAGATCTTCTGCTCGATACGCTCGTCGAAGTTGTCGGCGACCGAGCCGACGAACATGCCCTGCGTGAGGTTGGAGATTTTCGAGGCAGGGATCAGTGTTTCCAACTGCGTATTGGTCGAGGTGGTGACGTTCTCGTTCGATACCGAGTGCGACTCGCGCAGTTGCACGATCTTGCCGAAACGCTCCGACAAGGTGCGGGCCGTGTCGCCCACGACCTGTCCCGAGAAGATATTGCCCACAGTATTAGTGATGACCTTGGCCTCTTTCTCCCCGTAGTCGCGCTCCAACTGCGAAAAGTCCTGAAATCCCAGACAGACGGAGACCTTGTTCGAGCGGGCCGTGGCTATGAGGTTATCCAGCCCCCGGATATAAATCGTCGGTAGTTCGTCGATGATAAGCGACGATTTCAATTTCCCCTTTTTATTGATAAGCCGGATAAGGCGCGAATTATAGAGTCCCAGCGCCGCGCCGTAGATGCTCTGCCGGTCGGGGTTGTTGCCCATGCAGAGGATTTTCGGCTCCTCAGGGTTATTGATGTCGAGTGTAAAGTCATTGCCCGTAAGCACCCAATAGAGCTGCGGAGAGATCATACGCGAAAGAGGTATTTTCACCGACGCCACCTGTCCCTGCAACTGATCCTGCACATTACTTTTCCACGCATCCATAAAGGGTGAGAGGTAGTTTTCCAGTTCGGGATAAGATGAAAGAATCGGGAAAATCTTTTCGAGAGGTTGGCACAGAAACTCGATGGCGTGCGGGAAGGTACAATAATGTCCGTTGTCATAGATTTTCAGATACCAGATAATCGCTGCGAGCAGGATGACGGCCGAATCGGTGAAGAAGTCGCCCTGCTTGTCCACCCACGTCTTATTGAGGTTCAAAAGCGTGACGTAGGCGCTTTCGTAGGCATCCGAGATATCGTCCATGAAGCGGGCGTCGATGGGATTGCAGCGGTTCGAGCGGCGGGGATCGTCGAAGTTGATGATGCAGAACTTCGGCTTGACGGCGTATTTGTCCAGATGCCGGAGCAGGTGGTTGTAGGCAATGCGTGTAAGGTCGTCGAATTTATAGTCGTAGACGAGCATCGAGAAACCCTTCTCGATATGCTGTTTGATATAGTTATTTAAGACCGCGTAGCTCTTACCCGAACCGGGAGTTCCGAGGATTAGCGTCGCACGGAACGGGTTGATGACATTGATCCATCCCTCGCGCCATGCTCCTTTATAGCGGTAACGGGTGGAAAGATTCACTGAATATTCGTTGTTGAGATAACGTTCTTCCTGAAGGAAATTTTCATTGCGGTCATTGAACGGGTCGTCGGCAAGGGGCTGTTTCAGAAGACGCCGCAGCCACACGCCGGCGGCCAGCAGGCTGAGGTAGCCCGCACCAAGGGTCAGCGTGTAGCTCCAGCCCTGGAAGCCGATCCCAGCGGGCAGCGACAGCAGAAAGCCGTTCAGAAAGAACAGCGGGAAGCCGAGGCTGATGGCGGCGACGATATGCCGCCTGTCGACCCTGCCGTTGCGGACGCTCTTCGTGCCGTAGCAGCCAAGCGCGAGGAACAGAGAGGCGCAGAGTTTCGTAATGACGGGAGAGGAGAAAAGAAGCGTTGTCCGCTGGATATCGAGCAGGATGCGGTCGGCATAACCGTAGGTCAGACCGCATAACGAGAGCCATTCATAACAATACCAATACACGTGCAGCACCAAAAAAAACACGCCCAGTCCGCGGGCGAACTGCACGATATTTTCAAGGGCTTTCAAATCATCTTCCTGTTGCATGGCAGAGAATATTAAAAGTCCCGAAGATACATCTCCGGCAGAAAAACAGGTCCCCATGTCCGCTCCAGTCCGTCACTGTCCGCACCGCATAAAGAACGCTCCGAGAGATGAATCCCCGGAGCGTGATGCTGAATAAAAACAGACTGCCTATCGCTGGCTGTAGGCAATCAGATTGTTGCGCAGGATGTCGAGAAAATGCGTCAGACGCAACTTTCGGTTGATGAGCGTATGGCGACACTGCTCCGGGTTGTTGATACGAACGTTGAAAGTTCCGGAAAGCACATCGACAAGTGTCGCCAGATCGACCCGTGTGCCATCGATGCGGCGTATGGCTCCGGAGAGTTGCAGAGCCGTAGCGAGCTCCATGATATCCGTAGGCGTGAATTGCTCGGAGAGGAACAGCGGCGACTTAGGGATTTCGACCGACACCGGATCGGCGATGGAAGGATAGCGAAGCCGGGTGAAAATCAAACGGATCTCGAAATTCGTCAACAGAAGCGCCGATTTGAGCAGCGACGCTTGCGGAGATTCCTTCTCGATAATCCGCTCCTGTAGCCGCATCAGGGAGGATTGGAGGCGGGCAAGTTCGTGCAACAGGTCGAGGGGCGATCTACAGGATTGAGCCGTAAGACTGTGCAGCAGGTCGATAAACTCTTCATAAGACGCATGAAAGGCTGTACACTCCGCATCCGACAATCGACGGTTAAGCAGGGTGTCAAGCATTCTGATAAACGGAACTTTTTCTAGTTTTTTCATCGTTCGGATCTATAGGTTGTTGGGTTGGTTTTCACATGCAAAGATGGGAGTTTCCTAACACTGAATCGCATGGATGGATATACATATGTATAAAAAATGAGAGTAAATTTACTCATTGTCTTCTTCGTTCAGCGTATGGAGCATTATCTCCACGAATTTTGAACGATCCCTTTTTCGATCAAGAACACGACGCTTGATATCGCTTGGTTCTCCAAGTTTTACATGCAAGAATTGTTCAAATTCCCGGATGACCGTATTGAACGGAGCTGCTCGTCCATTTACAAGGACAAGCGGATTCGGATTCATAAGGTCAAAGGTGCACAGTATTTCGGATAGATCAATTGCATGATATTGTTTTGACCAATAGAGTGACGATTTAGGGACTGGGTCGGATATGAAAAGTCGCGGATGTTCGAGGCGGTAATATAATAATTCTTTTTCCAGCCGGATAAACTCAAGAGCTTTGAGGATAAATCGGGATACATATGGCGGAGGTGGCACGGAAAGTTCAGGAAGTCGGAATAGTAAGTATTGGAACTGAATTTGGGTATAATTTAATGTATGCAATACTGATAAATATTCCGTATTGTTGCAAATAATTGTAATTTCGTTGGCAAATTCAAAAAAGTAGGTTTGCAACCTTTTTTCAGAAGTAGCTTTGCGATTTAGTGATTTTAAGATGGCTCGGTACAACGATGTATGTAACAATTTATCCATCTGTATTTGTTTTTATTGCGATGAATTGTAATGAAATAGCATGTGCTTTTTTGCTAGGTGAAGAATTTTCAATCATTATTTATTGGCTATTTGTAGAGAACGGGAACAATTACAGAGAAGTGAACATAAGAATTTACAGTATATAATCTTGTGCCTATAATGGAGCAAGTGCTAATCCTAACGAGTGAGGCCTTATATTTGTACTTACAGATTTCTCATGACCTATTTTGCATCATCCATTATCCCGCCATTATTTTTTTCGGATAATACATTTGTATTAAAAAATTGCATTAGAATATCTATAAATGATATGTTTTTAACAGAATTAGGGTGCTTTATAATTAAACAAACATAGTTCTTGTGCATATCCAAGGGTTTATATGGAATCTGTGATATCCTGTTATTCATGTTAATATGGCTGGTTGTGTGGATCAGTTAAAGCAAAAGGGAAAAATGCTAGAGATTCACACTTTTTTAGATTAATAAAAACCTTCCTCAGACATATAAAGTTCCGACATTATTGAGAGCAAAATTGAGTCCTCAATAAATTGAGTTTTGAGAACTTAGTGCAATTTAATAGAGCTTTTTACGTAAATGCTATTCGGACTTGGTTGAATAAATTCTCTAGTCAACTTCCGGTTTGTTCTTAACCAATACTTATGATAGAATTGTCAAACTTATATGTTGTTCTATACTATAGTTATACCAACACAGCTTCTTCTTTATTAGCATATCTTTTATCATAATGGCAAAACGCAACTATAATTTACCAATAGTTGCGTTTATTCGAATGTTTATATTTCTACCGAAATCATTAAATTTGAACTTGCAAATCCTCCTATTAATTTCAAAAAAGTATTGGCTTATCAAGGAGATTCGGCTCTATTTTTCTTACTCCGTTTCACCCGCAACATAGATTTTTTGTTATTTATTTGAATCAGTAGTTGAAAATAAGGTATAAAAATGCGATGGCTACCTTTCCCATCGTATGAATTAGCAGTCCGCAAGTAGAGGGGCACTTTGAAGCTCTTTGAATATTTGTTTTTTCGTTCAGCCAACTGAATAGCGCTTCAATGGGTTCCCTGACAGATGAAACGGCTTGAGAATAAATGTCATCAGCGGCCTTGCTTCTCTGCTTCTCTTCTTCATGAGCCCCTTTGATTGACTTGACGGGAGCGTAGAACTCATTGGCCTTATCGCGTCTTTCCTGCTCCCAGTAGTCAATATCTTGTCAGCGAAGATCTTCTTGTTGAAAAGATCCGGCATGCATTCGCTCTGGAAGACCTTCAGGTCATTCTCGGAGGCAGGAGAGAGCGCTATCTGGCACGGATGAGGAAGATGGCCTTTCCTGCGATATCCTACCATGTGAAGCTTTAGTCCATGATAGTACAGGTTCTTGGTGGAACAGTATCCTTTGTCAGCGATATCTCTGGCGACCTTGCCTGTACGGTTTCTTCCGCAGCATGTGATTATCGGCATCGAGTCAACAATCACGGTATCATCCTGACAGTCAGAAGGCCTGAACATCCTTAATAACTGCGAGGACAGTTCCCTAACAGCACCGGCCATCCTGTTGAGACGGTAATTGAATGTCTGATAGGACACCAGGTTCGGGAACCAGTCGCGCAAGTACTCTTTAGCGAAGTTGTGAATATCCTTGATGAGGGTGTACTTCTGCTCATGACCGACAAAGAAATAAATCGTGAGGATTTCCTCGTCGGAGAACAACGGTTTCGAATTATTGCTGTATCTTTGGCAATGGTATTTGAGGCTTTGTTCGTACATATCGCAGATATACATATAGATTTTTATTAGTCTATACTCTTTGTCCTTGGGAATCATAACAAGCAAAAAATAGGGGTATTTTTTACTTTAAATTGCTGATTTTCAATGATTTTGCAAGTATTTTCATCCCTTGATTTTCAAATATTTACAACTAATTCCGAGGCTTAAATGACCTCGGTTAAACTTATAAATCACAGCAGTTCAACTGCTGATTGGAATTATTTAAAGTAAAACCCCATTGACGGAAATTTTCTTCGACGCGGAATCGTGGATCTCGGGAGCCACCGCTGCGAGGATCAGCAGTTGGTTGATTGTTTGTGAGCCTTTGAAATGCCCCTTAATATTGAGATCGTGCCTTCGTTCCAGGCGATTTCTTTGAGCATCCACGCCGGGTTGCTGTAATAAGAGAACGAGTTGCCGAGGCAGAGCACCTTTTTCGTGTTGCCCGGGACCGCCGTGCCGAGGTTCTGGACATAAGAGCCCGAGAACCCGAATTGGGGTAATTGACTTGCTGAGTCGTCAGCCGAAATGTCTTGTGTACCACCCGTGCAGGTGTAAGGACCCACAGCGCGGCAGCGGATCTGCACCGCACCCTCGACGGGATCGGTGAAACGGATGGTTTGCATGATACTGGCGTGCTGATAGTTGGCGCCTGTGGCCATGTCCGAGCACTTGTAGGAATAACGGAGCGAGGGGGCCGCGGGTGCGGTGAGCAGGTCCTCTTCGATGCTCTTCCAGACACCTCTGTCGAGATACTCCACGATGAAGTATTTGGGCGAATTGGTTTCGCCGGCCATCGTGGCGTCGAACTCCACGGCCGTGCCGGCTTCGAGCCGCTTTACGGGCAGCGTATAGAGCCAGTAGTCTCCCTCGACCATCGTCGAGACGGTGGGTTTGTAGGAGCTGACCGTGCGGGTGAACTCCCGTCCGGCATTGGCGTCGTCACGCACGACGGAGATGTAACCCGAGCTGCCCAAAGTCGACGGAAGCATGTTCGAAGCGCTCCACGAGGAGTTGTACTGTCCGACGGTCGAGGCCGAGAAGATCCACTGGCAGGGGAAGGCCGGGCCCGCCGCTTCCTGCGTGACCGAAACGGTCGCCGTCTGCGTCTGATCCGTGGAGGAGAAGGTGACCGTCGCGGGACGTAGCTCGGTTTGGGGGTTCACGTCGGCCGTGATGCGGATTTGCTGGACGTAAGGGCTTTTCGTGCCCGCTGTGAGCGGCATGTCGTTCAAGTCGGTGACTTTTACCCACTCGCTACCGTCCGTGCTTACGGTCCAATCGTAGTCGGCGGCCGAGAGACTCATAATGGTAGAACCTATACGGATCATAAATTCAGGGGCTGCAAAGGAGTTTGTAACTCTGTTGAGCCAATCCTTGCATTGATAGATGACCAGTATTTTTCCTGAAGAAGGATTGTAAATTTTCGAGATGACCAATTCGGGCCGGTTTTTAGGAATAAGAACGGAACGAGAATAAGATATTTGTAACAACAGCAATCCTAAAAGAAGAATAAGTAGTTTTTTCATGAATCGTTCGGTTGATGTCAAAATATGAGAAATATGAGAAAAATCGTGTATTCGCATGGATATACACGATTTTCTGCTGGAATCAGCTCTGTATTTATCAGTTTATAGATCTCCAGTGAGATGTTTAATTGTCTGTGTTTCCGTCAAAACGTTCTTGCCTGTGGAGTAGCAGATGATCTGCGTCGATCTCGTTTGCGATACCTCAGTTTTTGTCTGTTTCGTCATTGTAATTGATCAACTCGATCGTGATTGATGCAACAAATAAGCTCCCCCCCCGTTTACCATTTTAGTGGTGAGAATCTTGTTTTCCATTGCTCCCACACTTCGATACTCGCCCCCTCATCCCATAAGCGTATCAACGTACTGCGGTATGCTTATATTGATATGTCCTTGTTCGTTCTCGCTGATTCCACAGTTAGTTGTGCAGGCCTTTGCAGAATAAACTCTCCAGCAACCCCTTCTCTTGAAAATCAATGCCGTCTGTGGATTCGCAGTACATGATGTAACTGTTTTCGGTCATTCTGTCAGCAGTGTGTACGGCGTAGAATTTCCCAATGTCAAGACGATATTTGACATTGCAGTGATCCGCACCAGATATCTAGCCTTTATAGATAACAGTGCCTCGTTGATTTAGGTGTGCTGGCCAATGGGGATCGTCAGTCAATACAGTAGCTAAACGAGTACTGACCTCTTTATCGTTCCATGAATAGTTGATATAAACCGTATTGTCAAGGACAACCATACTTGGTTCGCCGACACCAAATTTTTTGGGGGTTCCAGTGTATGTTACGATTGGCATTGGGTTATTACCGCCCCAACTGCTACCGTTCCATTTTTCCCATGGGCCATTGGGATTTTTGCTGCGCATCATGTAAAGATGATTGTTTACGAGGTATCTTTTGTCGAGGTATAGCCTAAATAATAATAGTTACCCCATTGAGCTACTCCCGGATCATAACAGGAGAGTGCGTCACGGCTGTAGTCTGTCGGTTTAAGCATTATTTCTTCTGCGGACCAAGTCTTTTCGCCGTCTCCTAAACGCTGATAAGTAATTTGGTACCGGTATGGAGCACCTGATGCCTGTGTGTAATAGATTCGGGAACAAAACAGTCCCTCTATCTCATTTCCGTCAACATAGGAAACGGCTGAGTTGGACGATTCGGAACTTGTTGCCTTCCAGATTCCGGCGTTCGTAGTTCTTTCCGTCAAGGTCCACATGTATTTTCCCCCGCAGGTATTTTCGTCGAGCCATCAGCTGCTTTGTCTGCGAAGATCTGGAGCCTTGAATTGTCGCCGTAGCTGGTAAAGTGGCGGGAATTTACAGGCGTGGATGCCAAAGTTGTTGTGTAATCCGTATCCCATTTGTAGAGAGTCAGTGTCATGCTTTTGGTGGAACTAGACCAATTGGGACAGTAGATGCCGATGGATACGCACTCTTGCTGGAGTTCGAAAGATTTTGCGAAAACACTACTCCCCAGTTGGTACATAGTATTCCCGGAAGCTTTGTACATCATATCCCCCTCTCCGTTGTGGAAATCTCCCGGTGCCGCGAACCATGCGTTGATCGAACTATTTGCATTGATGATGATCGAGGAACCGTAGCGGTAACCCTCTCCGGTGAATATATCCCATCCTTCCTTGGCAGAGGGACCACCTGCGGACCAGACAGTGTTCTTCTCGTCATCAGTACATGCTCCTAGAACGAGGCTCATTAAAGAAAACGAAAAAATCTGGTTTTTCATGGCTTGATTTTTTATTCGTTGTGATATTGTTTTTCAAGGGGCAGCTATTTCGTACTACATATGGAAAACTGGAAACTGTTCTATCTGTCGTTCATGGTCGCTGGGGTTGGGTATATCCGTGCAGCCCAGCCTCCTCCCGGGGCGAGGGAGATTTTTAACCGACGATTGGTGGGTAGTGGAATCACCCTGCGTTTGTAATCTTGTGCCGCTCGATCGGCATTTATGCCGTCTTGAAACAGTTCAATTTCGTAGTTGTTCGTATCAGCGATCGGAATTTCGAGTGATAATTCTCGGGAAGACCAATTGGTCATGGCGCCGATGAACCACTCTTCTCCTGAACGTCGGGCGACAGCGATATATTCACCAATCTGTCCGTCGAGCACTTTTGTATCATTCCAAACAGTAGGCACAGAAGCAATGAACCGAATGCACTCTACCTCACGCATGTAGTTCGATGGAGAGTCGCAAAGCATAGTAAGCGGGGAATCGAATATGACATATTCGGCTAGTTGGCGGCATCGTGTACCTTGGCTCATGGGGTGTTTGTAGTCAGCATGAAATGCTCCTTTTATACTGTTCCGCATTGCACCCTGCGTGTAATCCATCGGTCCGGCAACCATACGGATGAATGGCAGTGTTACATCGTAAGTCACCATGTCGGTTTTTGAAGAGGTCCATTTCATTTGCTCGAGACCGAATACTGCTTCATAGTTGAGCACATTGGGATAGGTTCGTTGCAGGCCGGAGGGCTTGCAGCACCCGTGGTAGTCAAGAAGCATGTGGTGCTGGGCGCAGATGTCAGCAAGGCGGTACATGAAATCGATCATCTTTTGGTCGTCACGATCGAGAAAATCTACCTTGAAACCCTTGACACCCATTGCGGCATAGTGTTTGACAACGTGTTCCATGTCACGTTCGATGGCATGGTATCCAGCCCATAGAATGATGCCTACATTCCGTCCTTTGGCGTAGCGAAGTAACTCGGGCAGGTCGATTTCTGGAATGACCTTGAGCAGATCACCAGCATATTTCACCGACCATCCTTCATCGAGGATCACATATTCGATATTATTCTTTGAGGCAAAGTCGATGTAGTACTTGTAGGTCTCGGTATTGATGCCGGCTCGGAAATCGACGTTGTAGAGTCCCCAATAGTTCCACCATTCCCAAGCGACTTTTCCGGGTTTGATCCAGTCGATATTTTTGACCCGGGACGGTGAGGCCAGACGGTAAACCATGTCGCTTTCGGAGAGTTCTCCGTCTTTGCGTGTCACAATGAATGTGCGCCATGGGAAGCTGCGTGGACCGATGACGCGAGCGATGTACGATTCGCGGCTCTTTACAAGCATTTGTAACTGGTTGTGGCCGCCGCGCTCCTCTTTGCGGGGATATGCGGCGAACATGCCGTGCAGTACCGGGCGATCGGAACTGCTGACCAGATACATGCCGGGATAACTTTCCGTATCGGCTTCTGCGATACAAAGTTTCATGCCGTCGTCCAGTTTGGCGATGACGGGTGTGAACATCATTCGGTCGGGATTGAGCTGCATGGCTTTGCCGTATGAGTAGAGATTTTGCATCGAGTTGAAGAACTGTTGTTCGAACGTCGGATTCTTGGCTTTCTTGGCTTTTCCGCTGGGGAGAACGTAAGGGACGATCATGTCCCGGTCCTCGGAAAGACAGTATTCCGCGGTTTCGCTCTCAATGATGATTTCTCCTTTGCGGTCGGTGGCGAAACGGTAGGCCAGTCCGTCGTCGTACATGCGGAAGATAAGCGAGTAACCGCCCTTGAACGAGAGGATTAATTCATTGTACCGATTTTGTACCTTTTCACGTTTGTAAAAAGGAGAATGAATCGTTTCATCGATACGATTCCTGCGGGCATGTTGCAATTGGGGAGTTGTTCCCCACGTTTCTCCATTTTGCAACCTTATGGCCATGAAAGACGGAGCGAGTATTGTCTGTTGCTCATCGGAAAGGGTGAAAGATATTCGCTCGTTGATTGCGATTTCGCTTTTCAATCGGGTATCGGGCGAAATCAGCAGAAAAGTTTTTGATGAGGTCTTTGCTGTGGTCGTATTCCCTGTGAATAGCAACAGGCTCAGGAACAGCGTTGAAAGAATGTGTTTCATATGTTTTGTAAGTCAGATGTAAGTTTATCGGTTGTCATGCTCTTTGCCTTGTTGTTTTCGGGATACGAATAATACAAGCAGGAACGAGAGTGTAGATGCCGCAATCCAGAAAAGGGTGGCCGGGGTGAAATTATAGTGGGTTTCGCTGCCGATCATCACCTTGTGTGCATCGAGCAGACGGCCGCTGATGATATCCTGCATGCCTGCACCTATATAGCTGGTAAGGCCAACGATGCCGATAGTTGCACCGGTGGCTTCTCGAGGCACGATGTCGATGGCCATCAGGCCGCCGAGGAAACAGATCAGTATGCCGATGGTCGTCCCGAATAACACCATGCTCAATATGTTGATGGACATTCCGCTTCCGGAAAAGAAGAACAGGCACAGGGCCGCAGTATTGATGAGGCCGACGATGAATGCCAGAACGTTGCGCCGCCCATGCAAAAATCTGTCGGTGAGCCAGCCGCAACAAACGGCACCGAAAATACCCAACAGGGCATTCACCGAAACAATTTGCGACGCTTCTACCAAGGTGAATCCTTTCACCTCCTGCAGGAATAGTACACCCCATCCGTTGACGGCATACCGGGCGACGTACATACAGGCACTCGATAGGGCGAGCATCCATACGAGCGGGTTTCGGACGGCTGTACGCTGCATTTTCCGGGTCGAGCGAGCTTTATGCTCTTCACTTTTCTCCTCGCCGGTCAGAACCTCAATAGGCGGGAGGCCTTTGGATTCAGGGGAGTCGTGCAACAAGGCTATGATAATGGCTATTCCTATGGCTCCGGCTACTGCTGAACCTGCGAACCCCCAATGCCAGCCGCATAGTCCGACAATTGCCCCTACGAACAGGAACGAGAAAAATTCGCCGAGGTTGTGACTGGCACTGAAAAATCCGTAATAGGTGCCGCGGGTGCTGAGCGGATACCAGCGTGAAAGGGAAACGATGCCCGGAGGGCCACCCATGGATTGAGCCCAGCCGTTGATACCCCATAGAATGATGAATGTGAGGAAAAAGATTGCATTCCCAATGTATCCATCTCCATTGAGAAATCCTGCAATGCCGATAATGAGATTGGCGGCCGCCGAAAGGATCAGTCCGGCAGCCATGAAACGTTTGATATTGCTGTAATCGGCAAGGAATCCATTGACGAATTTTCCTACGGCGTAAACGAACAGCATTGCCGAGCCGATCATACCCAGTTGGGTGGCGTTGAGTGCACCGTTGTCGAGAATGGGTTCTTTGACCACATTGAGCGTGGTCCGGCAGACATAGTAAAGACTGTGACTCAACAATGCCGCGATGAGCACTTGTAGCCGCAACTTTTTGTAGTAGCGCTGTTGAGCGTCTTCATTGCCCGGGTATGGTGTTGCTACCGGAACGCTTTTTCGGAAATAGTTAATGAATCTCATGAAACAGGGTCAGAATATGAAGGTACAAGCAATCGGATAATGATCCGAGATATGGGACACTCCGTAATCTTTTCCGTCAAGAGTCGCGTATTTTACGGCTTTGGCATGACGGTAGAAAATGTGATCGAGCCAACGAGGCTGTGATTTTCCGAAACCATCGAATGTGGCTCGTTGATCGCTCTCAACAGCTCTTTCCCGAGCTGATTTCATCCAGTTGTCGTATGGTTGAAGGTAGGCTTCGGTTGTAGTTCCGCGCTGAGAATTCATATCCCCTGAATGGAAAATCACAGCATGCTTGCCAGCGATGCGCTGCATCATTTTAACATTCATTTCGGCTCCTTTTTGTCGTGCTTCGTTGCCACGATGGTCGAGATGGGTATTGAAATAATAAAATGTACGCTCAGACTTTTTATCACGCAATTTGACCCATACTGTTACACGGCGGCAGCGACCATCCCAACCAAACGATGCTTCATCGGGGGTGGGACTCAGCCAGAAACGCCCCGAGTCGCAAAGTTCGTATTTGTTTTTCAACCACATGATCATTAAATATTGACCATTAGGACGCAATCCGTCCTCACGATCTTGTTTGAAATGCACATATTCAGGTAGGCATTTTATGAGGTATTCGATCTGTGGCAGTTCGGGCTCCTGAAAACCTATCACATCAGGATGCTCACGGCGAATCATGTTGACTGAGGCCTCCTTGCGGGCTTCCCATGCATGCATACCGCAGTCTTTTGCGTGCAGAAAACGAATGTTGTAGGAAATTAGTTTAAGTTTTACTTTCGGACTTGCTATGACTATATTAATCCCGACACACGATATGATGACGGTTAAAAGTAAGTTTTTCATGAATTACAAATAGATTAGAGCCAAAAATTAGAACTCAACGGTCAGTGTAATCGGATAATGGTCAGAAATATAAGTAACGCCATAGCCAGAATTCGTGATAGTCTGAAATTTTAAGGGCTTTGCCCTGCGAAAAAAGATATGGTCGATGCGCCATGTATCTTTACATGGACTTTTCCCAAATCCGTTATAACTGCACTCTGTATCGGTTTGAGGAGCTTCCTCTCGGCCTGATTGCATCCATTGGTAAAATGGGATGAGACTCGGGTAGGTAAGAGTGTTTTTATTGTCAGAACAATTCATGTCTCCGACAAGAAATACCGTAGCGCGTTTCCCTGCGATTTGTTGAATTTGGGAAACGATCAATTTGGCACATTTTGTGCGCTGTTCAATATTGCGAATACGCTTACCATCAGCATCGAAACAGTCTGGTCGGTTCCCGGGATCGTACGGCAGATGGGTCGAAAAGAAATAAACCTCTTTCCCGGATATGTTATCTAAAAGTTTTACCCAGATAGCCATGCGGTAATGGTATTTATCCGTGGCATCCCACGGTAGGCATGGCTCGTTAGGGGTAGGCCCCAGCCAAAAATAGCCGGAATCTAGGCATTGGAAACGCTCTTTTAACCAAAGAATCATGCCACTGGCCGCTTGTTTGCGCGTAATTTGGTTATTAGGTAATAGGCGAAACCGGTCATATTCTGGTAGCAAACGCTCCAAGTCTGCATATTGTGCATCGCGGGGCTCCTGCATTCCTATTACATCGGGCTTGGTGTCTCGGATCATGTTAACATAAGGCTGTTTGCGGGCATCCCACGAAGTATCGCCAAGGTCTTGCTCACTGTTGAATCGGATATTTGACGACATTACTCGAAGCGGAGTTTTAGCGACAGCTACTGTTCCGTTGCCAATAATTTCAAAAAGCGTTGTCAGTATTGAGCAAAATAATAATAAGTGTTTCATCGTCTATTAGTATGAATTTTATTGAATTCCATATTTACGAAAAATCTTTTTCAACGGCGGGGTCATGCCTTCGAGCATACGGGAGAATCCCACGTCTGTCGGATGAGTCCCGTCAGCCGTTGCAATACCATCATCACCCAGAAAGCTATCAGAGAGTATAAAGTAAATATGTTTATCTCGTTTCATCCGAGCGCGTACTACTTCTTCGGCAGTCTGTTGTTTGTGAGCTTCATAGATGTCGGTTTTAAGATTGAAGTTCCGCTTTTCCCGCCGGATTGTCTGCAAGAATATCAACGGTGTATTCGGATGAGAACCTCGGATGATATCAACGAAAGCATCGAACCGTTCGCGAATTTGTTTAGAATCCGGGTTGGAAAAAGTATCGAAGATGAACGCGTCGGTGTCACAATCGGCCAAATAACGAGCGAATTCTTCCTGCATACGCCCCTGGCCACTGAATCCTAAATTCATACAGTAAAGTCCGTTGTCGCGGCCGAAACGGGCTACGTAGCTCATTCCTGCTCGGCTGGCAGCTGAACCGTGAGTAATACTTGATCCGTAGAAAATGATACGATGTCGGAACGGATTCTCCAAAGGTTTGATCGCACTCCCTTTGTCCACGCCGATCTCTAGTTGGTCGACCTGATCGAAAAGTGGTAGGTAGAGTAAACATTCCTTTACATCTTCGTCCATTGAAGCAACTAATATTGCCTCATGATCAGCACAGTTACCTTTCATATTAGGAGCTCCAACACCTGCAAAAAGCCATTTCCCCTTTTTGCGGATATAGAGATCAAGACCTTTCTGACAATTGGCGCCGGTATTAGTTCCGACAACACGCAAATTGGATGTGTGCCATTTAGCGCGTATCGTACGGCTGTTCGTCGTGAATAGCACGGCTATCCCGGTCGATTGTGCGGCCTTTGCTGCAAGTGAACCTTTGAGGCCGTAAGCCCTACCATCCATTCGGGAGAAAGGTTTCTGAAGATAGGGGAGGGGCTGTCCGACGACAGTGAGTCGGCGTGCATCGATATAGTACACATTTGTTGGTTTTTGGGCTGAAACCTGCGGACATAACCAGAAAAATGTTAGGAGCAGAAATATGCTCTGCATACGGATTTTATTCATTGAGTTGTTGAACTTGTGAGCGGATTTCATACATATCGTAGCCAATTTCTCGGATTTTTTCGATCGTTTCATAATAAGGTTTGTCACAAATGTCTGTGAAGCCCACTTGGAAATTCTCTCCGTCGAAACGCCCTGTTGCAGCTTGATCTGAGAATTGATGCCAGTGGGTGCCGATAACGGACGGGTGCTCTAGTGCGGAGCGTACGTAGTTGTAGTACATTTGGGCGCGGACTTTTTGGTTCTCTGTGTAAACCTGCCCAGGGTGGAAGAGACCACGATCCATGGCTCCGAAGTGGAATTCTCCAATCATAACAGGCTTGTCAATTCCAGCAGGTAACTCGAACCACTGAAGATCATTCCGGTAAATATTGTAGCTGATGACATCACAATAACGGGCGGCGATGGCGAGAACATCGGCATTAGAACCCGCAAAACGACATCCAAGATAGAGCTTTTGAGGGGCGATCTCTTTGAAAATGCGTTGTACGGTGCTGAAATAGGCTTCAATGATCTTTTTGTTGAACTCCGTTAAATCCCCATTAGCCGCGGTTGGAACTTTTTTACGGTTGGCTCTCAATTCTTTCCAAGAACCAAACGTAGTTCCCCAGTGGTTGTTCAAAGTTGTTATAGTTTTGTATTTTTTTTGAAGCCAGTTGATCATTGCAATTTTAGCCCGTTGAGTCGTCGGGGCTTTGATAGTAAAAGAGGCCAGAGATTTCGTGTCGCCCCATTTAATTTCGTTGTCTACAAAAAATCCTAGACACCAAGGATCATCGAGTTGATCTTTTTGTGCGAGTAGACGCATACGCATCGTTTCAGCGAACGATGGATCAAACGGATCCATGAAAGGCCACCAGCCTGTAGTGCCTTCGATAGGTACGGAATGAATTTCAATCCGGTCTGTATAGGCTGTACGATCCATCATACAGATTGCTTTATCCGAAGAGTTGGCGATGGTGTTCAAGCCCCAACTTCGTAGCCTTCGGTGCGCTAAATCGGCATAAAGCGCTTTATAGTCGCTCCCGTACTTTCGGTAGGCGTTTGCCGATGAATAGTCGTAGGTAGAATCGATTCCCCGAGCTGTATAGTAGGGTTTCAGCAGAGCGTCGTGTGTAAAGTAAAATTGTCCCAATTCATCGTCGACCGCCGGGAGATCTTCGAAATAGTAGTTCCTGCCATCTAAAGGAGTAATGCCGGAGGAGGTGGTAACGCGCACAACGCCATGGGACCAGAAAAGATAGCCTTCCGGATCGATCATCCACCATTTGCCGTCAATCTTTGCTACGCGAAAATGTCCCGTGCCCTTTTGTCGGGGACCGTTTTTCCAACCTCCGTACCGGCTGCGGTCAGTTGCGCCCGGATGGGCGGCAAGATCTTTCTCCTCTTTTTTTCGGGCTTGCCTCAAATCCTCGTCGTTATGGGTCTTACCAGGCCACTCTTTGTGTTTGAATTGTCCGTATTTGTCGATGAAAGGAAAAAATTCCAACTTGTTCATCTTCATCCATGAAATAGATTCGGCTCGTTTACCGGGTAAAAGCATAACATCGGATATGGAATAACGCATACCGGCGGTATGGCGTCGTGCTAGCAGTTTTATAGCTTGTATCTTCGACAAATCCAATGAGTAGGAGTAATGTTCATTTACACTGTAAGGAGTATTACGCATCCCCGTAAAACAAGAGTCCACTTCGGGATACGGTACGTCCGAGGAAAACTCAATCTTCACATTTTTTGTCTCACCCGGACCAACGTAGAGTTGGTCGGTCATTGTTCCACGAAGGACACGGGCATTGATCGGAGCTTTCTTCAACTCTTCCTGAATCTGTACGATCATTTGCAGATATTGAACCGAGTCGTGGTTTTGAACTTTGAATTGAAGTTGATTATAACCCCTCAAATCCCACTCGCCCTTGAATATAATTCCGGACGATCCTCCCTGAGAAATGAGTTCTATTATATGGTTCAATGTATCTATTCTGGTGTCGGCATAGGGGGTAAGTTCCGCATGTGATTGCTCGGTCAGAATAAGCGGAGAGGGCGATGGCTTACAACCTGGACTTCCTATAAAAATTAGAACAGCTAGTATGCCGATGTTGAGTAAATGGTTTTTCATTTGCATTTTTTGGACAAAACAGAATAAATGGTTCTTCATTGTGTTTTTGGATAAGGTTGTTTTTTATAATTGCTGGATGAGTTACAGTATCAATTAAAGAGAGTTGAATAAAACCTATTGGTAATCTTCAGGATTTTCATCCTGCCATTCATTAATGCCGTCACGGATACGATTGCGGAAGACCAAGATGTCGTTGATATAGGTCGTGGTGCCATCTCCATTGGAATATTGGTAGTTCAAGTACAGTTTGCGGTCCTGCAACAACTTTGCACCGTTGAAATGACTCGGTTTGTCGGTAATGGGACGGATAGGTTTGGAGCCGTCAGCCGATTCTATCCGGATTTGGTCGTCGTCTTCGAAAATCAGCTTTAGTTTACCGTTTCCCAGACCGATTTTGTCGCTTTCGACCGCATTGGCCGCAATTGTCGTGAGTGTATATATTTTGTCGTCATCTTGCGGAAGAGTTAGCGGATAACTTTCCCGGGAAACGATTTCTCCCGTTATGTCGTTCTTAACAATGGTTTCTCCGCCGTGATACCAGTTTCCCCAGAAGCGCTGTTCGCATTTTACGGCGATAATCTCAAAACTTTTCTCCGAAATCAATATGTCGGCATCCGCATCTGTAACCTTAAAGGCCAGTGCATAATATGGTTTCAAAGCCTCCTCTTTCGTGAGAATCTTGTCGGTAGCCTTAATTGTCACGGTCGTGGTATGCCGTCCTTTAGGGATGAAGAGATTGTCCATGCTACTAGTTGTATAGCAATCGGCAGGTAGCGGGGTCAGCTTCTCAAGGTTTTGTGCTGCGACCTCTTTGCTTACATAGCTCTGACTGAGATTACCGAATGGGGCTCTCCCGAGTAGGCCGTCGAGGGCAGTGAAAGGGGCCGTCGCCTTTTCGGAGAAGCCCGACAGGTCGTCGGTCAGGAGTGCGTCGTCAATTACAACCTGTACGGAACGGTCGTGGGTATTCTTTACCACCCCTCCAAGGGCCACGGTGAAATTAAATTTCATTCCTTCTCCGATTACGAAGGTGCGCAAGTCGTATTGGTAGGCCACGTATGCTGCTGTATGTTCATAATCCATTGTGTATTTTTCATAGCAACTCGTGAGGAGAAACGACAGCAGCAGTGCCAGTATCTTTGCTTTTTCCATTTTATACATTTTGTTTAAGTGTAATTTTTGACAGACGATTATTTCCACGTTTCCCATCCCTGATTTTGGAGTAATTTCGGACATTTGCGAATTTCGGTATACGGTATTGGAGCCCAAAGTGACGGATATTTCAAGGTTTCCACGACCGGGTACTCATAAGAGATCAATCCCGATTGATTTGAAATCTTTGCCATGTGGATCGGTTTGTTGATTTCTGAAACATCCGTGGCCCAGCGGCGGAGATTGTAGTAACGGTCGCCTTCGAAACAAGTTTCCACGCGCCATTCATTTTTGACGAGGCCTTCGAATGTTGTAGCCTCAGCGGCGCATTCATCAAGATACGGGTCGCCGAATGTCCCCAAGCCCGGTTCGTCATCGTTAGTAGGCCTATTGCGCAACCATGCGATTGCCTGTCTCGCCGAATATCCGTAGGTGCCCTCGTCTGTTGGCCCGACATACTTGTTGGCGGCTTCTGCGAATATCAGGCACATTTTGGTCCAGTTCATAAAATGGATGCAACGATAACCCAGTTCTTTAGTTGTGTCGTTGGTATTCCAATTTCTGTAAATGAACTTTTTGATGTAGTATCCGGTAGCGGATACCTCGTTGGAACCGGGGGCATCTTTACCTCCGTTGGCGCATTCGAATGTATACATGACCTCTGATGCGTTATTCAGACGGCGGACTTGCGCTCCGTTGTAAAAGATTGTTGCATAGAAACGGGGATCACGTCCCTCATACGGGTGTGTTGGATCATAATTGCTACGTTTGTCGTTGATGGGGTAACCGTTGGCCATCGGGAACGCATCGACCAAGTCCTGGGTAGGTGCTACTAACGCCGAACCGCCGAATTGTTGCGGATAGAACGAAGTTTCGAGATTGGAGGATTGCCTCATTTCGGACGGCCAAATGATCTCTGGACTATTGACATTATGCCAAGAGAATCCACGAGTCGGGTCGAATCCTCCTGTCAGTGTGCTTTCCACTTCGAGTTTATGTTTTATGACAGCCGCTGCATATCTGGCGGCTTTGTCATAGCGGGACATGTCGTTCTCGGGGTTATAGGCAGGACTAGCCCAAAAGATGTAAACCATGGCCCGGAGTCCGTCTATGGCTATTTGATCCAGGGATTTGTAACGAGCCGATCCTGTAATCTGGATGGATTGCTGCGGATCTCCCGGATAATCGCGGTTATTGCGAGGCAGATATTTATAAGCGGAGTCGCAATCTTTGAGTATCTGTTCTGCACATTCGTCAAATGTTGCGCGTTCGATTGTCGAGGCGTCGGCGGTTTTCGGATCAGTCGGTTCGGTCAGGATGGGTACTCCTAACAACTCTCCGTTCTCGGCTTTTCCTCCGAAAACTCTCAATAAGTCGAAATACATCCACGCACGGAGTCCGTAAGCACTGCCTTGCAGGCAATTGCGCAATGCGAGGTCAGAGTCTTCTGCAACCATATACCGCGTATTGTAGCCGCGATCGTTTTCAAGAAACATGTTCAGATAATTGATTGCGCGGTAATTATCCCGCCATTTAGTATCGAAAGGATTCGACAACATTTTTGCCGAACCGGAAGAGAATATGCGCCATGCGGCCGTCGGAGAACTGTAAATAGCATCGTCTGTCGCGCAGGACATGGGTATGTAATAATTGTCGAGATATGTTTCTGGCAGGAGTTCATTGTAGACAACATCTACGAATCCGCGTAGCAACTCTGGATAAAGTTCAAAATTTTCATCATTGTAGCTACCGTTGGGAAGCGGGTCGAGAAAGGTACAGGCACTCATAAATCCGGCGGTTACCGACAGTACGAGTAGATATATTTTTCTTTTCATGGTATAGCTTTTAGAGAACCGTTAGAAATTGAATTTAATTCCGGCCGTAATGATTCTGAATAGAGGATAACCAGTGACTCCCGCATCGATTGATTCGGGATCGACATCTTTGATTTTAGAGATAGTTGCGAGATTTTGTCCTTTCAAACTGAAACGGATATTTCTAATGCCGACTTTATTATTTTGTTTGAAAGGCAGCGTGTAGGCCAGCTCCACATCCTGAATTTTGAACCATCCGCCGTCGCGGAGCCAGAAATCGGATTGTACAAAGTTATTGCTCGATTTAGTGTATGCCAGCCGAGGATAGTCACCGCCGATATTGTCGCGGACGAAAGCCGAGTAATTGCCGTCACCCCAGCCATTCCAGAAATAGCTGTTGGTCATAGGGGTCTGAAAGAAGGCTGCTCCTGTTCCCACAATCTGTATTTCGAAATTTTTGTATCCGAATCCCAAATTGATTGCATAGTTCATGCGAGGAAGCGTGTGACTTAAAATAATCCGATCGTTCGTGTCTATCTGACCGTCATTGTTAATGTCTGCATAGATTAGATCTCCAATTTGCAAGTCTGAAGTATATGCCGGCAGCGAACTGATTTGCTCATGAGTTTCGTATTTGCCAATACATTTCAGTCCCCAGTACGAGTCCACTGTCGTGCCGGTACGTTTTTGATAGTCGTAAATATACTCATCATTCGTTAGTCGGTCGCTGACGATTTTCCATGTCGAAGCGTTTACACCGGCGGAGATATACCAATCGCCCAATGTTCGGGCGTAGTTCAGAGAGAAATCGGCCCCTTGCAGATGCTCTTTGGTATAGTTTTTATAAAGATCGCTTCCACGCAGGCCGAATATCGCCGGAAGTTGGTCCGAAATATTGACTATGCGGTTGGTGGATTGGCGATAATAGAAATTAGCGCTAAAAGAGAATGCCTGTAGGAAATCAAAATCGAGACCCAGATCCGCCTGGAAAAGTTTGCCCCATCCCAGATCGGGATTGGCCAAGCGATTCATAGTAACGTATTGTGTTACGTAACGGTTGGTACCAAACCAACTGTCCTGTTTGGAATTCGCACCGAGCCACATGCCGTTTGTCGCAGCGCTGTAATCAGACTGATAAAGATAGGGAGCGCCGAAAATGTCGGTTTCGCCGATCAGACCGACTTGTGTATGCAGTTTGAGATTGTCAATCCACCGGATGTCACGCATGAAGTTCTCTTTGGATATTACCCATGCCAGACCGGCTGACGGGAAGAATGCGAATCTGTTATCTTTGTTGAAGCGGGAGGAACCCGCATACTGAGCCACGAATTCAACGATATATTTATCGGTGTAGGCATATGAAATGTCGGCCGTTACATACAATTGACGTTGATAATTATCGTTACTTTTATTGGTGTTGTCGTTCATGACGAAAGTTGCTCCTGCCGCTATCTTGTGGCCATTTGCCGCCCAATCGTAGGAAAGACGTTCATAAAACGACAGACTTTGCATTGTATAGCTACTCAATATGCTTTTCCCGGATTTTTTGGTGCCGGTGTGAGTCGAAATAGCGCCGATACCATCTTGAGAAGTCCAGTAATAGCCCAAATAATCTTCCTCTTTGCCTATAGTCGTTCGTACGAATTGGGTCAGTCCGAGCAATGTCCTGGACTTAAGGCCTTTGATGAGCCATGAAAGGTCTAAGTCGATGGACGTGTTGAGCATACCGGTTCGGTTGCGTTCCGTATTGAAGCCTCCCTCGAGTCCCAAAGCGTAATAGTTCTGTGTGAATGTACGCGATACTCCGTAAATGGGCGTGTTCAGACGTGCACCGTCATCGCCGAGACTTTGGCCTAATGTCAAAGGAAAAGCGACGGCCGGTACCGAACGATAATTATACCAGGAGGTACGGCCTTTTCGACGGAAAGAGAGCAATGTGTTGAAGTCAGCGCTTACTTCGATGTATTTTCCGACTTTGGCCGTCAGACTTGCAGAAGCATTTAGTTTGCTGTAGTCATTGGAGGCACTGTTCTTGACGATATCCCCGGAGTAAAGTCCGTTGAATGAGAAATTGTATTTGACACGGTCTCCGCCTCCGTTGAAATTGACACCTACGCGTGAAAGGGGCAATGTTTCTTTCAACATTAGCGATTTGTAATCCACATTGGGATATTTCATGTCATAGGGGTCTTTTTGGGAGAATCCTTCGAGCGCTTCCGGCAAATAAAGCTGAGAGTATCCCGAAACTGCCCTCGCGGCATTATTCATCCGGGCGTATTCAATACCATTTACCCATTCAGGAATGCGGTCGGCAATACCGATGCCGCCTTCCATATCCACGTGAATCTGCATCGGGGTGTTGTATCCGCCTTTTTTGGTGCGAATCAACAGGGCTCCATCCGATGCCATCGGACCGTATTTCGCCTTGTCGAGAATATCGGTCAAAACCGTGATGGACTCAATCTGGTTCGGGTCAAGCTGTACTTGACCAAACGGAATATAGATATCGTCGACGATACACACTTGATTGCCAGAGCCTCTAAGGAAGACCTGAAATGAAGAACTGTTCAAATTCGGAGACTGATAGCTTGACGACCAAAAGTCGCCTGCCTTTTCCTGAACACTGATGGCAGGCATCATACCGGTGAGCCTGTTTCGCAAATCGCCGAGTGTCCTTCTTTCAAGTTCTTCTTCACCAATTGTGAGGAAACTGCCGGTAGTCTGGTAATAGGAGCGTTGTTGTGCCCATGGGAAATTGGCGGTGGAATCTCTCCTTTCTGTTTCTGCAGCGAAAATTGGACAGATAGTCAAAATAACTGTCAGAATCAGGAACAAGAAAACTATATATTTTTTCATGCTTGTTATGTTTTAATTATTTCCACTCGTAATTCACGAAGTTTTTCAACTTGTACATCTCGGAATCCGGAAAGGGGAAATAATACATATAATCTTTCCATGTTGATTGCCGGTTATTGGGTAAGGGACGGCGTTCGAATTTGCGTCCGATAGGATGCTCTTCGCTTACCGGAACGGACTCAATATATATGCCGTACAGTGTTTTGGACATGACCTCCGGAGCTGTTTTCCATCTACGTATATCATAATAATAATGGTGTCCTTCGTAAGCCAGTTCCACGCAGCGTTCATTCTGAATTCGCAGTCTGAATTCCTCTTGTCCGACGGTGGATTTTACGCGAGGCATGCCGATACGCTTGCGAACGATGTCGAAAGCTTCGCGGGCTGTCAACGGATAATTTTCAGCCGTACCCGAGGGACCGTAAGCTTCGTTGACGGCTTCTGCGTACATGAGGTAGAGATCAGCTACCCGCAGCAACGGGTCGATATGCCAGATGCTGGTAGTGTTTTTGGAACCGAGTTGTCCGTACCAATATTTGTTGCAGTAATAGCCTGTATTCGAATAGCCGTTTTTATCATTGTCCTTGCTGCCCCAGGCAATGCCGAATGTCAAGTTTGTATTTGAGATGTTGGTCGTCGGATATGTTTTCGTTTCTGGATTATAATGGATATTGACGGCAGCACCTTTTTTCAGACCTTTTACGTAAGTTTGTGTCGAGCCATCGTGCACGATAAAGAGGTTCAGCCGCGGATCCCTGTTGGCATACGGATTCTGTTCATTGTAATGTCCGGCCTCGATTGCAGCCCTGCGATCTTCTTCCGTAATGAGTAGATCACCGTCGAGAGTTTCGAAACGGTCTACGAAGTTTTGAGTGGGACAATTGCCTCCCGCACCGGCACGATATGATTGTGGGTAACAAAGTATTCCCATGAAATTCTTATGGTTTTGTTTAGTCTGATAACTCCAGCCCCAGATGGTTTCGTTGGTAGTTTCCGTCCCCACGAAATTTTGCGTATACTTCTCTTTCGGGAGCAGGTCGAATTCGGCTTCGTCGGCTATCTCCAGCGCTTCGGCTGCTGCGGTCGCCGCGGCTTTCCAGTCTTCGATACCATTTTTGTTGCTGAGTGGACTGGCGGCATAGAGCAGGGCGCGGGCCCGTAATCCGAGGGCAGCTGCGCCTGCCGGTTCGAGTAACTTCTTGCTGGCAAGATCCGCTGCGGAGTTCCGGCGCAAAATACCGGCGGCTTTGAAATATTCGTAAGCCGTATAAAAATCCTCGGCGACCCGTGTAAAGGCTTCGTGGTTCGATAAACGGGGTAGATCCCATTCGTCCCCGGCTTCGAGCGTGTGATCGATATACGGCATTCCTCCGAACTGCCGGCTGAGCGTGAAGTGAGCGTAGGCGCGTAGGAAATATGCCTGTCCCAATAAATCGTTTCGCTCCTCTTCGGTGGCATTTTTACACAAGTCGATGTTCTGGATTGCAATGTTACAACGGCGAATAATAGAGAACATCGCTTTGACGATGGGCTTATAATCGGCCTTACTCACATCGAATGTCAATTGTTCGATGAGCTCTTGCGAAAGAATACCCTGCTTGAAATTCAATTGAGAAACTCCTAATAAACCGCAGTCAACAGCATCGGTGGCTTGGTACCAGGAAAAAGTGCGGGATTGGAACAGGTCGTAATAGAATGGGAATGAGATATGGATGCGCTCCATGTTCTTTCCACCGTTTGATTCGTATACCCAGTCAAAATAACTCCTGTAGTTTTTGTAGGTTTCGAAGACCTCATCCTGCGTCAATCCGAGTTCCGGATCGACATCGAGGTAACTGCATCCGCCTGCCATTATCCCGGCGACACCATATAAGGCGGTCAGTTTGATTGTATGTAAAATATTATTTTTCACGGCTTTTAAAATGCGAGGTTGACACTAAGTTTGAGTATCCGCATAGTCGGATAGTAATTTGAAGCAGTAGTAAGTCGCTGCGGGTCGGTATCTTTCAAGCTGGAATTGAAGAAAGTCCAGAGATTGTTACAAGAGAGTGTAACGCCCAATGATTCTACTCCTAACGCCCTTTTGATTTTTGAACCGCTGAACTTATAGGCAAGCATTACCTCCTTGATCGTCAGATAATCCGACTTGCGCCATGTGTAACCGGGCAGAGCGAGATCGTAGCCCGGATATTTCGATGTTCCTCCACTCCATGCGTACATTTGATCGTTGAACGATAAGGCGGGGATGTCCGAGTTGTGGTTGTCGGGACGCCAATAATTAAGATGTGCCGCATGCACGACAAGATCGCCCGCGTAGAATGGAATAATGGAGGCTCTGCGATAGTTGATGTATTTGCCGATAGTGCCAGTCCACAGGGTTTTGAACGTCAGCCCTTTGTAAGAGAATCCCAAGTTGAAGGAATAGGTTACGGGGGCGTATGTGGAGCCGTCGAGCGTATGCAGATCCGTTATATCGATAATGCCGTCAGGTTTATAATCCAGGAACTTGTAGATACCCGGAGTGATATTCGTCCACTCTTTGGTATAGAGCGGATAACCATGCAATTCGTCAATACTATTGAAATATTTGTCGTCAATAAGTGTATTACCGGTGCGAGGAGCGCCATATTGTGTATTGACTGTTTTTTGATAAGCTGGAATGTATGGTGCATCATTGAACCGAGTAATTCGGTTTTCATTGAGGCCAAACATAACTCCGGCGTTGTAATGGAATCCGTTGCGCGTTGAGTTGCTGTAATTGAGTTCGATTTCCATACCGTGTTTTTTTACGGCGCCCATGTTGACCTCTTTGTATCCTACACCTCCCACGAACATCGTAACGATTGGGGGCAGGAAGATGTCTTCGCGTGTTTCGTCAAAGAAGTCTACGTTGAGTGTCAGGGTATTCTGCAACCATCCCATCTCGATGCCGAGGTCCTGTTTGTGTGCGGTTTCCCACTTGGCCTCTAAATTGGCTATACCATCCTCCTTGATATAGTTGCCGTCTTTTTTCCATGCGGAATAATAGAGCCATTGAGCGCTCGACGCATCGCTTCCTACCCAACCGTTCGAATAACGAATTTTCATTGTACTCCACCAAGGCATTGCTTTCTGCCAGAACGGTTCTTTGGAGATGTAGTACCCGACGGCGCCTGACGGGAATACGCCGTAGCGGTTCGACGGGGCGAATTGTTCGCTGCCGGTGACTCCCAGATTCGCTTCAAAGAGATACTTGCCCTTGTAGTCGTAAGTCAGACGACCGACAAAAGATTGATTGCGCTTCGGGAATGAGCTGCCGGAGTTGACCTGTCGTTGATTATAAAGGGCGAGCGCTGTTACATTGTGTTTTTTGGAAAATTTACGTGCATAATTGAGCGAAGCCTCGTAATAGGAGATAAATTCTATTCCGCTTGGTGAGTTATTCTGGGTGACTGCATACGGTTTTTCGTTGTATACATAGTTGGAGTTTCCTTCCCAGCGCCAAACCTGGGGGTTGCCCAAATCTACTGCATCCCATACGATATCCCAACGGAGTTGCTGCTGATCGGCTTGTTTGGCTATTCGGGAATAGTTGCTTGTAAGACCTACTTTTGCAGAAAAAGAGAGTCCTTTGGTAATAAAGTTGAGGTCCTGTTTCAGGATTACGTCCGTCATCAGGCGATTGGTCATTGTCGAGCGATAATCCGCATCCATGAGGTACGAATAGGGGTTCTCATAGACGCAACCCTGATTGTCGGCAATACGTATTTCTTCAGCCGTGGGATAATCGGGATCCGGGTAGTATCCGAGAGCCCAGGCTGGATAATAAGCAGGATAACTTACAGAGGGTGCTTGGTACATTGTCGAGAACAGAGTAGAGGATGTTTCCGTTGAATTAAGTCTACGACTGATTTGCGTAGCACCTCCGAATTTGAATGATAAAGAAGTTGATTTGGTGATATCCCAGTCCAGATTGACACGGTAATTGAACTTATCGTATTGATAGTTGGTGCCTTTGGTTACTTCTTTTAGAATTGAGCCGTCGTGAACATATCCGACCCCGATATAATAGCGTACCTTGTTCGAACCTCCGACCATACTGAAATCGGCGTTGACACTTGATGAAAAATCTTTGGTCATCAATTCATACCAATTCACGTCAGGATAACGGAGCGGATTGGATTGGTCGGCATATTGCTTGATAATATCGTCGGAATAGAGCGAACCGAATGAGCCTGCATTCCGGTAAGCGATATTCGCCATGTTGATGATTGTGGGGGCATCGACATGTTCGACGGGAAACATCGGGGTGTTTGCGCTGTATTCTACGTTAACTTTGAATTTTGGTTTCCCCTTGACGCCGGTTTTGGTCGTTATGAGGATTACACCGTTGGCCCCTTTTGAACCATAAACAGCTGTTGCTGAAGCATCTTTCAAAACGGAAATGGATGCAACTTCATTGGGGGAGAGTGAGGCCATATCTCGTTCAATGCCATCGACCATAACCAATGGGCTGTTGCCTTTCCAGCTTGACAGGCCTCGGAGAAGAATCGATGTCTGGGAGTCGATTTCGCCCGGGGCACCGCTGGAAGAGATGACTGACATGCCCGATACCTTGCCAGCCAAAGCATTTTTGAGGTTGGTTGTACCCGAATCGACCAGCTCGTCGCCTTTTACCTGTGAAATGGCGCCGATAACTGATTCTTTTTTCTGTACGCCATATCCAACGACCACAATGTCATCGATGACATTGTTATCTTCTTGTAACGTAATAATCCATTCTGTTTGCGCATCAATTGCTTTTTCCTCGGGAGCATAGCCAACAAAAGAAATTTGGAGTATGGTTCCGAGCGGGGCTGCGAAAGTGAAATGTCCCTTGTGATCGGTTACGGTGCCACCCAATGCTGGTCGGTCTTTGGCTACGACAGTAGCTCCGGCAACAGGCAACGAGTTCTTGTCGACGACAGTTCCCTTGATGGTGATTTTATCGGGAATTGCTGATTGCTGTGGCGAATCTACACTATTCCCCCCTGCTATAGCCGGGGCTGAGAATAATACAGCCAATAAGACCGCAACTATCCAGAGGAGGCTACTCAGATCGTAGGAATTTCTTAAGTCATTTTGCATCATTTGGTTATTGATTTTAGATGGGTTTTGAGAGAAAAAACCGGAAAGTCTCGCAACTGGTCAGTCCGTTGCGCTTTCTCATCACAGAGTCCTTCAAATTAACGGGCTATTCCTTTCCGGGCTTGAAAGGAACGCAGGATTTTTCCATGATGAAAATCGGGCTGTCCCACAATGGAAGTCTAGAAAAACGAATTTTCCCTCCGGACATTCCACCTCGGAGAATAACGCAGGACAAGTCATATATGCGTCCCGTAATCGGTTCTACATATACAGCCTCTTTGAGCGAAAGGCCGTCGATTGTCAGGCTGACGAGTTCTCTCTCGAGTTGGTCTGTAGGTATCTGGTCGCTGAACCAGAGCATGGCACCTATTGTTTTGCCGTTTTTGTCTGCAAGACCGACTAACGAAATCTCCCGGTCTGAATAGCTGGATTCCAGCGTAAGTTCTTTCGGGAATACCTCTGTCGTCAGCAAGTTGGCCATATGACGCACACCGTAAAATGCAGGACGTTTGTAAACCACGCTTTTTCGCAGGTTCATCCGAATCAGTCCGAACGATTGGAGCATATTCTCGTACTGGAGATCTACCATGGTGAAAATCGAGGAGGGAATGACTAAGTTGAAATCATTGGCCATACGGCGCAAATCCCACTTCACCTGTTTGTATTCGCTCCACTCCCAGTGATTCATGGCATGACCGTATTCGAGGATGCTCGGACAACCGGTTTCTCCCTGAAAAATATCGATTTTTTCGGAGTAGGATTTCACTAATTTCCGGAGTGCCAGAATATCGGTAGTCGCAGTGTCGGGATTGGGATAATAGGGGTGATAGCTGACGTAGTTGATGAGATGGAGTTTTTTACGCTCTTTGACAATATCCATGACGGATTTGGTCCAGCCGAGTGGCATACCGGAAAGTCCGAATGCAAGGATTACAGCCTCGTTGTCGATCTTGCGAATTTCTTCGGCCGTGCGAATGAGCATTTCTGCATAATATTCGGGATTGTTTTTACTGCGCAAGTTGGGTTCGTTCCATATTTCCCACATGGCAATCCTGCCTTTGTAGTGTTTGACGGTTTCTCGAACATATTTGCACCAGGCTTTCATCACCTCTTCCTTTATAAAGAGTCCGGCTCCCAAATTACGGTCTACACCGTAAATGGGATTGCCATAGCAGAGGCACATCCATGGGCGAACTCCTTCCTCATTGAGTCCGTCAACGATTTTGTCGAGCCATGCGAAATCATATTTCCCTTTTTCTTGTTCACATTTAGCCCATCCACTTTGGATGCGGGCATAGCCGACACCGAGCTCTCCAACGTATTGTTTATATTTGGAAAAGTCTGCATAGTCACGGTCAAGGGTCTCACAACCGACCGACCATCGGGAATTGCCTGTACCGTCGGCAGGTTTAGTGGCAAGCTCCCCGATTTGTAGAAGCGGAGGTGTATGAACATTAAATTGTTGCCATGTTACCGAATAAGGTTTCTTTTGGGCGAATGACATTCCGGTAAATGACATAAACAAGAGGATTAAGAATTTAGTCATAATTTTTTATAATTAGTAGTTTGTTATGCAGCAGTGTGGTGTGGTGTGATGTAATGCAAATATAGTGATAAAAAATTACTAAACAAGAAAAAGAAAGAAAAAAATTGATGCAGACAGGAACTGAGTAGTCGTTTTTTAATGCAAATTCCCTAAATTTGTTGGGTAAACAGGAGACGAAATGGAAGTCATAGATTCGTTAGAAATAGATCAGATGGCTCGTAAACGTTCAGTAAAATGCGTCTTTTAGAGTGAGATAAATGGCAATCGCTTTGCAAGCGATAAACCATTGGAAAGGGGACAAGTGGTGTATGACCAATGAATATTAGCCAAAGGTGTATGAAAACCTATATTTCCTATCTGTGTATTGCGGCACAACGCGATATCATTCGTCGGTATGTTAATGAAGGCCGTGCTATATTGTATGAATATATCAAAAACGGAAACGAGACAAAAATTAACGGCCGCAACTTATACCCAATTTACACAAAAGAATGATATTTGCGGATGTTTATTAGAAAATCTCATATCAGTCAGGTGTAATCATCCTATTTTTTAAATAGTAAGCAGTTTAATTTTCCGATTTCAAAAAATCTGCCTATCTTATATTGGTTATTAAAACTGAATATTTAAATGTAACAAATTAAAAAAGCCCCTTGTATGCTGTTGCTTATTCTCTTATACAAAGATGTAATGACTAAATTATCAAATCGTAAATTTTCCCCTCTCTTCTGCACGATCTTAATCATATTGCGGGTTCTTGTGAGAAAACCATCAAGAAGACTCTCTGCTGTAAGCGTAACGGTTGCATTACGGCCCGTAGTACTCGGCTCGATATCGAAATAAATCTGTCTCCTGTCTTCGTTAGGTTCGATTTTGGGATGGCATCATGTATTTAGCCCCTTCATCGCTAAACGTCAATATTCATTCTCCGCTCGAAACTACATCGATGGACTGGGTACTACCTCCGATAAGATAAACCGTCAATGGCTCTTCAGTCTTTCGGTTAACTGAAATCGAAAGAGCGGAACTATTGCTGTTTGTACTATTATCCGAACATCTGGCAAGAGTCGTCAGAACTAATGCTGAACAGAGCAATGTTTTCTAAAAGTAAATAATTGTCAACTGATTATTTAGTACACGTATGGCGTAATTCTTGTTCCCACCACAATAATAAAAATCAATTATTATTTACAGAATTTAAAACTACTTCCTATTCAATTATCTCACTATTAATGTAAAAAAATAGTTCAATATCACCGTTATCCTTTTGAATAGACATGAAAATGCTATCGTTTAGAATATTAATTTCTATTGAAAAAGTCTGTACTACAACTAATATTTAATGAAAGATATAAAGACGAATATCATGATACAAAGAATATAAAGTTATCAATTTAACGGTGTGAATACCTTTTATTTAAAGAATATTTCTATCTCTTCTTTTCCTATGCTTTATTGTAACACTCCCCAAACATGGTTCGACTTGTGATTTTGACATACAATGGAATCACGCCAAGCAATTCGTGCAATCACAATCCCACACTCAAATCAGTTTCTTATTTTGAGGCTTTCCCGGGGAGACGGGCGTGTGGCGCATCGACTACGAACTGCTGATCTGAAAAAGCCCCCCCCCGAAGCTTAGGCTCCGGGGGCTTTCTGTGTCGTGCAGGCATCTACCATGTAGACGATCGAGACGTAGGGCACGCCCGAACGGGCTGAAAGCCCGATTTCGCACGTGCGGTTGTTCGAATAACCCGCCTTCACGCCCGAGCGTTTGATGACGGGCCGCAGTTTGCGCGGGGCCCAGGCGTTGACCTCGGGGTGCGTGAATCCGCAACCTCCTCGGGCACCACCACCTCGTCGGCACACAGCCGCGCCAGCGAAACGATCACCCCGGACAGCCCCATGCGGCGCATCGAGCAGGTGACATGCACGGCGACAGGGCCGGAACTCCAGCCGGTCGCGCAGGAAGGTCCAGATGAACTCCGCCGGTTCGTAGAGTTTCATGCGGCCGATCTTTTCGCGCATGCGGTGCAGGCAGGGGCTCTGGTCGCACAGCACCGGCCAGCGCCTCTTCCAACTCGGCGGTCTTGCGGTCGGCGATGTCGGCCATGCCCTTGCTTTCCCAGATTGTGTCGCAGCAGAGACGTTCCATGTTCTCGGGAAAGACAACCTCGTAACCCGCCTTGCGGAGCAGCGCGACCATCTTTTCGGCCAGCGGTTCCGCGACTGGGGGTCGCGGGCGAGACCCATCGTCTGATTGATGCAACTCGGGAAATAGACCACCTTGTCCGGTTCCGGCGCGGACGCCGTGCGCAGCGTTTCGGGCATCCGATAGGCCCGCGGCATCCGATAGGCCCGCGGCATCGAGGGCAGCCATTGGGGAAGCTCCAGCGCATGCAGCCCCTTCGCGGCAGCGGTCATCGTCCGGGGGCCGAAAACCCGGTGCACCGTGTCGGCCAGCGTCAGCACGGGGCGCAGGATGTTTTTCAGCCCGGTGAAACGGCGGGCCGCAGACTCCCCGGCGGCACCCGCAACGCGCGCAGGGCGTAGGTCTGTTCTCCCGTATTGATTCCCACGGGATAGTTCGTCGAGCAGAGCCCGTCCCCGGCGCAGGTCCGCTCCCCGGGGTAACGATAGCCGCGTTCAAGCTCCCGCACGAGGCGCGGATTCTCGCCGGAGGCTTTCAGCCGGGCGATCTCGCGGCGCACGACGATGCGCTGGCGCGACGAGAGGAGCAGCCCGCACGTCAGGCAGTTCACCTCGCAGAACCCGCATTCGATACAGCGGTCAATCAGGGGATCGATCAGCGGCAGGAGTTTGAAATGGGAGGGGTGACAGCGGGGGGGGGCATCGTTGAAGATCACCCCGGGATTCAACAGTCCCGCAGGGTCGAACAACTCCTTGACGGCCCGTATTACGGCCAAGGCGTCGTCGCCCTACTCGCGGCGGAGGAAGGGCGCCATGTTGCGCCCCGTGCCATGCTCGGCTTTGAGCGAGCCGTCGTACCTGCCGACACGAGTTCCGCAACGTCGTTCATCAGCGCCTCGTAGCGCGCCACCTCGGCCGGGGGCGAAAACGACTGGTTGATGATGAAATGGTAGTTGTCTTCGAGGGCATGCCCGTAGATGCAGGCGTCGTAGCCGTGACGGGCGATCAGCGCCTGCAATTCGGCCGTGGCGCGGGGCAGGTCCTCGATGTGGAAAGCAACGTCCTCGCTCAGGCAGGTGGTCCCGGCGGGACGGCTGCCGCCCACCGCCGGGAAGATGCCCGAACGGACGGCCCAATATTTCGCCTGCTCGGCCGGATCGTCCGTAAAACGTGCGGGAACGTAGAGCGCGAACCGCCCCAGCAACTCCCCGATACGGGCGACATTGGCGGCCAGCTCCTCCGGAGTGTGGGCTTTGGTCTCGGTCAGCAGGGCCGTCAACCTCTCGCCCGTGGTGTCACCGACCGATGCCAGCGACTTGCGGTCGAGCATCTCGGCGCTGTGCACGATGCGCTGCTCGGCGGAGTCATGCAATTTGCGCATCTCCACGACGGGGCCGAGGAATCTGCGATGTTTGTCGGTCATGGTCTCTGTGATTCAAAAACAGGAGAGGCGGTCGCCTCTCCTGCAAAGATAAAGAAATGAAGGCAATCATATACTTCGATATGCCCGCCGTTTCGGAACACCGTTCCCGCGGCCTTTGGCCGCGTATACAAATCCGGCCCCATCCCAAACACGTCCTTCAAGGGAAGAGCTTCGTGCCGTTACACGGCAAAATCAGCATCTCGGAATGCCGGTCGGTGACAATCGCACGAATGAACGGTTTTCCGCAACGCCCGCCCGTCAGCACGAGCCGTCCGCCTGGGCCAGCAGACCGTAGAAAGCCGCTTCGCCGATATGCTCCGCAGGTGCGATGCGGGTCAGCCCCGCGACATCGCGCAGTCCGTCGCGCAGGGCCGCTTCCATATGGGCGAACGAACGCGAAATCTGACCGCCCAGCAGGAGACATTCGACGCCGTGTTCGACGAGCAGGTCGCGGAGCGCCGCGGCAAGGATGCCCCCGACCGTTGCGAAGGTCTCGCGGGCCCGGGCATCCCCCTCTCCGGCCATGCGGCCCAGATCGGCCACCGTCAGCGCCGGGTCCGTATGGCCCGCAAGCTCGCCGTAGATGCGCAGGAATCCCCGTTTCGAAGCGTAGTCCTCCAAAATGCCGTCGCGGTAGGGAAGGTTGAAGATCACCACCTTCGGACCGCCCGCCGGGTTGCACAACACCCGTCCGTCACGGCTCAGGGCGAAGCCCAGCCCCGTGCCGAGCGACACGAGCGCCGAGGCGCCGTATCCGGCGGCGTTGCCCCGGGCGATCTCCCCGGCCAGCGCGGCGTTCACGTCCTGCATGAAACGGATCTCCGCATCGGCGGGAACGCCGGGCATCGCGTGCAGCACGCCGCGCAGATCGACGCCGCAGATGCTGCGGAACTTGTGCGTCATGCGGGAGACGCCGGCCGCATAGTCGAACGGTCCGGGAATGGCGATGCCGATGCCGGCGAGCTCCATGCCCCGCTCCGCTGCGAAGGCCGCGCCCCGGGCCACCGCAGCGGCCAGGGAGCCTTCGATCTCCTCGCGGGAACCCTCCGAACGAATCGGACAACTGAACTCCGACCCGGACAGAAGCTGCCCGGCGGCGTCCGCCACAGCCGATTTGAGGAACGTTCCCCCGACATCGAGCAGCAGGCGGCAGCTATTCCTTGTCGAACCCATCTTTCAGCATCGTTTTGTGGACGCAGATGGGTTCCGTGCGGAGGTTCTCGATCACGTAACGGCCCATGTCCGCGGGAACCACGACCATATCCATATACTCGGCATCGAAATAGCGTTCGGGCTGTGCGACGGAACGGATGCGGATGCGTTCGCCGTCCACGAGCGTCAGCACGTGGAACTTGCCGCAGGTGTCGTCCTCGATGCGTTTCTCGAATTCGAGGCGGCGCAGCGTGAAGTAGAGCAAATCGTGCTCGCCGACGATCTTCTCGGCCCAGCCGTCGCCCTCGCGCACCGTGCGGGGCTGCTGGACGATGTTATTGCGCACCCAGCTGGTCGTGCGCTCGTAGGCCAGCGTCCGTTCGCCGTGCCACGTGTGGATGGGGCGCGGCTTGCCGTCGAGGTCGGCGCGCAGGTAGTCGTAGAGTTTGTAGGTGTAGGAGCCGATCGTAAGACTGCCGATTTCGAGCACCACCTGGTTGCGGCCCGACGAGTGGATCGTCCCGGCGGGAAGCATCACCTGCAAGCCGGGTTTCGAATCCTCGTAGCTGACGTATTTCAGGTAATCCACGGGCTTGTATTCGGTGTCGGCCAGCTTGATGTCGCGGATGAACTGCTCGGTGTCGGCATCGTCGCGGAAGCCCACGAAGGTCTTGGCGTCCTGTCCGGCCACCACCACGTAGTAGCTCTCGTCCTGACGGCCCAGTTCGCCGAAATGTTCCTGGTTGTATTTGGCTCCCGAATGCACCTGGATCGACATGTTTCCGTTGCTGTGGAACGTATCGTCGTAGTTGAAGCGGATGGGGAAGTAGCCGCCGAACTTCTCGACGCACGGCCGGCCCATGATGGCTTCGCCCTCCTTCTGCACGAACGAGAAATAGGGGAAGTCGATCTTCTCGTCCCCGGCCTCGACGACGATCGACACCTCCATCGGGATCAGGTCGAAGACCCATGCGCAGTTGCGCATCGTGTCGGGCAGATTGCGCAGCTTTTTGACATAAGTGCCGCCCCACACGCCCTCGAGATAGACCGGCTTGCAGCGGAACGGATAGCAGGCCAGCGACCGGAAGATGTCGGACAGCGCCTCCATCGGAATCATGTGGATATGGTCGGGACGGTCCGAAGCCATGTAATAGTCGAGCAGTTTGCCGCGCAGCAGCTTGCCGCGGTGGCGCACACCCATCTCGAAATCGGCGTAGTAGCAGCGGCGAATCACCCGGTTGGCCGGAGCGGCCACCTTGTCGCCGAGGTTGGCGAACTGGCCGCGGCGGATGCGGAGGATCGCCTCCTTGGGCGTTACGTCGAAATAGCATTTGATATCATAGAGTCCGCGCACCTCCTCGACCAGGCATCCGCTGCCGTAGACCAACAGCACACGTCCGGCGGCAGCAGGGGCCCGGAGCACCTCGAGGCGCTGTTTGAACGCCGCGAATTTCGACGCGTCGAACAGATCCTCGTAACCGCGCTCGATCAGGCGACCGAACAGCAGCGACGGGTCCTTCGAGGTGTCCCATTCCAGATTGGGGTTGATCATGTCGGCGATCTCCCGCTCGGATTTGAGCACCTCGGTAAACGCCGCTACGTCCACTCCGATCCCTTTACCCAGCAGCTGCTGCGAGAGCAGGTTGACCATCCGCGTCCAGTCGGCCGTGGCGTAGCCGTCGAACCCGACGACGACGTTTTTGCCGGGCGCGGCTTTCAGGCGGGAAGCGATCTCCCCGGCCAGGGCGGCGGCAGCCTTGGAGGTTCCGGCGACGACCGCCCCGACGGTCTTCTTCGGGAGTGCCGGACGGTTGACGGCGCGGGGGTCGTCATACGGAAAGGGGTTGTACATGAAACTCATAGAAATACGGTTTTATAGGGTTAATTCATAATTTCGTGATATTCGAAGTCCATGATCTCGGCCAACATGCCCAGCTCGCGCAGGTAGTCGCCGTCAACGATGGCGAAATGCTGCGTGGTGCCGATTTTCAGGATCTCTTCGAAGAGCCGCTCGACGGGAACCACCGGGCGGAAGATGCTGTGCGAATAGGTGGCCAGGATGTGATCGCCTTCGAGCGAATCGACCAGCGTGGCGACCAGCTTGTAGCGTCCGTCGCACTCCACCAGCTGCGCCATTGTCTTGCGCCCCGGCGAGATGCGGTACCAGGCGAACGGAGCCCCGGCGTACTTGTAGGAGGTCTTGGCGAAGCGCACGTCGCGGGCGATGACCACATTCTGCTGCCAGGCGGGGTCGTTGTGGTCGTTGGGACCGGCATGGCCGCCGGCGAAGGTGCCGTAGTCGGACTCGATGTGGAAGGGTTCGAGGAAGTTGACGTTTTTGCCCGAGATCAGCTTCAGCAGGTAGGTGATGAGACCCGCGCCGATGTCGGCCTCGGGAACCAGCACCGAACAGTTGTCATTGAACCACGGATGGTAGAACCCGGCGCGCAAGCCCACCAGCTCGAACATGGCCCGGTCGATGTCGTTGAAGACCATCACGTCGATGTCCGACCGCTCGGCCATCTTCTGCAAGCCGATCGAGGCGCGCACCGAGGCTTCGAACTTGTCGCGCGCCACGTCGTCCATCATCTTGTAGCGCGAGGTCAGCTCGCCGCAGTACGCCTGCAACTCCTCGTCGCTCACGGCGTCGATCATCTCGCCGTAGGTCGAATAGGGCAGGAAGCGGATTTCGGGCCCCAGCTTGGTGAACAAGTCGTACGGGTCGATGTAGGTGGACCACATGGCCTCGTTGTAGTTGGCCAGCAGCCCCAGGTTCGACTGGCGGAGGATGGCGCGGGCGCGGGCCGCCGAAGCGAAGAGGCGGATCTGCCCGGTGACCTCCTCGCGCGAACCCATCACGACCTTCACGTGCCGGCGTCCCGTGCGGGGCACCGACCCGGAGGCTTCGAGCGATCCGACGAGCGTTCCGGCGCAGAGGTAGTCGATGAAGTCGTCCTCGTCCAACGTGTCCCGAAACGAAACGTGGTCCTTGGCGACGTTGACGAAGAGGATCGGCACCTCGGGCATGTCGCGCAGGAAGCGTATCCACGCGAAGTCCTCGGACCACGAAAGGAACTCGGCGATGACGAAATCGACCTTCTCCATGTAGAAGCGGTCCATAGCCTCCACGGCCTCCTCCTTGTCGTAGACGATCCCGGGGAACACAACGTCGAGGAATTCCATCGTCGCAAGTATCTTTTTCACATCGGCGTCCTTGCGTTCGGCATACGTGCCCCGCCGGAGCCCTTCGCCCAGCGTCTTGAAACGGGGCGACGCGATCAGCAGCAGACCTGCTTTCGCTTTTCTGGTTTTCTGGTTACTATTCATGTCTGATCTTGTTATAATCCCTCATATAGAAATATTTGGCTCCGAGAAGCATCACCACGCCGCACACGAGCCACACGACGGCCAGCATCGAGATGCCGAACGATAGCCCCGCGGCCTGCTTCACCATACCCAGCACCAGCGGAGCCAGCGCGCCGATGGCGAATCCGGTCATAATCATCACGCCCGAAGCCGAGGAGTGGTACCGGGGCAGGATGACGTCGTAAAGCACCGTGTAGGTGTTGGCGTCGAAGAACGCACGGGCGAAGCCGAAGCCGGCAAAGCCGATATAGATGACCCACAGCGTAGCCGAATTGCCCATCAGGACGATGAACGGCACGGCGGCCAGCAGTCCGAAGCCCTGCATGGCCATACGCCACGCGGGATGCAGGCTCCCGAGCTTGTCCGAAAGGCGTCCGGCCAGCAGCACGCCGACAAAGGCGAACAGGTGGGTGTAGAACATCGAGTGAAATCCGGCGCCCGCGAGGTCCATGCCGAAATTCTCGTAGAGATAGGTCGGCATCCACGTAAGGTAGCCCGTCAGCACGAAGATCAGTCCGGCGAAGCAGACGGTGAGGATCAGGGCCGTCGGCGTGGTGAAGACCATACGGAAGCCCTCCGTCAACCGAGGCTTGGGCTCCGCGGCCGACGCGGCGGCGACGGCAGCCGGCTCCTTCTTGTCCTTCAGCCGCACGGCCATGATGACGCCGTGCACGACGCCGACGGCGCCGAAGACGTAGAAGGCGCTGCGCCAGCCCCACAGCTGTCCAATATAGCCCGCGGCATAGCCGCTGATGATGATGCCGATGTAGTAGGCCGTCTGGTGGACCGACATGGCGAAGGCCCGCGTCTTGTCGTGGTACTGCGCCAGCAGCGAATAGTTGGCCGGTCCGAAAAATGCCTCGCCGCCGCCCGTGGCGACGCTGCGCATCAGCACGAGCATCACGAACCCGTTGCAGAGGCCCGTGAACATCGTGGCCACGCTCCAGAACAGGATACTTCCCGTGACGATCCATTTCCGGCTGAAACGGTCGCCCACCAGTCCCCCGATGGGCACCAGCACGGCGTAGAAAAGGTTGAAGACCGTGGCGATGGAGCCGATGGCCACATCGCTCAGGCCCAGGTCCTCGCGGATGAGCGGAAGCACCACGTTGAAGACCTGACGGTCGGCCTGGTTCAGGAGATAGGCGACCCACAGCAGGGCCAGCACCTCCCATTTGTACTTCGGGTTTTTCTTCCCGACGGTTGCGGTTGTCATTGATTATAGGTTGAGTTAATAGAGCATATTCTGTAGTTCTGGCAGTCTTATATTCTACCACATTTTTCATGTCAGTGATTAATTAGTGTGCAGAGATGGCTGATATGGCCAAAAGGCTGGAGAAACTGAAAAAGAAAGTTTTTTCATTAAAAAAAGTGGTTAGCGTTTTTTTTTATATATTTGTAAAACGACAATATAAAAGTTGTGAGGTGTGGTTTTTATTTCAATTAGTGTTGTGTGGTGTGGTGCAAATATACGCAAAAAAATGAACAAACCAACTATTATTTCATTTTTTAATGACAGAACATGCCGGAAACGATTAAAATAGATCATGAAAGCCAAGTCCCAGTTTACAAACAGATCGTGGGGCAGGTGGAAGCATTGGTGCGCAGCGGCGAGTATGCCGAAGGATGCTTGTTGCCGTCGATGAACGAACTCTCGGCCATGCTTGACATCTCGAAGGAGACCGTCAAAAAGGCCTACTCCATACTTCGAAACAAGGGATTCATCGACGCCAGACAGGGCAAGGGATTTTATGTTTCGGCCGCAGAGGTCTCGGCAAAAATGAGCGTCCTCGTGCTGTTCGACAAGCTGAGCAACTATAAGCAAGTGCTTTTCAACTCGTTCGCCGGGGAGATCGGTGACGCGGCCGAGATCACCATCCGGCTCCACAATCAGAACGTCGAACTGCTGGAATACTACATCGAAGAGAATCTCGACCTGTTCGACTACTATGTCATCACGCCCCACTTCCCACTCGACGCCGCTTCGCAGAAACGGGTGCTGAAGATACTCACGCGTATCCCCAACCGAAAGCTCATTCTGGTCGATCACTGGATGAAAGAGCTTCCGGGTAACTACGGCGCCGTCTACCAGGATTTCGCCAATGACGCTTACGAAGGGCTGGGGTACGGGCTCAAAAAGCTCAAAACCTGTTCCCGGTTCAACGTCGTGACGCTGCCCTCGAGCCTCTATTACGCCTCGGTGGGCGAAGCCGTGGAGCGGTTCTGCCGTGACAATGACATCGCCGTAGAGTTCCACACGGAGATCACCCCCGAAATCATCCGCGAGAAGGAGGTTTACCTGATCCTCAACAGCCAGTACGACCTGGGACTGATCGAGCTGGTGCGCCGGGCGCGCGAACTGAACTTCCGCGTGGGCCGCGACATCAGCATCATCTCCTACAACGAGTCGCCGATCAACGAGATCATCCTCAACGGCCTGACGACCATCTCGACCGACTTCCGGCAGATGGGCGTGCTGGTGGCCCGGATGATCCTCGAAAAATCGCTCTCCAAGGTCAAGTGCGACTTCCAGATGATCTGCCGCAACACCTTTTAGGCGCCCCGACGATAAAGAACCGACTCCCCGGCCTCCGCGCTCCGGCACGCGAACGCATCGGCTGGGTTGATTTCCTGCGTGTCACCGCCTGCTTTCTGGCGGTCTTTTCCCACAGTTGCCCCCCCCTCGTTGGCGTGTTCGACAGCGACCGCGCGACTTTCCTGTAAAGGGCGCTGGCCGGCAGCCTCATACGAGTCTGCGTGCCGCTCTTCGTGCTGTAGCCCTACGCGAAGATACTCGCTCCGGCGCTGGCGCGTAACCTGGCGTTTCGAGAAGTGAACAACACGTCCCCCACCACCAGAAACAATCCGTATCGATTTTTTCAAAAATCGAATCCGAAATGCACTTTCTGCCTTATTCGATATACGGTGAGATGATAGAATCCATCGGTCGGCTGGAGGTTGATGCGTATTGTGGGGAACTCGCTTTTCTTTATCAGATGTTGGAGAATGTGGAATACAATAAATTTAAAATATCGGTTCGTGCATCCGTTGCATTGACAAAACTAGCCAAACACTCGGATGCAGACCAAAGTTTTCGATAAGTTAGAGTTACGAATGACCTTATCCAATGAGCAAATGGCATGTAATATATCCGTAATAACAAGCTTGCTGCGATATTCAGTAGCCTTTGTCGGAAGGACGAGTAATATGTTTTCTTACTAAAACTACGGTTGAACTTGCATACATCCAATGGCATGTTATCTACGATCAGACACCATTCTATCAAATGCTTGCAAAGCATATCTGTATGGACAAACAAGGCCTTTGGTCGGCGGTTGTAGATGCTGCGCTCATTTGAACTAGTAACCTGTTGGGTAGCATGCGAAATAATTGGCATTCCAAATCAACACCCATATATTTCGACGTAAGGGAGAGAACACTGACTTTGAGAGCACTCATACAAGGACTGTGATGTTAGCAACGAAAGTTCATTTGGGATTCTATAATTTTAAATCTGTTCGTAATTTACAACGAAGTTGGTAATGATATTTTTCCTGTTATAATCCCAATAAATTTTGGATTATAACAGGAAAATCATGAAGAGGACAAACATAAAATATTTAAGTGCTTTCCATTTTAGGAGGCAACAAACTCAATAAGAATGGGTGTAATTTTATTTTTCTATGAATTTACAATCGAAACAAATTGGGTAATGATCTGATATATAGGGGACACCGTAATTCTTATTGACAGTCTTAAAGCATAACGGCGTGAAATTGCGATAGAAGATATGATCGAGTGAACTGACACCTTTCAGAAGGCTCGATGTAGTAAAGCCATTGAAGGAATTGATGTCGTCAGTTTGGGGAGCAGTTGTTCGTGCTGCTTTCATCCACGTATCGAAAACGTCCAATGCCGGAGCCGATGTGGGATTGTCATAACGCGCATTCATATCCCCTACAATTACCACTGCCCCTCTTTCACCGGCTTCCTCCTTCATTCGTGCAACGTTGACTTTTGCACCATTAATACGAGCTTCCACACCCTTATTGTCCATGTGAGTATTGTAGAACGAGAACTCTCTGCCGGTTTCTTTATCTTGGAGACGGATCCAAATTGTTTTGCGGGGTTTGCGTGTATCCCATCCTGCGGATTCTGGAATATCAGGAGTTTCACTAAGCCAAAAAACTCCACTGTTAATACGGTGAAAACGGGACCTGCGATACATAATCATTTGGCCCTCCCTAATACAATCGTATTCACGTAAGTTTTCCATGAGGTATTTTGCCAATTTGTCCTGTGATTCTTGGATACCAATTACGTCAGGGTTAAGTTCGCGCCACATTTTTAGGATGGGACCTTTACGGGCTTCCCAAGTTTGGGCTCCCGTATCCTCAGGAGCTTCGTTGCGAATATTGAATGACATTAGACGAAGGAAAGGTTCTTCTTTTGAAATATTTCCTTGATTACCGGGTTCCGGTTCAGGCTTCTGGAGAATCTCTGAATTGGACTCACAAGCACCGAATGAGATAATGCCACAACAAAAATCAAAACAAGTTTTTTCATGATAATTTTTCCTGTTATAATTCAAATAGACTTGGACTAAATCTTTGGTTATTTTTTATTTTCTTGAAGAGTTCCCTTATGAAAAGTTTATGCACAGGGAACTCAGTTGGCGCGGATATATAAGGAGTCTCTCTCTTTGGTTCTTTCGAAAGTCAAGATATTAGAATCCATAAAAATCCTTCGATAAACAGACTTTCCATGGTGGCCTGATTTTGGTTGAACTTTTTCAATATGAGAGGAGGCTCGAACAGACCGTTACCGACCAACTCTTCAAATGGACGTCGATTCCGGCATAAATCTTTTATCTGTTAAAACTAATTTTGTGCTCTCATGGCTATCGTCATTTTAGTTAGTAAAGGTTGGCAGTTTTAATTTGACCAAAATTTCGATAGTTTTTCGGCTATTCGCTTTCATCGCAGTAAACATAAACTATTTCTTTTTAACAAAATTGGGACTATAGTTATATGGCATAGATTTTACTCAAGAAAGTGTGAATTGTTCTGCTTGTAAGCAATACCTCTATTCGCAATCAAAAATATGCAAATTGACGGAGGTTTACTTAATCTTCTTGGAAAAGAGACTGTCTAACAAATTTTAGACAGCCTCTTTATAGTTTGTTTTAATTCCTAATCATACTTCAATTGATGCTGATTGAGCGAATGAATAGAGGTTGTTTTACACTACTGTTGTTACGACGTATTTCAAATGCGATTTCCCCAGCCAATGGTGTGTCGAGGTAATAAACTCCATCACCAGTTTGCGTTTTGTCGATTGTCAAGGTGATATAATCCTTATCATTATCCGAAGCTGTACCTGCAGTTTGTAATGAGCATTTCAAACCTTGAAACGCATCTAATTTACCTGCGGATAATGCTGCATCAGAACCAAATACAGCAACAGCGACGCCATTAACTTTCATCAAAACAGTTACCTTACTCTTAACGGTTTGACACATACGAATGACAATTGTCTTAATTGCCCCCTCATAATTCTTCGTTGAAAGTTCACTATCAAACTTAAAGCAGAATCCACGATTATATTTTGCATCTGTTGTCTTTTCTGTCACACCGGTATAATTCCAAGTCAAAGCTGAAGGTGTGCCAACAATCATAGAACCATTTGGAAGCATTGGAAAACATCCATCCGTTAATTCGTTTCCTTCAGTTAATTCCCACGTATAAGAGCTACCGATCTCCATAGAAGTTTGTTGCAAGGCTATCCGATCCAATTATACGTTAATCCACATTGCCGTGTGTAATTTCACAAAGCTGGTTGATAGTTCAATTTACTCTCTGAATTTTAATTATACCATCTTTGTGTAATTTCGTTTTTTTCGTCGCTGAATTATTCTTTGCTGCTCTTCATAAGCCTTCGTGTCGGCCAAATCCAATAGCGTATTCACGACTTCTGAAATGGGATTTATTGTGTGAATTCGTTGTTTTTGTTCCGATTGTTGCTGTTCTACAGCCTGCCGCACCTCTTTCGGTGCCGGATACAATTCGTTGAAGAGATTTGCCGAAAACTCTTTTCCCAGCACCGACCCGTTGGCGACGACACCTGCCTTGTGATCGATAAACGTTACGCCGTAGATCCTGCCTACCGGGTTGATGCGGAAAATCGCGTCGATATTATCCGCCTTGAGCAGTCGCCGGAACTTGTCCCGTGTATTGTGCGGGTTCATGGCGTCTTTGACTGTTTGCCGTAACCGGTCGAGCGAGCCTTTCTCTTTTAGTCTGTCTTTTGATGCTGCATAGTATTTCTGAAGGGCTTTATAACCTACGTCTTTCCCTATTTTACTCGACTTGATGGGAGTGCCGATGCCATAGCCGTCGTCGGTCATGGCGCCGTAAATAATACCCGCATAATTTCTGCCGTCGATAGTTCCCGTACGTTCTTCGACCGAAACGTTAAACCGCTCCAGCAGTGTGCGTAACTCACTGTAGGAGGAACATTTGTAATTACGCAGGCACGCCCGCACGACAGACGACACCTGCCGCTTGACATTTCCATCGGGATAATTCACCTTCCGCAGGCCCTCCCTGTCCGTCTGTTCCTGTCCCTTGATGCTCGGATGCAGGCCGTATTTGCGCTCCAAGTCACGCAATATCTCCATCGAACGTCGGGCCTCGAAATCATGCGGGAGTTTGCGGCCCTGCTCATCGACGCGCAGCGACACGATATGGAGATGCTCTCTGGAAATGTCCTTGTGCTTGAAAACGATATAAGGCTGTTCGCCGTAACCCATGCGTTCCATGTACTCACAGGCGATTTTCCGGAGCTGTTCGTCTGTCAGCCTGTCCTCCGGTGAAGGGTTCAGCGAGGCATGGAAAACCGTGTTCGTAGTCCTGCGGTTGGCTTCGAGGTACGGCATGAAGCTCTCCATGCAGACGTCAATATCAAGGCGTCCGCATTTATCGTATGGTTCGAGCATCTTCTGCCAAAG
>OLOI01000357.1_pt1 | contig 47240 bp, 35 predicted proteins | sample 1672131 | NCBI WGS metagenome assembly OLOI01 (sample SAMEA3136651, study PRJEB25190) | human gut metagenome
GGCTGACTTCCACGGATTGCGCGTTCGTTGTGGCCAGGCCGATCGACAGCGAGATCGACGCCTCGTATGCGATGAACATGAGTCCGCCTGCGATGAGATACTTGCGTGGCGCTTGGCTAATCGGTTTCGGCCGTCGCACGATGAGCAGGAGCATGCCGCCGACAGTGTAGATGAGCGCCGAGCCTAGCGTGGCGCCGAACGATTCGGAAACGAGTCGCACGAGACCGGCCATGAAGCCCCACAGGACGATTGCGAACAGGCCGATGAGTGTCGCCGCGTGTGATGTGGCATGGCCGAGTAGCGGATTGCAGGAGTTGCCGGTGGGGTGGTTTGCGCCGGAATCGGAGGGGGACTTCTGGTTCGTGTTCACGGGCTCCAGCCTACCCATCGCCCTCCACGAGTGTCCGATTCTGCAGAATCGGACACTCCTGCAACCTGCGATGCCGCAAAGCATCAGCAGCTTTCCATTTCGGGGTATGCCTTCTCGGACTCCCATTTCGAAATTGCCTGCCGGGAAACGCCCAGCAGCATTGCCAGCTGTTCCTGTGTCATGTTGCGCGAACCGCGCAGATACTGCAGATTCTCTTTGAAACTCATGTCCGGCCTTTCGTAGAGTTTCCATATCGCCTCGGCTTGCGATTATTGGCGATTGCCAAGCAACAGCTTGTCACAAACGTCGCGTTCCACGCCACCATCTTTCGGTTGCATTGCGATTCGCAACCAAATTTTGCGACGCAACCGACAGTTGCGCGGCGCGAAGTTGACTTCACTGGTCTTTTACGGCAATAGAAAAACCCTTGGAATTCCAACGATTCCAAGGGTTTCGAATGGAGCGGATGACGGGAGTCGAACCCGCCTTTAAAGCTTGGGAAGCTTTCGTTCTACCGATGAACTACATCCGCAAGGTTGTGCCTTTTGGGCACGAAACTTCAGTTTAGCACGCAACGGATGCGTATGCGGACACAGACCGACATGCGATACCAATTTTCCGCAATATCACGGAAACTCAGCCGCGCGGCCGCTGCGAATAGTCGCGAGAATATCTGCCAGCCGAGCCGCCCGAATCATGCGCGGATCCATACTGCGTTCCAAATTGCGGCCCACCGGCACCAGCCATCGCAGAACGTCCGCCTTGCCGAATATCCGCCGCCGCAACGCCGCTCGTGGCATAGCCACCGGCCAAATATCCGGACTGCACGCCCTGCTGACGCATCTCCTGCCCCATCTGCATCAGCCGCGCAATGCGATCCGAGGTCGGCGGGTGCGTAGAAAACAGCTTGGAGAAACCTTCCGCCGAAAACGGATTGGCGATCATCATCGCAGCCACCGACTGCGTTCCCGCGGTCTTCTTCATCGGCATCGCGGCCGCGCCGCCGGAAATCTTGTTCAACGCGGAAGCGAGCGCCTCCGGATCCTCCGTCAATTTTGAACCATCCTCGTCGGCATCGTATTCGCGCGTGCGGGAAATCGCCATCTGAATCAGCGACGCCGCAATCGGAGCAAGAATCGTGCTCAACAGCACACCCAGCAATCCCAAGCCGCCGGAATCGGAACCTTCGCGGTCGTCACGGGAACGGCCGCCGCCGAAATACATGAGCGAATATCCGAGATACGAAATGACGGTGGCCATGGCGGACGCAATCGCGGATGTCAGGATGTCGCGGTTATAGACGTGCATGAGCTCATGACCGAGAACGCCGCGGATTTCACGTTCGTTGAGCATCTGCAAAATGCCCTGTGTGCAGCACACCGCTGCATGACGCTCGTTACGTCCCGTGGCGAACGCGTTAGGACTCATGGTCGGAGCGATGTAGATGCGGGGCATCGGTTTGCCCGCCTTCGCCGACAGCTCGCGGACGATCTTATACAGCACGGGGGCTTCCTGCTCGGTTACCGGCTGCGCGTGCATGCTGGCGATCGCCAGCCTGTCGGAAAACCAGTAGGAGGCAAACGTCGATCCCAGACCGATGAGAATGTAGAATCCGAGCGTACTCTGGCTGCCACCGGTCGCCCACCAGATAAGCATGATGACGCCCCACATCAACGCGAATAACAGCGTTGTCTTCAAGCCATTGCAATGGCCATGCACCTGCAATTTGCCGTTCATGGGCACCAGCGTAGAAACGGAGTCTGAGTTTTTGCTGGATATGCGCTGGAGACTGGGCCGTGGGAAGGACTAGGGGCAGTTGCGGAAGTTCGCACGCTCAGCTTCTCCCGGATGTCCGATTCTGGCGAAACGGACAAGCAGCAGGTCTTTCGCGCACATTACTTGTCCGATTCACCAGAAGCGGACAAGTACAGGATAAAAAACGTCTTGGGTGTCCGATTCTCCAGAATCGGACACCCAAGACGCATGAAAAAAGTCTGAAACCTATCGGACCGGGTTTCAAACACCCACCTTAGGCGTGAGCCAGAGCGCGCATCTGCTCCGGGTCGATGACCTTCTTGTGCTCGCGGCCTTCCTTCGCGCCTTCGGCACGTTCGAACGCGTCGACCTTCTTCCAGCCGGCGAAGTCGATCGGCTTGACACCGCGGGAAGCCAGCAGACGGTCGATGGATTCCGGATCGCGGTCAGCGGCCACGCGACCGCCTTCGGCGGCCTTGGACAGGTCCTCCAGCATGTTGGTGACGATGAGCAGCGCGTCGGACTTGGTGGAGCCGATCAGTCCGACCGGGCCGCGCTTAGCCCAACCGGTGGCATACAGACGTTCACGCACCTGCGCGCCGTCCTCGGCCGAAGCGGTCGTGGTGATGCGTCCGTCACCGTTCGCGTTCGCCAGATGCGCGTGACGCTCGTCGTACGCGATGCCCGGCGCGGTGGCAGGCTTGTAGCCGATCGCATGGTACACGGCCTGCACCGGATACTCTTCAAACTCGCCGGTGCGGCTCATCTTGCCGTCAGCCGACGTTTCGGTCTTCTCCACGCGAATGCCAACGACCTTGCCGTCCTCGCCCAGCACTTCGACCGGCGCGGAATTGAAGTGCACATAATACTTGCGATCAGCCGTATTACCCTCGTAATCCACGTCACCGTCATCTTCCATGTCTTCCGCCATCTCACGAATCGTGAACAGCTCTTCGACCATCTGACGGGTCAGCTTGTCTTTGCCGGCCTCTTCAATCGTGTCTTCATCCAAATCGAAATCGTCTTCGTTAATGATCAGCTGCACTCCCGGCAGCTTCTCCATCTCACGCAATTCCTGCACGGAGAACTTGGCTTGCGCCACACCGCGGCGGATGAACAGGTGCAGCACGCGAGCCTTGTTCGCCTTGACACCCTCGTACACATTGTCTGGAATGTCGGTGCGTTCCTTCAGATCGTCGGCATTGCGCATGAGTTCGCGCGCCACATCCATGGCCACGTTGCCACCGCCGATCACGGCGACTTCCTCAGCTTCAAGCGGCCATTCGCGGGCGCCGGTCGGATAACCGTCGTACCATTCCACAAACTTGGCTGCGCCATACACGCCATCCAGGTCGGCGCCCGGCAGTCCAAGCGGCTTGTCTTCAACGGCACCGGTGGCGAACAGCACGGCATCGTAACGCTCAAGCAGCTCGTCGAGGGTCACATCCTTGCCGAATTCCACGTCGCAATATAGGTGGATGTCCGGATTGTCGAGCGTCTTTTCGAGCGCCGACGCGATGAATTTGATGGACGGGTGGTCGGGGGCCACTCCGTAGCGCACCAGGCCGAACGGCACAGGCAGCTTTTCGAACAGGTCGATGCGCGCGGCAGTGCCGAGGCCAAGCCCCTCGCCGAGCTTCTTCAACTGGCGCAGGAAAATGTCAGAGGAGTAGACGCCTGCAGGGCCGGCGCCGATTACAGCAATACGAAGTTCATTAGTTTCAGTCACGCGCTCTAGCCTAATGCATTCCCTGCATTTGCGACAGGGGTGCTTATGCACTTTCTTACGACTTCTTCGCCTTGTGCACACTGGCGTTGGGTTTGCGCTGAATCCAGATGAATCCAACGTGTGGCTGCATTAATCGTATGCGATGAGCGCGGCAGATGCACGTACAATCGCAAGTAGTCGCAGAATCGCGGGATGTAGGAATCCGAAATATCGGAATTCGCCCATCCCGCAATCGCAAGCAAGTACTTATCAAGTACCAAGCAATCGTAAGAAGGTGGCAATGCGCATTCACATCACATATACCGGCGGCACCATCGGCATGATTGACTCGCCGAACGGCCTGATTCCGGGAGCCGACACTCGCGGATGGCTGTTCCGCCTGCTGGAGGACGCGCACATGGACGCAAGCCTGTTCACGTTCACCGAGCTTGATCCGCTTATCGACTCGTCGAACGCGACGCCCGACAATTGGCAGACGATGGTTGACGACTTGCGTGCGCATCACGATGATGCCGACGCGTTCGTGGTGCTGCATGGCACCGACACGATGAGCTATTCGAGCGCCGCGATTTCGTATGCACTGGCTGGTTTCGGCAAGCCGGTGATTTTCACGGGCTCGCAGCATCCGCTCGGCAAAATCGAATCGGATGCCATTGCGAATGTCACGGGCGCGCTGAACGCCGCGATGAGCGGACGATTCCACGGTGTGGGACTGTTTTTTGGACATCACCTGTTTGCCGGAAATCGCGTGAGCAAGTCGTCGAGTTGGGCGTTTGAAGGATTTTCGGCGCCTTCCGTCGGACCGCTGGCTCGTACGGGCATGCCATGGCACTGGTATGCAGACGATGTTGCTTCGGTCGGTTGCGGCTGGACGTCACCTCAGCCTTACTCCCGTCACGATGTTGCTGTGATTGATATGGCGCCCGGCATTTCCGCGGCGCGATTGGAAGCGATGCTTACACCGCATCCGGAAGCGGTATTGCTGCGCGCGTACGGCGTCGGCAATGTGCCGAGCGACGAACCGGGATTGACCGACGTGATTGCCGACGTGCTGCATGACGATGTTCCCGTTGTGATCGCGTCGCAATGTCAGCAGGCGGAAGTGCTGCTCGGCCATTACGAGACGGGCGATGCGATCGCTCGTGCCGGCGCGATCGGAGCCGGTGATATGACGCTGGAAGCCGCGTATGCGAAAATCATGTTCCTGCTGTCACAAGGCGTGACCGGAGCCGACTTTGGCAAGTGGATGCGCGTATCGATCGCTGGAGAAATCTCGCCAAGCTCGTTGTAAACGCTTCCCCAAAACGCCGCGCATGACACCGCTCCCCGCAATCACGCGGATTCGCCGCGGTCGAAAAGCACAGTGAGCGCCCACAGAATGCTGACCACGTCGATAACCTCCTGCATGAATGCGCCAACGACCACGGGAATCAGGTTGAATGCGGCTGCGACCATGCCGATGATGGCGAGGCTGAGACCGATCAACACTGCCTGAAGCATCACGTTTTTCGTACGGCGTGCGATGGCGATGGCACGCGGCACAGAGGCGATATCATCATTCATGATGACCACTTGCGCGGATTCGGAAGCTGCGGTGGACGTGCCGTCGGTCATGGCCATGCCGATGTCGGCGACTGCAAGTACAGGAGCATCGTTGACGCCGTCGCCGACCATCATGGTGACTTGGCGATTCCTGGATTCGCCAGTTATACGCCGCATGATGCGGGCGGGCATGGACTGGTTTTGATGCGTGGACTCGGTGGCGTTCTTAACAGCGGCAACCTTATCTTCAGGGAACAGCTCAGATTGCACGTCATCGATACCGACCTCATTTGCGATGATGCGAGCGGACGCGGCCTTGTCGCCGGTAAGCATGGACAGCTCCTTGATACCAAGCTCATGCAGACGGGCCAAGGAACGTTTCGCATTCGCACGGGGCACGTCGCGAAGCACGATGCGGGCGGCCAGTTTGCCGTCAATCGCCACGTATGCGGCCATCTCGTCCGGCGCAAGCGGAGCGAACAGCGAGTTTGCGGTTTCGGACTTGCGGACGGGCGTCGTCTGCGACGTCTCAGCGGAAGGGGTGATGAAGGGGGCTACAACTGCAGACTGCACATCGTCAGACATTCCGTCTCGCACTCCTAGAGTGTCCGATTCGGCAGAATCGGACACGTCGCGTTCACCCGACGCATGCAGGACCGGCGTGAATCCGGATCCGTCGGCCGTCACATACGCAAAACGCCCCACACGCACCCGATGCCCATTCACTTCGCCGGAAACACCTTTGCCTGAATCCTCCACAACGTTCTTCACCACCGGATAGTCGCGCCCATGCCCAGACAGATCACGCTCAGCGCACAACCGCTGCCCCGACGTATACCGCGCGTACAAGTCGTTCATGGCCTTGCGCCCGGCCGCCGCAATGCCTTTCGACAGAATGTGCACCGAGTAACTTTCCACCACACCGGCCATCATGAGAATATGGTCTTCATTGAACGGCGAACTCGTTTCGAACGGCTTCTCCACGCGCACGACCTGCGGTTGCTTGACGGTAAGCGTGCCGGTTTTATCGAAGAAAATATGCGATACGCGACCTAGATTTTCCAACACGTCCTGTGCTTTAATCAGGATTCCCGCTTTGGCAAGACGCCCTGTTCCAGCCACATACGCAACCGGTGCGGCAATCAGAAGCGGGCAAGGCGTGGCGAGAACCAGCACCTGCGCAAATCGCAGCGGCAATCCGGAAACCGCCCATGCAATCCCAGCAATCGCAAGCGAAAGCACGGTAAACGGCACTGCAAGCATATCCGCGGTCTTCACGACAGCGGGGCGCGACTCTTGCGCCGACGAAACCAGCTCGAGAATCTTCTGATACTGCGAATCCTGCGCAAGTTGCGTGGCACGCATGGTCAACGTGGTCGAGCCATTGACTGCGCCAGACATCACGCGAGCGCCCGCATACACTTCACGCGGCACAGGCTCGCCGTTGATGTTGCTCAGGTCCAGCGTGGCCACGCCCGACAGCAACTCGCCGTCTACAGGCACTGTTTCGCCAGGCAGAACCAGAATCACGTCGCCGAGCCGCACTTGATCGACGGGGACCGTTTCGAAGCGCTCTCCAGCCGCATCATACGTTTGCGAAGCATCTTTTGTGTCCGATTCTGGAGATTCGGACACATAATCATGCTTTCCACCGTCTTGGTTGTCCGTTTCTGCAGAATCGGACATTCTGACGGCACGGAATCCGTCGGCTGTCACGTCGGCCGTATGCTCGCTGCCCGTCGCATGCACATGCCCGCGCACTCCCGGCAACGCAACCACGTGCGCGGTTCGGGGCGCCGCGTCAATCAGCGCAGTCAGGTTGCTTTCGGCCTTCGACTGTGCGAATTCCTCGATCGCCTCGCCGGATGAGATCATCAGCACCACGGCCCAAGCAGCCCAATACTCCTGCACTGCAACCGTCGACGCAATCGCAACGACCGCCAGCAGATCAACGCCAACATGTCCGTGCCGCAGATCGTCGATCATGCTACGCACCGTCACCACAATCGTGTATGCGACCAGCGCGATCACTATCCACTGTCCAACACCCGGATTAAACGCGCTCAGCCAACCAAAGCCAGCATGCAAATCGTGAGAAACCCACGCAGCCTCGCCCCACGGCCTCCACTCCCCCAGCAATGCCAACGGAATCGCGGCCAGAATGGTGATCGGCAATAACGGAACCTGCTTGCACAGTCGCCAGCAAATATCGATGATTCTACGCATGAGAATCTCCTTACGCTCGTATCGGACGCCTTGTTAACCCATCGGCGCCTCGCCCGCGCGAGCCATCGATACACGGCGTAAAAAGATATTTCCAGCGTAGCAAACATTTGCGATTTTCGTGTCGCAATTGCCAAAAATAGAAAAGCAGGACTGTACGATTGTTCGCACAGTCCTGCTTCTGCTTTTAACTTTTATTGGTTTTCCGCGGTTTTAACGTTCTCGCGATGACGTTCACAAGACGTTCTTGCGATTAAGCAACTCCAGTCGCGTCTTCGCCGTCAGCCTATCGGGTGGTCATCACCCTTATTGCAGCCCGCCGCAGCCGACCGCAGCCATCCACGGCCAACCGCGGCGGTCCGTCGTGCTTTACCACAGACCGAACGGGTCGAACAGGCCGCCTCCGTCACCGTAGCCGTTGCTACCATTGCCGCCGCTCTGTCCATTTCCGTTGCCGCTATTGCCGCCGTTACCGTCGTTACCGTAACCGTTGCCGTTCTGGCTCTGGCCATCATTGCCGTTGTTCTGCTGGTTCTGACTGTTGGAGGAGTTCGTCTGGGATTCCTCCTGGTCAAGCGTCACGTCAAGCTCCATGGTGTTGCCGTCGCGCACGACCGTCAATGTCACCTTGTCATTCATGGCGGAGGCGCGCACGTAGCCGAGCAGCGAATAGTTGTTGTTCACCGCCTTGCCGTTGAACGCCACGATGGAGTCACCAGCCTTCACTCCGGCCTTGGCTGCCGGGCTGTTGTCGACCACGGACTGCACCTGCGTGCAACCGCGGGTCACGCCGTCCGCCTCAACCGTGGAGCTCTTGATGGTGACGCCGAGCGCCACATGCTGCACGGCGCCGTTGTCAATGATTTCGTTGGCCACACGCTTTACCAGGTTCGATGGAATGGCGAAGCCGATGCCGATGGATCCGGCTGTGCCGGAAGACGTTGTGGTGGATGCGATGGACGAGTTGATGCCGATCACCTGGCCGGCCGCATTGAAGGTCGGACCGCCGGAATTGCCTGGGTTGACGGCCGCGTCGATCTGCACGGCGTTGGTGACGATGTCGTTGTTGTTGTCATCGGCCACGGTCACCGGGCGGTTGAGCGCGGAAACGATGCCGACGGTTGCGGTGTCATCGTAGCCGAGCGGGTTGCCGATGGCCATCACGGATTCACCCACGGCAAGATTGTCGGAATCGGCAAATTCCGCGGCCTTCAGACTGCTCGGAGGATTGTCGAGCTTGATTACGGCCAGATCGGTGGTGGTGTCAGTGCCGACGATTTGCGCTGAGTAGATGGTGCCGTTGGCAAGCGTCACTTGAATCTGCTTCGCGCCGGAAATCACATGGTTGTTGGTGACGATGTAGCCTTTGTCGCTGATGATTGCACCGGAGCCTTTGGCGCTGCCGTCGCTGGTTGCCACGTCAATGGACACCACAGAATCGGACACTTCTTTCGCCACTGCGCTCCAGTCTGCGGCCTCGCCGGATTTGGCTTTCGCCGAACCAGATCCGGACGTGTTGGATTTCACGCTGGTCAGTGAGCTGGAGGTGGGTACGGTCACCCATCCATTGGTGATTGCCGCGTAGCCGACTCCGAGGCAGAGGACCGCGGAAACAAGTGCCGCCACCACGCCGGTCATCACATGACCGGTCACGCCGGAAGCGAACTTCGGCTTGGCTGCAGCGCCATTTTGCTGCGGGGTACCGAACGGATTACCGTTATTCGGATTTCCAAACGGATTACCATTATTCGGATTATTCGGCCCGGCCGGCGGCACGTTGGCACCGCCTTGCGCCGTGGGCTTCATGAACGGATTACCGTTATTCGATTGCGCGTTCTGCTGATTGTTCTGCTGATTTCCACCCACATACGGATTTCCGAAGAAAGGATTGCGAGGCCGCTGCGACTGCTGCGGAGCCTGCCCGTATGTGCCATATTGCGGCTGCGGAGGCATGTTCGGCGCGTCACTCGCCGTACCGTTCGCAGTGCCGTTCGCGGCTGCGGTGCCATCAGTCGGCTGCGTCGGCACGGGACCGTACGCACCATATTCCGGTGCCGGACGGTACTGCTGGGCCGGCGCATCTTGCGCGGAACCGCCAACCACGGTACGCTCGCCCGCTGCGGAAGCGTAATCCGGAGTATCGCCCGCCGCAGCCGCGGATTCCGCCGAAGCGTCGTCGTTCGCAACAGGCATGGCGGCCGTCGGCTGATTCTCAATACCGCTCTGCACGTCAATCGGTTCGGTAGCCGACTCTACAGCATACGGCTCGCCTGCGTAAGTTTGCGTCTGTTCCGCATCAACCGGCGGCATCGGCACGGTCTGCTGTTCGTCATTCTGCGGCTGCACGGCGTTCTGGTCGTTCTCTTCAGCCATTTTCGCTCCTTATTCGTCTCGCGGCATTTCACAAATCAGCAATCGTGCCGCTCGAACTGCTATCTACGAGTAAAGATACTCGCTCTGGAAGTTTCCTGAATGTTTGTTGAAAGTAGCAACCGAATCTCTTGGCAGTTCTCTCCATACGGTGCCAGAGGCTATGCGATGCAACTTGACAAACCTCAGCCGATACGCCTTCTCACAACCATCGCAAGAAATTCGATAACTCATTCGCGTTATATGTGGCAGAAATGCAGCCACACAAAAACTCATTTGCGCTATATGTGGCACTTTCCTCTGCACAGATGGGTTCAAAACGTCGTTTCAACACCCCCTAACGACTCTTGTTTTCGGAAAACTGCCACATATAAGGGAAATCACATTTTTCAACGGAACGAATCTGCCACATATAAGGAAAATCGTATTCAGCCGGCGAACGACGTAGCCACCGTCGGCAATCGGCGCTATCGCATACAGTTGAAAGCATGACAAGCTTGAACGAATCACAGATCAACGCGGCGGCGCACGAAACCGCGGCAACAGCCGCAGCGAACATGGCGGCACCAGTCGAAAATCTCATCGAACATCCGCGTGGAGCGGAACCAGGCAAGCCGGGCCGCCGCGACGCCTTCTATTTCGAGCAGAAAACCCGCCTTCCCGACGCGGCCGACGGCAAGGGACGCGGCGGCGCACGATACGGCCGCACCGGTACCATTCATACCCCCCACGGCGATATTCACACTCCGGCGTTCGTGCCCGTGGCCACGCAGGCCGCGATGAAAGCCGTGCTGCCAGAAACCATGAAGGACCTCGGCGCACAATGCCTGCTGTCCAACGCGTTTCACCTGTATGAACGCCCCGGTGAGCAAGTGCTCGACGAAGCCGGCGGTCTTGCCAAATTCATGAACTGGAACGGTCCGACCTTCACCGATTCCGGCGGTTTCCAAGTGCTTTCGCTCGGCGCGGGCTTCAAGAAAACCCTCGCCATGGATGTGACCGGAATGAAATCAGACGACGTGATCGCCGAAGGCAAAGAGCGCCTCGCGTTCGTAGACGAGGACGGCGTAACGTTCAAATCGCCGCTCAACGGCTCACTGCACCGTTTTTCCGCCGAAATTTCAATGGGAATCCAGCATAAGATCGGTGCCGACATCATGTTTGCGTTCGACGAGCTGACCACACTGATGAATACGCGCGGCTACCAGGAACGTTCCGTGGAACGCACCTACCGTTGGGCGCAGCGTTGCGTTGCCGAGCATAAGAGGCTTACCGAAGAACGCGTCGGCAAGCCGTATCAGGCGCTGTATGGTGTGGTGCAGGGCGCGAATTATGAGGATTTGCGCAGGCATGCGGCCGAACAGATCGCCTCGCTGGATTTTGACGGCGTTGGCATCGGAGGTGCGATTGAAAAGCGCATCATCGGCGACACTTGCGCTTGGATTTGCGATGCGATGCCGGAAAGCCGGCCACGTCACGTGCTCGGCATCGCTGCAGTCGACGACATTTTCGCATGTGTCGAGAATGGTGGAGACACGTTCGATTGCGTCGCACCGGCGCGTTGTGGCCGAAATGGCGCGATTTTCACGCGCGACGGACGTTACAACATCAAGCGCGCGCAATTCAAGCATGATTTTGGCCCGCTTGAAGAGGGCTGCGATTGCTACACGTGCACGCATTATTCGCGTGCTTACGTGGATCATGCGTTGCGCGCCCGCGAATTCAACGGTTTCACATTGGCCACGATCCACAACGAGCATTTCTTCGTGAAGCTGCTGGACGACATTCGCGCGTCGATTGACGGCGGATATTTCGACGAATTCCGCGACGAAGCCTTGGCCCGCTTCTACGCCAACGGTTCCCGCGGTTAACGCATTCCACGTGGGCTTTCCGCCCAAACGAATGCTGAACCACACTTCCGCATTCCAAGGCGCCGACGAACAAACCCGTCGGCGCCTTTTTTCATGCATGTCGCGCCGCTTGAATTTTCCTACGGAAAATGGCGGAATTTAAGGATGGCTCCGTCGTACGGAAGCTCCCAGAGCTTCCTCCCTCCTCGCGTCGCGCCGCTTGAATTTTCCTACGGAAAATGGCGGCGCGACACGCCGATTTGAGGTTGCGTGGGTTTTGGTGTAGATTAATTCACTGTCTGCGAGCGTGGCGGAATGGTAGACGCGCTGTCTTCAGGTGGCAGTGAGTGTATGCTCGTGGGGGTTCAACTCCCCCCGCTCGCACCATGATGAAAGGCCGGAGCAGAAAGGTTCCGGCCTTTTTCGTTTCCCAAGCGGCAGTAAGGCTCAGCGGCTCCCGACACCTCCAGTGACTGGAAAAATCAGGACTCGTGTTCGTCTCGGTAATGGTTCCCCCATGTCTTCATCGCCTCGATGATCGGACGTAAGCTTTCGCCGACTTCGGTCAGCGAGTATTCGACGTGGTCGTGAACGCGGTCGGCGCTTGGACCGAAGAGACTCTGCCGGCAATCCCGAACACTGCCAAGCATCTGGCCGACGTGGTCGGACGTGCGCACCATAAGTGTCCGATTCTGCAGAATCGGACAGTTTGTGGAGAGGGTTAGCGCACGAGGAAGACCATGATGATGATCATAGCGAAGCCGGTCAGGTCGGTGAAGGTGAACGTTTCGCCAGCCCATGCCACTGCGGTGATGGTGGCCATGACCGGTTCGCTGGTGCCGAGCATGGTGGCACGCACCGCGCCGACGCGCATCACGCCTGCCATGTAGAGCCAGAACGCGAGGAACGTGCCGCATACGATGGTGTAGAGCAGCAGGAGCACGCCTCGCGCGTCCAGTGCGGGAATGTTCGCCCACGGTTGCGCGAACGGGCATAGAATGAGTCCGGACATAAGGAATGTAATGCCGTTGATGGTCATGTTGCCCCATTTGAGCATGAGCATGACCGGCAGGATGGACATGGCCGCGGTGCTCACTGCGTCAACCAGTCCCCATGCGAGCCCCTGCCATGGCAGCGACAGCGAGGCGAAGTTGCCGCCGGTGGCGATGAGGAACGTGCCTGCGAATGCCAGGAGCACGCCGACCAATTCATGCTTGAGAGGCAGTCGTTTGACGCGCAGGCATACCCAGGTGAGCACGAAGACTAGGTTGAGCGTCTGCAATACGGTGGCGGTTCCGGAGTTCGTCCAGTCGATGGTCATCAGGTAGGAGACCTGCACCAGAAGTACGCATATCAGCGTGGTGACCAGATATTTCGGATACGATTTGACGTCTTTGACCGCTCCGGCGAGTTTCTGCGGCGTGGTGATGGCCGATCCGACCAGGAAGATCAGGCTGGCGAATAGCGCGCGCACGCAGGAAAGCCAGACCGGATCCAGCTGGTAGTCGCGCATCAGCAGTTTGGCCACAGTACTGTTCATGCCCCACATGGCACCGCCCAGCAGTGTCATGCCAGTGCCGATGAGCAGACTTTTCGGCGTCTGCTCCAGCACATGTTCCGTTTTTTTCGCGGTTTTTTCCGCAATTTTTTGCGATTCGGAAGTTTTCTGCGATTGCGACGCCTGTCCCGACGTTTGCTTTGCCACGGCCTATCCTCGCTCTCTCCACGGCTTTCACGGCAAATTCACGGCGATTGTAACGCACACGGTGCGCATACTAAACGTCAGTTATGCAAAACAGATTTATTCCGCCAAACTTGCGTTCGGTGCCGCCAAAAAAACGAGGATTTTGTCAAGATATGATTCGAGTACGGCATTCGGCATGGAGAAAATTTCGTGCAATGACTGGCTGTACCGCACTTTTTCGATGGAACCGCCACCTTCTCGCACACGTTCAACGAAGTCATCTTGTGGTCCGTTGAGCACCCACACGTCGCGGCCGGCTTGGAATAGCAATACCGGGGCTTCGATGGCTCCGCACATGTCGGGTTTGAGCACGGCTCGGGAAAGCGCCATCGCCTGGTTTGCCCAATCGAAAGTGGCAGCATTGGTCTGGCATGACTTGTCTGTCAAGCGCTGTTTGTGGAACCAGCGGATGCGTGCTTCGGAAGCTCCCTTGTAATCGTCGGGATTGAGGTTTCCGTCGAAATCGGTATGGCCGAACACGCGCGATTTGCCGAAGCCAAGCCCGCAGATCACGCCGACCACAATGCGTGCAATCCACGTTGGCATGCCGACCACCGGCGCAATCATCGGCGCGGACAGCACCGCTTTGTCGAACAATGACGGGTAGCGTTCCAGCACGGCCGCGCCGATGCCGCCGCCCATGGAATGGCAGTACAAGTACATTGGGCCATCTCCAGCCACTTCGCGACCCACGGTCTGCGCGAACGTGGCGAAATCGGCCACATACCGGCGCCAATCGTCGATCCATACCAAGCTCGGGTTGCTCATGTCGTGCGTGGAATGGCCATGTCCGCGATGTTCGAACACGCATACGGAATAGCCGGCCAGTAGGAAGTACCACACCATTTCGCTGTATTTGCGTCCGAATTCGGTGAATCCGTGCGAAATCACCACCGTACCGCGGAATACGCCCGATGCGCCGTCTTCACGCAATGCGTCGAATTTGTGCGCGTCGTAGCAGTAGTAATGCAACCGTCCAGAATGCTCCAGCTTAGGTAGCATATTGCCGTCCCAATCAACGGTGGCAGGTTCCATCCAGCCCTCCGCCATGCAGTTACGCAGCGCAGGCAGTACCGTTTCGTCCATTTCGGCGTCGTAGCGCGCCTCATCGATGAGCGTGATAGTCATGAATTCCATCTTAGGCGAACAAAGCCAAGACAAAACTAAGCACAAGCATGTGCGCTGTATAACGATGTATCAACAGTGCGTCACGCACTGTATCGCCACCCCGCGCGTCATCCTCGCATACTATGGAAGCATGAAATGTATTTCACTGCTGATGGTGGTGACGTTGTCTCTCACCATCACACCAGCATATGCGTATGCAGCAACTCCCGTTGACGGCAATGACGATATCTCCACTGCCGCGAATCCCAACTGCCCAACATGGCTGCAATGGCTGTGTGGGAAAAGAAAGTGATCGCATGATGACCACGTCGGAAAAGCATCCTAAGATTCATCGCATCGCGCTGGTCGACAATGATCCGCGAGCGCTGGATTCGCTCAGTGCCGTCATTGCCTGCAAAGTGCCGACCGCATATGTGGTGTGGACTGCGACTTCTGGCGATGAGGCGATAGAACGCTGTCAGGACGCGAACAGCAATGTCAGTTTGTTGATTCTTGATATGTCGATGGAAGGTTTGCAGGGGCCTGCTACTTGTCGTCGGTTGCGTTTGATGGGCAAGCATATGCCGATTCTTGGTGCGACGAGTTTTTCCATCAAGAGTTATCGGGACAAGCTGGTGGAGGCTGGTGCGCAGGGTTTGGTTGGTAAGGAGAATGCCGACCAGTTGGCGCAGATTATTATGCGTATGTGCAATGGCGAGGTGATGGAGGGGTTTGAGACGCCTGCGTTGGCTAATTTGCGTATTAGTAGGGAGGCTGAGACTGCGCCTTCGCTCACTGTTCGTGAGGAGCAGATTATTTCTTTGTGTGCGGAGGGCATGCTTGATCGAGAGATTGCCGAGCGTTTGGAGATTTCCGAAGCCACCATCCGCAAGCATATGCAAAGTATTTTAAGGAAACTCAACTGTAAGACTTCGCGTCAGGCAGTGGCATTGTGGGTGAGGTCCAATGCGTTCTAAACCTGCAGCTCAGTACATTGCGTGGCGGAATCGTGTGCGCACGTTGCATCCGAATTTGTGGCATCCAATCCGTTTTACCATCATGTTGATCGTGCTCGTATGGACCGCATATGGAGTTTGTTACGAACCGCCTACCGACATATCTGGCGTGGTTTGGATTGCGATGCTGGTTGCAGTGCTCGTGGTATCTCCATTATTTCCAAAAAGCATGTCGGTGGCGATTATTGTGATTGCCTATGCTGGCGATCTGTTTACCTCTTACGCAAGTTCGGGTAATTCTCTTCCCACGCATCTCTACGCTTATGGCCTGCTTGCGTACAGTACCAATGTCATTATCGCGGTAGCGCTGTTCACATATTACATTGCTACTATCCTGCTGATTTCGCCTCCTGGCCCAGGCACTAACCCTGTCTCCATGATCAGCATGTATGCCATGGTGCTGCTGCTCGGCAGGGCGTTGAGTTGGAGCGAGAAAACGACGCGGAAGCGTTTTGAAGCGGCGCAAAACAAGAATCGGTTGCAGGAGTTGGAAAGCCGCGCACGCATTGCCGACGCTATTCACGATGCGGTGACGGGCGATTTGTCGGCGGCGGCGTTTGTGGCACAACGGCATGTTGCCGGCGTTTCAGGCAGCCCTAGTGCCGCTGCCGGAGGCCCTGTCAGCGCAGCCGATGCAGCCGACGCCGAAGACTGGCGTCAGATCAACGAATACATTCTTTTCGCATTGACGAATGTGCATCGCGTTATCGACGAATTGAATATGGATGCCACCGTCCTCCCCGGCGATGCTGACGGCGAAGCGCTGGCCAATCTGCTGCGAGCCACCATGAACGACGGCGACCGACGTTTGCGTAAACTCGGCTTCGAAATCACGTCCATACGGCACTGTGCGGGTGGCAAACCGAGTGCATCGCGGGAGACCGCCGAGCTTGTCAATAATCTGCTGCGTGAAATCTATGCGAATATCGCTCGTCATGCTGCCCCGGGAAGCAAGGTTGATCTTTCGGTGATACTTAGACCGAATGCCATTGAAATCACTCAAATCAATCCCATGAAAGAAGGGATAGCCGGAGCCGACGGGCACGATAACGAACTTCCTGGCGGCCATGGGCTTGCCTCGTTCAAGAAGCAACTTGAATCACATCAGGGCACGCTCACCGCGTCCGCGCAGGACGGCAGTTGGACGCTTTTCGCGTATATTCCGGTGACTGTCATCGACGATTCGCCGGGATTGTTTGAGCAAGTGCAGGCGTGATCGTGCATATTGCTATTGCAAATCTGACGTGATTCACGTGTTTTCTGATGTGATTCACGTTTCGACTTTGCTTGATATTCGCCTATTTCTAACGATTTTCGGCTTTTCCAAGCCCAAATTGGGGGGGGTACACAAATGTGGTACCCCCTCGCTTGCGAAGTCGCTTTCGCCTGTTTTATGTTGGCAATCGAGAAGGGAACGCGTTCACCCACGACGCTCGGATGCTTGGCAGTCCGTGAGTCGCGGGGGAACGCGTTTTGCTTTTGTTCGTCGCTTTTGCTTGCGCTGTTGCAGCCATCATTACAGCGCTATCGGCTCAGCACTACCGTTCCAATGCTTCCGCGAGGAAATCGCGCTGCAGGATCAGCAGATTTTCAGCGACGGTTTCGTCATTGGTCATATGCGTGATGCCGGTCAGCGGCAGGAACGTGTGCTTGCGTCCGGCCGCCATCAGCGCTTGGCTCAGGCGTAGGCTGTGCGCGATCGTCACATTGTCGTCGGCGAATCCGTGAATGAGCATGAGCGGGCGATCAAGCTGAGGCGCGTCGGAGATGATGCTGTTACGTTCGTACACGGCCGGATCAAGACCCAAGTAGCGTTCGGTGTAGTGCGTGTCGTACAGCGTCCAGTCGGTCGGGGGTGCGCCCGCGCAGGCCGCAGCGAAGGTTTCCGGCGCTTCCAGCACGGCGAGCGCGGAAAGGAATCCGCCGTACGACCAGCCGATCATGGCTACGCGGTTGAGGTCGGGTTGCGGGATGGTGGTTTCCGAGGATTCCTTGTTTTCTTGCGCGGCCAGTGTTGCCAACGCTTCCGGTAGCGCACGTACGGCGTCTACTTGGTCTTCGAGCGTCACGGATTTCATGGTTTCGTAGATGGCTCGGTCCCATTTCGGCCCGCGTCCGGTGGTGCCGCGTCCGTCGGCGGTAACCACGATGTAGCCTTGGTCGGCCCACCATTGCGCATCCCAGTAGAAGGATTGGTTTTCGACGACTTGCTGGAATCCTGGACCGCCGTAAGGCTTCATGAGCACCGGCAGAGTGTCAGCATGCGCGTATTCGCTGCTAGCCGAGGGGAGCACGATTGCCGTGTACAGGCCACGTTCGCCAAGTCGGGTGAAGTGTACGTTCGGCGTGAATCCGGGGGTTTCGGCATGGTTTTCGATTGGTGAGACCACCATTGACGCCACGTCTGTACCATTTTCGTCGGTTGTAACGATGTTCATGCAATGCTGCATTTGCACAGTTGCATCATCCATGCCGCGTCCGGTCACCACGCAGCCGTTGCCTGCGCGAGACATGGTCCACTGGCCGGGCGCGTAGGTGAGGGGTTCCCATGTGCCGTCATAACGGATCGACACCACGTCGAAGCTGCGGGCGTCATGATCGGCGGCGTTGGACTGCCAGAGGAATGGCAGGCTGTCGTCAGGCAACAGTTCGGGGGTGCGCTGTACCACGCAGAGCACGTCGTCGTCGGTCACATTGAGCACTTCGCGCACCTGCAGTCCGGCCGGAGTGAAGGGCACGCCATCGACGGTAAGGCGGTTCGTGTCGGCATCCATGTCGTTCATCGCGCAGATCAGGCGTCCATTCGGCGTGAATGCGGGCGTGCCGTGGATCAGATCGAGCCAGTAGGCGTTGCTGTGTTTTTCGAGCACGCGCGTGCTGCCCGGGCGTTCACCTTCGGCATATTCGGGAATGGCGATGGAGAAGGTTTCGACTTGATCGCCTTCATCGTCGGTGAATCCGTTTTCCGCGTCTCGCATGGTAGCGATCGGTTCGCCCACGTGGATGGCGAGCACCTGATCGTGCTGCTGGAGTCGGTCTTGCACGAGGATGATCGGCTCATGCCCGCTCGTCCAGCTGACTGCGGCCAAATATTCGTAAGCTTCATGATCCCACTGCACCTCATTCGCGATTGCCCCGTAGCAGCAGTTGTCGCTGTCGAAGCCAAGTTCCAGCAGGGTCAGTCGCACGTTGGCATTGGCGGTCAATGCTTGCGGATAGCGGTTGGATCGTGCAGGATTCGCAGGATTAGCTGGGTCCGAAAGATGCCAGATTGGTTCCGGGGATTCATCGTAGGTTTCGAACAGCACATATTTGGAATCGGGAGACCACCAGAAGCCGTCGTAGCGGTTCATTTCCTCGCCTGCTGCGAATTCCGCCAAGCCGATCTTCCATTCGCCGTCTTGCGGGATTGAAGCGACTACCGAAATCGCGTCTCCGATTTCGCAATCGTCGTCACCGAAAGCCGTGTCGAAAGCAGTATCGGCAAGATCGACATTCACCAGATAGGTGCCGGTGGTGTACATGACATGCTGCCCGTCAGGGCTGATACGCGGATTCAGTACCGGCTTGAGCTCGTCTTCTTCTATGGCGACAGCTCGCGTCACGCCGACTGCGATGTCGGTGAGAAAGAGTTGTCCGTTGATGGTGAAGGTCACGCGGTTGCCGCTTGCGTCGATGGAATAGCCGACGATTCCGGAACCACCTTCGCGTGCACGTTCGCGACGCGCCCGTTCCTCAGCGGGAACGTCTTCGGCGTCGGCATCGGCGAGCAGCGTGCGTGGATCGGCGAGCAGCATTTCGCTGGCGTTGCCGTTTTCGTCGATCACGCTCATCCACAGTGAGGTGACGGTGTCTTCCGATCCGTCGGAACGCAGGAACAATGCACGGGAACCGTCTGCAATCACACGCGCGGAACGCGGAGCTCCGCAGGAAAATCGCAGTGTACGAGCTTTTTTACGAGGAAACTGTCGAATCGCATCTGTCATATTTCCAACCTATCACCATTCCATATCTCCTTTCCCACAGACATCCATCGCACAGCGATGGAATCGAAATGATGGTGACAAACCCAGAATCATATACCCCCTAGATGGTATAAAGACCGAAATATTGAATGAAATTTTTGCAATTAAAGAGCTTACGAATTGGCGCTCGGCGCTCTACCGCGTAGGATGGGTGAGGATAGAAAGGGACAAGCATGAGTGTTCTCGACCGATTTGAGAAGAGCGTGGAAGGCGCCGTCAACGGGGTTTTCGCCAAGTTCGGGTCCAAGGACCTGCAGCCCGTCGACCTTTCCAGCGCGCTGGAACGTGAGATTGATAAAGAGGCCATGCCCGTCACGCGAGACCGTACCGTGGCGCCGAACGAGTACCGTTTCAAGCTCAGCACACCGGATTTCAACAACATCGTCGATTGGGGTGCCGAGGCGCTAGCCAACGAGCTGGCCGACAACCTCACCCAGTATGCGAAGGACCAGCATTACGCATTCGTAGGCCCGGTCGTGGTGATCTTCGAAGAGGACCTCGACTTGACCAAGAGCAACTTCAAGCTGACGAGCGAATCCGTGCAAGGCAACACCGTGCCCGTCACCACCGAGGCGCAAACCGAGGATTGCCCGATGCTGGAGATCGGCGAGCACCAGTATCTGCTTACGGAAAGCAAGACCATCATCGGCCGCGGATCCGACTGCGACATCGTGATCGACGATCCGGGCATCTCCCGTCGCCATATGGAGATTGACGTCACCGACAATGGCAGCACCGTCATCGCGCGCGATCTGGGCTCCACCAACGGCATGTATGTCGAAGGCCACCATGTCGAGGCGGCCACGCTGCTCGACGGCAACACCATCACCATCGGCCGCACCCGAATCCTGTATTGGGCCTCTTCGCAGGATCAGGAGTAACCAACCCCAATCTCGGGAGTTGCCTCTATGCTCACTGAACTTACTTTCGCGATCCTCAAGTACGGCTTCCTCGTACTGCTTTGGATCTTCGTAGCCTGCACGGTGCGTTCGCTGTACAGGGATGTGGAAACGCTCAGCCCGCGCAAGTCGCGGGCTCATCGCCGTAAGGAGCGTCGCGCGCGCAAAGCCGTCGAAGCGCCAGCGCCCGTGGCCGCCCTCGCGCCGGCGGTCGGCACTACATCAAGTGCCAAACCTACCTTGCTGGTCATCATCGATGGCCCTCTTGCCGGCAGTTCCGTCCCCCTGACCGGCAACACCATCACGCTTGGCCGTTCCGCATCGAACACCGTGGTCTTGGATGATGAATTCGTCTCATCCCACCATGCGCGCGTCTACACGGATCCCGCCACCGGCAAATGGGCCGTCGAAGATCTGGGTTCCACCAACGGCACTGTGGTCAACCAGCAGCGTCTGAACGCGCCGATGATCCTCGGAACACGCATTCCCGTACGCATTGGCGCAACCACCTTCGAATTGAGGTGACCTGTTTGCCGACTTCCCCCGCTTCACAACCGCTGTTCATGTATTCCACCGTCGTTTCCGACGTGGGTACCGTACGTTCCAACAATCAAGATTCCGCATTCGCAGGCGAGCATCTGATCGCCATCTGCGACGGCATGGGAGGCCATGCGGGAGGCGACACCGCCTCCACCATCGCCATCCGTTCGCTGGCCCACATCGAGCAGGACAATGTGCAGGGCGATGTCCAGGTTATTGCCCACATGCTGAAAACCTCGGTGATGGCCGCGCATGACGCGATCGTCGGCAAGGCGAAACGTGAACGTCGTCTCGCGGGCATGGGCACCACCGTCACTTCCGTCGCACTGGTTGCGGGATATTGGGTTGTGGCGCATATCGGCGATTCCCGCGCGTATCTACTGCATGACGGCCGTTTGATCCGCATGACATCCGACCACAGCTATGTGCAGCATTTGATTGATACCGGCCGCATCAGCGAGTCCGAGGCGCGCAATCATCCGCAGCGCAACGTCGTGATGCGGGTTTTGGGCGATTTCGATATCGACTCGCGCCCGGACATCGCCGTACGCAAGGCGCATCCGTCCGACCGTTGGCTGCTATGCTCCGACGGCTTGTGCGGCGTGCTTGAGGATTCCACGTTGCAGGAGGTGCTATCCACCTGCTCCGATCAGGAAGAATGCGCTCAACAGCTGGTTTCGATGGCGCTTCGTGCCGGCAGTACCGACAATGTCACCGCGGTCATCGCCGACGCAACGCTCGCCCTCGACGCGGACACGTTCGACCTGCCACATCAGACACCGCTGGTCGGCGGCGCGGCCAGCGCAAGCCTCGAACCGATCGCCGACATCATCAACGAGCCGGTCGCATCCGCACCCGCACTGCGCGAAGGCAAGAAGTCGCCGGCGGCCCGCGCGGCGGCATTGCGCAACGGTAAGAATCCCGACGAAAACGACAATCCTCAGGAACAGCGCGTGGCACAACCGTCCACGGTACGCGAGGAAAACGGCGACCGCACCAATCCCGATACCGGAGAAATCCCCGTCGTGCAAAAGGATGACGGCCGTATTTCCGCCGATCCAAACGATCCGGAAGTCGCCAAAGCCATCCACAACGAGCATATCGAGCAACGCAAGACGAAGCGATCACGCACCCGACGCAACCGCGTGATCGCCATCATCGTCACCATCGTGATACTGCTAGGACTGGCAGGCGGCGCTTTCGCAACCTACCGCTGGAGCCAAACCAAGTACTATATCGGCGACAATAACGGCGAAGTGTCGATTTTCCAAGGCGTGCCGACCAGTCTGTTCGGCTTCCAGCTATCGCATGCCATCACCGACACCAATATGAAGACGAGCGAACTGCCGCCAAGTTGGCAGGAGCAACTCGCGCAGGGCATTTCCTTCGATACGTACGGCGAGGCGAAAACGCATACGCGCCTGATTAAAAAGCAGCTGAAACAGCAGCAGGACGCCGAAGCGCAGAAGGTGCAAAACAAGACGAACAGCGGATCCGACAGCAAGTCGTCAAGCAAATCCTCTGATACGACTTCCGACAAATCGTCAAGCAAATCAGGTGATTCGAGCAACGCTTCGGCAGACAAGTCAGGCGGTGACCAGTCATGATGGCAACCCGTCTGAAGCAATTCGGCCTACTCTTGTTCAGCATGCTGATTTGCGGCGTCTCATTCTTCCAGATGTTCGAACGCACCGCTGGCGGTTTTCCGCATAGTTACCTGTGGATGCTTGCATTCGTCGGCGCATTGTTCCTGACTGCCTGGGGATTGCTGCTGCGGTTCCAGCCGTACGCCAACCAAGCGATCATGTGCTGCGTGATGGTGCTGACGGGCACCGGCATCATGATGATCGCCCGCATCGATCAGGATTTGAACACGTCCGTCGCGTTCAAACAATTGCTTTGGCTGTCGATCGCGCTGGTTATGGCGAATCTGCTGGTGATTTTCATGAAGGATTACCGCGTGTTGCGGCGGTTCTCGTACGTCAGCATGGTAATCGGTTTAGTGTTACTGCTGTCGCCGATGCTTCCGGTGGTCGGTTCCGAACAGTATGGCGCCCGTATTTGGGTGAAGATTCCCGGTTTGGGATCGTTCCAGCCAAGCGAATTCGCGAAGCTGTTCCTTGCGTTCTTCTTCGCCTCCTACCTATATGACCACCGCGACCAGCTTGCGGTCGGCGGCAAGAAGGTATTGGGCCTGCAGTTGCCGCGCATCAAGGATCTGGGGCCGATCATCGTGGTGTGGATCGTGTCGATGGGCGTGCTGGTCATGCAGCACGATTTGGGCACGTCGCTCATGTTCTTCGCCATGTTCGTATCCATGCTGTATGTGGCCACAGGGCGTACCAGTTGGATTGTGATTGGTTTCATCGCGTTCGCCGTGGGCGCGTTTGCGGCGGCCAACATTTTCAGCCATGTCGGCGCCCGTGTTGGCGCCTGGCTGCATCCGTTCGACTCGACGCAATACAACAAGGAGTATGGCGGCTCATACCAGCTCGTCACAGGTATTTTCGGCTTGGCATCAGGCGGCTTGATGGGCACCGGCCTTGGGCAAGGTCACCCGTCGCTCACTCCGATCGCCAACTCCGACTACATCTACGCGGCACTTGGCGAAGAGCTGGGCCTCACCGGCCTGATGGCCATTCTGATGCTCTATTTGCTCATCATCGCCGCCGGGATGATCACTGCGATGAAAATCAAGGATGGGTTCGGCAAACTTCTCGCATCGGGCCTCGTGTTCACCATGGCCTTCCAGGTGTTCACCGTGGTGGGAGGCATCACGTTAGTCATACCGCTTACGGGTTTGACTCTTCCGTACATGGCCGCCGGCGGATCCTCACTCATAGCGAATTACATGTTGGCAACACTCTTAATGGTGATTTCCAACTCGGCAAACAAACCCGAATCCGATATCGACAGCGACACGTTCCAATACGAGGCGATGCAGGCACTGAGCGCCCGCAAGCAGAGCCGCGCCCGCAGAAGCGTTGCCTCCGAGCAATCCGCTGCACAATCGCAAGCTGTTTCACAAGCAGCCACGCAAGCCGTTCCGCAAGTCGCCATACCGGCCACCATGCAGCAATCGCAGGCAACGGAAATCATCTCCACGGAAACGCCGGTCGCAGGCACGCCAATCGTGCCCCCTGCTCCCCCATCGAATGGGTTCGGCACATCTGACATGACGAGCACGCCGAACCCATCGGGCAACACGTCAGAGGGGAGCCAAGCATGAATAAATCACTTCGCCAACTGTTCACCATCGTGGTGGCGCTGTTCGTCATTCTGGGCATGTCCACCACGATCATCACGGCGATCCGCGCGAACCAGCTCAACAGCGACCCGCGCAACACCCGCGCCCTCTACCACGAGTATGGTGCTCCGCGTGGCGCGATTCTCGCGTCGGACGGCTCCGTCATCGCCAAATCCGACCCGTCGAACGACGCGTTCTCCTATCAGCGCTCCTATGCGGCCGGCGAGCTGTATGCGCCGGTCACCGGCTTCTTCTCCATCAGCCAGCGCGGTTGGAGCGGTATCGAAGCCTCGCGCAGCTCGCTGCTGTCGGGCCAATCCGACCAACTGGTGTGGCAGCGGTTCAAATCGCTGTTCACCGGCCAAGAGAACAAGGGCGCGACCATCGAAACGTCCATCGATCCGAAGATCCAGCAGGCCGCCTACAACGGTCTCGCCAACAATGACGGCGCGGCCGTGGCCATCGAAGTGAAGACCGGCCGTATTCTCGCCATGGCGAGCACGCCAAGCTACGATCCGAACCAGCTGGCAAGCCACGACACGTCCGAAGCGAACGGCAACTATTCCACGCTCTCGCAAAACGAATCGAACCCGATGCTCAACCGCGTCACCTCGCAGCTGTATCCTCCGGGATCCACGTTCAAGACGGTGGTGGCGGCCGCCGCGTTGGAAACGGGCGAATACCAGACTGACACCGAGATTCCGGCCGGATCGAGCTATACGCTTCCAGGCACGGCCACGCAGTTGACGAACGCCGTGTCGCAGGCCGACGGTTCGGATGGCAAGATCACGTTGGAAGACGCGATGGCGTATTCGTCGAACACCGCATTCGCCCAGCTGGGAGTGGCTTTGGGCGACGAAAAGGTCTCATCCATGGCCGAAAAACTTGGTTTCGACAATCCGATCGCCGTCGACGGTTCCGAATCCACGGGCACGCCGTGGGTGAGCGTGGCGTCGAATTTCCCAACCGATGCGTCCGACGACAAGCTCGCCTTGGCGTCCATCGGTCAGGGAGACACCGTGGCGACCCCGCTACAGAACGCGCTGGTGGCTGCTGCAGTGGCGAACGGCGGCAAGGTCATGCGCCCGACGTTGGTGGATTGCGTGCGTTCCTCCGATCTGTCGGTCATCTCGCAGACCAAGCCGCGGGTGATGAGCCGCGCGTTCAGTTCGGACACCGCGGGCAAGCTCACACAGATGATGGAAGCCGTGGTCACCAAGGAAAACCAGAATCTGGCCATCGACGGCGTGCGAGTAGCAGCGAAAACCGGCACCGCGCAGATCGGCGACGGCAACACGTCCATCGATGGCTGGGTGATAGGATTCGCCCCTGCGGATGATCCGAAAATCGCCGTTGCCGTGGTGGTGCACAATGTGGACTTGTATGGCTCGTTCGCCGCAGGACCGATTATGAAAGCGATGATGCAGGAGGCGCTGGCAGAGTGAAACTGATTGAAGGACAGCTCATCCACCGACGCTACAGGTTGGATGCCCGTCTAGCCCAAGGTGGCATGGGCGAAGTGTGGAAAGGCTACGACATCCAGTTGGGCCGACCAGTGGCCATCAAGGCGTTGCGTGGCGATTTAGGGGTCACGCAGGAGGCCAAACTGCTTCGCTTGCGTGCGGAAGCACATAATTCCGCCAATCTTGCACACCCGAACATCGCCGCGTTGTTCGAATATTACGAGCATGACGGCATCGGATTCCTCATTATGGAGTATGTGCCCAGCAAGTCGTTGGCCGACCTGTTCCACGAGCAGAATGGTCCGATGGAGCCGACCCGCTTGCTGCCGATTCTCATTCAGACCGCCCGTGGCCTGTTCGTCGCCCATTCGCATGGCGTGATCCACCGTGATGTGAAGCCGGCGAACATCATGGTGTCCGATTCCGGCGAGGTGAAGATCACCGATTTCGGCGTCTCCTACTCCACTAATCAGGAGCAGATCACGCAGGATGGCATGGTGGTGGGCACCGCGCAGTACATTTCCCCGGAGCAGGCGCAGGGCCAGCATGCCACACCTCAATCCGATATCTATTCGCTTGGCGTCGTCGCCTACGAGGGCCTGTGCGGGCATCGTCCGTTCACGGGTGCCACGCCGGTTGACATCGCCGCAGCCCATGTCAACAATCCGGTTCCGCCGCTGCCTGACTCCGTCGATGTGCAGCTGCGTGAATTCGTCATGTCAATGCTGGCCAAGGATCCCCTTGACCGTCCGAAGGACGCGTTGACGGTGTCTCGCACATTGTCCCGCATCGAACGCCGTCTGCTCGACCAGCAGACACAATTGGCTGACACGATGGTGGTGCCTACAGGTGGAAGGCTTCCGCGCCGCGTGGTTAGCAGACCTCATATCTCCTTGATCACTGATGGGAAGGAACAGGGATGAACATCAACATGCCTACCTCTTTGGCTGGTGAACGTTACCAGCTCGGCCAACTGGTCGGCCGTGGCGGCATGGCCGAAGTGCACGTGGCGCTCGATACGCGTCTTGGGCGTACCGTCGCGGTCAAGATCATGCGCGCCGACTTCGCCAACGACAAGATCTTCCTTGAGCGTTTCCGTCGCGAAGCCCATTCCGTGGCGCAAATGAACAATCCCAACATCGTGAACATCTACGATTCGGGCGAGGAAGTCGTCACCACCGAAACCGGCCAGACCGAGCATCTGCCGTATCTGGTGATGGAGTATGTCAAGGGCCAGACCTTGCGCGACATTCTCAAAGTGAACGGCGCTTTGAGCCAGCGCGACGCCGAACAGGTGATGATGGGCGTGCTCAACGCGCTCGATTATTCGCATCGCATGGGCATCATCCACCGCGACATCAAGCCCGGCAACATCATGATTTCCGAGCAGGGCGTGGTCAAGGTCATGGACTTCGGCATCGCCCGCGCGATCGACGATTCCGCGGCCACGATGACGCAGTCGCAGGGCGTCGTCGGCACCGCGCAATACCTGTCTCCGGAGCAGGCGCGCGGCGAAAGCGTCGACATGCGTTCCGACCTGTATTCCGCAGGCTGTGTGCTGTATGAAATGCTTACTGGAAGACCGCCGTTTACCGGCGATTCCGCAGTGGCGATCGCCTACCAGCATGTTTCAGAGGTCGCCACTCCCCCAAGTTCGGTTGTTCCAGGATTGCCGAAGATGTGGGATTCGATTTGTGCGAAAGCGATGGCGAAGGATCGTCAGAACCGTTACGCCACGGCTTCCGAATTCAAGAACGATCTGCTGACGTTCATGAACGGCGGTGTGCCGATGGCTGCCGCGTTCAATCCGTTGACCGATCTGACCAATATGAAGGCACGCAAGCAGGCCGAAATGACTGCGAATACCGTGGCCATGACCCCTGCCGGCGAAACGACCGCAACGCAGGCGTTCAATCCCGTCACAGGCCAGTTCGAGGCCGTGCCGAACCCACAGAACGGCGTTGCCACGAAAACCCGTGCGGAACAGCGTGCGGAGGCCGCGAAGGCACGCAAGAAGAAGCAGATCATTATCGGCTCCGTCGTGGGCGGTCTGGTGGCTTTGCTGGTCATTCTGGGCGTGTTCTTCATGCTGAACAAGAGCGACTCCGCAGCCGACATGGTGGAAGTGCCTGATTTCACCGCCACGGCGAATATTTCCGAGGCGCGCGTCGAAGAGCAGCTCGCAGCCAAAGGACTGAAGCTCGACGCCCGCGAAGATTCCGATTCGAGCAAGCCGAAAGGCACAATCACCAAGCAGAATCCAAGGGGCGGCAAGAAGGTTTCCAAGGGCTCCACGGTTTCCGTATGGTTCTCCACCGGCCCGCAGTCGGTCGCAGTGCCGGATGTGTCGAACAAGAGCCAGGACGATGCGAAGTCCATTCTTGAGGCCGCCGGCTTCAAAGTGGGCAACGTGCGTACGGTAGACAACGCATCCATCGAAAAAGACAAGGTGGTAAGCACCGATCCTGCCGCCAATTCGAAGCAAACCGAGGGCACGATCATCACGCTGTACATTTCGTCCGGCATGACCAAGATTCCCGACAATCTGATAGGACAGCCGAAGGATTCGGCCATTGCGCAGCTCAAGCAGGCCGGTCTGGCGCAAATCACCATCGAAAACGAGTATTCCGATTCCATCGCTTCCGGCGCTGTGACCCGTGTCGATCCAGGTGTCGGAAGCACGGTTGAGGCTGGTACCGCGGTCACAATTTGGGTGTCCACCGGCAAGCAGCAGATCAGCGTGCCCAGCGTGGTCGGCATGAGCTATGCGAATGCCAAGAGCCTGCTGGAAAGCTACGGCTTCCAGGTCACGGTTTCCGGTCCGGAGGATGGCACCGTCACGGACATGTCTCCAACCGCCGGCACCCAGTCCGACAGCGGAGCCACGATCACGTTGACCACCAAATCCTCCAGCGCCGATAATGGAGGCAACGGCGGAGGCAACAACAGCAATAGCGGCAATAACAACAACGGCAACAACGGCGGCAACAGCACCACTCCCGGCGAAGGCAACTGATCGATCGTCACAACCGCGATAGCCGCCATAATTCACAATGAAGGCCCGACTGGGAATCCCCAGCCGGGCCTTCATTCTTACGATTGCGTTTTACGAAACCCACATTTTCCCGAGATGCGTTCCCGAGATTTTCGCGCGATTCACATATTCCGCGATCCCCTACAGTCCTTACGTTTCACGTGTTTTCGTGCCTTCAGGCCGCGACCTTCGGCTGCAATCCGGCGGAACGCTCCACCGCGTTCTCCTGCCCACACACCTTCAGCCAGTTCGCAAGCAATCGGTAGCCGTCCTGCGTCATCACGGATTCGGGGTGGAACTGCACCGCGTACATCGGCTTGCTGCGGTGCTTAATGCCCTGCACGATGTGGTCGCTCTGCGTCCACGCGGTCACCACCAGATCTTCCGGCACGGAATCAGGCTCCACGGCCAACGAATGGTAGCGAGTGGCGGTCATAGGATTGGCCACTCCTTCGAAGATCTCGTCGTCGATGTGCTCCACCAGACTGGTTTTGCCGTGCATGATGGTAGGCGCATGGCTTACGGTGGCGCCGAACACTTCGGCCAGTGCCTGCATGCCCAAGCAAACGCCGAACATGGGCTTGGACTGCTCCGCGCATAGGCGGATCATGCCTTCGCTGGCACCGGATTCCGCCGGAGCACCAGGCCCTGGGGAGATCAGCACGCCGTCATATTCGTCGATCACACCGTCCTCGCTCGGGTCGATCGCATCGTTGCGCACCACCGTCACCGTGGCACCCAACGTCTTCAAATATCCGACGATCGTGTACACGAACGAATCGTAATTATCCACGACCAGAATGCGTGCGGAATCGGTCATCATGCTCCTATCGACGTTGGAATGCCGACATCCGAATATTTCGAATCATTCGAATGCTTCAAATCCTTCGAATATTCCGAATGCTTGCGTTGTGCGAATACTTGCGTTTGAACAGCAGTCTACGTGCGCAACATGTCATGACATGACGCGCGTCTCACGCAGCAACCGCAGCAACTGCAAAAAGCGCCTTATACGGCCGTGTAATTCGACATTTCCTGCAATGCCGGAATATTCGCCGCAGCCCACGGGAACAACCATTCAAAGCACGATGCGGCCGCCGCGAAAATCAACAACGCCATCAGCACGAGTCGAATCGGAAGTACGCCCGGCTGCAATCGCATCAATCCTCCGTACAAGCTGAATTCCGGCTTTTCGCGACGTCCCGCGCGCACGTCGGCGAGGTACGGCCAACGCCATGCCACGAGCGCGGAAAGGAAGATGATCACGTATGCGGCAAGCGCGCCGAAAATCCACGGTTCAAGCGAGCTGACGGATGCGACGATCGACGATTTTTCGTTGTTGACGAATTTGACTTTGCCGTTGGAGTCGGTGGATGTGAGCTCCTGGGGGATGCCGTCGGACACTTTCGCCCAGTATGAGAATTCCGCGTAGCTGATCCAGCGGTGCGTCGGCGTGGAATATTTCGGTTCGCACGTAGTCATGGTCAGCATGCGTTTGGTCGGTGTAGCGCCGGGATTTTCGGGGTTGGCGGCGACCACTTCGATGTCGGTCGGCAGCACGATTTTGTAGCTCGTGTAGTGGTACACATACCAGTAATCCTGCGTGCGGATGATAATCGGGTCGCCTTCCTGCAGTTTGTCGACATCGCCGAGTGGCTGTCCGTAGCCGTTGCGGTGGCCTGCAAAAGCGAAGTTGCCGACTTGGCCGGGCATTTGCGAGTCTTTATAGTGGCCGAGGCCGTGTTTGTTGAGTTCGGTGAGGGAAGTTCCCTCAACGAGGTTGCGTTGCCATTGGCTGCCGAATCGCGGAATGTAGACTTGGGCGATCAGCTCACCTTCCTGCGCGCTTTGCGGTTGCGTTGGCGGGTCGCCTTCCTGCGCCTGCGCGATGGTGACGTTGTCGGATTGGCCCGGGTCGAACCATGATACGGATTGGCGCGTTTCGATTTGGTTGTGTTCGGCTTGCACGCCCGTCCACCACATTTGCCATGCGATGTAAAGCGCGCAGATGGCTGCTGCGGTCAGCATGAGTTCGGCGAGTATGCCAAGTATCGTCCATACCACACTTTTGCGGCGTTGTTTATGTGCCACGTGCTTCATCGTTTACTTCCCCTCTTGCGATTCCTGCACATCTTGTAATTGCTGCGTTGCGTCCGTTTGCTGCGTTTCTTCTGTTCCGTCGCTCATCGCCTGCGCGTATTGCAGCGGCTGCTGCAGAGCGTCGGTCGCCTCGAAATGCAGTTTTTCTTTTTCTTCGACCTGCCAGCCTAAGCCAAACGCGCTGACGTACTGCCGGTATATGGTCACGTCCTGCGAATCGTCGAGCGCTTTTTTCATATTGTCGACCGGCCCGATCGCGGAAATGGTGAATGGCGGCGAATACTTTTTGCCCTGCAGGAGCAACACGTTGCCGGAGCAGCGCACCGCGGAGTTGAAGAGCACGCGCTGGTCCATGATCATCATGGATTCCGCACCGCCCGCCCATAGCGCGTTCACCACGGCTTCGACGTCTTGCTGATGCACCACGTAGTCGTTGATGTTGGATGTCGATCCGCTGGAGTCGACCATGTCTTCCCAAAGTGGCGAATCGTCGAGCGTCACCACGAGTCCGGGACCTTCCACCGCAGGCAGCATGGTGCCGGTGCCTGCGCTTTCGCTGTCTTGCGGGTCGGTGCCGTCCTGGCTGCTCAGTGTCTTGCTCAAATCGTTCACGCGGGAGCTGAGCGCGTCAACTTCCGTCTGCAGGGAGTTGACTTTTTTCACACGTTGTTCCACGAGTTCGGCGGTATCGTTGGTCACCACGACGGAACGGTTCACGCGCAGGTTTGTGACGAGCAGAAATCCGGAGAACATGAGCACGAGGACTGCCGCCGCTCCGGCCGCCTTCGACCGTTTCGCGGTGTGCTTTCCGGTGTGCTTAGCCATGCGGACCTTCCTGATTCCTGTTAAGCATTTGCTCTGATCGAGAACAGTTTTTACGCTGCGAGTTCGCCGCTTTCGAGTCTACCCACTATTATGACTTTTAGCCTATTAAAGGAGACTATGCTGATGGCTGACGAAGAGCTGCACGAAACCACCGCGGACGATCAGAACGATCTGCAGTCCACGAACGACACCGCTGCCGTTGAAGAGGGCAACAAAACCGTTCAGGATGACGCTGATGAGACCACCGTCGAATCCGCTTCCGCTGATTCCAACGACGCTGACGATCTCGATATTCCGATGGACCGCGTCGAAGCGGTGCTGAACGCCACTGCCGACAAGGATTCCCTGAGCCCGCAGATGCAGCGCATGATGAACCGTCAGGCGGAAAACACCCGCCGCGTGGAGGAGACCATCAAGGGCACCAAGTCCAATCCACGCTGGTTCGTGCCTCTGTTCTGCGCGCTGATGATCATCGGCCTGGTTTGGGCCGTGGTCTACTACCTGACCTCCGACTACCCGATTCCGAACATCGGCGCATGGAATCTGGCCATCGCGTTCGCGATCATCATGGTCGGATTCATCATGACCATGTGGTGGCGCTGACCCACCGTTTCACGTTTATTGTTTAGGCAGCCTCGGTAGCACGTTTGAAGTAGGGGCGTCTGTACTCTTCGCACAGTCAGACGCCCTTTTCGCGTACCCTTTTTACGATTCTTTCGCAATCGTCTTGCTATTCCTGCGACTCGTCTATCACTTGTCTCGTGTTCTTCTCAATTCCGGTTCGCTTGTTCAGATTTTCGACGTGCGCAGCAGCACATGATCGCCGCCTTGCATGGTGGTACCAAACAGGTAGACCGTCCCACCGTCGGCAAGCTTCAATTTCTTGCGTAACTGCGGTGCCGTAAGCGGGAAATTACGTACCGCGATATTCGCTTGTTTCGCACCATTCAGCAATCGTTTTATATCTTTTTTATTCATGCTTCCGACTGCTTCAATCGCAAATCCTCGTCCCGGAAAATCGGCGATTTGCTGTTCCGACACGAACAGATGGCTGCTCGGGCCGATCTGCGTCACACCGAATCGTTCCTCGACCAGATCGAAACAGCCGGCCTTCATAATCGACGCATTCGGCTCATACAAGTAGTTTTTCGCCTCCGGCAGCGGTTTGCCGCCAATGCGCAGGCCTTGCGTATATGCGGCAGAATCATAATCGATCCGCTGATCGTCGTTCACGCAGAACACGTGCGGCGCGGCATACCGGCCATCATGCGATGCGGCTACGGTACGTTCGGCTTTCGATTCACCGTCAAACGAGCCCACCGTGTCCGCCAAATCCATGCCGCCATTCATCTGCTCCACGCGCGTGCGTGCCAATGGCGTCTTGCCGTTGCTCGTCTGTCTTGCCCGTATATCCATCTGCCCCATGTGTGCGTGCGCCGCAGGACGCCGGTGCGAACCCGCGCCATCCACGCCGTCGCGCGCATCCACTTGCGCCGGCCGTCCCAGTACCAGCAGCAGTTCCTTGCATTCGTTGCCGGTGGCCACAATATGCACTTCGCGTACGGCCCCGTCGAAATCGGCGACCGCCTTGCGCCAGTCCAGCATGGGAGACAGTTTGACTAGCGTGCACTGCGATTTGGCGAGCAACAGGTCACGCAATTCGAGTACGTTCGGCGTGCAATCCTCGATCGCGTAGGTGCGCGCGCCATGCTCGTCGCGGCGGGCCGGATCGATGTAGATGAGATCCACCGGATCCATGTTGTCGAGGTATTCCACGCCGTCGTCGCACACGATACGCGCCTGGGCAAGTCCCAGTGCGGCCATGTTGTGCTCGGCCAGATCGCACAGGTGTCGTTGCCGTTCCACATAAGTGGCTTGGCTGAATCCGCGCGCCAGATACGAGAAGTCCACACCGAACCCGCCCGTCAGATCCACCATCGCCCTTTTCGCCACCAATGTGTCCGATTCTGCAGAATCGGACACTCTGGCGCGCACGGTTGCGGCCGACGCAAGCAGGGTTTGCGCGATTTCGGACTTGTATTGGGCTGTGAACTGCGATGAGCACTGTTCCATGGAAATGTGCGGAGGGTATATGATTCCCTCGCATGAGGCCCATTGCGGCAGTTTTTTGCTTGCGATCTGCCATCCGGCAATCTGGTCGAGAGCCAACGACAGGTCGAGCCCTTCCACACGTTTGGCCTTCAACGCCAGTTCGCGCACGTCCTCGTCGCGATGCATCGCCACGAATTCGCGCGTCTTGTCATTCATGATTGTCATTGGTGACGTACCTGATTTCGTTTTGTTGATCCGCCGTCATTCTGGGGATTTTCTAGTTCCGCACGATGTGGATAAGTCGTGGATTATTGTGGACGAATGTGGATAGCGTCTATATCTTGTGGACAGTTTTACGACCGCACACAAGATATAGGACGGTATTTTTCCCCATTTTTCGCTATGCACAGGGTGGTTATCCACATTTCCCACCGTTGAAAAGCTGGGGAATTCGCCGTTTTGTGAATATCCTTGTGGATAATGCACCGAGTTATCCCCGACTTACCCACAGCTCGCTCCTCACTTATCCACAAAGTTATCCACAAATGTGGATAACTGCATATCTGCAATTCCAAAAACTTCTTTTTTCTTCTACCTGTCGACTAGAAGAACATGCCAAGAAGGGGGTTTACACGAAGTGGATTGCTCATATTACACGCGATGACAATCGCAATAATCACGCCCAACATGATTACGCCGTAAATCAGAGTGCGCTGCTGCAGGCTTTTGCCGCGCAACGCATGCAGGCCGGAAACCAGCAGCCAGGCGAACACGCCTCCGACGATGAATCCGCCGATATGCGCCTGCCATGCGATGTTCGGCGTGATGATCGGCATCAGGAAGTTGATGAGCATCCAGATCAGCATGGATCGAATGTCTATACCAATGCGCTGGTATACCACCAGAATCGCCGCGAACAGGCCGAATAGTGCGCCGGAAGCGCCATATGCGGATGTTAGCCAACCGTCTTGCGAGAGCAGTGCCCAGACCATCATGCCGGCGCTTCCGCCGAGTCCTGACAGCACGTATAACGCAAGATATGGCAGATGCCCCATCATGCGTTCCAATACAGGCCCGACGCACCACAAGGTCAGCATGTTGAAAAGAATATGCCATAGGGAGGCCGGCTGGTGCAGGAACATTGACGTAATGAAAGTCCATGGGCGGTGGGTCGCCAGCGCGGGCATAAATACGCCTGTGCCGACGAACGAGTTGTAGCCGGCTGGCCAGGCGATTTTCAATAGTGTTTCGACAATCCAGACCGCGACGCATATCACCATGATCGCGACGGTGATTACGGGATCGCCATTACGCCAGCGGTACCTCATGGAACGTGCAGAGAAGAGGTCTTTGAACGACGGGGAATCGGGAAACAGACTGAAACGTTGATAAGCCATGTTTCAACCCTACTGGAACGTGCGAATCCGCGAATCCGCGAAATCATTGCAAATGATTGCATTCTTGTGAATCCTCGGCGCGTAAATCCACCCAATCAACACATTCAAGGAATTAATATAGTGAACAGAGTTGGCTTGAACGAGCAGGTCAGCCAATGTTCGCCGATATTTGGGAAAGGAGCCGTCATGGAGAACAAGTCTTCTAACGGTTGGAAGTTCTTCGCACTGCTCTTCGGAGCTTTGCTTGCCGGTGTCATCGGTCTGTATGTGTACAAGCAGCAGAATCCGGATTACGATCCGTGGGAGGAGCCGTGGGAGAACAGCTCGTCTCCTGTCGATCTTGGTCTGACCAAGGATGCCGAAGAAGCCAAGGAAGCCGGCACTGAGGCCGCCGACGCTCCCGAAGCCGCCTGATTCCTACTTCTTTTCAAAGCCCTGCCGCCCTTTCGCGCAGGGCTTTTTGTTATCCAGACACAAAAAGGGACGATTCCAAAGAATCGTCCCTTCGTCATCACGCCTTATCTAGCGCTATCAGGCGAGCGGACCCGTCTTCCAGATGCGCTCGAGGTAATCCTCCATCGAACGATCGGAGCTGAAGTAGCCCGAGTTCGCCACGTTGATGAGGGCCTTGCGGTTCCATTCGAGCGGCTGGGCGTAGAGAGCCTCGATTTCCGACTGAATGGCGGTGTAGGCGCCGAAGTCGGCGAGGGTCATGAACCAGTCCTTGGTAAGCCAATCGTGGACGAGGTCTTCGTACACGGTCTTGTCGCCATTGGAGAAGGTGCCGTCTGCGACCATGTCGATGGCGGCCTTGAGGCGCGGATCGGCCTCGTAGTACTTCTTCGGCTCGTAGCCTTCGGCGTAGAGGGCGTCCACCTCGTCGACGGTCATGCCGAAGAGGAAGAAGTTCTCAGCGCCGACGCGCTCACGGATTTCGACGTTGGCACCGTCGAGGGTGCCGACGGTCATGGCACCGTTGAGAGCGAACTTCATGTTGCCGGTGCCGGAGGCTTCCTTGCCGGCCTGGGAGATCTGCTCGTCGAGGTCGGTGGCCGGGATGAGGTTCATGGCCAGCTCGATGTTGTAGTTCCACGGGAAGTAGACGTTCAGCTTGCCCTTGACGTCCGGGTCGTTGTTGATGACGCGGGCGACGTTGTTGATCAGCTGGATGGTCTGCTTGGCCAGATAGTAGCCCGGAGCGGCCTTGGCACCGAACACGATGGTGCGCGGCATGACGTCGTCTGCAGAGATCTTGCCGGACTTGATGTCGGCGTAACGTGCGATCACGGCGAGGATCTTCAGTGCCTGACGCTTGTATTCGTGCAGACGCTTGACCATGGTGTTGATCATGGTGTTCGGGTCGATGTCGAAGCCGTATTCGCGCTTGGCGTAGTTGGCGAAGTCAACCTTGTTGGCCTGCTTGACGGCGGCGAACTTCTTGACGAATTCGTCGTCTGCGGCAAGCGGTTCGAGGCCTTTGAGCAGTTCGAGGTCGCTCACCCACTTGTCGGTGCCGAGGCCTTCGGTGATGAGGTCGGACAGGCGCGGGTTGGCGAGCTTGACGAAGCGGCGAGGGGTCACGCCGTTGGTCACGTTGGTGAACTTGTCGGGATACACGTCGGAGAAGTTCTTCAGGGTGACGTCCTTGAGCAGCTGGGAATGCAGCTCGGCAACGCCGTTGACGTGGGAGCCGCCGTAGGTGGCCAGATAGGCCATGCGCACGGAGTCGCCGGTGTAGATGGCCATGTCCTTGATGGTGGCCTCGTCGACGCCCTTGGTCTTGAGCTCGGCTGCGAACTGGTCCTGGATCTTCTCGATGATTTCGAGGTGACGCGGCAGAAGTTCGCCGATGAGCTTGGACGGCCACACTTCCAAGGCTTCCGGAAGCAGGGTGTGGCAGGTGTAGTTGAAGGTCTTGTTGGTGACGGTCCAGGCGGTGTCCCAATCGTAGCCGTACTCGTCCATGAGGACGCGCATGAGCTCCGGGATGCCGATGACCGGGTGGGTGTCGTTGAGCTGGAAGGTGATCTTGTCCGCGAAGGTGGTCAGATCCGGCTTGTCCTGGCCCGGGTAGAAGACGCGGATGGCGTCATGGATGGAGGCGGACACGAAGAAGTACTGCTGCTCGAGACGCAACGCCTTGCCCTGCGGGGTGGAATCCTCCGGATACAGGATCTTGGAGATGTTTTCCGCCTCGACCTGCGGCTTGACGGCGTCAAGGTACTCGGACTTGTTGAAGGTGAGCAGGTCGAACTCGTCGTAGCTCTTGGCGGTCCACAGGCGAAGGGTGTTCACACGGCCGGAAGCATAGCCCGGAACCATGTAGTCGACCGGGACTGCACGCACGGACCAAGCCGGCTTCCAAACCTTCTTGCCGTTCTCTTCGACGACTTCGCCGCCGAAGGAGACCTTCTGGTCGCGGTTGTAGTCGATGTGGCCCCACGGCTCTTCGTTGGTCAGCCAGTAGTCCGGGGTTTCGATCTGCTTGCCGTTTTCGTCGAACTTCTGCTCGAAGATGCCGTACTTGTACTGGATGCCATAACCGAATGCCGGCACGCCCAGCGAAGCGAGCGAATCGATGAAGCAGGCGGCCAGACGGCCGAGACCACCGTTGCCGAGGCCTGGCTCGTGCTCGGCGTTGACGACGTCCTGCACGGAGAAGCCGAGCTCCTTGACCGCGGCATTGAACTGCTCGGTCAGACCGGCGTTGAGCAGAGCGTTGCGCAGCTGCTTACCCATTAGGAACTCTGCGGACAGGTAGCCGACTGCCTTGGTGTTGCCATTGACCATGTCAGCCTGGGTCTTGAACCAGGAATCCATGAGGTGGCGGCGCACCGCGGCGGACGCGGCGACATACACGTCGGCCGGCTTGGCCTGTTCGACGGTGACGCCCTGGGTGTACTTCAGCTGCTCGCGGATCTCATCTGCGAACTGCTCCGCGGTGATCGCGGACTTCGGTGCGGTAATTTCAGTCATTAGTCGACTCCCTTTGACGGATTACTCTCCAGAAACATTATGCCTTGCTCCAGCGTCCTTGCATTAGCGGCTACATGAACACTAAGTAACATCATGCATACGTTCTCATACACAGCATACTACATAATCAGAAAAAAGACGAAATTTCAAGCGATTACAGGTCAGCATTCGTTTGCAAAAAATGATGCAAACCGGCTGCCAAAACGTTGTGAACAACATGCAAACGACATACAACAAAATTGAGAACGCCGTCAGCAATCGCAAATATTTTTCCTCTCTTCACACCCCTATTCAGTTGTGACTACGCTGTCTGCAACACCCCATCATAGTCGCTTGCAAGCGACAAAATAACACGTATGGCTGTTATTCGAGAACAAGATCTGCATAAGGGACATGACGCATTTGCGCAATGGCTGCAAACGTCTCATCGCATGATCGCCGACAGTATTCCCACGAATACCGACGCGGCACGCGATTTCCGTCTGGAATTCTCTCCACGATTGCCACGCCAGCTGTGGGCGATGGCAGTGCGCTACTCGCTGCATCTGCTGGAGAAAAAAGCGCCCGGAGAGGGCGTGGAAGTGCGTGTCGCACCGTGGGGCGCCATCAAGATTCTCGACGGACCGGCATCCGATCCACATAATCTCACACCGCCGGACGTGATCGAACTGGAACCGGACGTGTGGATGCGGCTCGCCGCCGGCATCACCAGCTGGCAGGAGGAAAAAGATGCCGGCCGCATCACCGCCGTCGGCGAACGTGACGATTTAAGCGATCTACTGCCGTTGGTGTGACAGGCTGCGAGAAGAACGTCACAGGCACAAAGACGCATAGCAAAATCGCGATGCGGATACACCTAGCAGGCATATCCGCATCGCGATTTCACAAAGTACCTGATATGCCAATCAGTCCTGCTTCTTCGGCTTCAGCACACTGGGCATCGGCATCGGGATGGGCTTGTGTGGCTTCGGTGCGGCGGACTTGGCTGCCGGGAACTCTCCGCTCGTGGCCTTCGCCGCCGCCTCCGCGGCCCACTTCGCATACTCGTCGAGGTCATCCTCGGCGTCGCCCTGCGCGGACTCCTGAACATCTTCAGGAATCTCATCTTCAGCGTCCGCATCGTGAGAATATTTTGCTTCGATATCGGCGAAAGGATCAAAAGAACCCGAACCAGGCTCCTGGGCACCGAGCTCCTTGGCGAGCTCATCGTAATCGGTGTCGGTGGTCAGGTACTTGAGCTTTCGGGCTATTTTCTGCTGTTTGGCTTTCTGACGTCCGCGGCCCATCTGACCCCCTGAAATTACTGTGCTATCAATTCATCAAACAAGAGAGTACCACTTATTGCGCACTATTTCGTTGTCGGCTCAGACTTTTACGATAAAATCGTTGATTTTCTTAAGAAAAGGACACGTATGACGGACGAAACCCAGGAGCAGCAGATCACTGCTGTCGGCAATGAAATGAGCGCGAGCTTCCTCGCCGCGAAGAAGCGTTCCGACGCAACGCTCGCCGCAATCGAACAGAATCCGGGCAAGTTCACCATGCTTACCGGCGACCGTCCGACCGGACGCCTGCATCTCGGCCATTATTTCGGTTCGATTCGTGAGCGCGTCGCCATGCAGAATCGCGGCGTGAATTCGAATATCATCATCGCCGATTATCAGGTGATCACCGATCGTGACACGACCGAGCATATCGAAGACAATGTGCTCAATTTGGTGCTTGACTACATGGCTGCCGGCATCGATCCGGAAAAGACCATGATTTTCACGCATTCCGCCGTTCCAGCGGAGAACCAGCTGATGCTGCCGTTCCTGTCGTTGGTGACTGAGGCCGAGCTGCATCGTAATCCTACGGTGAAGTCGGAAATGGAAGCTTCCGGCCATGCGTTGACCGGTCTGCTGCTGACTTATCCGGTGCATCAGGCATGCGATATTCTGTTCTGCAAGGCTAATGTGGTGCCGATCGGCAAGGATAACCTGCCGCATGTCGAGATCACGCGCACTATCGCACGTCGTTTCAACGAACGTTACGCCAAGAAACATCCGGTGTTCCCCGAGCCGGCCGCGATTCTGTCTGAAGCGCCGGAGATTCCAGGCTTGGATGGCCGCAAGATGAGCAAGTCGTACGGCAATTCCATCATGTTGGGCGCCACCGCGCAGGAAACCGCCAAGCTCATCAAGAAGAGTCCGACCGATTCCGAGCGTCGCATCACGTTCGATCCAATCGCACGTCCGCAGGTTTCCGCACTGCTGACGACCGCCGGTTTGGTCACCGGTCGCGATCCGAAGGAAATTGCCGAGGAAATCGGCGATTCCGGTGCAGGCGCGCTGAAGGCGTATGTGATCGAATCGGTGAACGGCTTCCTTGAGCCGCATCGTGCCCGCCGCGAGGAACTCGCCAAGGATATGGATTACGTGCGTGACGTGCTCGCCGAAGGCAACAAGAAGGCTAACGCCATCGCCAACGAAACCTTGGAGCAAGTTCGCGAAGCCATGGGCATGCGCTACTAAGCAGTACTCGAGCAAAAAGCCGGGCTGCGATTCCAAACCGAATCACAGCCCGGCTTTTCCATATCCGACTGTTGCAACCTACGGCTGGAATGAGCCCAAACCGCTTATATGTGGCAGATCCCTCAAACAAAGAAAATACATTTGCGCTATATGTGGCAGATGACTTCCAAAAACAACGCCCAAAAGCCATTTAGGGGGGTATGAATCAAGGAGTCTTGCTTGAGGAACTGCCACATATAGCGCAAATGAATTCATACATGCTGGAAAACGGTCTAGATTTGCGCGCGCTTTTCGCCGGAAGCGATTTCCGCTGCGACCAAATCGTCATCCACTTTACGGTCATCGGGATCATCAAGATAATGATCGAACTCGTGCAGCACTTCAGCATCGGGAGCCGGAGTCAGCAGCGACACCACCACAATGAACAGCAGTGAGATAATGAACGCCGGAAGCAGCTCGTAAATAGCGAAGACACCACCAAGCGGCTTGATGAGATTATGCCAGATCAGCACGGTCGCAGTACCGGAAAGCATGCCCGCAATCGCACCGAATTTGTTGGTGCGGCGCCAATACAGCGAGCAGAGCATCAGCGGACCGAACGAAGCGCCCAAACCAGCCCATGCATACGACACAACCTGGAAAATCGACGAATTCTGATCGAATGCAACCACAATGCCGAAAATGAACATGACGAGCAGCGTGATGCGGGCAACCATCATCACCTGACGATCAGTGGCCTTGCGATAGAGCAATCCACGGAAAATATTCTCACCGACCGCGGAAGCGCCGATAATCAGGTATGACGACGAGGAGCTCATGGACGCGGCGAAAATGCCCGACACCACGATGCCGCACATGAAGCTCGGCAGCAGCGCCTGCGAAACCACAATGAAAATATTCTCCGCAGCGGACTGCGTGACGAACTGCGTCGGCATCATCGCACGGCCGACCAAGCCAATGCACACGCCGCACGTAAGCGACACCACACACCATGTGGTGGCGATGATACGGGACTTTTTGATCTCTTCGGAACTGCGAATCGACAGGAATCGCACCAGCACCTGCGGCATACCGAAATAGCCAAGGCCCCACGCAAGCATGGAAATCATGGTGATCACGCCGTATTCGGTAGGAGCGCCGAACATGGCCTGACCAGCCTTGATAATCTGCTCACCGGCATCGTTCAGAATCGGCGTGGCCATTTGCGTGCCGTCGAGGAAGCCTGGAATGCCTTTGAGGAAGGCGACGGTGTTGTCTACGCCGCCGACGGATGCGATGGAACCGATGAACACCACGGCCAGCGCGAAAAACATGAGCAAGCCTTGGATGAAGTCAGTCACGACCACGGAAAGATAGCCTCCGATCAGGGTGTAGGCGAACACGATGGCCGCACCGATCACCATGGTCAGGTGGTAGTCCCAGCCAAACAGGGTCGAGAAAAGTTTGCCGACCGTCACGAAACAGCTACCGACATACACGCAGAAAAATACAAGGATGATCAGCGCCGCGATGGTGGAGACGATGTTGCGTTTGTCATGGAATCGTTTGGAGAAAAAGTCCGGAATGGTGATCGCGTCACCTGCCACCACGGAGTAGCGGCGCAAACGACGTGCGACGAGCTTCCAGTTGAGGTAGGTGCCGAGAGCCAAGCCAAGGGCCGTCCACAGCGGGTCGGCGGCACCGGTGAAGTAGGCGACGCCCGGCAGGCCCATGAGCAGCCAGCCGCTCATATCGGAGGCCTCGGCGCTTAAAGCCGTCAGCCACGGACCAACGCCTCGACCACCCGCGAAATACTGGCGAGTGGAGGAATTGGATCGCTTGGAGTAGATGAAGCCGATGGTGAGCATGGCCACAAAATAGATGACCATTGCCAGCAGCACCCAAAAATCTTTGGTAATCATGAATTCTCTCTTCTTAGATTTCTAGCCGAATTTCTTTCGAATCTCTTTCTTCAAATCTCTGTCGAAACGAATTTCTTTCGAATCTCTTCTGAAAAAATGCGATTGTCCCAATGTACCGGTTGGACATTGCGGCAATCGCATTTATCTCATTTACGCGCCCAAATTCCGAAACTCTGCGATTTGTTATGTATCGTTCGGAATCCTAGGGAAAATTTGGCAATGTGTACGGTATCAAGGCATACCAAAGGAAGGCGTACGAAGGTACACCGACTGAGGATCAACGCAGATAACGCTCCATTGCCAAATTTTTAGATGTCGTATCTCCAAGACTTATCGGTGATAACGCGAGCCATGGCCAGACCGATCGGCAGGCAGATAATCACCATGAAGGCGCGGAAAGCCCAGTCGAGGGCGTTCAAGGTATCGAATTGGCCGAGGTGGAACATGGCTTGATACATGTACAAACCGGGAACCATGATCACGATGGACGGCACGGTCAGGCAGATGCGCGGGTAGCCGAGATGCGGGGCGAGCCAACCGCGACGAACCGCGGAACGCCATGCGGATGCGAGTAGGCCGGCTAGGAAGGCGCCGATGAACGCGCCAGCCTCGGCGGGCACGCCCATGTCCACGATTTCAAGGCGCAGGGTGTCTGTGATCAAGCCGATGGTGGCTGCCACAAGGCACATGCGTTGTGGTGAATTGAACATCACAGAGAAGCCCCACACACCGATGAACGCGAACACCATGCGCAGCAGGCAGTTGATGACGGGGTTCAATCCGAGAGGCTCGAATCCTTGCGGATTCAGGTGCACGATTGAGGCGACCATCCATCCTGCAAGCGTCGCCATCAGGATGATGCACAGCACGTAGGTAAGTCGCTGCACGCCCGACGGAAAATCAATTTTCGCCATATCGAGCCCGCCTGTGATCAACGGGAATCCGGGAATCACGAACAACATGGCGCCGATGTACGCCGTGTCATGCTGCAGCGCGATGGGGTTGAACAGACCGATCATTCGCAATGTTCCGGTGCATGCCAGCGCGGCGACGGCCACGCATACGAATGTCACGAAGAACTGGTTGAGGTGGTGGGCGAACAGGCGGCGGCGCAGCCAGTGGCCAAGTCCCGCGCCGATGAACGCGCCAATCATGTCGAAGGGGCCGCCGCCAAGCAGGAACACGAAGGATGCGCAGGCGCAGGCCGAGGCGAATCCCGCAAATGCCGGCGAATACAGGGGCTTGCGCCGTTCGATCATGTTGAGTCGTTCGTGCGCTTGACGAACGGTGATACCTTGCGTTTGGTTCTTTTCTTTGCCGACATGGTCGAAATGTTCGGCGTATTGGCCTTTTGGCGGCTTGTGATTGCGATTTTTGCGCGTTTTTTTCGTGGTCACTTCGCTTGACGCAACGTTGGCCGCGCTGGCAGTTTCACGCTTGGTTTCACGTTCACTGCGATTATGCTGCTCGCTTGCCGCTTCGATGTCACGCAAGTGCAACGGCTGCGCGATGGTATCGGTCGCTTCGGCGCGTTCCGTCACCATTTCAAGCGCGTCGAGCACGGGATCGTCAGATCCCTCCTGATTCTGTTCGGCTTTCTGACGTTCGCGAAGACGCTTCGACAGGTCAGCCGACACCTGCGACGCATCACGCTTGTCGAGATGCTGCATAAGCCCTTCGGACACGTCGGATTGGCTGTGGTACATCGATCCTTTGCCGAGGTTCACGTTGAACCAGTCAGCGAAGTGTTCGAGCAGCCAAATGCGTTCCGTATTGACGCCGGTGGTTGGTAGGTCGACGACTTCGGTGATGCGGTCTTTGCCGTCGGTGCAGGAGGCTTCGATATCGGTGAGGTTCACGTCGGCGCGTACGTGCACGCCGAGCGGATAGGCGATGCGGTGCATCATTTCGCGGACGCGGAAGCTTCCGGTGCCCGCGCCGAGATCGAGCATACCGACGCGTACGATCACGCTGGCTTTTGCTGCGATTCCCGCTTCAGCGACCGGCTTGTCCCAATCCCGTTCGATATCTTCCATATCGAGCGGAATGGAGTGTGTATGGAATTTGCTGACGGCCGAAGCGCTTTTTTCCGCGCTATCGAAATTCGTCTCATGTTCATGTTCGTATTGTGCGCTCACAAGTTCAGGTCTAACGTGTGGGCTGGTCGGAGGATTTTCGAAATTTCCATCGATTCCACTTTGTGGACACCGTCTGACCATGATGCGGACATTTCCGGTATTTCCGTAACCAAACTGTCGATTTGCCGAGCATACAATGGGTACGCATTTACCCACCAGACTTAGGGCTGTGGGCTCGCAACAGACGGCCAAAACAATCGCGGAGGTGCCGCGAAGGACCGACAGACCGGGCAACCCGATGGTTTGGAGAAGGAGGTCTGATGACAACAGAAAACGAACAGATCACGCCTGCCGACGCAGCTATCGTCTCGTCCGGCACCGGCACCAAAGGCCCCGAGGAGCGTGATCTTCCCGCTTCCCTCAAAGAGGAAATGGATCTGTGTTTGCAGATTCTTCGCGAGGTGCTCGGCGAATTCGATGAAAAGCTGCTGGCCAAGTTCGATGAAGTGCGCGAACACGCACTGAACGCCAGTGCCGAACGTTTCTCCGGCATTCTGACGGATACGAATCCGGATCAGGATGACCTGCAGAAGGTCGTCGACATCATCGATAAAACGGATGTGCATGAGGCACAGCTGCTGGCCCGCGCCTTCACCACCTACTTCCATCTGGCCAACCTATGCGAGGAGAACTACCGTGTCTCCGTGCTGCATAGCCGTGAGGCCGCCGTAGATGAAACTCAAGCCGTCGACCCAGTGAACGAAATGACCTGCGCCTACCACCAGCTCATTAACGAAATGGGTCCGGCCAAAGCCAAGGAACTGCTCGACCAGCTCGAGTTCCATCCGGTGTTCACCGCGCATCCGACTGAAGCCCGCCGCAAAGCCGTGGAAGGCAAAATCCGCCGCATCTCCCAGCTGCTCGCAACGCACAAGCTGCTTGGCGGTTCAGACAGGAAGGAAAACTCCCGTCGACTCTTCAACGAGATCGACGCGCTGTTCCGCACCTCTCCGATCGCGCTGAAGAAGCCGACTCCGGTTGAGGAATCTGAAACCATTCTCGATATTTTCGACAATACGTTGTTCTATACCATTCCACAGGTGTACCGTCGTTTCGACGATTGGGTCCTCGGAAATAAGGCTGGCCTCGTGCCGCCGGTATGCCCGGCGTTCTTCCACCCGGGAAGCTGGATCGGCTCCGACCGTGACGGCAACCCGAATGTCACCGCCAAGGTGAGCCGTCAGGTGGCCCGCAAGTTCAGCGACCACGTACTGGGCGCGTTGCAAATCGAGACCCGCCGCGTTGGCAAGAACCTGACGATGGAAGCTGAGACCACTCCTGCGAGTGCCGAGCTCAAGAGCCTGTGGAACCATCAGAAGGAAATGAGCGAGCGCCTGACCGACAAGGCCGCACTGATCTCCACCAAGGAGCTGCACCGTGCCGTCATGCTGGTCATGGCCGATCGTCTGAAGGCCACCATCGACCGCGATGCTGATCTCATGTACCACTCCTGCGAGGATTACATCGCCGACCTGAAGGTCGTGCAACGCTCCCTCGCCGAAGCCAATGCCAAACGTTCCGCCTACGGCCCGCTGCAGGACCTCATCTGGCAGGCAGAGACCTTTGGCTTCCATATGGTCGAGATGGAGTTCCGCCAGCACTCCGTCGTGCATTCCCGAGCGCTGGAGGATATCCGCGAACATGGTCTGCACGGTGAGCGTGGCGAACTGCAGCCGATGACCCACGAGGTGCTCGACACCTTCCGCGCCCTTGGTTCCATCCAGAAGCGCAACGGTATCAAGGCCGCCCGTCGTTACATCATCTCCTTCACCAAGAGCGCCCAAAACATCAAGGACGTGTACGAGCTGAACCGTCTGGCGTTCTCCCATCCCAAGGATGTTCCAACCATCGACGTGATCCCGCTGTTCGAACAGCTTGAGGATCTGCAGAACTCGGTAGACGTACTCGAGGAAATGATCAAGATTCCGGAGGTCCAGGCTCGTCTGAAGGCCACCGGCGGCAAGATGGAAGTCATGCTCGGCTACTCCGACTCCTCGAAGGACGCCGGCCCGACCTCCGCAACCTTGGCCCTGCATTCCGCACAGGAACGCATCGCCAAGTGGGCGGAATCGCATGACATTGATCTGACCCTGTTCCATGGCCGCGGCGGCGCCGTCGGCCGCGGCGGCGGCCCGGCTAACCGTGCTGTGCTCGCACAGCCGGTCGGCTCCGTGAAGTGCCGCTTCAAGCTCACCGAGCAGGGCGAGGTCATCTTCGCACGCTACGGCAACCCGGCACTGGCCATCCGCCACGTCGAGTCCGTTGCGGCTGCAACGCTGCTGCAGTCCGCTCCGAGCGTGGAGAAGCGCAATACGGACATGACCGCCAAGTACGCCGACATGGCCAGCAAGCTCGACGAGGCCGCGCATAACCGCTTCCTCGACCTGCTGAACACCGACGGCTTCGCACCGTGGTTCTCCACCG
>OLOI01000361.1_pt1 | contig 46777 bp, 33 predicted proteins | sample 1672131 | NCBI WGS metagenome assembly OLOI01 (sample SAMEA3136651, study PRJEB25190) | human gut metagenome
CCCATTACAGCGATTGCTTTGCCCTGATGGAGAGCATTGAGAATGAACTCATCGATGCCTTTGAGAAATCCCTTCGCTATGTCAATTTGTTTGATGTGACGGCACTGATCGAAGCCATTTACGATATGGTCGATCAGAATCAGGCCGCCTGCCGGGTTTTGATTCTTGGGAATACAGGCGCAACGGTCCTCATGCGGATGATTGCTTTGGCCAAGGAGGAAAGCATTGCTTACTGGCGGAAAGAGCTGCCCAATGCCGACGAAACAGAGCTTGAGATGATGTATACCCACCTGTCAAACGGTTTGATGCATGTCGTTGTGGAGGGCTATGACAAGTACAGCAAAGAGGAAATGATCCATTTTGTCAACCGCGTTGTAAAAGCCAGTCTTTTGCTGTTTCAATCGCCCCAAAGTCCCCTTGCTTAACACAGCCTTTATGCCCGAACGGCATAATAAGCTTACAAAACGGTCGATGGTCAAAAAAGATGAGCCGATAAAAACGGAACAGGCATGATTTCGGTCATGCCTGTTCCAAGAAATATGAATTTTACCGTCTTGTCGTCCGGAATCCTTGTCCCGCTTTTTTCCTTTCCTCTCCAAATTTTAATTCGCCGTATGCTTCTTGATTTTTGTAAACCCATGTGCTATATTGAGTGCATGGCGGCAACAAAATCCGCCAAAATTTTCTCTATTTTTATAGAGTACAAAGGGGTAAAACCAAATGAAACTCAGAAAACTCTGCGCATTGGCACTCGCCGGTCTGCTCTCGCTCTCTGCGCTTGCAGGCTGCACCTCCGCCAAAACCATCGTAGGGGGGAACACAAGCAGCACCTCCGCCGAGTCCTCCTCTTCCTCCGAAGCCACCTCCGAAGACAGCACTGCGTCCTCCGAACCCGAATCTTCGGCCTCCACCGGGGAAGCCATGTTTGCCTCCCTCGCCGATTATCTCGCCGATCCGGACGTAAAAGCGTCCATCGATGCCGAAATTGAAAATCAGACCGATGACAGCATGACGATCAAGGTCTACGCAGACGGCAATGCGCTCGTCTATGAATATCAGTTCACGGATGAATACGACCTCTCCGACGAAGACATAAAGCAGTCCGTGCTCGATGCTTTAAAAGAAGGCTGCGAAGAAAATGCTTCTACCTTTGAGGATATCGCCGATACGCTCGAAAGCGAAGTAGGTCTCTCCGGTGTGCACGTCCGCCTCGTCTACTTGAACGGCGACGGCAGCGAAATTTACACCCACGACTTTGAATGATTATTTGTGTAATTTATAAATAAATTTTAAAGCGCCGTCCGCGAACCGCTTTCGGTTCGCAGACGGCGTGTTTTATTTGACAAGATTCGACATTTTTAAGTGAAATATTTCGCGCTGCGAAATGTGAAATTTGATGCTACGCATCAATTGAAATGAAATAAATCCCTACGCGCTGCAGCGCGGTTCACACACCACAGGTATTTCACGTTGCGCAGCAACATTTCACTGCCCGAAGGGCAATTTCACAAATTCCGAAGGGATTTATTTCGTTGAAAAAAGAGCCTTGTCTTTTTGACAAGGCTCTTTTTTCTGGTGACCCGGACGAGAATCGAACTCGTGTTACCGCCGTGAAAGGGCGGTGTCTTAACCGCTTGACCACCGGGCCAGATATGGTAGCGGAAATAGGACTTGAACCTACGACACCCTGGGTATGAACCAAGTGCTCTAGCCAGCTGAGCTATTCCGCCATGTCATTTGCTAATACTCGAAATCAGCAAGACTAATTATAATGCATAAAGAGCGTTTTGTCAACACTTTTTTTAAATTTTTTGGACGCTTCATAAGTTTTGTTTAAAATATAGTGTTTGAATCCCGAAGATTTACTTTGTTTTTATGGTGAACAGCATACTTTTCTTGTTATAGTCCGTAGGGAACGACATTGAAAAAATCACAGCTTATCTCCCGGTTTGGTGCAGAGGGCGGCAATGAGCGCAAAGAATACAGCCGCAGCAATTCCTGCCGAGGCACTTGTAAGACCGCCGGTTAAAATTCCGAGAGCTCCGTCCTGCTTCAGTGCTTCCTGCACTCCCTCACACATAAGATTGCCGAATCCGCAGATTGGTACGCTTGCACCTGCTCCTGCAAAATCAACAAGAGGTTTATAAAGTCCGAATGCTCCCAGAATTACGCCTGCCACTACAAAGCTTGTTAAAATTCTTGCAGGAGTGAGCTTGGTCTTGTCAATAAGAAGCTGTCCGACAACACAAATCAGTCCGCCAACCCAGAATGCGTTTAAGTAATCCATAGAAATTCTCCTTATAAGTGTTATTTATTAAGAGTATTATTTGCAAAAATTGCTTAAAAATTCATAATAAAATTTCTTTATGTGATAGCGAATTGAACTTTTGTGTTTATTAAATGATTTTTTTAAAAAAATACTACACAAATTGGATTTTTTGTAGTATAATCTATAATGTTTTAATGTGCGTTCTGTTCAATTAAGCACAAAATATGTAAGTATAAAACAAGGAGTGAATGTCAGGTGATTGAAGTTGCCAATCTTACCAAATGTTATGGTGACATAAAAGCAGTTGACAATATCAGCTTTACCGTTGAAACAGGAGAAATTCTCGGATTTCTCGGTCCGAACGGTGCCGGTAAGTCAACAACAATGAATATGATAACAGGCTACATATCTTCAACAAGTGGTACTGTTACAATTGACGGAAGTGAAATTTTGGAGGATCCGAAGAATGCTAAGAGTAAAATCGGATATCTTCCCGAAATTCCTCCTCTCTATATTGATATGACAGTAAGAAAATATCTGGAGTTTATGTTTGACCTCAAGGGGGTAAAACTTCCTAAAAAAGAGCATATAGACGAAGTAATGCGCCTTGTACGCATTACCGATAAGGCTGACAGAATCATCAAGAATCTTTCAAAAGGTTATCGTCAGCGTGTGGGTTTTGCTCAGGCATTGCTCGGCAATCCTCCAGTGCTTATCTTAGACGAGCCGACGGTAGGTCTTGACCCGAGTCAGATTATTGAAATCCGTAAACTTATAAAAAGTCTCGGAAAAAAGCATACGGTGATTTTTTCTTCTCACGTGCTTTCCGAAATTTCTGCAACCTGCGACAGAATACTTGTAATCAACGAGGGAAAGATTGTTGCCGACGCAAAGACAGACCAGCTGTCTGTTGTAAACTCAGGTCAGCAGAAGCTCTCGCTTGTTGTTGAGGGTACAAGCTCATCTATAACCACTGAGCTTAACAACATTCCTTCTGTCAAGAGGGTTACCAAACAGCAGGATACGGGCGAGAATACTGCTAAATATATTGTTTTCTATGATCAGGATGCTGATATCCGCCGTGAGGTGTTCAACGCTATGGCTCGCAATAATACCCCGATTCTTGATATGCAGTCGGGCAATGAAACACTTGAGGATATGTTCCTTAAGCTGACATCTTCTAATTATGCGAAGGGAGGCAAAAGATAATGGGTGCTATTCTTAAAAGAGAACTTTCGGCTTACTTTAATTCAGCTATCGCTTATGTCGTAATGGCTGTATACTTTTTCTTTGCCGGTTTGTATTTTTATTTCTATTGCTTTGAGAGCAACACAACAAGTCTGACAGGCGTTTTTAATAATATGATTTATATAATCCTTTTCCTTGTTCCGATTATCACAATGAAGAGCTTTGCAGAGGAAAAACGTCAGAAAACCGATCAAGCACTGCTTACTGCCCCTGTAAATCTTACGGAAATTGTAATGGGCAAATTTTTGGGTGCATATATCCTTTATGCAATATGCTCAGTAATCTTTCTTGTTTTTGCAGTGGTTATTTCATTCTTTGCCGCACCGAGCTGGAGCGTTATCCTGTGTACCTTTATAGGAGTTCTTCTTTTCGGCGCTGCTTTGATTGCAATTAATATTTTTATTTCTGTTCTTACTGAAAGTATGATTGTTGCTGCAATCTTCGGTATGGCTGTGGGTTTTGTCATTCTTATGATGAGCACATTTACAAGAGTTATTCCGTTCGAGTGGCTGTCCGCAGCACTTGAAAAAATTAATTTCATCACATATTATGTAAACTTCTCTTATGGTTTGCTTAATATTACAGATATTGTATTTTTCTTGAGTTTTGCTGCACTGTTTATTTTCTTTACAGTACGTGTGCTTGAGAAAAGACGCTGGAGCTAAGGGAGGTTGACAAAATGAGTGAAGAAAAAAATCTTAACAATCTTAACGCTTCAGAAGAAACTGTAAAGAATGCAGTGACTGAGGAAGTAAAAGAAACAGCTCAGACAGAGGCTGATAAAAAATCCAAGAAGAAAAACAAAAAGAGTAAAAACGATAAGGACGGCGGAGTAAAAGCATTTTTAAAGTCAAGAAAGGCAAGACACGGCTCTGTTGCAATAGGAATTGTTGTTGCAGTTATCGCAATTGTGATTGTACTTAATATAATCTGCTCACTGCTTGTAGACCGTTTTCCGAATCTCAAGATTGATATGACTGCAAACAGCTCATATGCTTTGCAGGAGGACACTGTAGACTATGTTTCACATCTTTCAAAAGATGTAAAGGTTACAATTCTTATGAACAAGGATGACTTTGAAGGCGGCGGTTCATATATGGTGCAGGCTGACAATCTTCTTGAAAAAATGGAGAGCAGTTCAGACGGCAAGCTGAAAATTGCCTATGTTGACCTCACGGAAAACCCAACTTTCACTTCAAAATATACCGATATTAACTGGACTGATTCAAGCGCAAAACATCTGATGTTGGTTGAATGCGGAAATCAGTACAAGGTGCTGGAGCTTGAAGACTGCTTTGAATATGATGAGCAGGCATATGCTTATCAAGGCACTCTTCAAATCACAGGCTCAAAGGTTGAACAGGCTGTTGTAACTTCAATACTCAATGTTACGACAGATGATAAGGTTGTAGTCGATATGATTACAGGTAACAACGAACAGGATTATTCGGCAATCAAGACTTTGCTTGACAACAACGCCTATAAGGTGAATGAAATTTCACTTGCAACACAGGACCTTGAGGAGAACGCAACTATTGCAGTTTTGTTTGCTCCTTCTGTTGACCTTGATGAGGCGGCTGTTTCAAAACTTTCAGGCTGGCTTGAAAACGATGGTGAGTATGGTAGAACTCTTGTTTATGTTCCTACAGCCGATATGCCGTCAACCCCTAATCTTGACGAGCTTTTAAATGAGTGGGGAATGTCAGTTGACACCGGTTATGTGTTTGAAACCGGCGGAGACCACCTTGTTTCAAACAGATCACCGTATGCATTTCTTGTTGATTACACGAACTACTACAAAGACGGACTCAAAAATTCAGGTATTCCGGTTGTTGTTTACGACGCACACGCAATTAATGTGACAGACGAAAACACAGCTCACGCAATTCTGAATACATCTTCAAGTGCAGGCATTTATCCGCTGGACGCAGAAGAAGGATGGGATTACAACGACGCTATCACAGGCGAGCCGATTTGTGTGGCTGCTGAGGGCGTAAAGAGCAACACTGCTGAGCAGGAATCAAAACTTGTTGTATTCGGTTCATATGTAATGTTCAATTCAAATATTATGAGCTATAACAGCTACAATAACTCTGCATACTTTATGAATGTTATGAACACTGTTTCGGGCAAGGACGACACAGGCATCACCATTGAAACAAAGTCAATGGAAAGCACAGAGCTTGGTGTGTCTGATGTTGCAACCAGAAGCATTATTATGGTTATCTTTGTAATCATTGTTCCAATCGCAGTTATAGTTATCGGTCTTGTGTTCTGGATTCGCAGGAGGAATAAATAATGAAAAATAAAAAGAATAAGATAATTTTATTAATTGTTGCTGCTGCAGTGGTTGTGCTTGTGGGAGTTCTGCTCCTGCTCATCTTCCTGCCGAAAGACGGTGCATCAGGAACTGCAACTTATGATGAAGGCGTAAAGATGTCTGTCAATGTTGACGAGAACGGCGTTCATCAGGCTCAGATTATAACCAACGAAAAAGGCGAGATTGACAACAACAGCTATGGTACACTTCTTGAGTATTATCCTGCCAATATCAATAAAATTCACGTTGAAAACAGTAAAGGTACATTTGATGTGTTGTCTGAGACTCCCACAAATGAAAACGGCGAAACTGAAGCAACAATTTACACAATCAAGGGATATGAGGACTTTGATTTGCAGGCAGGCATTGCAGATGAAATTGCCAATGCAGCTGCGGCTCTTGACTTTACAAAGGTCATCAGCCTTGACGGCAAAAATTCTTCTGATTACGGATTTGATAAGCCGACTGCAACCATAACGGTTTATTTTGATGACGACACAAGCGCAGTAATTATTGTGGGCGATAACGCTCCGCAGGATGCAGGCACATACATCAAATTCGGCAACAGTGACACAGTTTATTTTGTAACGGTTGATTCAGTTTCAGCGTTCAGCTACGGACTTACAGATATGTTTAGTTTGGCAATCAATGATTCTGCGACCGACACGAATAACAGTCAGGCAAAGAGCATCACTCTCGGCGGAACTCACCTCGACAAAGAAATTGTAATCGAACCCAATACAAATTCTGATATTTCAGCTTCTTACGCTATGTCAGCACCTGTAGAGGCGTACGCTTCCGAAGCAGCTTCCAGTAATGTTGAAGGCGATATAAGAGGATTGTATGCTACAAGTGTTCAGATGGTTAATCCGTCAGACGCTCAGCTCAAGGAGCTTGGACTCGACAATCCGTATGCAACCGTTAAGGCGGTATATCCCGATACAACCATTGAGCTTATAGCTGCAAAGCCCGACAGCGAGGGTACTGTAAGTATGATGATAAAGGGCGGAAATGTTGTATATCAGATTGGCAAGGACAGCGTTACCTGGGTTGAGGTAACTTTCGATGAAATGCTCAGCGAGTATATGCTGACGCCTTCAATGGTGTCACTTTCAAAGATGACGGTAAATGACGGCAAGAAGAACTATGAATTTGTTTTTAGCTCAACAACAAGCACCGAAAAAGATGAAGAGGACAGCGAAACAACCTCAACCACCACAACGGTAAAATACGGTGACAAGGAAATTGACCTCGGAAACTTTTCAACATATTTCCAGAATGTTACACTTATTACCCGTGCGGACGGTGACACAGAAAGTTTCAGCGGAAACCCTGTACTTTCGGTAAAATATGATTTTACATCGGGTGACAGCGAAACAGTCAGCTTTTACAACACAGGTAACGAGCGTTATCTTGCGGTAGTAAACGGACAAGCTATCGGTCATGTCTATAAGGCAGGTATCAACAAGCTGGTAAACCAGACTTCACAGATTGCCGGCAACGAACAGGTTGATGCATTATAATTATTTATTCTCCGCTATAAAAGTTTAATGTAGTTTATAATGCAGTGTCCCGAAGTTTGAACTTCTGTTTATTGGTAAAGTTCATTTTTCAGCCCGCTATAAAAGTTTGATATAACATAAAATGCAGTGTCCCGAAGTTTAAACTTTCGTTTATCGGGACACTGCATTTCTTTTATTAAACTGAAAACTATAATTTTAATGAATACTATAATCTAAGTATACCTTCGGGTCGCAACCGTTACATATTAAACCAAGCTTATGAAGCGTCCAAAAAAGCGGAGATAATAAATTCTATCAGTACGGCAACGCCGTCATTTTCATTTGACGGAACTACAAGCTGTGCGTGCTGTTTACAGCTTTTTACTGCATTTTCTACGGCGGTGCCCAGACCTGCCCACTCAATCATATCTGCGTCATTATCGGCGTTTCCGCAGGCAGCAACGGAGCTTTTGTCTATATTAAGTTCATTGCAGAGCCATTGCAATGCCGAAGCCTTGCCGGCTTTTTTGTCCATAAATTCAATAAAGTCGGGAGTGGAGGACGTTATGTAGAATTTGTCAGTATTATTTTCAATTTTACCCCATAACATTTTAAGGATGGCAGGATTATGCTCAATAATTTCTATGCTGTCCAGCTCTGCTTTGTGTTCAAGGATAAATGACTTCATATCTTCAATATGTCCGTGTGCCGAGCGGACGTAATCCACATAATCCTCATGGCATCCGTATTTTATGGGATCGTCTGAATATCTTTTGTCTGTATATGTCAGACCGTCAATAAAGGCTTCAAGAATCAAATCGTAAGGCTCAATGATTCCGAGCAGCTTGACCACTTCGTTTTCGTCAAGCAGAAAGCGGCGAATGCATTTTCCGTTTTTGTCATATACGGCAGAGCCGTTTGATGCAATGACATAGTCGATTCCTTCAATTTCTAAAATCTGTTTTGGCATTGTTCCGTACGGTCTTCCGCTTGCTACAACCACAATAATACCGTTTGCTATTGCCTTTTCAATGGATTGCCTGACTTTTGCAGAGAGTGTGTTGTCATTTCTCAGGGTTGTGCCGTCAATATCAAGAGCAAGAAGTTTTATGCTGTTCATATATACCTCGTTATATTTTCTTTTTGCAGAATTCATTCATACAGCAGTTTTCACACATAGGCTTGCGTGCTTGGCAAACCGCCCTGCCGTGCAGTACCAAACGGTGGCAAAAGTCATTGCTCTCCTCCGGCGGCAGAAGGTCACGCAGGGCAAATTCGATTTTTTTCTGATCCTTAAGGTCGTGCAGACCAAGCCTGTGAGTGATGCGTATGCAGTGGGTGTCTACAACAACGGCAGGCTTGTGAAAAATATCGCCGCAAACCAGATTGGCGGTTTTCCTGCCTATGCCGGGCAGCTTTGTCAAATCATCAATGTTGTCGGGTACAACTCCGCCGAATTTATCACGCAGCATTTGTGCCATTGCGACAATATCTCGTGACTTTGTCTTGTACAGTCCGCAGCTTTTTATGTATTCTGCAACCTCTTCTTCGGTTGCTTCGGCAAAATCATCAACGGTTTTAAAGCGTTCAAAAAGCGCAGGAGTAACAATATTAACCCTCGCATCCGTGCACTGAGCCGCAAGCCTTGTGGCAATCAGCAGCTGGAGAGGGTCTGTATATATCAGTGAGCAAATTGCGTCGGGATATTCTTTTTTCAGAGCCTTGACAGCATTTTCTGCAATTTGTTTTTTAGTCACATCAATCACCTCAAAAACAGTTTATCATAATTAATCTGCTATTGCAATCAGTTGCAAAAATTGGTACAATATCGTTAGCAGCCGGTGGGCTGCACTTATCCGGGCAGACAGCATCATATAAAAACTAACTTCAATGCCCGACGGTTTACAAGAATTTATCTATAAAGTAAAAAATTTTGAGGTGGCAAAATGTATGAGAATTATGTGTTTGACCTTTATGGAACATTGATAGATATAAACACAGACGAATGGTGCGATGACCTTTGGAAGAAAATGGCAATTTTCTACGGTTATCAGGGTGCTCACTACACATATAAAGAGCTTAACGAGGAATACGGAAAGCTGGTTGAAAAGGAGAAAAAAGCAGTCTGCCGACGTCACAAGGATTATTCCGTCATTGACATAAAAATAGAAAAGGTGTTCAAAAAGCTTTATACGCAAAAAGGCGTCAAGGCAACGAAGGCTCAGGTCCTCAAGACTGCCGAGGTGTTCCGTTGTTACTCAACGAAGTACATCAAGTTGTACGACGGAGTTATTGATTTGCTTGATACACTTAAATCAAAGGGCAAAAAGATATATCTGCTTTCTAACGCACAGCGTACCTTTACGGAAAACGAGCTGAATATGCTTGATCTTACAAAATATTTCGACGGTATATGTATCAGTTCAGATGAGGAATGTTCAAAGCCCGATACAAATTATTTCAGGATTTTGTTTGAACGCTATAATCTTGATAAGTCTGAAAGTATAATGATCGGAAACGATTTTCGATCGGATATTGGCGGAGCCGCTGATTTCGGCATTGACAGTCTCTATATTCACCAGAGTATTTCTCCTGAGATCGACGGTGAATTGAGAAGCACATATACCGTTATGGACGGCGATGTTTATAAAATAAAAAAGCAGGTAGTGACCTGCACTTAATCGGGCAGAAAGCATCATATAAAAGATTTTTATATCAATGCTTTTAACTCCGAGATGCTGAGTTTGCTGTGCTTGCACTTTATATAACGGGTAGAGTGCTCACCGGCGCAAATATAAATGTTGACATTTAATTTTGTGTGTTTTATAATTATACTAATATAGTTAAATTAATTATTTTTTGGAGGACATATAAAATGAAAAAGCCAAATAAAAAAGATAATGTAAATCTGTTTTTCTCTGCATTTTTGGTGCTTGCATTCGTTGTATGCGCACATTTCTTTACCCAGTTCACAAATACTCTTACATCAAATGTAGGCACAATTATTTCAATAGCTCTCTATGTTGTATTCGGTCTGTTGCTTTTCTACGCAACCCGTGTCGGTGACGGAAAGGCTGTAAAGCGTTTTTCACTTGTAACTCTAATTGTTATGGTTCTTCCTGCACTTTACATAATTATTTCTTCAATGGCTGCCGGCTTGCCTTTGCATGATGTATTTGCTTCGGACATTTCAGGAAATGTAAGCCTTATTGTTTCACTTGCAGGTATTGTGCTCGGCTATGGTATTCCTTACACATTTTTGAGCGGATTTGAAGTTGCTGATGAGGATGAGGAAGAAGAAGAAGCAGCTTCTGCTTCTCCTGTGCTTGAGGGTGGCATTGAGGCAGATTTGCTTGAAAATGATGACGAAGAATCAGCAGAGAACGAGGAAGTTGTCGATGAGGAAATAAGCTCAGAAGAAGAAAACTCTGTTGAATAATAAGCGATTACTTTATATTTAAATTTTCAGCGGCTGTCATAGACAGCCGCATTTTTTGTATTTATGGAAAACAGTAAATATTAATAATGTAATGAAACAGCACATTGTAAAAAGATACAAATTATTATTGATTTGCTTGTAAGTGTTGCACATAAAAATAATTATATTGGCAAAAAAACTGCATAAATCAAAAAGCCGAAAATTGTTAAAAATGCTGTTTTTGTTTATTTTTTACAGATTTCATAGACTTTGTGATGATGATGTGATAATATTAACTTGATTAGGTTTTCCTAAGATAAAAAGAAGTTTTGAAAGGAGAAAAAACAAATGAAAACCAAAAAGACAGTAAAGCTTTTAAGTGTATTTGTTGCACTTAGTCTGGTGATTTGTTGTGTGTCTTTTGCGTTTGCAAATGTAGGAGCTGCAACCGTAAAAGAAGATACTGATGTTTCTGCAATAGCAGGTTCAGTTGTTGAAAACGACGGATTCACATGGGACAATGCAACAGTTTACTTTTTGCTTACTGACCGTTTCAAAAACGGCAACACATCAAACGACCACTCATACGGCAGAACACTCGACAAAGACGGTAAGCCGATTTCCGGCTGGGACACTGCTCCGGGCACATTCCACGGCGGTGACTTTGCAGGTATCACACAGGCTATTGAGGAGGGCTATTTCAACGACCTCGGCGTAAATGCACTGTGGATTTCCGCTCCGTATGAGCAGACTCACGGATACTGCGACTCAGGCGCAGGCCACTTTGCGCACTATTCATATCACGGCTATTATGTTCTCGACTATACCGAAACAGACGCCAACTTCGGTACACCCGAGGAGTTTGAAACTTTGGTTGACACTGCTCACGAGCACGGCCTCAGAGTTATTATGGACATAGTTATGAACCACTGCGGCTACAATACAGTAGCTGATATGGAGGAGTTTGGTTTCGGTACACTTTTAGACGGTGCTACTGATTTTAAGTATGTCATTGAAAATGTCAGTGATTTCAACAAACATATTGATTACCAAACATCAGCAGAAGACTGGGGCAAATGGTGGGGCCCCGACTGGATAAGAAGCGGCCTTCCGGGATACACCGAGGGCGGCGGCAGTAACGAATTGATGAGCCTCGCCGGCCTGCCTGACTTCAAAACAGAGCAGACAACCCCCGTTTCAATTCCTGAGGTCTTAAAGACAAAGTGGACAAAAGAGGGTACATACAACGAAAAAATCGCAAAGTATGGCAGTTCAAATACCGTAACAGGCTATCTTACAAGCTGGCTTGCCGAATGGGTAAGAAAATACGGTGTCGACGGCTTCCGCTGTGACACAGCAAAGCATGTTGAGAAGAGCTCGTGGAAACAGCTCAAAACTGCCTGCGTAGATGCACTTGCAGAATGGCGTCAGAACAACCCTGACAAGCCGGGTGCAGACTGGCAGCAGGACTTCTGGATGACAGGCGAGGCTTGGGACAAAGGCGTTGGCTATGATGAATACTATACACAGGGCGGCTTTGACTCTATGATTAACTTCGAGACCTGGGGCGCAGGCGTGCTTGCAAGCTCAAGGGTTGCCGGTTTGTATCAGGGCTACGCTGACGCAATCAACACAAAGGAAGACTTCAATGTGCTTTCGTTCATTTCATCACACGATGCGCTTTTAACCCGTGGTGATACAAACACAATGATTTACACCGGCTCGGCATTTCTCCTGACTCCGGGCGGCGTTCAGATTTACTACGGTGACGAATCAAACCGTCCGATGTTTGATGGCTTAGCCTTTGACGGCGCCGGTGGTTCCGGTCACTCACTGCGCAGTGATATGAACTGGGACAGCCTTGACCAAACTGTTCTCGCTCATTGGCAGAAGGTTGGTCAGTTCCGTAAAGACCATGTTGCAATCGGTGCAGGCAGCAACATAAAGCTTTCTGCAACAAACGGCGTTGCATTTGCAAGAACATACGATAAGAACGGTGTTTCGGACAAGGCAGCAGCAGTAATCGGCGCATCTTCAAATGCAGATATAACTATTGATGTTTCTTCAATATGGAGCGACGGTCAGCTGCTTATGAACGCCTATGACCAGTCATCTGCAATAGTTACAGACGGCAAGGTAACATTTAACAGCGGTGAAAACGGAACAATTCTCATTCAGATGCCGGACGGCAAACCTATTATGAGCGTTACAGGCGAGGCAAAGTTCAAGGGTACACAGACTGTTACGGTATCACTTGAGGAATGTGACAGCGCAACCTGCTCAATCGACGGCGGCAATAAGTTCCTTGTTACAAACGGCTCAACCTTTGAAATCGGTAAAACTGCTTACGAGGGCGACACAATCAAAATCACACTCGAGGCAACAAACGAAAAGGGTTCATCAAGAGCGGTTGCATCCTTCTATAAGATGTTTGAGAGCGAGGAGCAGCCGACAACAGGCGATCCTTCAACTACAGTTCCTGCTCAGAAAGCAAAAATCTTCGTAAAGAGCGACAGTGCACCTTATGTTTATGCCTGGGCAGGTGAAAACACAGCGCTTTGCGGTTCTTGGCCGGGAACACAGATAACAGAAAAGAACAGCGAAGGCTACTATGTTATGGATCTTAACACAACAGATACATACAATGTTGTTCTCAGTAACGGCAGCAACAGCAACCAGAGCAAAAACTTCAAAAATCTCAACGGCGAAACATATTTTGAAATTCCGTCAGGCAATTACTCTGCTGCAAAGATTGGTACCTCAGGCAGCGGTGACGATCCGTCTGAAAAGTCAGTTACATTCACAATTAAGCCGTACAGCGCTTCAGCAAGCTATCATCTCTATGTCTGGGCTGCCGACGGTAGCGAACTGACAGGCGGATGGCCGGGCATGAAACTTACAGAAAAGGACGCTGACGGTAACTATATATTCACAGTAAGCGGCTACGATAAGGTTAGCGCAATCGTAGGTACGGGCAACGACAGCAAAAGGACACAAGATATTACAGGCATTATCGACGGTTCCTGCATAGAAATAACAAACGAGGACTGCACAACCTATAAACTCACTAAGCCTGAGATTGTCCTTTCAAAGTTCCAGACACTCAAGAAAGAGGCAAGAGGAGTTCTTGCAATGACAGCAAGTGATTACACAGTATCAAGCTGGAACAATGTTCAGTCAGTAATGACAAGTGCAAACGCTCTTATTGCACAGGGCGAGGGTGTTGCGGACGAAGCTCTTGTTGTAAGTACACTTGAAGAGCTTCAAAACGCAAAAGCTGCTCTTGTGCTTGCAAATGCAGGTCTTTCATATGCCGTTAAGGGCAAGTCAACAATAAAGGGTGTTGCTGTTCAGGACGCTGATGTTACGGTTACAGTAAACGGCAGAACATACACAACACATTCAGATGCAATCACAGGTGAATTTACGGTTGAAGCAACTGCACTTACATCTTCATCTGTAATTAAGATTGATGTCAAGAGAAACGGTTTGTCGTCTGAGTCATATTCATACAATATGTCAAACGGCGATATTACGGGATATGTTCCGCCTACAAATCCTACAACTCCAACAACTCCGACGACACCTGGATTTGTTTTGGGAGATGTAACAGGCGATGGCAAGGTTTCTGTTGATGATGCAACATATATCCAAAAATATATTGCAGATCTTGTAAGTATGACAAGTCAGCAGCAGCAAGCAGCCAATGTTGACGGCGATAATGAAATTTCCATTAAGGACGCAACTGAAATTCAAAAACATGTTTCAGGTATGAGCAGCGTATTAGGATAATCTGCATTTAAAAGTTAAAATTTAATATTGATATAATGATGGGGATGTCGCAAATTTTTTACTTGCGACATCCCCTGAATATTTTGTTAAAACAAATTAAAAGAATAACAATGCGGAATTTAAGAATGATTTTATTCGGCTTCGGTTTCCTCAAGTGCTTCGTATTTTTGAAGAGTTTCGCTGATAACACGCTTTCCTCTCCAAGTGCCTTTAAGCCAACGGATAAATACTACTATTCCTCTCAGAATTTCATCTGCCGCCATTGCAATCCATACTCCGGCAAGTCCCATTCCGCATACAATGCCGAGTATATACGCAAAAAGCGCACTGACGCCCCACATTGAAAAGATTGCCAGAACTGTCGGGAATTTTACATCGCCGGCAGCCTTCATACTGTTGATGATAATTATATTTGTTGTTCTGCCAAATTCAAGAAAAATTGCAATGAACATAACAGTAGAACCGAGTTCGGCAACATTCGGGTCGCTTGAAAACAGTCTGAATGTGTAGGGAGCAGCAAGCCAGTTAAGAACTGCAAACGATATTGAAGCAATCAGACCGAATCTGAGGGTTTTAAGCACTCGTCTGTATGCAAAGTCGTAATTGTTTGCGCCTACGCTGTGACCGACAAGAATTTGTGTTGCCATAGCCGCCGAGAAAGCCAGCATATAGTTAATCATAGAAAGCATATTTCCGTAGATTTTTGTATTGATAGCTACAATTCCGAGCGTGTTTACTATTGCGGTGATTACAAGCTGCGACAGATTGTACGAAATGTTTTCCCCTGCTGTAGGAATACCCAGCTTTAACAGTTCTTTTAAAATCTTTACAGGGAAGGGGATGAGATAGCGTGGGCTGAAGCTTCCCTTTATAACAACACTAAAATAAATTGCAGCGGCAATAACGGCTAAAATTCGGCTTGTAATTGTTGAAACAGCTACGCCTGACGCACCCAGCCCGAGTATTTTCAGCGGACCGTAAAGCAGAAGATAATTGCCTATAATGTTAACGCCGTTCATACCAAAAGCAATAATCATGCCAAAGAAGGTTTTGCCGTTGCTGTTGAAAATCTGCGAAAAAGCATTGATGACAGCCTGCGTAAAAATAGTACCGCCGACTATTTTCATATACATATCGGCGTCGCCGATCATTTCCTCGGGTACATTTATCAGTTTTAACATCGGTGTACTGAATAAAAAAACAATCAAGCTGATAATAACGCTGAGAACAAGATTAAAGGCGAGAGCAACTGTGTAGATTCGGTTCATCTGATCCTTTTTGCCTGCGCCAAGGTATTGGCTGACCATAATTCCGGTTGCGCTTGTAATAATTGTAAATGCAAGTGTTAAAAATCCTATTATAGTGTTTGCGTTGCCAATTGCGCCGACTGCTGTTTCGGAATAGTTTGACAGCATAACCGTGTCAATATATCCGAGTGCCATTCCGAGCAGTGACTGAAAAAATATAGGCCAGGCAAGACTAAGAACAGACCTTTTGATTACTGCATCGTTATCAGTAGTTTTAATTTTTTTTGCTTCTGACATCATATCAATCCCCCAAATGTCGGTGTTGACCATTGTTTTTTTGAGTTGTATAATAATAAAAAACAATTTTATGCATAGATAATATTATAAGGTAATTATAGCATAGTATTTTATAAATAAGCAATTAATTAAAAAAATATACGAGGATGAATTTTATGAATATATGTGTTTTCGGATCATCAAGTGAGATAATAGACAAGAAATATCTGACTTCAGCTGAAAGTCTTGGCAAAAAAATTGCGCAAAACGGCGATACAATGATTTTTGGCGCAGGAAAATACGGAGTAATGGGGGCAGCAGCCCGTGGTGCAGCTTCTGAAGGCGGAAAGATTATTGGAGTTTCACCTGAATTTTTTGAAGAAATAGATGTAATATACGAAGAATGCACAGAACTTATTTATACAGAAACAATGCGTGAGCGCAAGGCAATTATGGAGGATAAGTCCGACGTATTTATAATATGTGCAGGTGGTATAGGAACATTTGAGGAGTTTTTTGAGGTGCTTACACTAAAACAGCTTCATCGTCATAGCAAACAGATTATTGTTTATAATGTTGACGGATATTATGATTCTATGCTTGCTATGATGCAGAATGCCGTTGATGAAAAATTTATGAGCGATGACTGCAACAGGCTTTATACGGTTGCGTCTACAGAGGAGCAGGTTTTTGAGCAGATAAATAATTATGTTCCGTATTCATACAACAAGTATGGCAATTAACAATTTTTTAGACGCTTTTTTGGGACGCTTCATAAGTTTAAATTAGTGTGTGACCGTCGTATCCCGAAGATTTACTTCGGTTTTTTCGGTAGACATCATAACGCACTAATAAAAGATAATTTATAGTTTAGATGAACTTATATTTTATAATACCGTAGGGAACGACCTTCTGCGAATGTTAAAGAAAAATTCTGTTTAGTTTAAGACGAGCACCTTGTCCGCCCCTACGATATGGTACTAAATTATAAATTCCGACGGTAAATAACTGTTTGCCTTTATTACAACCTATCTTCTCGACCTTAATTGTTAATTTGATAAATTATTATTTAACTTATATAGGTAAATTATGAATTTAACCATACAACAGAAGTTCAAACTTCGGGACACTTTATTATATGTAATATTAAACTTATATGGCGGTGAAAAAATAATGGATATTTGTGAGAATTGTGTTCATTTTGTTGCAGATGAGGAATTCGGCGACTATTGCAGTGTAAATCTTGACGAGGATGAAATGGAGAAATTTTTAACTCAGAATGTCAGCGGCTGTCACTATTTTCAATATTTTGACGAATATAAAATCGTAAGAAAGCAGAATTAAGCTTATGGAAAGTAAAAATCTTTATGATAAAATCTACAAAGCCGTAATGTCGATTCCGTCGGGACAGGTCGCCACTTACGGTCAGATAGCTGTAATGACAGGCAACAGAGGTTATGCAAGGGTTGTAGGTAATGCCCTGCACAAAAATCCTGCACCCGGAATAATCCCCTGCCACAGAGTTGTCAACGCAAAGGGAAGACTTGCTCCGCATTTTGCTTTTGGAGGAGCAGGCGAGCAGCAAAGACTTCTTGAGGCTGAAGGCGTTGAGGTCCTGAATGGTTTTGTTGACCTTGAAAAATATCAGATGCGGAATTGATTAGGTAATATCAACAAATACTTATATTAAAAGTGCAAATATAATGTTGTATTTTAATCCGAACAGTGTTAAAATTTTAACGGAAGTTTTGAATGATGCGATAATCGCATAAAGCACAGGATTATTTAGGTGAAATTATGGATTACAAGTTAATAGCACTCGATATTGACGGGACTTTGACTAATTCAAAAAAGGAAATCAGTCCCCACACAAGGTATGCCCTTTTGAATGCCCAGAGTCGTGGCAAAAAAATTATTCTGGCATCCGGCAGACATCCTATCGGTATAGAACCGATAGCACGTGATTTGATGCTCGATAAAAACGAAGGCTATATTATGGCTTTCAACGGTGGTAAAATTATTAACTGTTCAACAGGACAGACTGTTGTCAGCAAGATTTTTCCTGTTGAATATCTTGCTGATATTGTAAGCGTGTTAAAGGAATCAAATATCACGATAAACACTTATGACGACAAAAATATCATTTCCGACAATAAGGTTAATGACTATACCTATGTTGAGCGTGACATCCTTAAAGCCAATATGGTTGTTGTCGATGATTTTGTGTCTGCCGTAAAATTTGACATCAATAAAATTCTGCTTGCGGGCGAACCGTACGAGCTTGATAAGTATAAGGAGATACTTGCAATGCGTTATGACGGTTTGCTTGATATTTACAAAAGCGCTCCGTATTTTCTTGAGATTATGCCGTTTGGTGTTACCAAAGGCTCAATGCTGCCGATGCTTCTTGACAAGCTTGGTATTAATCGTGATGAGCTTATTGCTTTTGGTGACAATTATAATGATATGACAATGATTGGTTATGCCGGTTTTGGCGTTGCTATGGGAAATGCCGAAGAGGATGTCAAGAAGATTGCAAACTATGTATGCGAGTCAAATGATGATGACGGAGTGGCTAAAACAATAGAAAAATATGTTTTAAAATAAGCTGAGTGGAATAATCTCACTGCAATATTCAATCACACCTAACACAAATAATTTGGTTTTTGTGTCGGGTGTGGTTTCTTTTTGTGAATAATACCTAAATCAAGGCTAAAAACTTTGTAAGTACAACAATTGCAATAATTCTATATTAGAAAAATAAAGCTTGTGACGTAAATTATAATATATATTGTATTATTATCTGTCATTAGGAGGAAAAGCTATGACAAAAATCAAAAAAATTGTCGCTTTGGTTTTGTGCGTTTGCGTTGTTCTCGCTGTTGGAATTTTTTCAGCAAGTGCTGCAACAACAGATGACGGCAATGACACAGCGGCGTCAAGCGGCATCAAGGTGCATTATTACTGCGAAGACGGTGTGCCTTCAATTTATTACTGGAACAGTCTTCCTCAGAATATTTCAACGGATTATCCCGGTCCGAAGATGACTGCCGAAGGCGATAACTACTATGGTTATACCTTCAATGATGTAACAAAAATCAATATGATGTTTGTTACCAATGGAGAGCAGTCAGCTGAGCTTACAAGAAATTCCGGTGAGTGGTGGTACAAGAACAAGAGATGGTTCAACCATGATCCGGGCGAACTTGACTCTCCCGAGCGTGTAGATTTCCGTGAGAACAGTATCTACTTTATTATCACAACTCGTTTCTATGACGGTGACACAGGCAACAACGTTCACTGCTGGGATGACAGACAGGCAAATAATCCCGACAGCGACCCTGCTTGGCGCGGCGACTTTAAAGGACTTATCCAAAAGCTTGACTATATCAAGGCTCTTGGATTTACTGCTGTTTGGATTACTCCTGTAGTTGAAAACTGCTCGGGCTATGACTATCACGGCTATCATGCTTTAGACTTTACAAAGGTTGACCCACGTTACGAAAGTGACGATACAACATTCCAGGACGTAATCGACGCAGCCCACGAAAAGGGACTGAAGATTGTACAGGACGTTGTATGGAACCATACAAGTAACTTTGGTGAGGCTTTCCTTGCACCAATGTTTGAAAAGGATTACAGCAATCTTGAAACCGCAGAAAGTCTAAAACTCCTTGAGGACGGCGTATTAAAGAAAAACTATCCTGACTATGAAAATCTGGACCCAAGCAAAGGGCAATATCCTGCACGTATCAACTGTATGAAAGAAGATAATATGGATACAGAACACTTCTACCACCACGAAAAGAGTCTTGGTTGGGGTCAGTCAACAGAGCAGACAGGTCAGATGGCAGGTGACTGTGTAGATATTAACACAGAAAATCCAATTGTCGCTAAGTATTTGACAGATACATTCAGAGAGTATGTTGATATGGGTGTTGACTATTTCCGTCTTGATACAGAAAAGCACATTAACCGTTGGACATTGAACCAGGCTTACTTCCCTAAGTTCTCGGATGTTGAAAACTTCTGGATTTTTGGTGAGGTTTGTGCAAGATATCACGGAGCTTACAACGAGGGCGGTTCTTCCGACTCTTGCTTCTTCTACACTTGGAAAGAATTAGACAGCCCATATGCTTCTGCAAGCAGCTGGACTGACAGTTGGAGCACTAACCTCTCAACTTCTACAGGTCACTACGATGCATACAGCAACAGAAACTTTAATCAGAAGAGTGACAATGCTTATCTAAACGGTATTACATACCATACTCCTGACCACAGCAAGGCAAACGGCACTTCCGTAATTGACTTCCCAATGCACTGGGCGTTCAAGGATGCTAACAGCGCTTTCACAGCGGCTAAGGGTGAGGACGACTTATACAATGACGCAACATATGTTGTAACATATGTTGACTCCCACGACTACGGCCCTGATAATATGGAGAAAACACGCTACAGTTGCGGACCGCAGGCTTGGGCAGAAAATATGAACCTAATGTTTACATTCCGTGGCGTTCCTTGTATCTACTACGGTTCAGAGGTTGAATTTGCAAAGGGTAATGTTATTGACGTAGGTCCTAACGCTCCTCTTGCTGAAACAGGCCGTGCTTACTTTGGTGACTATCTTGAGGGCAATGTAACTGCAACCGACTTCGGCGAATACACTGCAAGCGGTACAGTTGCAGACACACTTGAAAAACCGCTCTCTGTTCACCTCCGACAGCTCAATGCTATCAGAAGTGCAATTCCTGCTCTCCAGAAGGGACAGTACACAGTTGACAGCAACTATGTTTCAAGCGGCGATATGGCATATATCCGTCGTTATACAGCAGAAGGTACAGACAGTCTTGCTTGTGTTGCTATCTCAGGCGGTGCAACCTTCAAGAACCTTCCTAACGGAACATATATTGACGCTGTTACAGGTGATGTTAAGGAAGTTACAAACGGCACACTTACTGTTCCTTCCATTTCTAAAGCTAATATGAGAGTATATGTATGCTGCGCTGACGGCTTTACAGGTATCAGCGGCCAAATCGGCACAAGCGGTACGTACCTTAAATAATTGGGTGTGAGTATTGGTCGGATAGAAAATAGTTTTTGTCAATCCGAATATACATTTAGATTTTGCAGATAGTTTTATAAAAATAGCTTAATATCAAAAACGGCTCCTGTTACAAAAGGAGCCGTTTTTATCTGCAAGATAAAAAGGTTAATGTCAATAGTTGGGTAAATGTAAAAATCAACATTGTAGGGAACGACCCCTGTGTCGTTCCTAACTAATGTTCAGCAATTTTTTAATAGGAACGACACAGAGGTCGTTCCCTACGAACACAAAAGGATAACTTCAATAAGACTTTAAGGTTACGCATTTTTAAATAAGCCGTTTTTAATATTTTTACCCCAATATTTGTTATAGAACCGATAAAAAATTGTAAACATAACAATAGGTATCATAATATGAAAAAATATCTTGAAAATAAAATAATTGCCTGCGTATTGGCTGTGTTTTGCACTCTGTTGTGGGGAACTGCTTTTCCGTTCATAAAACTTGGTTACAGCTCTTTTCAGATTGCCGAAAACGACATAGGCGCAAAGCTATTATTTGCCGGACTGCGCTTTTTTGCGGCAGGAATAATGGTTTATATTTTCAGCACATTTGCCGAAAAAGGCTTTGTAAGACTGAAAAAGGCTGATATTATGCCTGTCACGGTACTGGGATTGGTGCAGACGGCGGCTCAGTATATTTTTACGTATATCGGCATAGGATTTACAAGTGGTACAAACACCTCTGTCATTACAGCCTGTGCGTCATTTATCACCGTGCTTGCAGCACCGATTTTCTTTAAGTCTGACAAACTGTCGCTTATAAAAATTTTTGGTTGCGTGTTCGGCTTTATGGGCGTGCTTGCAATAAATTGGGGCGGTAATATCAGCCTTGATACGGGTTTTGGTGACTTTATGATTTTTCTGTCAACTGTTTCTGCGGCGGCAGGAAACCTGATTGCAAAAAAAGCGTCCGTTGGCAGAAATCCGGTGCAAATTACTGCATTTCAGCTTATGATTGGCGGTCTTGTGCTGACGGCAATCGGCATATTCTGCGGCGGCAAGCTGTCCTTTGGCAAATTGCAGAGCGTCTTAATTCTGCTATGGCTCGCCTTTGTATCAGCGGCAGCTTTTTCAATCTGGACAGCACTTTTAAAGTATCACCCGGCAAGTATGATAACTGTATTCAACTTGCTTGTGCCGGTGTTCGGCACGGTGCTTTCCGGTGTTATGCTCGGAGAAAATGTGTTCAGAGCTGAAACGCTCGTATCACTGCTGTTAATATCGGTCGGAATTGCGGCAGTGAATTTGTCGGGATGTTTTAAATCGAAGAATAAAGGTGAAGAGATGAAGATAAAAGGCGTTATATCTGATATGGATGGCGTAATTCTTGACACCGAAAAGTTGTATGTGCGTTTTTGGTGCGAGGCGGCGAATTTTTACGGTTATCCGATGGAACGCTCACACGCACTGAGTATCCGCTCAATGGCTCGTCCGCTTGCTATTGAAAGGCTAAAAAGTTATTTCGGTGAGGATTTTGATTATTATGCAGTTCACAGCAAGCGTATAGAGCTGATGGACAAATACATAGAAGAAAACGGAATTGAGGCAAAGGCAGGCGCAGAAACTCTGCTTTCTTATCTCAAAGAAAACGGTTACAGGGTTGCCCTTGCCACGGCAACAGGATTTGAGCGGACAAAAAAATATTTGGGACAGCTTGGACTGTATAAGTATTTTGATGAAATTGTCTGCGCCGCAATGGTAGAGCACGGCAAACCCGAACCCGATATTTATCTTTATGCGGCTGAAAAACTCGGACTCAAGCCGCAGGAGTGCCTTGCGCTTGAGGATTCACAGAACGGAATAAAATCTGCAAGCAGTGCAGGCTGCAAAACAGTTATGGTGCCTGACCTTGATGAGCCTGCGGACGAGATTAAACCGCTTTTGTATGATGTTGCTGACGGACTTGAAAGTGTAATTGAAATACTAAACAAATAAAGTGAGATAAATACGAATATTTTGTAGAAAAGAATTGAAAAAACTTACATTATTGTGTATAATACTTATGTCAATTTAATGAGGGAATGCTGCAATATAAGTTCAATTAAAATTTAGGAGGCGGGGAGTAAAATATGGAATTAATTAATCAGATTGCTACGGCTGTTGATGATTTGCTTTGGGGAGTTCCTATGATTATTGTGCTGCTCGGAACTCACATATTTATGACGGTAAGAACAAAATTTATGCAAAGAAAAACGCTTACTGCTATTAAACTTTCGGTAACGAAAGACCCTGAAACCGACGGCGATATAAGTCCGTTTCAAGCGCTGACAACTGCCCTTGCCTCAACAATAGGCACGGGTAATATCATAGGTGTAGGCACGGCTATTGCGCTTGGAGGTGCAGGCGCAGTGCTTTGGTGCTGGCTTACAGGTGTATTTGGAATTGCAACAAAGTATGCTGAGTCGCTTATTGCGGTGAAATACAGAGTTAAGTCTAAGGACGGCAAAATGCAGGGCGGTGCAATGTATGCAATTGAGAGAGGTATGCACATAAAATGGCTTGCGGTGCTGTTTGCACTGTTTGCGGCTCTTGCTTCCTTTGGAATCGGATGCAGTGTGCAGACTAATGCGATTTCAAATGTTATGAACAACACATTTAATCCTGACGGTTCTTTGCAGATGAAGCTGTTCGGATATGATATTTCACTTGTATCGCTTGTCGCAGGACTGATTGTTGCAGTTTGCGTTGCGCTTGTAATTTTCGGCGGTATCAAGTCGATTTCAACCGTGTGCGAAAAACTTGTGCCGTTTATGGCGGTTTTGTATGTAGCAGGCTGTATTATAATTCTTTGCTTTAATGCCGATGTTTTATGGGAGGCAGTTTGCGTAATTGTTAAAAGTGCATTTTCGTTCAAAGCACTTGGCGGCGGACTTATGGGCACGGGCATTATGATGGCTGCACGTTTCGGCGTGGCAAGGGGTTTGTTCAGTAATGAATCCGGTATGGGCTCAGCTCCAATCGTTGCTTCTGCCGCACAGTCGAGAAATGCTGTCCGTCAGGCAATGATTTCTTCTACGGGCACGTTCTGGGATACGGTTGTTGTCTGCCTTATGACAGGTCTTGTAATTGTAAGCTCCTGCATAAAAAATCCGGCTATTGATACCGGAATAGTGGACGGCGATAAGCTTACATCAGCGGCATTTGCACAGATTCCCGTAATAGGAACTCCGATTCTTGTAGTTGGAATTGTACTGTTTGCGTTTTCAACGATTCTCGGCTGGTCATATTACGGTGAAAGATGTATCGAATATCTCTTTGGCAAAAGGGGAATTATGCCCTATAAAATTATTTTTGTACTTATCCTGATAATTGCTCCGATTACTGCACTTGATTTGGTGTGGACGTTTGCCGATATATTCAACGGACTTATGGCTATACCAAACGTTATCGCAGTTATTGCACTGTCACCTGTTATTGTTAAAGAAACTAACTATTATATGTACGGCAACCGTATCGACGAGTTCGACCGAACCCCGATTCCGACAATGATAAGGTAGTTATCTGTTTTAAATAAAGTTAAAACAATATCTTAATATCTATTGTAAATATTTAACAAATATGCTAAAATGTAATTAAAAGATAAGCAGAATATATACCTTAGATTGAAGGGAGGATAATTATGAGAAACAAATTCAAAAAGGCGGCTTCAATTTGTCTTGCTCTCACAATGCTTTTGAGTTTATTGACAACTACACCTTTATCGGCAGGTGCGGCAGTAAATCAGAGCGAAAGTGTTTCGGAACAAAGCGGTGATTTTGAGTATAGCGTGCTTAAAGACAATACGGCAGAGATTACAAGATATACCGGCAGTGCAAGCGCACTTATAATTCCAAGCAAAATTAACGGTTACACTGTTACAAGCATCGGAGAATCTGCATTTGAAGGTTGTACAAGCCTTGAAATCTTGAAAATCCCAAACAGCGTTACGGCTATCAATTATTCTGCATTTAGAAATTGCACAAATATTACAAGCATAACGATTCCGGACAGCGTGATAAGTATTAAGGCATCTGCTTTTAGAAACTGTAAAAGTATTGAAAGAATAACATTCGGAAGCGGTGTTACAAGTACCGGCGATTGGAGCTTCGGTGAATGCACAAGCCTTATAAGCGTAAATATTCCTGACAATATTACAAAAATCGGAGCCGGAGCATTTAGTGAATGCACAAGCCTTACAAGCATAAACATTCCTGACAGTGTTACAAGTATTGGAAATCAGGCATTTTACGGTTGTGCAAATCTTACAAGTTTAAGCATTCCGGATAATGTTGAAAATATTGGAGAGTTGGCATTTTCCGGTTGTACAAATCTTGCAAAAATAAATATTCCTGACAAAATAACAGAAATTATGTCCGCAACATTTTTTCGTTGCGAAAGTCTTACGAACATTAATATTCCAAATAGTGTAGTTAAAATTGGCAGATACTCATTTTTTGGTTGTAAAAATCTTGCAGGTGTAACGATTCCCGATAATGTAGAGATTATCGAATTGCGAGCCTTTGGTTATGTAATAAATAAATGGAATGAACATGAAAAAGATGAAGATTTTATAATCTACGGCTATAAAGATACAGCGGCAGAAACCTATGCAAACGAAAACGGTTTTACCTTTGTAACACTTGAAAATGTAAATCCATTTAGGTATAAGATTCTTGAAGACGGTACGGCTATGATTACAGGCTATAACGGCAATGAAACTGATTTGATTGTTCCGTCAACTGTTGAAAAACATACTGTAACAAGCATTGCTGCTGATGCTTTTGAAAACTGCACAAGTCTTGCAAATGTCACAATCCCCGACAGCGTAGCAGAAATCGGCGCTAATGCTTTTGAAGACTGCACAAGTCTTGAAAGCATAGCAATTTCCGACAGCACAACAAAAATCGGAAGTAATGTTTTTAAAAACTGCACAAGCCTAAAAAGCATAACAATTCCCGACAGCACAACAGAAATCGGCGCTAATGCTTTTGAAAACTGCACAAGTCTTGAAAGCATAACAATTTCCGACAGCATAACAGAAATCAGAAGTAATGTTTTTATAAACTGTACAAGTCTTAAAAGCATAACGATTCCCAATAGCGTGGCAAAAATCGGAAGCAATGCTTTTGAAAACTGCGCAAGCCTTGCAAGCATAACAATTCCCGCCAGTGTAACGGAAATAGGCGATTGCGCATTTAAGAATTGCACAAGCCTTGAAGGTATGACAATTCTCGACGGTGTAACGAAAATCGGCGGTTACGCTTTTGAAAACTGCGCAAGTCTTGAAAGTGTCACAATTCCCGACAGTGTAACAGAAATCGGAAGTCATTCATTTGAAAATTGCACAAGTCTTAAAAGCGTAAAAATGTCCGATAACACAACATCGCTTTGGGACTGCACTTTTTCAGGATGTAAAAAGCTTGCAAATGTAACAATTCCAGACAGCGTAACATACATTGGCAACAATGTCTTTGACCATTGCATAAATCTTGCGAGCGTGACCCTACCCGACGGTGTGGAAGTTATTAGTTTTTATGCATTTGCAGACTGTACAAGCCTTAAAATAGTATCAATTCCTGAAAATGTAACAGATATCGGAGATTATGCATTTGGATATTCCTATGATCAAAATACAGGTGACTATCTGAAAAACAATAGCTTTAAAATTAAAGGCTACTCAGGTTCAGCCGCCGAAATTTATGCAAACGAAAACGGTTTTGAATTTATAAATCTCAGCGAACTTTCTGTCGTAATTCTCGGCGATGTTGATGGAGATGGAAAAGTAAGCATTGATGATGCGACAAACATTCAAAAATACATTGCAAATTCTGTCACTTTCGACAACAAACAAATGCTTTCTGCGGATGTCGATAAAAACGATAGAATATCTATTGATGATGTAACGCTCATTCAGAAATATCTTGCAGGATTGGCAACTATTCAGTAATAAATAAATTTGGTTTTTTAACAGGTATTAGTATAAAATCAGAATAAAACACCCCGAAGATAATTTTTTCTTCGGGGTGTTTGTCTTTCTGCTTTGATAATATCAGGCTGTATGTTGCTAAACTGCGAATAGCTCGCCTCATTCTAATATAAATAGTTTCTGTAATTTTTACGCACCCGTTATAAGATGCTCAACCAAAATTTTGATGCCCATAAGCACAAGAACTATGCCTCCTGCAAGCTCTGCTTTGGATTTGTATCTTGCGCCGAACACGTTGCCGATTTTAATTCCGATTGCCGACAAAATAAATGTTGTCAAACCTATAAAGCTTGCGGCAGGAACGATTGAAACATCAAGGCACGCAAAGGTCACGCCGACTGCAAGTGCGTCAATGCTGGTGGCAACGGCAAGCGGCACCATAGTTCTTAGATTAAAACTGTCGTTAAGCTCTTCATCATCATTGCCAAATGCTTCTCTAATCATATTTGCACCGATCAAGCCAAGCAGTATAAACGCAATCCAGTGGTCAATGCTGATTATGAACTGCTTGAACTGAATTCCCAGAAAGTACCCGATAAGGGGCATTGCACACTGAAATCCGCCAAAGTAAAGCCCGGTAATTGCAGCGTGCTTAGGTCTGAGTTTTTTTACTGAAAGGCCCTTGCAGATTGAAACCGCAAAGGCGTCCATAGACAATCCGACCGCAATGATAAATAATTCCCAAATGCTCATAAAAAAATCCTCCGTTGCTTTATTATGCAACAGAGGACAAAAATAGACCAACCTGCTGCACACAGATAAGTCTTGTCATCAAATCAAGAGATTTTTAGGCTATGCCATAGGTACGCAGATAAAATAAGCTTCCCCAAGTATGTTGACATAGCCGCGTATATATCACGCCGACTACTCCCTTACTCGGAAGAGTATATCACGGCACATTTGGTTAGTCAAGGCTAACATATTCAATTCTAATATTTTTTGATTTGCTCCCGATTAATCAAAATAAATCTGTTTTTTTTGAAGTCAATTATCCCTTCTTTTTTCAAATTCCCAAGCATACGTGAGAGTGAAGCTCTGTCAACAGCAAGATAATTTGCAAGCTCGTCCCGTGAAAACGGAATGTCAAATTCATTTCTGCCTTCCTTACTGCTTTGGATAGATAAAAATCTGAGAATTTTATCTTTTATGCTTCTCTGCGATACAATAGAAAGATGCTCTGAGATGTCCAAAAAATATTGCCTTTGTGATGCTATTACATTGACAAGAATTTTTTGCTGAATCAGTGCAAGGTTCTTTTCGCCTATAAAGATTGACTGAGGGTCAATTAAAATTATATCGCTGTCCTCAGATGCGGTAAATTCTATCAAATCACTTGAATAGTCAAACATTGTGTACATCTGACAGCTTGAATAGCCGGAAGAAAGATTTTTAAGCAGGGTTTTGTATCCGTCAAATTCGATGCTGTAAATATTGGCAGTACCTTTGTAAATTACGCACATCATATGGTCGAATCTCTCGGCAAACTGAACCGATTCACCACGGTTAATATGAATATACTTTGGTTTTGCGTGCAGGATAAAAAGATAAATTTCCTCTTCGTCAAGTCCGGAGAATAAAAGTTGTTTTTGCAGTTCTTTTATGCTGTCGTCATTAAAAACTTCCGTAAAATTTCTCATATCATCACTTCTTGCTGTCCGGCTTTATTATAAAAACGGTTTCTCCGTTGTTAAGCCCTAATATTTTTCGTTCAATGCGGTAGTGTTTAAAGTGCCGAACGGTTTCAAGCAGTCTTGTACCGTTGTGGTAGCCGTGAATGACAGTGAGCTCACGCACATCATCTGAAAGTTGTGAAAGCCTTGATGTAAGCAATTTTTTGGCACTTTCGGCTGTCTGACCGTGCAAATCGATTTTCGCATAAAAAGCCATAGGTTTATCTCCTCTTTTTTTGTGTAATAAAACCGCTCATACCTATCGGTCGGGCACAAAAGTTTTTTTCATATGATGTTAAGGGTAATAGGGATTAGGTTTGAACAGCAGAATTATAAGGTCAACTAATACGCCGATTCCGAAAATTCCGCCTGTAAAGAGGTATAATATTCCTAAAAGCACTCTGCCTTCGTAAAATTTATGTATTCCCAATACGCCGAAAAACAGGCATAGAAAAAATGAAACCCATTTGCTTTTTGCCATTTTTATCACCGCCATACAAATTTGATTTTATTAATAATGCAGTATCCCAAAGTTCAGACTTCGGTTTATTGGTAAAGTTAATAACGCAATTTTAAAAGTTAAATTAATGTTTAGCGGCTTAATAAAACTTTTAATAAACCATCGTAGGGGAATTTTTGCTCGACTTTAAAAAGTGCGTTATGATGTTCGCCATACAACCGAAGTAAACCTTCGGGTCAGGGCGGTTACATTTTAAAGCAAACTTATGAAGCGGCTAAAAAATTATTCTGCAAAGAAAACACGATTTTCTTTGCGCTTTGGTGCAGTCGGATAATCTTCGTCAATATATCCTACAACACAATGTCCAATGCCCTCGTATTCACCATTGACGCCAAGCTCTGAAAGCAGATTTTGGTATTCCTCAAGTTCAAATACTTCTTTTGCACGGTGAATCCAGCAGCTTCCAAGTCCAAGCGAGTGTGCGGCAAGCATCATATTTCCCATAACAAGACTTCCGTCGTAAATTCGGTTTGGCAGATTTTTTTCTGCGAGCACAATCAAAACAACAGGTGCGCCGTAAAATGGATCGAAGCCTTTTTCCCAACCGCCTATTTTGCAGTTTACGGCGGAAAGCCTGTCTCTTAATTCTTTGTTTGTCACTGCAATCGTAATTACCGCCTGTCTGCCTCTGCTGCTGGCGGCATAAAGTCCGGCTTCAATAATCTGATTGATGTAATCCTTCGGCGGCATATCTGACTTGAACTTTCGTATGCTGCGTCTTGTTTCCATAGCTTTTATTATATCGTTCACTTTGCAACACCTCACAAATTTATCTTGAATTCAATGATTTTATTCGACAATATTATTGTTATTAACAACATTCTAATATTCAGGTGGATTATTGTCAAGTGAAATTCGGAGATTAAGTTAGTTGGACACAAACTCTCTGTTTTGAGTTTGTGATGATTTTTATGGTAGTTTTAAACCATAGAATTTGACTAAGCCTTTTTCTTACGGCTAATTCGAATTTTAATTATTAAATTAATTGCTATATTTCTGCTTTTATGATAGACTTTAGATATTAACGGCTTGACAATAAGGTAAAGAATCTCCAGATTGGATAATATTTATGCGATTACAGCAGCCCACAGAAAAGCATAGGGTAATGGTTCAGTAGTATGCGAAAAGGTTTAAAAAAAGAAATAATAAGATCAAAGGCTGAAAACCGTCGTTTGATTCGTCGTTGGAAACACCATCCAATAAAAATGACACTGGAACTTTTGAGCCTATTAGTGTCAATCGCTGTAACGATAGCGGTAATCTTGCTTATTGGAAATGCTGCAACTGCCATTGGATACGGTTCAATAAAAGACATAATTTTTATCGGTCAGAACAAATGGGCAGGCTACGGTTCAGATATAGCCTATATTCTGTTGTTTATCGTTTTTGAGATAGTATTCCTCGTACTTATCGAAGCAGGAGCCGCTGCCTTTGAGTTACGGAAAGAGCCAAAGGATAAAAAAACAAAGGATAATTCCTTTGCAAAAGAAGAAATTGAGAAAGAAAAATCCAACTGGCAGAGACGGACTAAAAAAATCGTCATAGCTATACTGGTTGCTATACCCATACTGCTAGTTCTAGTTTTCGTTGGAGGCGTGTACACATGGACTTTCAACTCCACGGTGTTTACCGATGATAAAATCATACAAAAATCCGTATTCAACCCATCCGGATATGAATACAGTTATTATGACATTGCAAAAGCGGAATTAGACAATAAAAATGACGATGCGAATTTATTTATAGATTTGTATATGAAAAACGGCAGTGTAATAAAATTTGATTACACTGGGGGATATATGTCTGATAATGACGAGTACGATGAATACCCGGAAGCTTTTATAAAAAACTTTACGGACTATCTTCGTAACGAAAACATCCCCATTACATATAATTGCACCTACGAGGATGTTAAACAGTACAACTACAATGATGAGTGCATTGGTTATCTGAAAGATATTTTTAAGAAAAAATAAGTATTTGGACAAACACTCGGTTTTTAGAAAAGCTCCGATTGGTTTCATTTTGAAACTCAATCGGAGCTTATTATTTGGGGTTCTATAATTAGTGTGGGGTAATAATAAACGGTGCCTAAATAAAGTTCTGCGTAGGTACGGCTTCCGGACGTACCCTACAAAAAAGCAAAGCTATACAGTAAAAAAAGACACTGCCTAAGCAATGTCTTTTTGTCAGGGTAGTGCATAAAAGATGTTTTCAATGATTTTTACGGTAGTTTTAAACCATAGAAAATTATTTTACAATATCAAGCACAGATGTAAGACCTGTGAGTTTAATGATTTCCATAACATTTTCATTCGGAGCTTTTACGGTAAAGCCGTCCTTTTCAGACATCAGCTTGTGCGCCGTAACCAGTGCTCTTATGCCTGCCGAGGAAATATACTCAAGCTGTGAAACATCAAGAATGATTTTACTGCTTTCGGGAGCAAGCTTATTAATTTCCTCTGTAAGCTCAGGCGAAGTCATAGTGTCCAGCCTGCCGTCAATAGTAATTATTGTGACATTATTTTCCTTAGTCGTTTTTATGTTCAAATTAAACACCTCTTTAATTTTTTTACAGTGCTTCAACTTAAGCGTTTGGCACTGTATTATTTATATCAAGCTCAATTACCGTGTTGTTCATATTCAGAACTCTTATATAGCTGAGCTTTGTCGCTGTTTGTTTTATCAAGTTGATTCCGCCGAACTTAAACAATTCCTTTTCTTCCGACTTGTACTGCGTAGGGTCAAAGGGAACACCGTCATCGCGTATACGAAGAATAAGTTTGCCCTCAGACTTAGAAAGATTGATATCTATATAATTTCGCTTTATATTTTTGTGATTATAGCCAAAGCGAGAGATATTAACGGCTATTTCTTCAACGGCTAAACCTATTAAATTTGCGCTCTTAATGTCAATGCCGTTGCCGGTGCAGTATTCTATCAATTTCTCCGATGCATTTACAGCCTCTTGTTCTGTTCCCTTTATCGTAACATCACAGCAGCTTTCGTCGTCCTTGTCAGGAAGAAGCAACAGTCCTTTTTGCGGTAGTCTGCCTCGCTTTTGTTGTATTTTGGTAAAAGCACAAACTATAAGTACGGTCAAAATTTCACTTATCGGCGTAGCCGCACAAACACCAACGATGCCGCACATATATAATAACACAAAGGTTATGGGAATGAGCATCAAAAGGTTTTGTAGTACAGTATCAAGCGTTGCAGGCGACGGTTTGAGAATGGTTTGATAATATGTTTGCATAAATTTGTTGAACGCATAAAATACAAAGCACAGGCTGAACACACGAATACAGGTAATAGCCTTATCCATAAGCTCTGTATTGCTGTAGCCGAACAGTCCTGCAATAAGCTGAGGAAACACCAGAAATACAAGTGTGATAAATGACGCTAATATTATACACAGCGTTATCACTCGTTTAACAAGCCGTCTTATTCCGTAATAATCACGCTCTCCGTAGAGTATTCCGCAGATAGTTTGTATAAGCCCTATAACTCCGCCGACAAACAGTTCTGCTATAAGAACAGAGTTCGTACATACCGAGAAAATCTCCATATCTGCCTGACCGAGCAAACGCACAACACAGGTGTTGAGTATCAGGCTTTTTATCGCCATCATAAGATAAAACATACCCGATGGAGTTCCTGCTTTTATCGTATCCGGCAAGTGTCTTAAACATTCCGCCGGAGATATAAATTTAAGGCTGAGCATACGCTTTTTTGACAAAGCATACGGAACAATCAAAATCAGTCCGCAGGTGTATCCGATAATTGTTGATAGGGCAGTGCCGTACATACCCAGCGGAGTGAATTTTAAAAGCAGTACGTCAAGCGTAAGATTCACGATATTTGCAATAATAAACATCATTGAGCCTAAGACGGGATTGTTGTCGACATTAAAGAAATAGCTAAACTGTATTGCAAGAGTGAGAAAAGGAATTCCGAGAATATTAACAAGAATGTAAGGATATAAAAGTTCCTCTAATTCGGGAGTTCCTGCAAGAAGATGCGCCAAGGGGCGTGATAAAAAAGGCACCGTTGCACAAAAAAACAGAGAAATCAAAATTCCTGATACTAAGCAGGAGAAGAACACCTTAGAGGCTTTTTCTACTTCTCTTTTACCCAGGTAATTCGACACAATGGCGCTGCCTCCTACGCCGAGAATAAACGCAGGAAGCTGCAAAACATAAAGCACGGGAATACTCAACGATATCGCTGCGAGTGCACTGCTGCCGAGTATATTTCCGACGATTATTCCGTCAACGACATTGCCGAGCTGCATAGCCACAACCATCAATACTCCCGGCAGCAGATAACTATAGAATTTCTTTTTAATTAAATAGTCGTTTCTTTTCATATCACTCAAATCTTCCTTCAAAATAGCCGAGAGTATCAAGAGCCTCAAAGGCATTTTTAAGATATGTTTCGTTAGTTATAGGCCATTTAAAGCCAAGCCTGTAGAGTGCTTTATTAGTGAACGAGTTATTATATCCTATATACGCTTCGCTCTTCTCGCTGTCTGATGAAAGATAAGAAATTAAGCCTGAAACAAGCATATTTTTCTTGTCGTCTTTCAGTGCATCTTTTAACGCTGAGTTAAACTCGCTGTCCTTGACAACATCAATCTTGATTCCACAACTGTTAAGCGCCGCAATAACATCGCCCATCTCAACCTTGTGACCGTTGCAGGCGTGATACACGGTAAATTTGCTGTTTGTACCTGCAAGGCACATAACAGCGGCGGCTGTGACATCAATAGGTGAAAATTCAACAATATCATCCATCAGTGAAACAGGGAATTTGCCGATAGCGGCATAAGCACGCAAATTTCTCATAAATCCGTTTGTTACTGAATTTATCTGGAATTCTCCGTCACTGTGACGGCTCATAAGGTTGCCTACTCTTATTATCTTGCCGTCAAGATTATCATTTGCAACTGCCTCAAGCACAGCCTTTTCGGCACGGAATTTGGTATCAATATACTTATTTGATAAGTCCTGACCGAAGAATAGTTCGTTTTCATAAAGTACCTTTTCTCGTGGAAATTTGCCGTTGATATTAATACCGGCTACGCTCACGGTTGAAATTTGTACAAGTCTTTTTCCTGTTTTAACGCAGAAAGAAATGAGATTTTCTACGCCTTTAACATTTATTCGTTCAAGCGTATCGTCATTTGTAAAATGTTTTACACAGGCGGCGCAGTTAATTACTGTTTTGAAATCGTATTTTTCAAGCGAAGATATAGTGTCTTTGTCTGTTATATCACCCTCAATAAGGAAAATTCTTGTGCCAAACAAATCATCCATAGAATCGCTGAAATAATAAACAAGCATACGTTTAAGTCTTTGCTCAACATCAACGGTTTCGCTGTGCCTTACAAGGCAGTATACAGCCGAGTCTGTGTGCTCGATTATCTGCATAAGAACATGAATTCCAAGGAAGCCAGTAGAGCCTGTGAGCAAAACATTTTCTATATCGGTATATATTACTTCATCAACAAACTGTGCGGTGTTGTAACGCAAAGCCTTGTTTTCTTCGTCAATAACAATTTCAGGTTGATTTTCTTTAGTATGCGTCTGCTTGTTATTCTGATTTAAAATATGCCGTTCAAGCATTTCAACCGTTGGATTATCAAAAATATCGCCGTATGCAACAGGCAAATTTTCCGTCATTGCTTTCATTGCAATTTTTGAAGCAGAAAGTGACGTTCCGCCGATTTCAAAGAAGTTTTCGTTAATTCCTACCTTGTCGGTTCCAAGCGCTCCTGCAAACATATCGCAAAGCTTTTTTTGCAGGTCATTCTTTGGAGCAACATAATCCTTTTTCTCTACGGTGAATTCAGGTTCAGGCAAAGCTTTTTTGTCAATCTTACCATTGTTAGTCAGCGGCAATGAATCAAGCTGAATCAGTACACTTGGAATCATATAATGTGTAAGAGAACGCTTCATATGTTTGGTAAGGCTTTCTTTATCTACACTTTCTGATGCGGTGAAGTAACCGCATAGGAACTGCCCTGCCTGTGGATTTTCTTTAACAAGCACAACGCTTCTTAAAACGGCAGGATAATCGTTCATAACATTTTCAATTTCGTCAAGCTCAACTCTTAAGCCTCTGAGCTTTACCTGATTATCCATTCTGCCCATAAAGTGGATTTTTCCGTCATATCCCCAGAACGCAAGGTCACCGCTTCGATAGGCAGGCAGATTTTCAAATGTAATAAACTTATCCTTTGTAAGTTCTTCTTTTCCGACATATCCTCTGCCGACGCACTCGCCCAAAACAGTCAGTTCACCGGGAACATATGGCGGCAAGATATTTCTGTGCTTATCAAGAATATACACCTTTGTATTACAAAGCGGCTTACCGATTGTTATTACATTGCTTTCGACAACGTCCATAGATGTTGTTATTGTTGCCTCGGTAGGACCATAGCCGTTATGAATCTTTGCAGTAATGCCTGCTTTGCGCATTTTGTCATAGAGTGGGGCAGGGAATGCCTCTGCGCCGATATCTATAGCCTTCATATTCTTCAGAGCTTTAACTACCTGCGGAACATCAAGCATATTGTTCATATAAGACGGTGTGCATTTCATAACGTCAACTTTGTTTTCCACAAGCATTTGAGCAAGCAAAATCGGGTTATTAATTTCGTCTTCGTTCGCCATTGCGATTGTTGTGCCGTGATACAATGGCAGTGATTCCTCAAGAACCGAAACATCAAACGTAAGTGCGGCGAGTGCCAGCGATACGCTCATATTATCGCAGAATTCGCAGGATTGAACATTTATTCTATTGTAATCAACAAAATTCACAAGAGAATGATGTTCAATCATAACGCCCTTTGGCTTTCCTGTTGAGCCTGAGGTATATATACAGTAGCATAGATTACTCGGAGATATTGTAATATCAGGATTATCGATTTTATCCGATTTCAGCATTTCTTCAAGGGTGAGTACAGCTACACCGCATTTTTCAAAAAGTGCTTTTCTTTCGTTTGCTGTCTGAGTGGTTGTAACAATGATTTTCGACTTTGAATCTTCAAGAATATATGAAATTCTGTCGTCGGGATATTTCGGGTCAAGCGGCATAAACGCTCCGCCTGCTTTTAGCACACCTTGTCTTGCGGCATAGGCATATACGGTTCGGGGCATCATTACGCCAACCATATCATCAGGCTTTACTCCAAAATCAATAAGCGAGTGTGCAATTCTGTTTGCGTTTTCATTAAGCTGTTGATATGTAAGGCTTATCTTATTTGCAATAACAGCTGTTTTATCGGGATTTGCGGCGACCTGTCTTTCAAACAGCTTATTGCAGGTGGTCTGTTCAATAGGAACTTCGGTATCGTTAAAGCTGTTTAGAATTTCTTTTGATTTGTCTGAGAGTATTGAAACCTCTTTTAAATATGTTTTATTCAAAAATTCTTCTGCCGCTGTGCCGATACACTGTGATATACCTTGAATAACGTTTTCACTGTACATATCACTGCGATAATCCGACACAAAGACAAATTTATTGTTTCGTATAAAAACATTGATTGAAATAGGTGCTTTTGCCGCGTTGAGAGTTAACGGTATATTTTCGGCAATTTCTCCTCCGATACTGTCAAATTCAAAGCTGTCGCCCTGATATACAAACATTATGTCAGCTTTTATGTCATAGGCTCTTGATATTTCTGCAAAGGAATAAATATCATTTGACATACTCTGCATAAGCCGGTCTTTCATCTCACTGAGCAAGTCAACTATTTTTATTTCACCGTCGGTATTGCAGTGAACGGGCAGGGTCTTTACAAGCATAGTAACTGAACGTGAAAGACGTGAATCGCTTCTGCCGTTATAGATAGTGGTGTAAAGTGCCTCGTCCTTGTAATTATACTTTGAAAGCACAAGTCCGAATACACCGTTAAAAAACGCATTGAGAGTGATATTGTTTTTATCGCAGTATTCTTTCACGCTTTCAACGGATAGGTCGCTTTCAATCTCGCATCTGCCCACAGAAGGCAACGGCTCATTTTTATCCTTTGCAGGCAAGAAGTCTGAATCGCATCCGCTGAATATAGAATCATAATATTCCTTAGCTTTTGTGTATGCATCTGTCTTTCTTGACTTTTCCTCATCAAGTGCAGCCTCAAAGCCTGTGTAGCTTTCGGTTTCAACTTCCTTGCCCTCATAAAAGCCGTTGATATCCTCAATAATAACAGCCTCTGATGTACCGTCACAAATAATGTGATGAAAATCAAGAAACAGATAATTTGAGTCGGCTGTCCTAAATATCTTGGCTCTGTAAAGATTGCTGTCAAGTATTTTGTAGGGAAGTACAAGCTGTGAGGCATCAGGTAGCTGTGAGCACTCAACAATGTCAACCATTGGAGCGTCTTCGTCGTTCCTAAGCGCTCTTATATCACTGTTATCGTTAATAAAAAGTTTTGTTTTTAAATACGGGTGAGCGTTAATTGTATTTTCAACAGCTGTTTTAAGCCTGTCTGTGTCTACCTTATAACTTAATTTAAACAGGTAGGGGATATTGTAAATTGTTGAATCGGGATTTGCGGCACATTCAACAAAAATTCCGTTTTGTGTTTGTGTGATAGGATAGTCGGCGAGAATTTCAAAATTTTCGCTTTTTTGAGCATTTGAGAGGAATTTTTCCAGTTTAAGAATGGTGCTGTTTTCCTTTAAATCATTGATTTTAATTACAGTGTCAAATTCCTTTGACAACAGTACATTCAGCTTTATTGCTCCGATTGAGGTTACGCCTGCATAGAAAATGTCGGTATTTATTCCAAAGCTGTTTGAGCCTGTCACCTCGCTTATGCAGTCAAAAATTCTTTGCTGAACTTCATTTTCGGGCATTTGTATATTCTCTGTCTTTTTTTCAGGAACAGGCAAAGCACGTTTATTTACTTTTTGATTTTGATTGAGGGGTATTTTATCAATCTGCATAGTAACAGCAGGTACCATATAGGGCGGCTTGTTTGCAATAATAAAGTCGTTTAGTTTATCTATATCAATTTGTTTATCTGACACAATATAAGCCGCTATGAATTTTCCGCCGCCCGGCTCGTCAAACGCCGCAACAGTGGCGTCCTTAATTTCAGGGAACTCACGGATTATGCGTTCAACCTCGGAAAGCTCAATTCTAAAGCCTCTGATTTTTACCTGTCCGTCATTTCTTCCGATAAAGTCAATATTTCCGTCAGGCAAAAAGCGCACTATGTCGCCTGTTTGGTAAACTCTTTCATAACCCTGTGCGTCTGTAAACGGATTTTTTATGTATGTCTTTTCATTCTGCTCAGGACGGTTAAGGTATCCTCTTGAAACACCGTGACCTGCAACCCACAATTCACCGGGAACGCACGGCGGCACTCGTCTGCCGTACTTATCTACAACATAAAGCTTGGTGTTGTCAAGAGCTTTTCCTATAGGAACTCTGTCAAAATTTTTGTGAACAGGAAAAGCAGTTGTAAAAATAGTACATTCAGTAGGGCCGTAAACATTATAAAAGCAGAAATCGTTTTGAGGTTTTATCGGAACAAGTTTTTCACCGCCTACGGACAAGTGCTGCAAGGACTTACACTTTGTCTCAAGTGCAAACTGCCTGCCGACCTGCGTTGTCATAAAGCTGTGTGTTATACCGTTTTTATCAAAGTATTCATCAAGCGCCAACAAGTCAAGACGTATTGATTCATCAATTATATATACACAAGCGCCTGTAGTGAGCGCAGGGTACATATCCATCATATTTGCATCAAATCCGTAGCTTGCATAAGCCGCTACTCTTGACGCATTGGTGAGATTATAATAATTTTTATACCAGTTACAGAACGACACAAGGTTTCTGTGTTCAAGCATACAGCCTTTCGGAGTGCCTGTTGAGCCTGAGGTGTATAGCATAATAAACTTATCTTTGGGATTAGGATTTGCAGTGATTTTATCGCATTCGGCAAGATTTGAAATATCTTCAATAAACAGCACTTTTCCTTTATAATTAGGAACGAGTTTAAGTAAGTCTTTGCCTGCAATAAGCAGTTTGGCGTCTGCGTCGTTCATCATAAATTCAAGACGTTCCTGCGGATATGACGGGTCAAGAGGCTGATACGCCGCACCTGATTTTGAAACACCTAAAGATGCAAACACCATATATTCACATCTTGGAATAAGTACCGAAACAACGTCCTCTTTACCTATGCCGAGTGATTTTATGTATGCTCCAATTTTTTCCGAAATCTCGTCAACCTCTTTGTATGTATAGCTTTTATCGAGATAAACAACTGCCGCATTGTTTGGATTCTGCTCTGCCTGACGTCTGAAAAGGGTTACTATATCGGTTTTTTCATAATCCTTTTCGGTGTTTGTAAAGCTGTCCAGCAGTTTAAGCTGTTCATCGTCAGTTATGTCAATATCATCTATATTATCTTTATCAATAAAGTCAGTTACTGCCTTTTCAAAGGATTTCAGAAAGTTTATTATCGAACTTTCTTCATACAAATCTGATCTGTATTCAAACTTCATTGAAAATTTTCCGTGATTTCTGGAAATTTCTGCCGTAACATTCGATTTTGCGTCCGGTGCGTCTATAATATCAACAAATATATCTTCTCCGCACAAGTTTACATTGCTGAACATATCGCCCTGATAGGCAAATATTGTAGACGGACTAATCTGCAAATCAGAACATATATCCGCATAGGAATACAAGTCATACTTTCTGTTGCAGTCAAGTTGTTTGTCAAGCTCTTTTAAAAACTCTGCAACGCTTTTGCTTTTCTTAAAATCACAATAAACAGGCAGTGTTTTTACAAACATTCCGCAGGTACGCACAAGCTTTTCGTTTCGACCGTTATAAACAGTTGCAAAAAGACTTTCGTCTGCTCCGGAAAACCTTGCAAGCAAATAGCCGTATACGCCGCAGAAGAAGGCACTTGTTTTTATTCCGATTTTTCGGCAATATTTTCTTATTTCATCAGCATTAAAGGAATCAAATTCATAACGCAAAGCTTTTGCCGCGGGTTTTCCGTCATTCTTATCATTTATCATAACGGAATCAAGTTCGCAATCTCCGAAAACCGAGTTGTAGTATTCCTTTGCTCTGTCAAGCTCATCAGTCTTTAATCTCTCTGCCTCTTCATTTGAAAAATCATTTGCCGTAATCAATTCCGACTCAAGGGGCAGACCATTGTAGGCTCTGTCGATGTCATTCATAAAAACTTCTGCAGAAAAACCGTCAAATATAATATGATGCACATCAAAGAAAAGCATTACATAAGAATCAAGGTCAAAAATACAACATCTGTAAAGTCTTTCTCCCAACAAATCAAAGGGATGCACAAGACTTCTTTTATCAAACTCTGAATCTTGAAGTTGTTTGACTTCAACCTGTGCAGGTTCATCTGACATAAACTTGTAAATAACACCATCATCACCGACAGTTATCCGTGACTTAATGTAAGAATGGTTATCAATACTTGCTTTTACTGCCTGCTTAAGCTGTGCAATGTCAACGTTTTTGCTGAGCTTTAGAAAGAAAGGAATATTATACGCTATACTGCTTGGATTGTTCATATAATCAAAATAAATTCCGTATTCTGTTTTTGAAAGGACGTTCATATTCTGATTGTTCATTTCGGTCACCTCAATATTTTATTTTTTCTATCTGAAGATATATAAAATTATTACTTATTTGCCGATTTTTGCAATTACAGCTGTTATGTCATCCGACTGTTCAGCGCCTGCCGCAAATTCTTCAACTTGTTTTACAATAGTATTAAGCTGTGTATTGGTATCGGATGATTTTGGTTCAAGCTTTTTGCAAAGGTTTTCGAGTTTTTCATTGCCAAAGAAGTTGTGATTGATATTTTCGGACTCAACTACGCCGTCGGTATACAAAAGAATCTGAAAATCGCTGTCAATATCAATACTGTTAAGATGATATTTAATATTTGAAAAAAGTCCAAGCACAAGATCAGGCTCTGATTTAAGCCATTCTACGTTTTTTCCGTTCCAAATTACAGGGTAATTATGCCCTGCATTTATAAACTCAAATTTATGTTTTTGTGTATCAATAATTCCCACAAACATTGTAACAAACATATCTTCGCTGTTAATCTCGCAAAGGTTGTTGTTTACATTTGCAATCATTTCTTCAAGAGAAAGATTTTTGCTGCATTTTACCAGCGTACACGCCTCAGCGGCAAACATAGCCGCAGGCATTCCCTTTGACGAAACATCTGCGATGCACAAAAGCAGTCTGTTATCGTTAAGCTTTGCATAATAGTAAAAGTCACCGCCTACCACTTTTGCGGGTTTAATAAATGATGACAGCAAAAAGGTGTTGTCCTTAAGCGGTTTTGGAAGCATACCAAGCTGTATTTTTGCTGACATTTCCAGCATAAGCTTTGCGTACTCCTCACGTTTTGCCTGAGTTTCAATGGTACTGACATAAGACTCAATATCTGCAGTCATTTTTCTGTACGATTGAGCAAGAGCAGATATTTCAATGCTGAGTTTACTGTAGTCGGGAATTTCTGCATGAAGTCCGTTTTCCACAAAATTTCCTGATGTTTCAGCTAACTTCATAATCGGTTTGGATATTCTGTTTTCAATCCATCTCAGGATAATCACCAAAACAAGGATAAACACAAATCCCAGAATATTCACCATTCTCAAAATGTATTGTATAAGATTTGTCATATCACCGATATCTGCCAAAAAGTCGGATAAATTATTTACGAGAATAAAAATAAGAAATATTGTACTGACAGAAACCACCACAAATGATCCTGTTATAATCTGAAGCTGTAAGCCGACTTTCTTCTTGCTTTCACCATTATTGTCACGACTTGTTTTTTTGCTCCGTCTGAGCGGCAAAAAGGTCAAAATCAAAACCCCTGCCAATATAAAAATATCTAAGGCAAAAGGGACCTTACCCGTATCTATCGAATCAACAGACATAATATACCTTATTAATACTGCCAAAATAATCGCTGTGCACAGTACATAATCGGGAATATATCTTTTATGATGATATTCAGATTTATAAAGTTTTTTTGGTATATGAATTTTAATCGGAAGCAGCGTTAATGCAATAAGAAAAATTGTTGTACCAACGAATAACGCAAAATATAAATTGCACAAAAATACTGGTCTGAAAAAGTCGGAAAAATTAAATACTCCGAGCAATTCACAGCTTGATGCTAAAAAAGCCATAGATGCCATAGTTGAAAAAGAAGCAATAAGCGTGTACTTTACGAGAGTTTTTGTAGATGAAACAAATTCAATACTATGATTTTTAGAAGGTAAAATTGTATGCCAGAGTCTGTACGGAAGCCATGCAAACAAAAAATTTGCCATCATTCCAAACGTTGATTCGTAATTCAATGTTCCGAAAAAGTCCGAAATCAAATTTCCCACAGCACAACCCAGTGCTCCCCATGGTCCAAAAAACAGTCCTGACATTACAGGGAAAAAAGCAGAAATTCGGAAATCTGCATAATTGGGCAAAAACTGTATGTTTTTAAATAGTATATTCGTCAACGCAAATATAAATGCGCTGATTAAAAAACCGAAAAGCGGTCTTTTAATATTAGAGAGTGTTATCTTCATTTTTTCCCTCCTTTGCAGTTTCAAAGGAAAAAATATTGCAATCGCCATTGTATTCGTATTTTAAATTAGTCATTGAATTTTTGACAATATAAAGCCCCAGCCCTCCGGGAACAAGATTATCAATGTTATCTTTTGCCCTTTTGTCACTTTTAAATTCAATGGGATTAAACGGACAACCGTTGTCTTTAAAGCTTGCCCTTATTTTATTTTCATCTGTTCGTAAAAGCTCAATCTCTGCATAACCTGTTTTATTACCGAAAGCATAGCTTGAGATATTTGTAAATATTTCTTCAACAGCTACAAGGAGTAAATTATTCCTGTAATCAGGATTAAATTCTGAAACCAAAAAATCTTCGCAAAATGATATAACCTTGCTCAAATTTTCCTTTTTCGCCTCAATCTTTATCTTCATATCTTAATCCATTTCTCTAAATTCTTTTAAGATTACTAAATTATTATATCACACTCAAATATATTTTGTAAATAAGAAACAAATGGTTTTATAAATAAATTCTGCGTCGTAACTGATATGCACCGCAAAATGTGCCTAACTTTCGGAGTACATATTAGACTTGATATCGCTTTTGCTTAACTTATTTTTTCGGATTTACCCTAACTATTGACATAGAGCCTGTACTTAGTGATGTTTTGCCAAAGGCGAATATAACAGAAAAAGATGTTTTTTCTGATTTTTATGGTAGTTTCGAACCAACGAAAAGATTATAGCACATGATAATTAACTCGTTTGATTATGTCAAGAGATTATTTATATTTTTTCCTTTTAATTATATCTAATATGGGCGAATCTTCTTTTCCTTTAGGAATGATCGGATTATCTGTTGGAAGAATTGCTGCTTCAATCAATAAATCATTTGCTTGCACATCGCATGCATCACAAATCACGATGCTATCAACATTTTTCTCGATTAGCAATTCATCGAATACTTTTGGTTCTGATGTAAAATCTTTCATATAAGTAGGACAAATACAAAATCTCTTTGCAGTTCGTAATTCTTGTTCAAACATTTTCAGATTATAATTATTGCTAGGTTGCATATTGTGAAACCTTATTGGCATAGCAATAATCTTTTCACTATCTGTACACTTTTTTGAAAAGCCTTGTTGACCAATAATTACTCTATACGAATATGGGAGGTTTTTGTCTATTCCCTTTATTATTCGTATACCAATTTTATTTTCACTATCATAACTTCCAATATCGTTTCTCCATTCCTCAAAAATATTTTTACAACTAGTATTCATGAAAGCAAATGATAAAATTGGCGGAAATTCATGTAACTGACTTACCAAAAAGAGCACTCCTCTCCAACCACAAATATTCCACAAGGGAATATTTATGATTGAAGAAGTAACTACATTGTTATTGCTGATATTCTTAAAATCAAAATTTTCCGGTAGAGAATTATGCACTATATTTTCTGAAACGAGAGGTTCAACTTCAACTTTCTTATTTTTTATATCTGTGATTTCGGATTTTGCTCTTCGTTTCATTTTTATTTCATCAAAATCGCTTAAAATCGCCGAAAATGAAAAAGTATTTTTTCCTAAAGTCTCCATTCCAAAAAATACACTATTAGCAAAAAATTGAGAACGTTCAAAAGCTCCTTCTTGTTTAATCATTTTTTCTATTTTATTCAATTCAGAATCATATGGAAACATAATAGAAGTAACCATTGCAATAAGATTGGTTGAAAAATCCAAAAATTCTTTTTGTGCAGAAATAATATCTTCTGACTTATAATCTCTATATGTTAACATGATAACATTGGGTCTTTCTTTCGAAATCTCTCCTTGAATCAAAAACGAACAGTTTGCATCATATTTTAATTCAATTTTAATCTTCCCTGAAAAGGATACAAGTTCATTGGCAATGCCGGTTCCAAAAAAACTTTCAACTGTTGCAAGTATTGTTGCACCAATTTCAATTCCACCATAATCATAAGGGGCATATGTTCTCAATTCAATTGAGCATCCTAATAAGTTAGTTTGCATCAAACATGATTCTTCTATACCATACCAAGGTAGATAATTCAATTGTTCTATGGCTGGTTGTCTTATACATTTAGCAATCAAATCATCAAATGCTTCTGTATTACCTTCAAACTCATCTAGTATTGATTTATTGTAATAACCAAGTTCATATTTTATAGCTGCCTCAGAGAAAAGCAATCCTTGTTTCTCTAAATATTTTGGTAATTGACCGAGAGATTTTTCTGTCTCGTAAGAAGTACGAAGCAATTGAATGGCAAGGATAAAGTCAAAATTATCCGTTTCTGATTCTGTTATCTTGATTTTTTTAGGATATAATTCTTGAGACATACTAGACAGCGTATGAAAAGTGGAGGCATATAATATATGACCTAGTCTTAATGCTATGTATTTTAATGAATAAGAACTAATAATTAAACCTGGGTGTACACCACCAAATTTCATATATTGATTTAAACAAAGACAAAAACTGTAGTAATAAAAATTACGTGCAGCCCATAAAAGTCCAATCTCTTGGAAAACATCGCCCATTTCAATGATAATGTTGATAATTGGGATTTATTCTCTTCATTATATAGCCCCATAAGAGAACGACTAAAATAGGCAAGAGCTTCATATGGCTTTTTCTGTTTTAATGCATGTCCTCGTTTTGCCAGCATTAAAGCAGCTTCTGCTTTTTGTTTCTGATTGCTCATAAAAGAAACAACAGATTCAAATAGTTCGGCGAACCGTTTAGCATTCTCAAAAGCGGGAATTTCTTGAATTACTCTACAAATGGGATACAAGTCTAGATCAAGATGTCCAAAGCTTTCTTCCAGTATTTGAATTATATCATTGACTATGTCATCAATTGGATCACCAAGAAATAAGCGAATAAGTTGATAAGATGCCTTAGCTTCAATCTAGGTGTTAGGTTTAGACTCATCGCCAACATAATATTTATATTTTTCCTTCAAACTATTAGTGTGTTTTATTAAATCTATAGCTTTACTATCAAACGAAGCTGAATATAGATTAATCCAAAGAGTAACAAGATTTTTGAATAGATTGACATTATTTTCTTTAAGTGCTATTTCTTCATATTTTTTATAGTACTCATAAAATAATGTATAATCCGAATACCACCAATAAATTGTCCACGCTGCATCATAAATGGCATCAGCTTGATTAATAATTGTACCATATTCTTTAGCAATACGATTATTTCGTTCTATTAATCCTAAGATTATCTTTTTATCATACTCAAGCTCCCTAGCTAGAATAACACTTTTTTGTGAAAGTCTAACCTTCTCTGATGGTTTTAATGAGTCTTCGGCTAATTCAACTTCAATTTGCTTATATTCTTGACTACGTTTATAGTCTCGTTCTCCAACTTGAATCTTATTTGAGAAACTATCTGAAAGACCAAAGCTTTTAATAGCTATTTCAATATTTCTATCACTTTTGAGAGTTTTATCAAGCAACCATGTTCGATCAATAATACGAATGTCAATACCATAAAGCATTCGAAGTTCATCTTCTGTATCAGCTCTTTTTTTGTCTGATATGTACTGATTAGACATAAAAAAGATTTTAGTGTATCCACGATTTTTTTCTTGATTAACTTTAGCTATTTTTTCAATATCAGATTTAATTTTAGATTTCCACTCTTTTTTTGCACTTATTGCAAAAGCCCATCTTTCGGTTGACGCTTTATTACCATCTCCATAGTACCATGCTTCCGAAATTGATTCTGCTACTGGGTATGTTTCACTATCCACCTTACTATCCCCACCACCAGTTGGCCCCGTTTGTGGTAATAAATTAGGACAAATTTCT
>OLOI01000367.1_pt1 | contig 46483 bp, 44 predicted proteins | sample 1672131 | NCBI WGS metagenome assembly OLOI01 (sample SAMEA3136651, study PRJEB25190) | human gut metagenome
CTGATCCAGCTCTGTAAACTGCAACTTCTCTCCCATTCAAACGTACCTCCCTTAACAGCTATTTTATTCTGGCACTCTTTACAACTCTGCGCCTCCCATCAGCATTATGCACATTTATCATGCTGATATTTTGCATTTTTATAGACATATTATACCAATCCATAATGTTCCCGTCAATTAAAATAAGAAATTACAAGTACACAAAAAGAGGACTTGTCCGATTGCGCTTTCGAACTTGTCCTCTTTTGTGGATTCTTATTTTATATAGAATTAATATCCTGTATCATACCCATCTCCGGAGTCCTCATCTGCATAATCACTTCCGTCTCCGGAACTGTCATCATAAGATCCATCGTCTGAGCTGTTATCTCCGGAACTGTCATCTGATGAACTTCCATCCCCGGAAGAGTCATCGCCTCCTGAGCTGTCATCTCCGGAAGAACTGTCGGAACTCTCATCACTTCCATCACTGACATCACTGCTGTCCGAAGATCCTGTATCACTTACATCAGAACTATCTGTTGAGCCGTCATCTGAGGTAGTACCATCTGATACCGCTGTACCATCACTGCTTCCGTCAGAAGAACCACTGTTATATCCTGCAACGATACCCTTCTGAAGTGAACTGTCCCAGAAATCAGAATAGTTTGCATTCTGTAAAGTAACTCCCTTGGCTGCTGCAAGCTCACTGACTGTCATCAGTTTATAGCCTTTGGCTACCAGTTCCGGGATCATCTTGATTGCTGCCTGTACAGATGGCTCATGAATATCATGCATAAGAATGATAGAACCGTCTGTAAGATCCCCATTCATAACAGCATCATAGTCCTTGTTGACATCAAGATAGCTCCAGTCCAGAGAGTCCAGTGACCATGTAAAGAATGGCTTATTGACTGTAGAAATGATATCATCACTCCAGTTTCCATATGGTGCTCTGGCGACACTTGCCTTCTGTCCACATGCCTTCTCCAAAGCTGCATCTGTATCTGAAAACTCTTTGGCAACTGCATCCATATCAAGATCATACAGATTCAGATGATCCCAGGAATGAGATCCGACCTCACATCCAATGTCCACCATTCGCTGAACTTCTGACTCCCAGCTGCCTACATTCTGACCTAACATAAAGAAAGTAGCATGTGCATTGTTCTGTTCCAGACAGTCCAGAAGTTCATTGGTATATTCTCCAGGACCATCATCAAAGGTAAATGCGATTCTGGTTTTATGCTGGCTCGGATCATAAGTACCGTCATCATTGAAATAGTAATCATCAAATCCAACGCTCACCCATCCGGTCTGTGCATAACCATTGTCTCCAAAATAATATGTAGAACCATCTATTTCCTGCAGTCCACCTGCATAATATGTACCATCCACATTCTGATACCATTTACCGTTCTCATCCTCATGCCAGCCAGCAGTCAGCTGAGAAGCCTTTGTCAGATCACTCGCACCCTTCAGCGGTTTACGGATTGCTGCATTTGTGTCTTTTTCTATCTGTGTCTCAGTTCCTGAATCTCCTGTATTGGTATTCGCATTCGTATCTGTTTCTGCCTGTACCTGTGCCGGTTTATCTGTATTTTTCCCTCCGACCCGATTAATGACCGGAAGAATAATTCCCCGTATTACAAATATGAATACGAGTATCACAGCCACAACATACGCGCCTTTTTTCATCATCTGACGACGTCTTATCTGCTGTTGCTTTTTGCGCATTCGTTCACGCAATACCCTTTTATCCATCTACTCCACCTGCTGTATTTTCTATAACTTTTTTGTCTATTTATTATCATAACGCATTTAATTCTGAAATACAATCACAATTCCTGAACTAAATCAAGTTATTCTGTGAATGATGATCCAATACTTCAGCAGGTATATCAGATAACTCTTTTTAATTCAAAATTCTCTGTTAACAGAAGAATATCTGCCTCTTTACCTGTATGAACAGACCCTGTTCTGTCATAAATCCCAATACTTCTTGCCGGATTTCTCGTGGCTGCAAAAATTGCCTGGTCTACAGGCACACCAAATTCTATTGCCTTGCACATACAGCCAAATAAATTTGTCGCAGATCCTGCAAGTGTTCCGTCTTTCAGCACTGCCTTGCGGTCCTTCACAGTTACTTCCTGTCCGCCAAGCTCATATGTACCGTTTTTCATCCCTGTTGCACGCATGGAATCACTGATCAAAATGACTCTTTCCGGTCCGAACATTCTGAATGTCGCTCTGATTACAGCCGGATGAATATGATAGCCATCACAGATCAGTTCAACCATACATTCCGGATCATCCGAAGCCGCTCCGATCAGTCCCGGTTCTCTGTGAGCCAACGGCTGCATCGCATTATAAAGATGCGTTACGTGATGTGCTCCCAGTGCCATTGCTTCTGCCGCACATTCATAATCTGCCGCTGTATGTCCCAAAGATATCTGTACTTCTTCCTTCATTTCCCGTATGAAGTCCATAGCTCCTTTTACATTCGGTGCCAGTGTTACAAGTCGGATTCTTCCACCTGATATTTCATTCAATTCCTTTACAAAATCTGCATCCGGTTCTGTGATCCATTCTTCCACATGTGCGCCCTTCTTAACAGGATCCAGAAACGGTCCTTCCATATTGATACCTGCAACCGTTGCTCCATCGCCGGACTTTTCTGCTTCCCTGATCCCTTGGAAAATCTTCTTAAGCTGTTCCTTCGGAAGTGTCATGGAAGTCGGACAATATGATGTTATTCCACTTTGTCTCTCATATCTTAAGATTTTTTTCAGGCCTTCCGGATCACCGTCAGAAAAATCTTCCCCATATGCTCCATGGCTGTGAATATCCACAAGACCTGGAATGACCATAAGACCCTCGGCATCTATAACTTCCTCTTCAGATGTTTCTTCAAATGCCTCTGTCAGTCTGTGATTTCTGATATAAAGTGTTTCCCTGCAAAAACTTCCATCTTCCTGAAAAACATTTCCATTTTTTATGATCATCCTTCATTTGCCACATCATCTTCCGATGCAGTTTCCTCACTTTCTTCTGCAGTGTCACTGCTATCTTCCTCTGACGCATTATCTTCTGTAGTGTCTTCTGCAGCATCAACTCCGGTGTTTTCACTTTCCGGATCTGCATCTTCATTTGCCACATCAGCTTCTGTTGCAGAAGTTTCATTTACTGTCGCATTATCCACTATAAAACGTTCCACACGCATCAGTGCCAGTGATTCATTTACTTCCTGTTCACCATAATATGCAACCAGCTGATCAAAACTCTCATAGCCATATTCTGATAACAGCTCGTCTTTTAATGTCTGTATATCGTCATCGTCAAGACTGAGTCCTTCTGCATCCATGATTCCCTGAACAATAAGGTTCTGTTCCACTTTGGATTCTGCATACTGCTGGCAGTCTTCCTCATAATCTTCTTCAGACATTCCCTGAGCCTTAAGGAAATCAGACATTTCCATACCTGCTTCTTTGACATAATTTTCATTGAGTTTTTTGTATGCTTCAACCGCCTTATCCACATCTTCTTCCGGATATTCTTTTACTTCAGAATTTGCGAGTACTTCGCTCCAGGCATTACTGTAAAGATCATAATCTGCTGATTTTGTCTCATTTTCTTCGAGTTCTTTTTTGACGGCTGCACGATACTCGTCAACTGTCTTGTATTCTGTATTGGCAGCTACCCACTCATCATTCAGTTCGGAAGGCCGCGTGAACTTCTGCAGCGTAACTTTAAACACAACCGGTTTACCGGCAACAGATTCTTCATAGTAATCATCCGGGAAAGTCAGGTCCAGTTCTTTTGTCTCTCCCTTTTTCATGCCAATGATTCCATCCTCGAATCCATCGATCATTCCGCCCTCGCCAATCACAAGATCATAATCTTCTGCAGAACCCCCATCAAATTCTTTTCCGTCTATCGTTCCGGTAAAATTAATCGTTACCGAATCGCCCTCTTCTACTGTTCCGTCATTTACCTCTGTTCCGTTTTCTTCAAGATTATAATCGATCTCTGCCTGTACATCATCATCCGTTACAGTAACCGATGCTCTGTCCAGTGTCAGTCCCTTATATTCTCCAATCGTAACATATTTTGAAACATCAGAAACAGACACCAGTCTGACTGCCGAAGCAGATGTTTTTTTATCTGAGGATGCAGAATCTTTTTTATCCCCTGTATCCTGTGTTGTCTCGGTTTTGGTTTCTTTTGTATCAGATCCGCCACATGCTGTAGCAGATAAAGCCATGCACATTACCAACATCGCTGCAACTGTTTTTTTCTTCATAATAAAACTCCTTTCAAATCTGCATATCACATTTCTGGTACCGGTGTCGGTCTGGAAGAATCCCATACCTCAGATACATCAAAAAGATCGCTCAGCATATCCGGGTTATAATACATTCTGTAACCATCCAGATTTCTTCTTCCCTGTCGGAAATACTGATCTGTGATCTGTACAAAGTACTGACTGGAATCTACATTACAGAAATAGTCATAACCCGCACTCTTATAATACTGAAATTTCGGATTATCAGAAGAGTAACCTTCCCAGTCACCAATATCTGCACCAAACGCAAAGATGATCATATCTGTATCTCCAAGGATCGGGGCTACATTTGCTTTCCATTTCTCATCGTCTGTCTTAAGATCCTCAGCAGAACGCTCTGTTGCATTCATATGTCCCCAGGTATGGCTTGCGAATTCCCATCCCTCTGCCTTCATGGCATCTGCCACTTTGGTCGCATCTTTTACATCCTGGTCATAATCGAAATCAGGATGATCTTCCAGGAATTTCTTCTGGTCATCCTGAAGGTTTTCGCCGGTCTTATATGCACTGTCTGTTCTGTATCCCAGTACTCCGTTATAACCGGTCATCGCAAGGATTCCCTTACGTCCATGATAGGAAAAATCCGGATGTTCTTTGATAAAAGAATCCAGAAGCGGTACCAGATCATAATCTCCGACTAAAACATTTCCGTCAGCATCAACATATTCGTTCTTTACCTCTCCATTCTCGTCAAGTACAAGTTTGGATGCACAGCCATCGCCGTCCATATAATGGTAATAGCTGACATCATCCTGCGAAAGGACAAACGGGATCTTGCCCTCGGGAACCATGATCTTACCCCTGCTCATCGTACCGTCTTTATTTACCGTTGCCATATCATGCGGACTTACCAGTACATAGCCCTTGTCATACATGATCTGAATGATCTTATTAAACTCACTGACTGTTGTCATGACCTGATTATAATTTCCGGATTTTGAATCTCCATCAAATGCTCTGGATGTGTCCTCGATCAATGTATGAAAAAATACATGTGTGATTTTTTCAAGAGGATATTCAACCAGTGATTTTTTCGCAATCTGGCATTTTGCAGCAAGATCCATGTAATCTTTATTTTTTGTAAAATCATCCTGCTTTTTCAGCAATTTGATTGCCTCATCATAATTATACTGCTGATACATGATCGTTGCCTGATCAAGCACAGAATCAGAAGTTTCTGTGTCTGCAGATTCTTTTGAATCCTCTGCATCTGCATAAACGTTCTGTATCATTTTAGCTCTTATGCCGTCTGTAACCGGCAGATAACCACTTCCCCCTGTCAGTGCTGCTGCAGTAAGTACTGCTGTAAGTATTAATGCTCTTTTTTTCATTCTTTATCCCCTTTTATCAGTTATGCCATTGGCGGCACCGGTGTCGGTCTTACCGGATCAAAAACACTCTTTACATCAAAAAGATCCTCCAGAAGCTCCGGGTGGTAATACATACGGTATCCGTCCAAATTTCTTCTCCCCTGACGGAAATACCGCTCTCTTATCTGTACATAATATTTACTTGAATCTACATTGCAAAAATAATTGTATCCTGCACCTTTTAAATATTCGAATTTATCGCCGTGATAATCCTCCGGTCCACAGAGATCTGTACCAAACGCAAATATAATGATATCTGTACCTCCGATCAGCGGATCTACATTATCTTTGAATTTCTGGGTATCGGTCTGAAGTGTTTCCAGTCCTATCTGCCCTACATTCTGATGCCCCCAGGTGTGACTTGCAAAAAGCCATCCCTCTGCTTTCATGGCATCTGCGACTTTCTTGGCGCCCTCTCTTTCTTTCGCCAGACTGAAATCAGGATGTGCATCCAACCATTCAACCTTATTGGCATCCAGATCATCCGGACGTGTCTCATAGCTCTGGTCTGTACGATATCCTAAAATACCATTATAACCGGTAAGTGCCACAATTCCTTTTGCTCCTCTGTATGAAAAATCCGGATGTTCTTCTACAAAACGGTCGATCAGTGGAACCATATCATAATCTCCGACAGAAACGCTTCCATCATCCTCTATATATTCGTTCCGGATTTTTCCATTCTCATCAACAACCAGCTTCGATGCATATCCATCACCATCCATATAATGATAATAACAGACATCGTCCTGTGAAAGAACAAACGGAATCTTCCCTTCCGGGAGAAGGATCTCTCCTTCTGTTATATTGCCATCAGCATCTGCCTTAGCCATATCATAGATACTGACCATGACATAGCCTTTCTCATACATAGTCTCTGTAATCTTGTTGAATTCATCGATCGTTGTCATAACTTGATTGTAATCAGCTTCTTTATAGTCTCCATCAAATGCTTTAGATGGATCTTTGATCAGTGTATGATAAAAAACATGTGTAACTTCTTCCAGTGGCCAGGACTTACAGGAAGCTTTTATTTCTTCATATTGTTTTACCGCATCCTGCATTTCTGTATTCTTTTTATAGCCACTGTATTTCTGAAGCAGGCTGATTGCCTTGTCATAATCATATTGTACTGCGAGAAGCTTCGCATCTGCCAGAATTTCCTCCGGGGTTCTCTCATCCACTTCCAGATCTGAACGACTCTGTTTCACCGTATCTGTCAAAGTCGGCTCCGATGAGTCCTTTTCTGCTGATTTTTTTGATGAAACCTGACTTTGCCTGCTTTCTCTGGTCACAAAACTGACAATTCCGGTGACTGCACTCACTGCTACCACTACGGTAACAACGGCCATGCTTCCCAATACGATCAGTTTTTTTCTTCGTTCCTGCTTTTTTATGCGATGTTTTCTTGCCTGACGTCTCTCGCGAAGTGCCTTTTCCTGCTCCTCTGACAAACGTTCCATTTCTTTTATTTCATCTGAATACAGTTTATTCTGACTGGTATTTTTATTCCTGTCGTTTTTCTTCTCCATACTAACTCTCCAGACTCTTTGTTCTGTAATTCTTAGTGTACCCACAAATAAATTTATCTTTCAGGTTTTTCTAAAAACCGTAAATTTATTATACCTGTTTCTCTGTACCTTTGCTATAACTTTTCCTGTTCTTTATGGAATTTTATGAATTTGTTTGCCTTTTGTAATAAATGATGTTAGAATATAATTCGCATGACATAAGTTTGTAAATTACATATTGAGGAGGGTATCTATGAGTACACTTACCATCGTCCTTCTTGTGATCCTGGTCGTTCTGATCGCTGCTCTGATAGCTCTTTATTTCTTTGGAAAAAAGGCTCAGAAGAAACAAGAAGAACAGCAGGCCCAGATTGAAGCTGCTAAGCAAACCGTTTCTATGCTGATTATTGATAAGAAGCGACTTCCGTTAAAAGAATCCGGTCTTCCTCAGATGGTGATCGACCAGGCACCGAAGCTGATGCGCCGTTCCAAACTGCCAATCGTTAAAGCAAAAGTCGGACCAAAGATCTCCGTTCTGATCGCAGATGAAAAAGTTTTTGATCAGATTCCGGTCAAAAAAGAAGTCAAGGCCGAAGTCAGCGGTTTATATATCGTTGGCGTTAAAGGAATCCGTGGTTCCCTGGAAACACCGGCTCCTAAGAAAAAAGGCTTTTTCAAAAGATTACTCAACAAATAAGGACACATGCAAAATGCCTGAGAGAATCATCTCCCAGGCATTTCTTTTTTTCTCTTTAGTTCTATCAATGCTTATTACAATATAAGATTCTCTGAATCTCTGGACTGTGCCTGAACCGTAAGATAGCAGTCAGCCACATGTTCCTCATTCATATCCAGTGCATAATCAACTTTCAGATGGATATTATCCTCTTCTTCCTGCAATTCCAAACCGGTTGCTGCAATCCCCATCTGAAGTGTTCCAAACGGTGTAGAATAAAATGTCATATTTTTCTTACCCTGTTCGAAAACCATATGTACATTTACCTGCCCCTGCTTGCGGACTTCCACACCCTGCGCCGACATCTTGATATAGTTGACCGTCGGTTCTGCCGTATCGTCCATCATTTCTTCATAACGAAGATAATGACTTCCATTTCGATAATAATACTGTCCCGGGACAACGATCTCGATTGGTTCCTGTTCCTCTTCCGGATCCATCATCTGAAGTCCGCGTACATGTATAAGTACATCTTTTTTCATATATCTCTCCTGATTCTGATAATTATCAATATTTTTCAATATCAATTTTCTTAGTCATTTCCACATCATACGGAAGAATCGAATTGGCAAATTCCTTAAACTCATCTGCAAGATCACTTACATAAAATCGATAAGGAAATTCCTCTTCCTGCTGTCCGGTACTGAGCATATTTGTTTTCTGCAGAAGATTCTTCAGTTCCAAAGCCGTCTCATATGCCGGATTTACCAGTCTTACTTTTTCTCCCATAACTTCCCGGATCGTAGATCGGATCAGCGGATAATGCGTACAGCCGAGAATCAGTGTATCCACATCTTTATCTTTCAGTTCCTGCAGATATCGGTTTGCAACTTCTACGGTCACCGGATCATGCAGCCAGCCTTCCTCTACCAGAGGTACAAACAGTGGGCAGGCCTTACCGATCACCGTAATTTCCGGATCTAGTTTCTTCAGATAAGCTTCGTGAATTCCACTGCCAACTGTGCCAACCGTACCGATCACACCAACTCTTTTATTGACCGTCTCTTCTGCAGCAACCTTTGCTCCTGCTCCAATCACACCAAGAACCGGTATATCCTGTTCATGCTGTACCGCATCAAGAGCAAATGCACTTGCTGTGTTACAGGCGATCACAATTGCTTTCACCTGCTGTTCTTTCAGAAAATGAATGATCTGTCTGGAGTAGCGAATAACCGTATCTCTGGATTTACTGCCGTATGGAACTCTGGCTGTATCACCAAAATAAACAATCTTTTCTGAAGGAAGATTACGCATGATCTCACGTGCCACTGTCAGGCCACCTACTCCGGAATCAAACACACCGATCGGTGCATCTCTATCTATCTTCATATGTAATTCTCCAGTTCTGTTTTATATGTTCGAAAAAGTAAAATGAACTTTTCCGAACATATCGATATCTTACCACCTCTCAATAGCTTTCGCAAGCCAGAAGGATATCTTTGGCCTCTGTTCTGATGGAAATTTTTCGACATCGCAGCCATACTGATCCCATTCTGAAAAACAGAACTCCGGATAAATACTGCCCCACCATGCCAGAACATTTTTCTGCGATCCCCTCCATTGTATTCCACACAGCAGACTGATGACTATCATTCCTGTTATCATAGAGAGCAGGATTCTGTTTTCTTTTTTGTATATCTGTTTCATCCCGGAACCTCCTGTTTCTTTTTGCTATTTGCTTTGCAAAATAATATTCTTTCAGAAGTATTCCCCAAAATCGCCACATTATTCCAGCCAGACCTGGATCTGATCTTCGGAAAGTGTAATTTTCGGAAGTTTCTTTAAAGTTCCATTCTGATACCACTGATAATAGACCTGCCGCAGAGTCACACCATTTTTCTGTTCTCTGTCCATTCGGTTTTCCATAAGACCTGTAATATATTCTCCGACCGATGTTCCACCTTCCTTCCAGCCCAGCAGTTTTTCCGGTTCCTGCGTCTGAAATACATATATATTTTCTCCTGCCAGCGGTTCTTCTCTGAGATATTCAAAAAAATCTTTCCACATATCGGTTTCAGTCAGGTCCTGACTCAGTATCAGTATCTGCAAATGTCCGATATCCAGATATTTTTCCTGGGATCTTTCATAACGACTTTTTATTTCCTCAAAACTTTTCCCACGGACCTGGAGTGTCTGATTGCCATCCTCTTCCTCTTTTCCCTGACCGGTCGCTCTGGGAAGATCCGGCATTGCATAGGTCAGAATGTATTCTCCCTCAGACACATCAACTCCCATAGCCAGCGGATACATTCTCTTTTCCGGTTCTATTCCGGCACAACCGGTACAGCTCAGAATAAATACCATTAAAACAGCCACTGCAGAAGCTGTTTTTTTTCTTCTCTTTTTCTGTCCCCGGAAAAGCAGACAGATCTGGATCAGCACCAGTCCCGGAACAAAAAATGTTCCCAGATACATTTTGTAGAAATCTGCGATCCCTCTGTCATCTATTCTGACAAAAGAAAACGCATAAATTACTATGGGAAACCAGTATTTTCCGCTTCTCAGATGCACTGTATCCAGTATATGGATTCCGTAATGGAAACAGCTTCCCAGTGCAAAAAAAAGCCCGTACAATAAAAAACCAATCCAGAGTACATCAAACCTGGCAAGTACATTTCCCGGCAGGTCTGCTCCTGCCATCAGCGGAAGGACCGGATAAAGTTCTTTCTGTATCCGTCCCCACCCCAATACAGAAGGCAGGATAAAAAGAATAAGCAGTAAAATTCCGCTGACTGTAAGAATGGCCGATGTTACGATTTTTCCGGAATTTCCTCTTTTTTCCACATTCTGCAATACAAACGGAAGAAGGCTGATTCCCGAAAAAGCACACACCATATCATATGTGCTGTAAACGATCTCCTTTCCCCACAAGCGACTTTCCTGCAGCATTTCTTTCAGATATTCTGCATTCCCCTGCCCGATACACAACAGCAGCATAAGTATGATCACAAATAAAAAAATCCCTCCCGAGACACCGGCCATCCGCCCTCTGCGCTGCATCCCATGATCCGCACCATATGCACAGACTGCAATCGCCCAGAAAATCAGCCATCCGGCTGCAATCCCTGATACTGCCCACACCGGTACGATCTGCTCAATGAGTGAAAGAATATAAACTCCTGTCATGATCAGATATATTAAGAAAAAGCTTCCCAACAAGCTGCCTTTCAGCTTTCCCATTATTTTTACAGGATCTGCATAACAGTAAGAAGTTCTCATCAGAAAAAAGACATACAGCAAAAGGATCAGAACTGCAGCCATGATGCCCACTGCTCCAGACAGTCCCTGTTCTCCGTTATATCCCGGAATACAGATCAGAAGTGGTGCAAGAAAAGAAAGTATAATCTGATGATACAACTGTCTGTGTGATATACGATTGTTTTCTGCATACTTCATGATTCACGCTCCTTCCTGTCTGTAATCTTTCGCAGACGGATACTCTGTTCCTTTCTTGCATAGACCGGCCTGTATTTTCTGGCTTTGAAAGGTATTCGAAAAATACCATTACCTGTCTGTCTAACGGATTGTTCTTCCACAAAAGGCACCAGATACGGTATTCCAAAGCTCAACAGTCCTGACAGATGTGATACTGTAAGATAGATGCCAAGGACAACTCCATATATTCCAAGATAGCCTCCCAGAATCAAAAATCCATATTTCAGCAGGCGAAAAGCAGCTGCAAATTCTTCATCCGGTATGACCATAGATCCAAGTGCCGTAAGTGCTACGATCATAACAACAATAGGACTTACCAGATTGGCACTGACTGCCGCATCTCCTATGATCAGGCCGCCTACTATTCCGATTGCATTTCCAAGTGCACCGGGTACCCGGACTCCGGCTTCCCGTATCAGTTCAAAAGCGAGTTCCAGTAAAACCAGTTCTGTCACACTTGAAAAAGGTACTCCCTCCCTTGCATCTGCAAAAGACAGCAAAAGATTCGTTGGCAATATCTGTGTATGAAACCGGATCACTGCCAGATACAATCCCGGAAGCAATGTTGCTGTCAGCAATGCCAGATAACGCAGTATTCGAAGAAATGTTGCCATCTCAAAATGATGATACCAGTCTTCACTGCTCTCCATAAAACTGCTGAATGCACCTGGCAGGATCAAGGCAGACGGAGAATTATCACACAGAAGTGCGATTTTTCCATTGAGAAGTTCCAGTGCCGTCCGATCCGGGCGTTCCGTCACCTGATACTGCGGAAAAGGCGAATACCAAGGTTTCTCAGTCAGCTGTTCCAGCATTCCACTGTCCAGAATTCCATCTATTTTGTATTCCTCCAGCCTGTTTTTGACCTCTTCCAAAAGTTCTTCATGTACCAGATCTTCGATATACAGTATCTGAATCGTTGTATTGGAACGGACTCCACTCTGATATTCTTCTACTTTCATTCGGGTATCACGGATTCTTTTGCGTACAAGCGCAGAATTTGTCTTTACCGAATCTGAGAAACCTTCCCTGGAACCACGCAATACCTTTTCTGATTCTGCCTCAGAGACTCCCATATCCGGGTACCCTTTGCTGGAGATTTTCATTGCCTTATTGTAACCATCTATAAAAAACACTGCATTTCCAGACAGGATTGCTCCAAAAACTTCATCCATATTTTCCAGTTTCTGCACATCTGCAATGCCCAGACTGTTATTTTTGAGAAATTCCTGTATTTTTTCCGGCGGTATTTTCCAGAAATGATTGATCATTTTTCCAATCGCTGAATCATCCAGCATCATATTCGATACCGTAACTTCAATATAAACCATAAGGCAGTCCACTTTACGATCTTCTCCCAGACGCATCGGACGTACCAGAATGTCTGCACAATTTTCGCATTGCTTTCGGATATATATCTCATTATCCCTCAGATTTGACGAAATCCTGATCTGCTCTGTTTCTTTTGCTGGTCCTTCTACTGCTTCTCTCATCATTTCCTCCTGAAGGCAGATAACTGCTATAATAAAATTGAGAATAAAAAAAGAGATACACTTTATGCATCTCTTTTAGAATAACCAGATTATAAGATTTTATGTGTGCAGACACTGCTGACTGTTCTATTTATGAACCTGTCGGTTCTGTGTCTCTTCACGGATAGACCGTATGATTGCCTCCCGCTGATTCTCAATATGCTGATAGGAAATCTCCTGTGCCTGTTTTACATCACGATTACGGATTGCTTCGTAAATTTCTTCATGTTCTTTGACGAGAAGATTTCTTGTCTCTTCATCCTTCAGATACTCCACACGGTAACGATAAATCTGTTCCCGAAGATTATTCAATACCTGATTCAGTCTTCTGTTATCAGAAGATTTATAAATCACTTCGTGAAATGCCACATCGGCCTCTGCAAGCTTGACCAGATTACCCTCTGCCATAGTTGCTTCGAAGTCTTTGGCCGCTTTCCACAATTCCGCCAGCTGTTCCTCTGTCATACGTGCACATGCATTTTCAATAGAAAGATTTTCCAGAGCAATTCGAACTTCCAGAACATCATTCAGATCTTTCTCTGTGATATTGGCAACCTGTGCACCTCTTCGGGGAATCATCACAACCAGACCTTCCAGTTCCAGTTTTCGCATAGCTTCCCTTACCGGAGTCCTGCTGACACCAAGACGTTCTGCAAGTGCAATTTCCATCAGTCGTTCTCCTGGCTTCAGTTCGCCTTTTAAAATTGCTTTACGGAGTGTATTAAATACAACATCGCGTAATGGCAGATATTCATTCATGTCTACAGAAAAATCATTTATCATAAGTACTTCCCCTTTCTTACTTTTTATTGTATATCTGTGTTGCAAATACAGTTTTCGCCAGATGACTGTTGCGAAGCGCTTCCGTAGCTTCCCGAAGTTTACTGCGGTCATCAAATATTCCAAAGACGGTCGGTCCGCTTCCGCTCATCATTGCCTTAAGCGCACCATTCGCTTCCATAAGATCTTTAATCTCCTGAATAACCGGATACTGACTGATGATTCCCGGTTCAAAAACATTTTGCATTTTCGCAGTAAGACTGTGAAGATCCTGATTCTCAATGTCACTGATCATTCCATCAATATCCGGGTGCGACTGAATCTGATCCAGATGAAGATTTTCATAGGCAAGTTTTGTGGAAACATTAGTTCCCGGTTTACCAACCAACACATAGCATTTCGGCAGTCCCGGAAGTCTGGTCAGCTTCTCTCCAATTCCTTCTGCAAGTGCAGTTCCACGCATAACACAATACGGAACATCCGCACCAACCTGTACTGCCCTCTTCATCAGTTCCTCTTCACTTAATCCAAGACGAAACAGACGATTCACTCCTACAAATGCTGCTGCTGCATCCGAGCTTCCTCCAGCCATACCAGCTGCCACCGGAATAAATTTCGTCAGCTTCATAGAAAGGCCTTCTTTGATATCAAATTCATCCATAAGAAGTTTTGCTGCTTTATATACCAGATTTCTTTCATCTGACGGGACATATGGAAGATTGGTAGATAAGGAGATCCCCGGTTCTTCCTTCTTCCGGATATCCAGAAGATCATACATCTGGATCGTCTGCATGATCATTCGAACCTCATGATATCCATCCTCTCTTTTGCGAAGAACATCCAGTCCCAGATTAATCTTGGCCATTGCACGTAAACGCATAAATTCACCTTCCATCCTTTGTACTTTGTATACAAACATGATCTGGCTATATTTTAGCCGATTTTCATACTAAATTCAATATTATTCTTCGACTTTTTTCACCAGAAGAAGAGGTGTTCCGGAAGATACCTCATCCCCGTCCAGATCATTCATCTGTATGATCTCATCCACCGTTGTATAAAATTTTTTTGCAATATTCCACAATGTATCACCTGGTTTCATGATATACACTGTAATTCCCGGCATATTCCGGATTTTTTCCTGATCCAGTGGAATTTCTTCAATTTTTTCAAGAATCATCTCCTCACTGCACTGGATCACAAGCACATTCAGTCCTATCGTCGCCCGGATCTCAATATCATTGCTGTCTACCATTGTCGTTGAAAGCTGTTCCAGTTCCGTATGCAGATAATATACACTGTTTTCTGTAATGCCTTTGGCTTCAACTACGTGACTGAACGGCAGCATTGCTTCCATGGAATAAAACGGCATTTCATCATTTTCTACAATATACAGCACTTTTAGTCGTACAATTCCTTCTGCCAGAATTCCATCTTTAACGATTTGGATTTTGTCTATTTTTATTTTGCCCTGGCTGTGACAGATCTGAAGGATCTTCCCCTGTGTCTCTTTGACTTCTATCCTGTCTGCGATCCTGCATCGGGAGAAATTACGGACAAGAAGACTTTCCAGTATCTCTTTCCGACCTTTTGGCATACACTGACGAAACGGTGTATACACATCCATGATGACCTCATGATCTTCTTCCTGATAAAGCTTCATATCCAGTTCCAGTACAACATCTGCCTGAAGCTTTCTTTCTTCTCCATCCGCATCCGGTTTTACCTCCAGGGTCTGATTGATCACAGCAGCTTCCAGATTTGGGATCATTTCCGAAATACAGCCTGAGCACTCCACCTCTCCATTAAATGGTATAGAATGTTCTATCCACTGGAGCGTTCCACTTTCATCATCACCTGTATATAATGCAAAAATAAAAAGTTCTCCTTTGGCTTTTACACTGTTTTCTTCCGGTCTGAGATCCAGTCCACGAACTTCTGTTGTATACCAGAGCAGCTCTGCTATATTAGGTTTGTTCGATACAAGTGTTATTTCCTCTTTCAGGCGCATAGTATCCTTTTTATGTATTACAAGACTCAGTACACGCATTGTTTTTTTCTGCACAGATACTGTCTCATCATCAAGAGATACCGGAAGCCGTACTCCTGTCAGCTCATCTACAGAAGCAAAAAAAGTAACCACTGCTTTAATATTCATTTTTCTGGAATGGATGATATGAATGCTCAGATCCTCAATTTCCCATTTCAGGCACATTTTATCCCCGTTGACTATTCCATCCAGATTCAGTGTCTCTTCCATTGGAAGATTTGCAGAAAGACTGTAGATCCTGCCATCCTCCTCACCGACATAAAGAAGATCTGCCTGCAGTTTTCCTTTCAGAAATGCATGCCCTTCATTCAGGCGCACTTCTTCTACTGTCATCTCCCCCTTATTCTGAATCATACGTCCAATGTCCGGTTTTACATCCGGTACATTGTAATCCACATCAAATGTTACCTGGCTGGATGCCTTGCTCTTTGTCCTTAATATCTGAATATCTTCTTTTTTTAATTCCACAATTCCATCCTCCCGTCTCACTGAAACTGCACCGGACCATCCCGGTATTCTGTCTTTATCACAATATACGGATATGACGGTTCCCCGCCCTGAATCTTTTCCGTCGGACCGATCAGTTTTGTTTCAAAAAAAACTGCATTTGAAGATGCAGAAAGTTCTTTTACCTGAATGCTGTATCCTCCACTCATCTGTCGCCCATACCCTTTTGCCAGAAACAGCTCCGTTCCCTTCTGATAGGCAATCTGAAATTCTGTTTCTTTCTTTTCTCTGATCAGCTCCTGCATTTCTTCCGGAATCTGGGAATCCTCGATCACGGTATATGCAAGTGGTGTTTTATTTTCTTCCTCGATCCGTATCATCTGACATCCGCCCAACATAAGAAAAAGCACTGCCAGACACAGCAGAGAAGCTGCTTTTTTCATAAATTCTCTCATTTCCCGGTATTAGATTTCTTCAGTATGTATTCTATGCAGAGTATAAAACATTTATTGCAAGTATTTGCAAAATCACTTATACTTGTACCAGAGTCTTGCTATGCAGGACATCTTTTTGACAGAAAGAGGAATTCATTATGATTCGTTTAGTTATTGTTGCCATCACGGTCATTGGATTTCTGATTTTATCTATTCCAATCCTTTTTGTGGAATGGATCATCGGAAAATTTTCACCGCGAACAAAAGAGATCAGCTCTCTTCGTATTATCCAGGCAGTTTTTAAATTTATTCTGTGGGAAGCCGGAACCAAGGTCACGATAATCGGTGAAGAAAATGTCCCAAAAGACACACCAGTCCTTTATATTGGTAATCACAGAAGCTACTTTGACATTGTACTTTCCTACAGTCGCTGCCCGATCCGTACCGGTTATATTGCAAAGAAAGAAATGGAACGATATCCGCTTCTTTCCAACTGGATGCGCTATCTGCATTGCCTGTTTCTGGATCGTAAGGATATCAAACAGGGACTGAAAACCATCCTTACCGCTATTGAAAAGATCAAATCCGGCATCTCCATCTGCATCTTCCCAGAAGGAACCCGGAACAAAAACAAGGATGAACTGGAACTCCTTCCGTTCCATGAGGGAAGTTTCAAAATTGCCAGCAAATCCGGATGTGCGATCATCCCGATGGCGATGAACAATACCGCAGAAATTTTTGAGGCACATATGCCAAAGATCAAATCCACACATGTTGTTCTGGAATACGGTAAACCGATCTATGTAAAAGAACTTTCCAAAGAGGATCAGAAGCATCTCGGAACTTATACTCAAAATATCATTTACGAAATGCTTGAAAAGAATAAATCACTGATATAAAAAAGGTATCATAAATACAGAAATATAGGAAATAATCTTCAAAGAATCTCTCCTTTGTCTGTATTTATGATACCTTATGTTTTTTATGTATGTATTTTAATAATTTTCAAAGGATAATCAACTGTTGTCGTTTATCTTTCATATTATCCAATATGTACTGCTCCGATCGCGCGGATGTCCATCGGATATACATTTTCTTTTCCAACAAATCTGGAAATATATTCTACGTAATTATCCTGTTCTTTTTCCGGCACGATTGCTGCGATAACACCTGCAAAACCGCCTCCATGAACACGGCATACACCTGCCCCGATCTTCTTGAGGAAGAGCTGAGTCAATGCAAGTGTTCTGGTAATCTTCTGCTCATGAAAATCTTTCATTGTGTAGCAGTTCTGAAGAAGTTCCCATGAAGATTTTCCTGACTCATCGATCAGTTCAAGGAACTTGTCATAATCATTGTGATGAATCGCATCTGCAGCATCTTCTACGCGTGATGTTTCTCCAAAGAAATGAAGTGCACGAAGGACGGCTCTGTCATCTTCAATTTCATTGCAGTGTTCAAGAAGTGCATCTACGTTTGTTTCATGAAGAAGTTCCACACCAAGTACTTTTGCAACCGCTTTCATCTCACCAGGGATCTCAGAATATTCCTGACTGAGATCTGCATGACCTTTTCCTGTGTTTACAATAACAAGTCTGTATCCAAATTTTCCGAAGGAAAAATCCAGTTTGCTATATTTCAGGTTATCTCTGTCTGCAAAATCAAACAGTACCGGACCACCAACTGCACATGCCATCTGATCCATCATTCCGGATGCCTTGTCCCAGTATACATTTTCTGCGTACTGACCTACTTTTGCATAATCATTAAAGGACATTTTGCTCTCATTGAAAAAGTAATCAATGATCGTACAGATCAGCATTTCAAAAGAAGCAGAAGAGCTGACACCTGCTGCCGCAATAACATTGGTGCTGACATAAGCATCAAATCCACCTGTTTCAAAACCATTCTTCTGCGCACCTTCCATCATTCCTGCTACAAGTGCTGCTGTACCTTTTTTGTAATTACTCTTGCTGAGTTTTGTAAGGTCAACTACGATTTCATCCCTGTATCCTTCACTTGTGATACGGATCACCTGTGTTCCATTCGGATAAGCTGCCCCTATCGTATCCAGATTAATGCTTCCTGCAATTACTTTACCACCGTTATGATCTGTATGATTACCAATGATCTCTGTTCTTCCAGGTGCTGTAAAGTATTCTGCCTTATCCTGTCCATAGATTTTTGAAAAATTATCTGCAAGATTTTTGAAACGTGCTCCGCTGATTTCTGTTTCCCCGTAAATTTCCTGAAGTTTTGCTGTTTCCGGTAAATTCATGACTCTGTTCTCCTTTTACATGTTATTTGTTGCAACCCATATAGTATCCTGCTTGTTTCCGCTCTTTCATCATGCACTCTGTTTTGCATATCTGATACTATCATTATACTGCTTTTTCTGTAAAATACCTTAATTAATCTGCGAAAAACAAGTAAAATCTTGCGTATCTCATAGAAATATGCCTATAATAGGAGAAGAATAACCGTAATTTTATGCGTTTAAAGTATCTCCGCATACAATCTGATATATCTGATCATATCTGCGCGATACCCAGCTGTAAGGAGCTTAACATGCAAATTATCACAAATCAATTTCAAAAAGAACTAAAAAAACATGGAAGCGATCACTTTCCCTTTCTGGTCAGTTATCAGTGTCTGTCTGAATACGATTCCAATTCTTTTATGTGGCACTGCCATCCGGAAATCGAGATTACTTATGTAAAAGAAGGCTCCATGCATTATCGTATAAACAACCGCTCCTTCCATCTGAAAGAGGGCGATATTATCTTCTGCAATTCCAATGCCCTCCATTCCGGAGAAATGGAAAATCAGGAGGACTGTTCTTACATACCGATCACCTTTGATCCCAAACTGATCTATGGTTTCTTTCAAAGTACCATCTGTACCAGATATGTAGATCCTGTGATTCAGAATCTTGCTGTATGTGCGGTACATATTGATTACAGTGAAAAATGGCACGAAACTTTTCGTGACCGAATGCTGGAAGTCATCTCACTCGATAAACAAAAGCCGGATTTCTATGAACTGGATATTTCCATTCGGATGCAGCTCCTGTGGCGGCTGCTTGTGGAACACCTTCCGCATCAGCCTGTATCAACTACTTCTGATTTCACAGAATACGAACGAATCCGCAGGATTCTCTCCTACATCGAACAAAATTATATGAATCAGATTACACTGGATGATATTTCCGAACATATTCATTTGTGCGAGAGTGAATGTACTCGTCTTTTTAAACGCCATATGAATACTACCCTTTTTTCTTTTCTGCAGGAATACCGGATCGAGCGAAGCCTGGAATATCTCAATACCAAAGAATCCATCAGCAGTATTGCTGAAAAAACCGGCTTTTCCGATTCCAATTATTATTCCAAAGTATTCAGTAAGATTAAAGGATGCAGTCCAAGAGAATACCGAAAAAATTTAAAGGATACCATCTCACATGAACTATAACAATGCAAAACAAAAATTTGAAACTTATCTTGAAAGTTATGACCGCAGCAATGACAAAGTTCGACTGAAGATCATACATACTTATGGAGTCGTACATGATATGAGTGAAATCTGTCATCGGATGCACCTGACAGAAGAAGATACTGAACTTGCACGCATCATTGCCCTGCTTCATGACATCGGACGTTTTGAACAGTTAAAACGCTTTGACAGTTTCGAGCCAACAACCATGGACCATGCCGCTTATGGAGTTCAGGTATTATTTGAAGAAGGAATGATCCGACAGTTTGTTCCGGAAGACACCTGGGATGATATTATTCGCACCGCAATTGCCAGACACAGTGATTTCCACCTCGAAGGAATTACCGATAATCGGACGCAGCTCCATGCACGTCTGATCCGTGATGCAGACAAACTTGATAACTGCCGCGTAAAACTGCAAGATGATCTTCTTGTTTTTATGGGTGCTTCAGGCAAAGAAATTGGTGCACAGGAGATCACTCCTGTCGTTTATGACACTGTACTCAAAGATCAGTGCATTTATTCCCCGGACCGTGTAACCAAAATGGATTACTGGGTATCCTATGTTGCTTATTTCTGTGATATCTATTTCCGTGCAAGTTTTGATATCATTGAAGAACATGATTATCTGAATAAGATCATCGACCGGATTCCATACAGCAATCCTGATACAAAACAGAAAATGGAAAACATTCGCACACATCTCGCAAAATATATCCATGATGCACCAGGAGTCAGACACAATTACAACTCTCTTCCGTCTTATACCATGTAGAATTTTTTCTAAAAAGCCAGGGATGCACAAAGGGGACCATCAAGTCCCCTTTGCGTAAATCTTAAAAATCCATTTTTATAAAAGTTTTATTTAACAAAAACCTTGTCCAGATGCCAGATATCATCCACATATTCCTGGATAGTTCTGTCAGATGTGAACTTACCAGCGCATGCTGTGTTCAGCATAGCCATACGAGCCCAGCCTTTTTCATCTTTGTAGGCTTCTTCCACTTTCTTCTGTGCTGCTGCATAAGAACGGAAGTCAGCAAGGATAAAGTACTGGTCTGCTCTTTCTCCACCATTCTGGTTAAGAAGAGAATTGTACAGGTCACGGAACAGTTCTGTATCAGAGGAGAACGTTCCATTGACAAGCTCTGTCAGCACCTGACGAATCTCATCATCTGTATTGTAGATGACTCTCGGATCATATCCACCGTTGTTTTCATAGTTGATTACTTCATCTGCGCTCAGACCAAAGATAAATGCGTTTTCTTTGCCAACTTCATCAACGATCTCAACGTTAGCACCATCCATGGTTCCAAGTGTCGGTGCACCGTTCAGCATGAACTTCATGTTACCTGTACCGGAAGCTTCTTTACTTGCTGTAGAGATCTGCTCAGATACATCTGCTGCTGCAAAGATCATCTCAGCGTTGGATACACGATAGTTCTCGATGAATACAACTTTCAGCTTGCCTTCGATAGATGCATCATTGTTTACAACATCTGCTACAGAGTTGATCAGTTTAATGATTTTCTTAGCACGTGCATAACCTGCAGATGCTTTTGCACCGAAGATGAATGTTCTTGGATAAAAATCCATTTCCGGATGTTTCTTAATCTGGTCATACAGATAGATTACATGCAGGATGTTCAGAAGCTGACGTTTGTACTCATGAAGTCTCTTAACCTGTACATCGAAGATAGAACGTGGATTTACCTCTACTCCGTTGTGCTCCAGGATATATTTTGCCAGACGAACTTTGTTCTGGTATTTGATGTTCATGAATTCCTGCTGTGCTTTTTCATCATCAACATAAACTTTCAGTTTGCTGATCTGAGACAGATCTGTGATCCATTCCGGTCCGATATGATCTGTTACCCAGTCTGCAAGAAGCTGGTTTCCGTGAAGCAGGAAACGTCTCTGTGTGATACCGTTTGTCTTATTGTTGAATTTCTCCGGCATCATTTCATAGAAATCTTTCAGTTCCTGTTTCTTAAGGATTTCTGTATGAAGTTTTGCAACACCGTTTACAGAGTAACCTGCAACGATTGCAAGACGAGCCATTTTTACCTGTCCATCATAGAGGATTGCCATCTTCTTGATCTTGTCATAATTTCCAGGATATTTAGCCTGAATGTCAAGAATGAAACGGCGATTGATCTCTTCGATGATCTGGTATACACGTGGAAGCAGTCTGGAGAACAGCTCAACCGGCCATTTCTCAAGAGCCTCTGCCATGATTGTATGGTTTGTGTAAGCAACACATTTAGTTGTTACAGACCATGCATCATCCCATCCAAGTCCTTCTTCGTCCATAAGGATACGCATAAGTTCTGCTACTGCTACTGTCGGATGAGTATCGTTCATCTGGAAAGTAACTTTTTCGTGCAGTTTCATGATATCTTTGTGGTTCTTTTTGTATTTATCAATAGCAGCCTGAAGACTTGCAGATACAAAGAAATACTGCTGTTTCAGACGCAGCTCTTTACCAGCCATATGGTTGTCGTTCGGATAAAGAACTTCTACGATATTGCGGGCAAGGTTTTCCTGCTCAACTGCTTTTTTGTAATCACCTTTATCGAAAGAGTCAAGCTCGAAGTCTACGATTGGCTCTGCATCCCAGATTCTTAAGGTGTTTACGATCTTGTTATTATATCCTACAATCGGCATATCAAACGGAACCGCTTTTACTGCCTGATATCCCTTGTGTACGAATTTGTTGGATCCTGTTGCCGGATCATATTCTACATCAACATATCCACCGAAATGAACTTCTTTTGCATATTCCGGACGACGAAGTTCAAATGGATATCCATCTTTCAGCCAGTTATCCGGTACTTCTACCTGATATCCGTCTTTGATCTGCTGTTTGAACATACCATAACGATAACGGATACCACATCCATATGCACTGTAATTCAGAGTCGCAAGAGAATCCAGGAAGCATGCTGCAAGACGTCCAAGACCACCATTTCCAAGTGCCGGGTCCGGTTCCTGATCCTCGATCACGTTAAGATCCAGACCAAGTTCATCCAGAGCTTCTTTTACCTCTTTGTATGCTGTCAGGTTGATCAGGTTATTTCCAAGAGCACGTCCCATGAGGAACTCCATGGACATATAGTAAACTGTCTTAGGATCCTGCTCTTTATATGCATTCTGTGTTTCCAGCCAGTTATCAATGATAACATCTTTTACAGTGTAGCATACAGCCTGGAAAATCTGTTCCTGTGTAGCTTCTTCGAGTTTTTTACGATAAAGAAATTTAACGTTTTCCTTTACGCTCTCTTTGAAAGCTTCTTTTTTAAACTGCTTGTCAATCATTGCGTTTCCTCCTTAATCACACAGCAATGCTGCGCTTTTTTATTCCCCCAATTTTTGCAAATCATGCCCGGTATATTTACCGGGCATGAGCTTCTTACATTTTTGCAACACCAAGAACAACTGGCTCTTTGTTAATGTTCCATTCTTTTACATAGCCATCGGTTGTGCCCAGAGTCATATCCTCTGCCAGTACTTCAGACATGATTTCTTCTTTGTGGTTCTTCATGAGCTCAAGAATCTTGTCATTGTCTTTTGCATAGATATGAATCTTATCCATAACTTCAAATCCAGCTTCTTTTCTCATTGTCTGTACTTTGCTGACGATCTCACGGACAAATCCTTCTTCAATCAGCTCTGGTGTCAGATTTGTATCAAGAACTACAGAAATATCACCATCTGCTTCTGTTACATAACCTTCTGTCTGTGCGGTCTCGATCAATAAGTCTTCCTCAGAAAGTTCTACCTTGTTTCCGTTAATATCCAGTGTCAGAAGACCTGTGGATCTCAGCTCGTTCATTGCTTCTGTTCCGTTGATCTCAGCAAGTGCTGTACGGATACCGTTCAGAAGTTTACCGTATTTCGGTCCTACTGTACGAAGCTGCGGTTTAAAGCTGTAGGAAATGAAGGATTCGACATCATTTGCGAACTTCACTTCTTTGACATTCAGCTCATCTGCAATGATATCTGTATAGAACTGACCCATTTCTTTGTCAGCTTTGATATACATTGTACCAATCGGCTGACGGTTCTTGATATTTGCAGTATTTCTTGCTGCACGTCCAAGAACAACAATCTTGAGGAGTTCTTCCATATCGTCTTCCAGCTCTTTATTGATCCATGCTTCTTCGACTTTCGGGAAGTCACAGAGATGAATACTCTCAATCGCGTCTTTATCAACGCTTCTTACAAGGTTCTGATAGATTTCTTCTGTCATGAACGGAATCATCGGAGCTGCTGCTTTGGAAATTGTTACCAGAGCAGTATACAGAGTCATGTAAGCATTGATCTTATCCTGCTCCATGCCCTTAGCCCAGAAACGTTCACGGCTTCTTCTTACATACCAGTTACTCATCTCATCTACAAACTCCTGAAGAGCTCTTGCACTTTCCGGAATCTTGTAGTTTGCAAGGCAGTCATCGACAGTCTTCACTACAGAATTCAGCTTGCTTAACAGCCATTTGTCCATAACAGGAAGATTGTCATAATCTAAAGTATATTTTGTCGGGTCAAAATTGTCAATATTTGCATAAAGAACAAAGAATGCGTAGGTATTCCACAGAGTACCCATGAACTTACGCTGTCCTTCCTGAACAGCTTTGCCGTGGAAGCGGTTCGGCAGCCATGGAGCACTGTTGATGTAGAAGTACCAGCGGATCGCGTCTGCACCATATTTTTCAAGTGCATCGAACGGATCAACTGCATTTCCTTTGGACTTACTCATCTTCTGGCCATTTTCATCCTGTACATGTCCGAGAACGATAACGTTCTTATATGGAGCCTGGTTGAACAGGATTGTGGACTCAGCAAGCAGGGAGTAGAACCATCCTCTCGTCTGGTCAACAGCCTCAGAGATAAAGTCTGCCGGGAACTGTTTTTCAAAAAGTTCTTTATTTTCAAATGGATAGTGATGCTGTGCAAAAGGCATTGCTCCTGAGTCAAACCAACAGTCAATAACCTCCGGTACACGATGCATGGTTCCACCGCATTCCGGGCATTTCAGTGTGATCTCATCGATGTATGGACGATGAAGTTCTACTGTCTTGGCTTTTTCGTCACCGCTCATCTCGAACAGTTCCTGACGGCTTCCGATGGAATGCATATGTCCACATTCACACTGCCAGATGTTCAGTGGTGTTCCCCAGTAACGGTTTCTGGAAATACCCCAGTCCTGAACGTTCTCAAGCCAGTCACCGAAACGTCCCTTACCGATGCTCTCCGGAATCCAGTTGATAGTATTGTTGTTACGGATCAGATCATCCTTTACTGCAGTCATCTTGATGAACCAGGACTCACGTGCATAGTAGATAAGCGGTGTGTCACATCTCCAGCAGTGCGGATAATCATGCTCGAATTTCGGTGCATCAAAAAGCTTGCCCTCTTTGTCAAGGTCTGTGAGGACCATCGGGTCCGCTTTCTTAACAAATACACCGGCGTATGGTGTTTCTTTGGTCATGTTACCCTGTCCGTCTACGAACTGTACAAACGGAAGATCATAATCACGGCCAACACGGCTGTCATCCTCACCAAATGCAGGTGCGATATGAACGATACCAGTACCATCGCTCATGGTAACGTAGCTGTCGCAGGTTACGAAGTGAGCTTTTTTGTGCTGTTTTGCTGCTGCCTCTCCTGCACATGCAAAAAGCGGCTCGTATTCTTTACGCTCGAGGTCTGTTCCTTTGTATTTCTCAAGAATCTCATATGCAGGCTCGTCATCCTTTGCAAGCTTGCCGAGAACTTTGTCCAGAAGCGCCTCTGCCATGTAGTATGTGTAGCCGTCTGCAGCTTTTACCTTGCAGTAGATCTCATCCGGGTTTACACAAAGTGCAACGTTGGATGGAAGTGTCCACGGTGTTGTTGTCCATGCCAGGAAGTATGCATCCTCACCGACAACCTTGAAACGAACGATTGCGGAACGCTCTTTAACAGTTTTGTATCCCTGGGAAACTTCCTGTGCGGAAAGCGGAGTTCCACAACGCGGGCAGTAAGGAACGATCTTGAAACCTTTGTAAAGAAGGCCTTTGTCCCAGATTTCTTTCAGTGCCCACCACTCGGACTCGATGAAGTTGTTGTCGTATGTTACATACGGATGCTCCATGTCAGCCCAGAAACCAACGGTAGAGGAGAAATCCTCCCACATTCCTTTGTATTTCCATACGCTCTCTTTACACTGCTGGATAAATGGCTCAATTCCGTACTCCTCGATCTGTTCCTTGCCGTCAAGACCAAGTTTCTTCTCAACCTCAAGCTCAACCGGAAGTCCGTGAGTATCCCATCCTGCTTTTCGCGGAACCATGTATCCCTTCATTGTACGGTATCTCGGGATCATATCCTTGATAACTCGTGTCAGAACGTGTCCGATGTGTGGCTTACCATTAGCGGTAGGCGGTCCGTCATAGAATGTGTATGTCTCGCCCTCTTTACGGCTGTCCATACTCTTTTCAAAAATCTTATTGTCTTTCCAGAATTTCTCAACTTCTTTTTCGCGGTCAACAAAATTCAGATTCGTGTCAACTTTACGATACACAATATTTACCTCCTGTGTCTGATTACTGGCTGCTGTCTCATTTATAAGATGCAGCGGTTTATTTCTTCACAGATACTTGTTCGTGCCAGTGTTTCTTTCGGGCACTTATAAAAAAAGACCCCATCCTGTAAAAGGACGAAGTCTGATTCGCTGTACCACCTGTTACATTATACGGGCCTGTGTCCGGATCCCTGCACCCTCTTATTCTTAAGCTGCCAGGCTCCTGTGCCATGTCTTCCCATGGCGGACATTATCGTATCTGCCGATATATGTTCCCTGTAACGGAGGAAATCCGTCAGCTCTTACTTAAATGCAGTTCCGCATACATACGCTGAAAAACTGCTCCTGGCTGTTGCCGGCAAACTTCAGAGCTGAAGCTCAGGAGTGATATTCTGCCATACTTATTCACCACGGGCTCACACCATCCCCGTTCGCTGAAAGCATCTGCTGTAAGGCTTTCCGTATAACATACTGTCTCCGTCATTGCTTTTTCTATATACGGTGTATATTATAGGTTGAGAAAAATCCATATGTCAAGTGTTTTTGGCGGATTTCGGTGGTTTTCCTCTTATTATATGTATGTTCACTCTCTCTTAATGGAAATTTCACAGACTGCAAGTGGTTTTTCCAAAAAGAAAGTGGTATACTACTACAGAATCTCGTTTATTATTTGAAAGGTATTTTATGATGAACATTATGAAAAAACGATCCATGCGCCGGATCTTTGCAGGTATTCTCTGTATGGGAGTTCTGTTTACAGGCGCTGTGCCCTGCAGTGCTTCCGCACCCCTGGGCTATGATGAATACGGCGATCCTATTGTCACCGCAACCCCGGTTCCTGACGCACAGACAGCAGATTCCTCCGGTCAGGCTGCAGCAGACACCGCTCCGGCACATTCCAGCTACTATTCACAGGCCGCTGATACAGACTCTATTGAAGGCTGGCCAACAGGCCCGAACATAGAAGCACAGGCTGCAGTTCTTATGGATGTGAATACGGAGGCAGTCCTCTATTCCAAAAATGCAGATACACAACTTTATCCGGCCAGTATCACCAAGATCATGACAACTCTTCTGGCCTGTGAAAATTTAAGCCTGAAAACTAATATCGTAGTCTCTGACAGTGCTTCTGCCAGTGTGTCTGCCGGAGATTCCAGTATTTACGCCGCTCCCGGCGAAAAATTCACCAGAGATCAGGCTCTTATGGCTGTTATGCTTCAGTCCGCCAACGAAATGTCTGTAGCTGTTGCTGAGAAAGTTTCCGGCTCTGTAAAAAAATTCACTGAGCTTATGAACTGGCGCGCCAGACTTTTCGGATGCAAAAATACTCATTTTAACAATCCAAACGGACTTCCCGATGAGAATCATTACACCACAGCTTCCGACATGGCAAAAATCGCGAAATCTGCCTGGATGAACCCGCTTTACCGCAAGTTCTGCACCAGACGTTACTATGAGATTCCTCCTACAAACAAATTTGCGGAAGCAAGGCAGCTTCTGAACCACCACAAGATGATCAAAAACGGGGAATATTATTACGAAGGTGTTCTTGGTGGAAAAACAGGTTACACAGATGCATCCGGAAATACACTCGTCACCTATTGCAGGCGTGAAAATACAACACTTGTAGCAGTGATCCTGAATTCTACTTCTGCCGCAAACGCCTATGGTGACACTGCTTCCCTGTTTGATTATGGTTTTGGAAATTTTGAAAAAACAGATATGAAAGTGTCCATGGAACCAGTCCCGTTTAAGGTACTTCCATGTGATAAATATATTCTTAAGAACAACGGAAATACTTATCCGTTTTATTATAAGACAAAGGTTTATGTGACTTTACCAAAAAGAATTGACAAATCACAGCTTACCAAACGCCAGGCCGTTCTCCAGAATGCTGCCGGCCCGCTGCGTCTGAAAAGCAAATATTATTACAAAAAACAAATGGTTGGCTGGGGAATGCAATACGAACGGAATGTCGTATCAGATCTTCTTGTCCAGGCTTCTTGAGATTTTTCTGCGGCGGAGAGATTCGTGCTTTTCACGGATTTCATCCGCCGCTTCTGTATCTTCTGCTTTCAGGGTTTTTACCCCGAAATATTTTCCCTCATCGGTTTTTCGGATCCGGATCTTTCCGGCAACAGGTCCATGCTCATGGCAAAGGGCAAGGCTGTAATATACCTTGGAATTGTTGGTACTGAACCAGCGGATCTTCCGCTTGGCAGGGCATCTGCAGATGGGACACATGGTACTTACCATGGTACGGTCCTTCATCAGACGCTCCTTTGATACAAATTCCCTGGACACAAACTTGTCATGGTCTGTATAGGAAATATAGATCTCGCTGTCTCTGGATTTTGGATTCTGATATACATCCAGGGACGGATGGCGGATCATGCAGGCTTCATCGATCTCCAGGAGTATCCTGGCAGTATAGCTGGCGTCTGCCAGTGCCCGGTGAAAATCCCGGTTTTTGGGAAGCTGCAGGTAGTCTGTAGCATATTCCAGGGAACGCCGGGATATTCCATCCTCGAATTTTATGCTGAAAAGTTTCTGCACATCATAGTAATGCACCGGCCCTGGCATCAGCTTCAGAAGATTATAGTATTTCATATTGCGCTGAAGTTCCATCACATCCTGGTCTCCCCAGGTAAAAAAGCGATACTCCTCCCCGCACCATTCCAGAAATCTGCGGATTGCCCTTGGAAAAGGGATGCCTTTTTCCAGTTCATGATAATCCACGTGGATCACTTCGTGGATACTGTCGTGGATCCAGTGGTACACTTTGGGCTTGATCAGGCACTGAAAGATATCAACGATCTCTCTTTTTTCATTTAATTTTACTGCCCCGATCTCTATGATCTCAAACGGGAGCCGACTGTCCGGATGTCTTCTTCCATCCGGATTCTGGTTCCATTCCAGGTCAAATACAATATAGTTCATGGGTTTTCTGTCCTCTTAACTGACAGTGTGCACAGATATGTTTATGGAAAGCAGACAGTGTATTCTCTCTGCTTCATGGCCTGCTCACGGTTATTTCGCGGCTCTGCATCCGGACACGGAATAAATTGATTCAAACAGTTCCTGCTGAAAATTTCCGGTGTCTGCATCTGTCAGTATTATATCTTTCATTTCGTCTTCTTCGTGTAACCACCAGCGGAAATCACATAATGTGGCACCTCGTCCGGCACCTTCAGAACAGTCTACATCCAGGAGTGCTTTTTCCGTCTTAAAAAACTCCGGATGAAGAAGGTACATAAATGGTACCGCATCATGAATACTTGCCACACAACGGTATTTGGTAGGATTTCCAAGTACATAACCGGCCATATCGCCGCAGGCTTTTGCAACCGGGTTACCGGACTGGCATAATTTCATAATCTGGTTTCTGGTGAGATTGCATTTCAGGGTAGCATCCAGTCCGCACATCACCAGTGGAATTCCGGAAGAAAATACGATCTTCGCTGCTTCCGGATCTGCATAAATATTGAATTCCGCTGCCGGTGTGATGTTTCCGCCTTTCGCCGCGCCGCCCATAAATACGATCTGGCGGATCTTCTCCTTCACCTCCGGAAAAATCCTCAAAAGCAATGCAAGGTTGGTCATTGGTGCTGTCTCGATCACCGTTACCTGTTCACCTTCCGGAAGGTCATTCAGAATATCACGGATAAAAAGCACTGCATTGTCTGATGCGAGCTCTTTTTTTGTCTCCGGCAGAACACAGTGGCCAAGGCCTGTCTCTCCGTGGAATTCTTCTGCATGAAGCGGCTCTTTTACAAGAGGGCGCTCCTGGCCTTTTGCCACAGGAACTTTCAGTCCGTAAAAATCTGCCAGTTCCAGTGCATTCTTCGTTACTTTATCAATGGTAGCGTTTCCTGCAAATGTTGTTATCGCAAGAAGCTCCAATTCGTCCTGATGTGCCGCCGCATAAGCCAGCGCAATGCCGTCATCAATTCCCGGATCGCAGTCCATAATAACCTTGATTCTATCTCCCATATGTTCACCTCTGTAAAAACTCTTTCCCCAATTTATAGTATTACCGAATTTCCGCTGTTTACCTGTTCCAAGTATAACAGAGTGGGGAAAAGGTGTAAAGATATTCAAAAGGTACGTCTGAAGTGCGGCATCTCGATTCCGCTGCGCTGCATCTCGATGTCGGGCGTCCGCCCTATACAGGTATGTAGAAAGCCCAGCTTATGTGCGAGCACAACACTGGGCTTTCTACATACCTGTGCACTTCAGACTGGAACGCAAAAAACCCCTCTGCCGGGGTTGGCAGAGGGGTGAAAAAAAGGGGGTTTATATTAAACAAATGCAATATGACATTTGGAATCTTCATATCCGTTTGGGTTGTTCCGGATATTGCTGCTATGACATCATCCCGTCACCTGGGGCTTACAGCCTTAAGATGGGGGCTTCCTCTATTAGATCAGTCAATTGCAATAAATTTCTTCTCTTCTACTTCTTTCTTGGTCTCTTCTTTCGGGAATGTTACGTGAAGGATTCCGTTCTCATATTTCGCATGGATATCTTCATGTTTAATATTTGGTCCTACATAAAAGCTTCTGTTGCAGGTTCCTGTATAACGTTCTCTGCGAACATATTTACCTTTATCATCCTTCTCGTCCTTCTTCTCTTCTCTGGTTGCCTGAATGTTCAGATAACCATTCTTCAGCTGGATCTTCACATCCTCTTTCTTAAATCCCGGAAGATCAATCTCCAGTTCATAATTGCCATCTACATCACGGATATCTGTCTTCATCATATCCTTCACCTGAGGATAAGCAGCTGCCTGACGGCCTGTTGGATATCCCATGAAATCATCAAATAAATCTTCTCCGAAAATACTTGGCATTAACATAACTCATTCCTCCTGATCTATATTCGCTGCGTGCTGCGCAGGCGTTTTTAATTTACTGTTTCTGAAAACATCTGCTAATTCTGTAAGAACTTTCTCCGGAAGATTTCTTTTTTCTCTCTTCCTTTGTTCTGTATGTACTATAACACGCATTATTAGCACTGTCAAGAGATGAGTGCTAATTATTTTGTGAAGAATTTGTGAAGCCTTGATTTTATGCAATGTCATTAACTTAAAGCAGACGATATTTATTCTAAAAAAATTAGATGTCTTCTGCTTTTTTTTATATGCTTATATTGTAAAAAAAAACCATGAACCTGCCGCAGAAAAGGATGTGATGCTGATGAAACATTCTCAAAAACGTACATTCATGGACATAGAAAAAATGAGTTCTAATGAATTTAAGGCATTTTGTCGGCAGACGGCTCAGACATTAATATTCCTACCACTGCTGAAACGCTGGAACTGTATGGTTCTGCAAGCCGAAAAAATACAAAACCCCAGGCTCAAATAGGATTAGGCTGTATCTATGATGTAATGAATCGCATGATACTAGAAAGTGATTGTAACAAAGTAAAATTTGATGAGATGCGCCTGGCATAAAAGCAATTAGAGCGAATACCGGAAACAATAGGAAATATTCCATTTATCATTATCATGGACCGAGGATATCCTTCTACACCTGCGTTTATACATATGATGGATAAAGGTATTAAATTTATCGTACGTTTAAAAAGCAGTGATTACAAAAAAGAGCAAAGCAGTTTAGCAGAAAATGACCAGATAGTTAAAATAAAACTTGATAAGTCAAGGATCAGACATTACGAGGGAACGCTGGATGGAGAACGTATGAAAGAACTTGGTGAAATTTCATTGCGTATGGTAAAAATCCTATTAGAAAACGGAAGTTTAGAAGTTCTGGCTACAAATCTTTCACAAACTGAATTTCAAACAGAAGAAATCAAAGAATTATATCATATGAGGTGGGGAATAGAGACTGCGTATGAAACACTAAAGAATCGGTTGCAGTTAGAAAATTTTACAGGTACAAAACCTATTCTGTTATTACAAGATATATACAGCACCATATATCTGAGCAATTTAGTCGAAGATATCATATTAGACGCAGAGCGTGAACTGGATCAGAAGGAAACAAACAGAAAACATAAAATGATGATCAATCAGACAGTTAGTATTGGAATCTTAAAAAATGATCTGATTTATATACTCCTTGAAACGGATGACCAAAAGAAAAATATATTATTTCAGCAAATATACGAAGATATCAGTAAGAATCTTGTTCCCATTCGTCCTGATCGGCATTATGCCAGAACGAAAGGACGGTTAGCAGGAAAATATTCGAATACCCATAAAAGAGCATACTGAGCTAAAAATACGAGTATAAAGAGAAGGGGATACGTATGCCCATATAAAAAACAAAAAGCAGGAATCATAGTTTTATAAATGTTTACGATTTCTGCTTTTTGCTAAAGTTAATGACATTGTTTATTTATAGGCTTTTTCGAGAAAAAAACAGGAAAAAGTGTGTACAGATTCAGGGATTAAAAGTACCATAAAATGGTGTATTTTTTCATAAAATTTCATTAAAATTGTGTAGAAATTGTGTACGGAAAAATACAAAGTGTGTACAGAATATTCCATGGGTAATCAAAAGAAAAGATGGAAAGAAAATAAAACAGAGCCTAGGAACAGAGCAAAGCTATCTAGTAATAGATAGCTTTGTTTTCGTATAAAGAGAAATTTTCTAAAGATCGGTTAAAATCGTTAAGGAGAGATATTTGAAATTCGTATTTTTAATACTAGAATATATGTTCGCAATATGATAAAATAAAAGAACATATATTCGATATATAAAGATACATTTTCAAGGTGGTGGACGACAATGAAAAGAGAAGAGAAAATTGAAATGATTCAGGAAATAATTGAGAAAAAAGATCCATACATAGGTCTGTACGCAGAGCTATTACTTTCTATGGGAGATATGAAACTTAATTACAGAGACTATATGATTACAGAGCCAATCAATTGTTCTGAAGAATTAAAACGGGTTTTTAATGCTGATTATGATTTATGTGCAGCATTGTTGACTATGGTGTTGAGAGAGGATCATTTTTCATGTGGATCCTTTAAACAAAGATTTGCTGCTGGTCAGGTACTACTAATTTTAAAACGTATGAGGGATATCCTGAGCATGAAATAAGTAAAAGAAAAATTATGGTAATCTGTAAAATAACATGACAAAACAAACTATAAACAGAAAGGATATTAAATGGATATACTAACTAATTTACAAGAATACGGTGTGATAGGCGCTGCTTTTACTATTGTATTAATTATTTTAAAATATAATGGAAAACAAGGATGGAAGGAGAGCCTAGGCTTATCTGATAGAGAAAAATTTTTTCATCTTTGGCATGGATGTGTCTGGTTATGGATTATCAATACTATAATCGAAATTTTGTATTGGGGAGAGAGCATGGGTCAGCAGAATGGGCTGACCCGTAACAGGTGATGGCATCGAAGGGAGACAAACAGGGAAGGATTCTTTCCCAACATATCACTTTAAGTAAAAGTGGGAAAAAAATTGCAAACAATAATATGATTGTAGTAGGTGCTCCGGGAACTGGGAAATCCTTTCGGATTGTTGCACCTAATTTAATTTGCTGCGGAATGATGCTTCAGTTGTTGTGTTGGATGTTAAAGGGGATCTTTTACGAAATTATGGAAAAGCCATGGAAAAGAATGGATATCAAATAAAATGTCTGGATGTAATCAGCTCTGACTTTGGGAAAAGTCATATGTATAATCCCTTTGTATATGTAAAAACAGAAGTAGATATGATTCGTCTGGTAAGCAATATACAGACATCTCTGACACCGCAGGATACATCCAAAGGAGAACCATTTTGGGAGGATGGGGTAACGATGTATCTTTTGGCATGTTTCTATTATGTATGGTTGGAAATGGAGGAACCAACCTTGCCGAAAGTTCAATTATTGATGAATGAAGAAAGCTGGATATTGGATGAAGAGACAGGGGAAACGGAATTGGAAAAACGTATGAATACACTTGCGGTACGCTCGCCTATGGGAAATGAGCATCCGGCAGTTAGTAATTATAGAAGGTTAAAGGAAGGTGCGCCAGATACAGTAAGATCTATCATTATTATGTGTAATTCGAAGTTTAAATTTATGGGTGTAGCTGCAGCAAAAAGATTATTTTCGGAAGATGAGATGAATTTGTATGAGCTTGGAATGGGTGTCAACGGGGATAAAACCACGAAGACAGCCCTTTTTTTGTGTGTCCAGGATGATGACAGGTCATTTGATTTTATTGTTGGAATGCTGTATACCTCACTATTTCAAGTATTAATTGAGTGTGCAAGAAAAAATGGTGGTGCGTTACCGATTCCAGTAGAAGTCTGGATGGATGAATTTGCCAACGGCTCCAGACCGGAAAGTTTTGAAAAACTGATTACTACACTTCGAAGCAGAAATATATCTGTGATTATGTTTTTACAGTCAGTCAGCCAGCTAAAACAGATTTATAAAAACGATACATGGGAAATCCTGATGGATGCCTGCTCAACGTTTCTCTATTTGGGCTGAGGCTGGGGAGCCTATTCCACTCACAAATACATTGCTGATTTATTGGGAACAGCAACGATTGATAAAAAGAATGATGGTTTAAGTAAAGGAACGAGTGGAAGCACCAGTATAAACTTTGATCGGCAGAGCAGAGAATTATTGACCAGCGAAGAGATTTCCAGAATGCCGGATGAGGACTGTATCATTTTCATTTCAGGTGAAAAACCGATATATGATAAAAAGTACAATACACAGGATATGAAAGAGTTTAAAGAAGCAAAAAACTTGGGTCCTTATGTTTCGGATATTTGTGTTAAAAAAACTGAAGGTGGAGGATATGTCACTGTGAAATCAGAGGGTAAGTTGATTCCGCTAAATGATGCGGAAGTAGCGTATTTTAAGGAACAGGTAAAAAAAGGTGAGGATGTTCGAGTGATTGATTTATCAGAAGAAAACTTTATGCGAATGGAATTTACGGACTCTGTTTCAGGGATCGATGTGGATTTGCTGAATCAGATGTCAGAACAAAAGAAATATGAAGAAGTGGGTGAAGTAAGAGATTTACCGGGTAATATTTTTGAGTGGCTGGGAAGAAATTATGATAAAATCACGCCAGAACAGAGAGAGAAGATTTTTATGGATTTGGAAAAGAAACAAGAATAAGATAATTGGAGAGATGAGTTACCTTAAATGCAGAGATATTGAGAGAACAGCAGTTTTCATGCAGCTTAGCTATGAAGAACGAGCTAAAATAGTGAATTTGTATGGAGGTTCAGTAGATTAAGTAATAGAAGATATTTAGATATTGCAATGAAAAGCAATTTTAGACAGGTATAACGAAAAAGTTTTGATCTTACGATATAATATGTATATCAGATATGCTGGGATGAGTATTAAAACGATTTGAAAAATAGACCCAAAGAGTGAAGAAAGCGAATGATAGAGGGTAGACAATAGCATAATACAAAGTTTATAATTGGAAAAACACATAAATATATATGAAAATAATACAAAATACCGTTATAAATATGATAAATGTAGATAGGAAACAGAAAGTTTTATTTTAAGGATGTTAATATATTATACAAGGAGGAAAGTAGCATGAGACAAGAGGATAAGTTTATAATTGAATTGCTTATGCCAAACACTGATTGGAGCAGTAATGAAAAATTAAATAACACTTTGGATTGGGATTACATTATCCATCACTGCACACAACACAAGTTATTACCTGTACTTTATAACAGAATCAGGAATGCATTACAGATACCCCAGTATATTGTGCAAATTCTTGATAATGAGTACAAAATAAGGAAACATATATATTCTAAACAAAGAGATGAATTTTTACACCTTTTGAACGAATTGGATAAGGCTGGCTTGAAAATAATTTTACTCAAAGGGGTGTACTTGGCAGAAAAATGTTATAACGATCCTTTAGAACGTCCGTATCTGGATATGGATATCCTTATTCAGAAAAATGAAACTGAGGATGTGTTTCGAGTTATGAAGAGTCTTGGTTATGTTCAGGGAAAATATAACAGAAACACACACACCATAGATAAATTTGATAATAACAGATTAAACGGATATGAATCTGAACTTCAGCACTATGGTGAATTTGTTAAGTTAAGTGGTTCTGATTTTTTTCCTATTTATTCTGTTGACGTGCACCACAGGCTTAGTACAATTTTTGACAGTTTTTATTATGATTCTAATTTACTTTTTCAACGGGCAAAAAAGGAGAATATTCAGGGGATAAATTTTTGGCGATTAAGTAATGAGGACTTTTTACTTCATCTGTCATCTCATTTATATTGGCACACCCTCTCCTTACGAGATATAATTTCTGGACGAGATATACGCCTGTTATCATATTTGGATATTGCACTTTTTGTTTCGAAAAACAAAATTAATTGGGAAAAGTTATTTGAATATGCTAGAGAAAGCGAATTAGATAATGCATTATACTATACTTTGTATCATTGCCAGCTTATATTTGGAAATATTATTCCGAATGATATATATGTAACATGGGATATGCAAAAGGTAAAGGAAATTAGCAATACAATTTATGACAGATGGTTTACACGGAATACTCTTATCCCGGTAGGGAAATGGACAACTGACTTCATGGAAAGAGTTTTTGATGATGATAGAAAGAATGAAGCGTTACTTTCTTTTTATAATGATTATATTAACAAAGTGTTGTTCTCTGGTAGCTATTTTAAAGTTATAGATATTTCTGCAGAAGACAGATTTGATGAGGAATAATTATGATAGAAGTAAGTCATTTAGTAAAAGAGTTCAAGATACCTGTGCAGAAAAAGGGCAGGTTTGCCGCTGTGAGAAATCTGTTCTCCAGTGAACACACTATCAAACGTGCGGTTGACGATATTACATTTTCAGTTGACGATGGAGAAATAGTGGGTTTTATCGGGAAAAATGGCGCTGGAAAATCCACCACGATTAAAATGCTTTCCGGTATTTTGCAGCCTACCTCAGGAAACGTCACAGTTGACGGTATCAAGCCTTTTGAACAGCGAATGGAGAATGCTAAGCAGATTGGTGTCGTATTTGGTCAAAAAACACAACTTTGGTGGGATGTTCCTTTGATTGAAAGTTATCGTCTGCTGAAGGAAATTTACAAAATTGAGGATGGTACTTACAGGAAGAATCTTGATCGCTATATTCCCATGTTGGATCTTGAGGAGGTTATCAATAAACCCGTGCGGCAGATGAGCCTGGGACAGCGGGTAAAGGCGGATATCTGTGCGGCGCTGTTACATGATCCTAAAATCCTTTTTTTGGATGAGCCTACGATTGGTGTTGATGTTGTTTCTAAGAAATATCTTCATGATTTTATTTCTGAGATTAATCGTGAAAAAGGTACTACGGTTTTGCTTACCACTCATGACATGGGGGACATAGAAAAACTCTGTTCCCGTGTGGTGGTGATTGATTCCGGTCATCTGATGTATGATGGAGATTTAGAGAGTATGGTGCAGAAGTTTGGCGTTATCCGTTCACTGATGATAGAGTTTGATGAGCCTGTTGGGGACTTTCAGGTAGAGAATGCGAAGCTGACCAGGAGTGAGGGGAACCGTAAATGGTTCTCGTTTCATCGGTCAGAGGCCACCCCAATGGAGCTGATACGTTCTATCGGTGATAAATATCCTGTTCACGACATTGAAATCATTGAGCCTGATATTGAGGAGATTGTGAGGAAACTTTATGAGAGCAAGTAGGGGAATCAGTATACACACGGGCATGGCTTTTTTGCGTAATGAATTTTACAATATGAGCATATATCGTGTGTCCTTTTGGATTAACTTGTTTTACACATTCCTTATGATGTACAGTGTAGGTTATGTGTGGCGCGCGTTGTATGCCGCAAACCCCAACGTTAGTGGTGTACCGCTTCCCCAGATGATCTCCTATGCTGTACTGGGTGTTGCCCTGGAGGCAATCTTGCATCCACGGAACGGTCCGCAGATCTATATTATGGAGCAAGTCCGCAAAGGTACCATTGAAATGGATATTATGAAACCCATTGATTTTCAGTTTTATATGTTTGCAAAGAATATGGGAAGTATTGCGGTGCGTTTTTGGTTCTTGGTTTTACCTTCATTGATTGTGGCATTTTTCCTGTTTTCATTAAAATTGCCGGATTTGTCTGCGCTTTTTGGCTTTCTTTGCAGCTTGGTTTTCTCAATTATCGTGAGTTTTTTCCTGAACTTTATTCTGGGGCTTCTGAGTATGATCACCATGAATATCCGCAACATCAATTGGGGGTACAATGCGTTGCTTCGTTTCTTTTCCGGACAGATGGTGCCATTGTGGATTTTTCCCAGTGCGCTTGGCGTTATCAGTGATTTTTTGCCATTCCGTTGCATTTATGCCATTCCCATGTCCATCTATATTGGAAATTATGCGGGAATGGATATGTTGAGAGAATTAGGTGTGCAGTTTACATGGATACTTGTACTCGGGTTATTATCACGTCTGTTGATGAAACGGGTCTTTGCCAGAGTAATGATACAGGGAGGTTGAGAAAATGCGGAACATTCGATTATATGGTCATTTTTTGCGTGTGGCTATTCTGGGAAAAGCACAATATAAGGCTGATTTTTTTGTGGGGATAATAAGCGTTTTGATTCTGAATGCTGTAAATCTCTCTCTCATAGGTATTCTGGTATATAATTTTAATACTCTGGGAAATTGGAACATATGGGACTTACTGTTCCTGTATAGTTTCTGGATGTTGAGCCGTGGGATATACGGCGTGTTTTTCTGGCATTTATCTGATCTGGAGGAAATGATCGTAGGCGGTACGTTTGATGCCTATTTGATCCGTCCTGTCAGCCCATTTCTGCAATTTATCGGTAAAGATATCAGTTATACAGGCGTAGGAGATTTTCTGGTAGGGGTATTAGGGTTCAACCTTGCCGCTGCTCAAATCGGAATACACTGGAATATGGGGCAGTGGGCATATTTTTTGATTTGCGTGCTGTCAGGAGCTTTGATACAGGTGGCTATCAACCTGATTGGCGCCAGTCTTTGTTTTTGGACAACACGTTCTAATGCAGCCATGAATATAGCGGAAAGATTTACAGTGTTGATGCAGCAGTATCCGGTGAATATTTTTGGAAAATATTTTCAGATATTTGTTACTTGTTTTTTGCCAGTGGCTTTTATTAATTATTATCCCAGTGTTGTGCTGTTAGGTAAGGCGGCAGGGGGGATTAAGATGTGGCAATATTTTGCGCCTTTCGTTGCGATTGTCATGTTGGCAATAGCGGCAGTTGTCTGGACGAAAGGAATAAAAAGATATACGGGAACGGGAAATTAGTGGTACTTTTTTATGCTAGAACCGAAGAAACGCTTGCGATAGTATTCGATGAAATTTTGAGGAGAAATAATTAATCGAATAGTTGTTAATTAAGAAATGGAGGAAAAATGTATGTGACATATGATGGATTGGAAATAGAAATTGGTAATTCAAGAATCAAATGTAATTCTGAAGCTGAAGTAAAAAGTGTTGCTTATATGGGATATTCTATGAGGTATTATGAGAGGCGGATTGGAAGAGGAAGAATATTGTGTATTAACACATTTAGTTCTCCGTACAGTAGTTTTATACACAAAGTAATAGGAGTTTTATTAGGAAGAGGAGTATTGTACTTTAAGCCATCTCCGAAAGCTGAAAAATGTAGTTATGAATTATATACTATTATTTCAAATATAATGTCGAAATACAATGACAAAATACTGAATTTTTTACCGGGAATAAATGATACAGAAATGATAAACGTATTATCTGCATTTGAGTTTTCAGCAATTTTGTTTACTGGTAAAAGTGAAACCGCAAAAATAATTAAGAAATATATAGGTAGAATACCTGGGATTTTTGAAACTGGTTCATCTGCAATGGCTTATGTACATATTGATAAAGGATATGAAAAAGTAGCAAAGGAGTTGGCTCAAGCATCGTTTGCACAAAGTGGAATGAGATGTATTGGATTAAAGAATTTATTTGTTCATAAAAATACTATTGCAAATTTATTACCATTTTTATTGGAACAAGTGTATCAGTTAAGTGTTGGAGAACCATTAAATTATGAAAAAGATATCGGTCCAATATATGATAATCAAGTTGTAGATAGAACGTTGGAACTGATTAACCAGTGTAGTAAGCAGAATTTTAAACTACTGTGTGGGGGAAAATTATAGAAAACAATATCATGTTACCAACAATATTAATTGAAGATGGCATTGGTTCTATAATTACAACTATGGAGGTATATGCACCGGTATTGTTTGTTCATGTTGTAGATGAGTTTAGTGTGATACCGATGGAGTATTTTAAAAGAAGTAGTTTAAATAATACAATATATTCTGATTATAAAAAAGAGACAGAGCAATATATTGAATATAATAAATATTCAGGTAACATATCGATTGGACTTCCACCGGATCTTAGAATAGATGTATTACCTTTTGGTGGATTTTATGATGAAAATGAGCAAAAAGAAAGTGTTGAAAATATTGTTGAGATTGTATCACATAAACAAACTATTCTTGAAAGAGAGGAATAAAAAGATGATGAGACAGTATAAGTATATGGGAATTAATTGGAAAGTAAATGCGGAAAAAGATATTTTTGGGAAAATGGATTGTTTATTGGGAGATTATTATAAGGAATCATATGCTCCAAAGGTAGATTTCGAAGTAACGTTAGTAGAGAAAATAAGTAGTGATTTGACAGAAATATTGGAATATGGAGTACCCATTACAATTCATAATAGCAAAAAACCATCAGTGCATGAAGAAGGGTTAGTGTATTTGAATGGATATATTCGAATGATATATAATAAAGCAACTAAAAGTGTGTATCGGTTAAACTATCTTTCGAAAAAAATTAATATTTTTAATAAAGATAAAAGTTCGTTAGTAAAAGATGGGATTCGTGTGATTCGAGATATTGTAAAAGCTTTAGCAGAAGATAGTGGCGGCGTTATGGTTCACGCAGCGGCATTCAAGAAAAATGATAAAGGGGTTTTGCTGATTGGAGGAAAGGGGAGTGGAAAAACAACCTTATCTTTAAAGTTTCTTTATGAATATGGATGTTCGGAGGTATCCCGGGACCGCGTTATTTTGAGGCCGGAAAAACAAAGCTTTTACATATATGGATGGCCTAATTATTATAATCTGACGTTGAGAACGATGCGGGATTTCAGTAAGACAAGATCTATGTTGCCGGAGAAATATGAAAAGTTAAGCGATCAAGAGTTGGATGCTGTCAATGTCAAAATCCAATGTACTGCCGATGAAATTGGGATTGAACAAAAGTGTAGCGAGGTAAAATTAACGCATACGATATTTTTAGTAAATGAAAGACAAAGATGGGTAGAAGATATGGAAGAATTGCTGGCGGTAAATTTTTATTCGCCAGTGGATTTAAATTATCCGAATTGGCATCATTGGACTGGAAATAATGATGAACAACGCGAATATGGAGTTATGATGGCAAAAAAATTACTGGAAGAGGGAAATTGCCATGTTGTTAAGTGGAATACAATTAATGAGGCAGTGGATAAAATTGGACATTTAGCGGATATATTGTAGAAATCACAATTCGAATATAAGTGTGAGAAGACGAATAGAGTAAAACATCAAAGAAACATAGTAGCTAAATTCCCATGCGCGCCTCGCGTGCTACACCATGAATAAAACCGGAGTGGCATCCGGAAGTTTTTCATAAAAAGATATTGTTTCCTATGTAAGTTATGGTACATCGGAAATGATATCTTTTTTGTTTAGAAAAGATTGTAGAACAGATGTGTCATCCGTTATACTAAAAGTAACGGTAAAGATCGTTAGCGGCTTGGGCCTGTAGCCCGTGAGCTAAATTGATTTCCGGTACTCTCATTTGCACCACCATCTGTCCAGCCATTTCTGGCGAAAGGACGTACAGTAAACTGACAAAAGACAGAGTACCGTGCCGTAAATAAGATCCGGAGGTATTGATATGGATAAAATTTACGACATTTGTTGTGGTATTGATGTACACAAAAAACTGATTGTTGCCTGTCTGAACCATAAACGCAAGAAAGAACTCCGGGAATTCGGTGCGACCACCCGGGAACTGATGGAACTGGCAGAATGGCTGCAAAAAACAACTGTGAGATCGTTGCGATGGAAAGTACTGGTGAAAGCCGTACCAGGACGGAAAACAGATGTAAAGGATGCAGAATGGATCACAGAACTGCTCCAGCACGGATTACTTCAGCCAAGTTATATCCCGAGTAAGGATCAGAGAGAACTGCGTGAACTGGTACAGTATAGGAAAAGCCTCGTTGGAGAACGTACGCGGGAACTGAACCGATTGCAGAAGATGCTGGAAGGAGCCAATATCAAACTGTCAGGAACGGTGACGAATATCAATGGGAAAAGTGCCAGGAAGATCCTCGAATATATCCTGTCAGGAAATGAGATTGATGAGAAAAAATATGATGAGATGTATGAAGAAAAACTGATTGCCCATAACCTGAAAGCATCGAAAGAACAGATCCTTGATGATCTGAAAGGATTTATGAGTCTTTTCAGAGAAGGATGTTAAAGGAGCTGCTCCAGCATCTGGACGAATTAAATGTTCATATTGAAAATCTGAACGATGAGATTGACAACTTCATGAAACCAGAAGAAAAACAGGCATCCCAGATGATCCAGGATGTTACAGGGATTGGTAATACCAGTGCACAGGCAATCATAGCTGTCATCGGAACAGATATGGAAAGATTCCCCAGTGACCGTCATATTTCATCATGGCAGGCTTATGTCCGGGAGATAATATAAGTGCCAAGAAACGGAAAGGAGGAAAGATCCGAAAAGGAAATGCCTTGTTGAAATCCACGCTGGTCTTATGCGCGCATGCAGCGGTAAGACATAAAAGTTCTTATTTTCATGCCCAGTTCAAACGGATCAGTACCCACCGAGGAAAGAAACGAGCTTATGTAGCAGTGGCACATTCGATCCTGATAGCAATCTACCATATCCTGAAAGATGGGGTGAAATATTAGGATCTTGGAGCAGAATACTACAATCAGTTTAACGCAGAACGGAAGATCCATGCATACTTAAAGAAGTTGAAAGCATTAGGATGGGTACCACCAAAAGAGGCAGTTCCCACATAAATGTAAAATGAATAAATCATTCTTAAAAGATGATAGGGATAGTTTGCGCTTTTTCCATACGGAAGGTAAGGGGTTTTACAGTAACACTATCTGGAGCCTCAGCATAAATCCGTATTCCTTTCCACTGAACAGATCCGGAAACTGCTTGATTAGGCTTCCACAACATCCTCTTATCTGGAAATTCTTCTTGCCCTTTTCTGCGGACTTTCTACAGGAGAAATCCTGGGACTGAAATATTCAGACCTCAATTCCAAAGAACATACCTTAACTATTCAGCGGCTCTGTACCGATAACAGGGCTCATCTTGACACTCCAACATTTAAGAACCTTTTTGGAACTGCCCAGAACCAGACCTTGAAAATACCAGATTTCATTTTCCAGGAGCTTTCCAAACGAAAAAAAGAAAACCGCCTGATCCTGGAAGCCAACTCTGCCTTTAATGAATAGAGTTCATTTTTTTATTCAACTATTCCCATGATATATACAATATGTAAATGTGCAATTCAAATATCAGTTTATGCTAAGCGCAAAAATAATAATAATTACTATTATTGACAAAAGAATAATTATCATGTATAATACAGATATACAAGAAACAAAGTGTTAGAAAAATTGCTAGGAACTTGGTAACAAAAATAAATCGACATTGAAAAGGGAAAATGACTATGAAAAAATATGAATGTGAACCATGTGGATATATTTATGATCCGGCAGTAGGAGATCCAGACGCCGGTATCGCTCCAGAAACTGCATTTGAGGATATTCCAGATGACTGGACATGCCCAATCTGCGGATTAGGAAAAGATGTTTTCGTTCCTGTAGAAGACTAAGCAGAAAATGCAGGTACGAAACTGCCAGACATTAAAAGAGCCTAAGAGAACATATAAAAGAAATGGAGGTCAAATTATGACTTACGATTTAAACATTACCTTTGATGACAATTTAGTAACAGGAAATAAAACAATCGATACACAGCACAAAGAATTGATTGACCGTATTCAGAACTTTGTAATTGCCTGTCAAAATGGCGACAGCAAGGTAAAGGCGATCAAACTTCTGGATTATCTTAACGAGTATACTGACTTTCATTTTAAAGAAGAAGAAGCACTTCAGGAAAAAGCCGGTTATCCAGAGCGTGAAAAACATTATGAAAAACATGAAGAGTTTAAAAAGACAATTCAGGAACTGTATGAATACCTTCAGGAGTATGAAGGACCAACAGATCGGTTCAGTGAACTTGTACAGAAAAATGTAATCGACTGGCTGTTTGGACACATTAAAACATACGACCGCTCTGTGGCAAAATTTATCTTTATGAAACAAAATCCAGACCGATGCTAAAATAAACCAGGGAACGAGTTCACTCAGAATGTAGACAACGTGATGAAGTAAACTAGGGGCTGTCACAATGCAGCCCCTTTCCTGTTATAGCGATATTCTAGGTAATATATTGCGCTGGCATGACATATTATTTTACTACTACTATATGGGAAGAGCAAGCAGCTCTTCTTTTTTTGTCCTTTTTATCCAATTTTAAGTTGTAAAGTCACTTTTCATGCCAACAGTATCGGAGGAAAATGAATGAGAGAGAAAACTATATATGAGAAGATTGCAGAAAAGTATAACACAACACCAGAAGAAGTACGCAGAGAAATGCAGATAGCCATAGATGCAGGATTTGATAATCCTGACCCGGCTGTGCAGGAAGAATGGAAGAAAATGACACTTAAAGGAGACAGGCCCACACCGGAAGAAGTAATCAATTACGCAGTAAAAAAATTAAAAGGAAATTAAAAATATGAAGAAAAAGATAATTGCAGTAATTTCAGGAACAGCAATCTTGATAATTGCTGCAGGAAGTATTTATGGGAAATTTGAATCCAGTCATAAAGAAGGCGAACCAGATGTAGTTGGAACTTTTTCTGTAAATCGGGATGAAAATATAACCGTGGTCGCAAATAGGGAAGATATTGAGGATAGAGAAGCGTTTGCAAGAAAACTTTTGCAGATGTACAAGGATGATTCTTTTCATTCGACAAAATTCTCCACAGACAGAGGATATGCGACGAGCATTGATATGAACATCTATTTATGGAAAGAGGATATTGAAGACGGGGAATCGGTAATGACAGCCGAATATAGACCTGTAGAATACGGAAAGGACTATGATGTTGTCAATAATCCTGATAAATTTCAACTATATATAGATGGAAAAGAGATTAAATAGTAATCTCCTGAAAGCAAGCTTTTTGTCAATTATTTCAAAGAAAAATTAAAGGATAACAATACATAGTTTTGACAATGATATTTTGAAAAATTTTATAGGAATGCTCTATTATCAAATTGACATAGGAATATGGTAGCGTATAATTAGAATTGAATACACTGAAAAAATGGAGGAATTACATGAAAGCACATAAATATTGGTCAGTAGGAGCTTTAATCACAATGATTGGAACTTTTTATACAGGATATAAAGGGTTAAAAGCAGCACACAAATACTTTGCATTTGGCTCTCTGATATGCATGATTATGGCAGTCTATTCTGGTCATAAAATGATTTCGGGTAATAAAAGAACAAGAAAACAGGTGAAAAATACAAAAGCGGAGGAATAGTAAATGTTAGAGTTAGGAATAAAAGCACCGGA
>OLOI01000373.1_pt1 | contig 46198 bp, 36 predicted proteins | sample 1672131 | NCBI WGS metagenome assembly OLOI01 (sample SAMEA3136651, study PRJEB25190) | human gut metagenome
AGGGACGTGCCAACGAGATGTTTGAACATGAAACCGTGAAAGAAATTGCGGCCGGCCACGGAAAAACACCGGCGCAGATCGCCCTTCGTTTTCTTGTGCAAAACGGTATATCGGTGATTCCAAAATCGGTACACACCGATAGAATCCAAGAAAACATCGATATTTTTGATTTTGCTTTGACCGATGAAGAAATGAAAGCCCTCGCGGCGCTTGACGGCGGAAAACCGATGATCGGCAACGCGGAAAACCCAGAAACAACAGAATTTGCAATGACCTGGTAACGAAACACGATGCAGAGAGAGCAGCCAGAAACGGTTGCTTTCTTATCGTTTTTGTGATAAAATGGCTGCAAAGGAAACCGAAAACGGATGAAAAAAGAGGAATCGTGCCATGAGCGAGATATTAAAAGCCAGAGAGGCGGATATCGAAAGCATTGAGAAAATTTATGAGAGAATCCATGACGAAGAAGAAAAGGGTACAGTTACAATCGGATGGATCCGCAATGTTTATCCTACGAGAAAGACCGCGGAGGATGCACTGAGGCGCGGTGATTTGTTTGTTATGACGGATCATGAAAAAATCGTTGCGGCGGCAATCATCAACCAAATACAAGTCGATGCATACAAAAACGCATGGTGGGAACACGATGCAGCGGATCAGAAAGTCATGGTGCTGCACAGCCTGGTCGTGGATCCGCTTGAAAAAAGTAAGGGATACGGAAGGGAATTTGTCGCATTTTATGAAAGCTATGCGATGGCGCAGGGATGCAGCGAATTGCGCATGGATACGAATGCGTTAAACACAAGAGCCAGGGCATTGTACCGTAGGCTAGGATATACAGAAGTCGGAATCGTACCGTGCGTGTTTAACGGCATTCCCGATGTGCAGCTGGTATGCCTTGAAAAACATTTGTAAATCCAATCGGCGTCAGCCGATGCATGGCTCCGTCAAGGCGCCTGAGACAATCCGCAAGGGTTGTCTTTTTTTATTCCTCCGGGTTAGAGACGTTATTTTTCATATATTGATAGGGTGTGGTGCCAAAATAACGTTTAAATGCCGCGATGAAGTTGGAGGTGTCCGAAAAGCCGCATTGCAGCGCAACCGAAGAGATCGGTGTGCGGTTTTGCAGCAGCGTAACGGCAACCGTCAGCCGGCGGATTTTGATATATTCCGATGGAGACATGAGCAGGTACCGCTTAAAGTAACGCTCCAGTGTGTTTACGCTGACAAAAATTGCGGCAGCCAGCATGGACACCGTGATGGGCTCTGCATAGTGTTCGTCAATCATCGCAATCACCTTTTGCAGGTGGTGCGGCAGCTTTTTTGCGGCATTTTCCTTATCGGACGCGGTGTTGTGCTTTAAAATATTTAAAATACAGAAAAAGTGATAATAGCTGTCAGCGAAATCGGATTCCCTGGCGGCAAGCAGTGCCTCAAAATGCTTTTTTAAGGCGTGTACCTTATCATTTGGCAGTACGATCAGATTGTTTTGCCCCTTTTCCCGTTGAAAAAACAGATCCAGGATATCTTCGTTTTCGGCGCAGGAAAAAAGAAGACAAAAATGTTCATGCTCTAGGGTGTTGTGATAGATGCAGTGATGATATTCAAGCGGACGGGAAATGATGACATTCCCGGAGGAGATCGGATAGGTGTGTCCCTCCACCATAAACGAGACGTCTCCGCTTAAGTTAAAATAAATTTCGCACCGGGTGTGGATATGGGACAATGGCTCCTTTTCCGGCGGAAAGGCGTGCGGATTGTGATAGGACAGTTCCAGAGAGAATTCGTGGATCGAACCTAAGGTAATCGTATTCGTTGCCATAACAATCTCCAATCTTCCGGCGTATGCGCCCGGATGAAATTATTTGATATTGTAGCATTGATTCTTTCAAAAATCAAGAAGAACGGGACAAGATGAAAAAGGAAACGCCCCAAAAGAGAGGAAATTGTTGAATCCGCTCTATTTTTTTGGTGAAAATTCGGTATTATGACGGAAAAAACTATGATAAAATCATCAAAAAGAGGCCGTGTAAAGTTGGCCGTGCGCGTGACCGAATACAAAATACCGGGAGGATAAAAAATGAAAGCATTGGTAAAGGTACAAAAAGGGGACGGATTTGTCGAAATCAGAGAATGTCCAAAACCCGTCCCGAAAGCGGATGAGGTGTTGATTCGGGTCGCTTATACCGGAATTTGCGGCACGGACATTCACATTTTACACGATCAGTTCAGCTACTGGCCGCCGGTGATTCTGGGTCATGAGTTTTCCGGCGTGGTAGAGGAGACCGGACGCGCGGTAACCGGGCTGAAAGCCGGGGATCGGGTTGTCGGGGAACCCCATAACCTGGCGTGCGGCAAATGTTTTTTATGCAGAAACGGAAACATTCAGATTTGCGACAGCAAACGGTCAATCGGATGGGGAATTGACGGCGCTTTTGCGCCCTATTTGGTGATGCCGGAAAAGCTTTTACATAAAGTGAGCGAGCGCATATCCCTAAAGGCGGCTGCCATGGCGGAGCCGTGTGCGATTGTGGCACATCAGCTTTTAGAGCGAACCGGCGTACGTCCCGGCGATTATGTTGCGGTGATGGGTATGGGCGCGATTGCGCTGATTGCGGCACAGATGGCAAAGGCCGCCGGCGCGTCCAGGGTCGTGATGTGCGGCTGCGAGAGCGATATCGGTGTACGGCTTGCGGCGGCGGAGCGCCTCGGGTGCTGCGATCGGTTTATTCATGTGCAAAAGGAGGACACGGCAGCGGTAATCTATGATGAGACGGGAAACATCGGCGCCGATGTTGTTGTGGAGGCGTCCGGCGCAGAGGCCGCCATCGGCAACGCCATTTTATCCGCACGCAAAACGGGGCGGATTTGCGCCATTGGACTGACGGCAAAGGAGAAGGTGTCGATCCCCTGGAATGTCGCGATGCAAAAGGTGCTTGACATTCAGTTTAACATGAGCTCCAGCTATAACGGCTGGTGTATGGCACTGAAGATGCTAGAGAGCGGCGTGCTTTCGGTGGAAGAAATGATCCGTGTGATGAAGCTGGAGGAATGGGAGAGCGCGTTTTCAAAGTTGGAACGGGGCGAGGCCATCAAAATTCTTCTGGAGTGCTAAAAAGAGCGGAAATTAGCCGAAAGATGCCGGGATTTTGCCTTTTCAGGTCCGGTTCTCATTACGTATGTTTGTCGATCGAACCAAAACGGTTTTTGTTGCGCGTTTTTTATATCTGTGTTATAGTACAGACAGATGCGGAGAACAAAAGCCGGGATCATGCAATCAAATTTTAGGAAAGATGGGTGTGTTTTTAATGAATGAACGCTTAAATCAATCTGAGTTTCAGGATATTTATGTGCATGGAGACGGGCCGGTTGTGTTCTGCTATCGCAGCGGTATGACAGTCTATGAAGAAGTCTATGCGGACGGAAGGTATATGGCGGCCGGCTGGAATGCGGCAGGGTATACCTTAAATGTGTTGGAATCGTTTCCGACGCGGTTTGCCGGTTACAAGAAGGACGCGGCGGGAAAAGACGTCTTGATCGATACCTTTGCGGACGCGCAGGCCTTTGCGCTTGAGGCGGACGGCGTGTCCTTAGACGGCAGCTTTCAATATATCGGTTTTCACAAAGAAAAGGAAATCATCGAAAATACTGACGCCGCCGTTTTGCACGGCCGTGTAACGCTTCGCAGCAGAATCAAGCCCATTGAGGTGGTGATTCATACCGTCTTGGACGGAACCCCTGTGATGACAAGGTGGATGGAAATTAAAAATCTGTCCGATACGGCGATCAATATCAGTGCAATCTCGCCGATGTGCGGCGGAGTCGAGGTGATCGACCGCTGGAAGAGCTATATGAAAGGCGCGCCCGATCCGTCAAAAATCTATTCCCTGGGGTATATGGATCAATCCCTTTGGGGACATGAGGGATTTTTTAAGTGGCATGATCTGCCGAATGCCATGTACGGCTTTTCCTCCAAATACCGTTATGATCGGTTTCGGCATCCGTTTTTTGTGTTAAAGAACAAACTTCTCGGAACCGTCATGATCGCGCAGCTGGGCTGGAGCGGGGGCTATCGGTTTGAATTTTACTCCAATACAGACAGTGACACGGCAAAGCTTTCCTTTCAGGCGGCGCTGGAGGCGCCAAATCCCATGCTGGTGCTTTTCAAGGGCGAGACGTTTTCTATGCCGGCAATGCATATCGGTATGCTGTTCGGCGATCTGGACGACGCCGTCAACAGTATGCACTGCCATATCAGAAGAAGCGTCTTTACCCAAAAGGCGCCCCTTGGTAAAAAAGGATGGATCGAGAGCGGCATGGGTGCAGAACGCATCATGGACGTTGCGGCAACCAAACATTTTGCCGACACGGCGGCCGCAGTCGGCGCCGAGACATTGATTATTGATGCCGGCTGGAACTGCCCCTTGGGCAAGGAACAAAAGGAGTGGTTTTTCTATCCGGGGGACTGGTATCCCGATGCGGAGCGTTACCCGAACGGAATCGGCGAAATTCGGGATTATATTCATAGTAAGGGTCTAAAGTTCGGACTATGGGCGGAGGTTGAGAGCCTTGGAATAAAGTCAAAAATCCGCGCAGAGCACCCGGAGTGGATCGCAAAATGTTATTCCGGTCAGGAGAACCGCCTTTTGAATATGGCAATCCCGGAGGCGGCGGCCTGGGTCGAATCCGAGATCGCCAGAATGATTGAGGAGTACGGGCTGGATCTGTTCCGGCTGGATTATAACGGTTCGTACCGGCTGATGCTGTGCAGCGAGGACAAGAACGGATTGCCGGAAAATACTTATCTTCGGTATTATCAAAATACCAACGCGATGTTTGAAAGGCTGAGACGGCGGTTCCCGGATGTGATTTTTGAAAACTGTGCGTCCGGCGGCGGCAGAACCGATGTCGGCTTTGTCAAAAACTTTACGCATACCTGGGTGTCGGACTGGAATGTCGCGCCGCGGTCGTTTGCCATTACCAACGGAATGACCATGGTTCTTCCGCCGGAATGTGTGGATCGCCTGTTTAGCGGTATGAACTGTCATACCAGAGGCTCTTTGGACTTTCAGGTTCGGAACACCCTGTTCGGGCGGCCGACCTGCAACGATTTTAATGCGGTGGGCAGTGCGATGAACCCGGAACAAATCGCGTTTGTAAAGCATAGCTTTTCCTTGTATCAAACGTATATTCGGCCGTATATCGATGACAGCAAAATCTATCACCACACCCCGGAACTGGTGTCGGGGCATTGCGGCGCAGGCGGCGTTGTGGACGAACCGCAGGGCGTCGGTGTGATCGAGAGGGCGTCGGGCGATAAAAAATGCGGTGTGATCGGTATCTTTAAACTGGCGGACAGTGATGCGGACGGCGTGATCCATGTATATCCCAAAGGCATAGACGCATCCGCAAATTATAAGGTCACCTTTGATAACGACGGTGCGTCGGCGGTGGTTTCCGGGTTCTCGCTCAAAAATGACGGGCTCAGGATTCCGCTTAGCGGCTCGGTGGTATCGGAACTGATTGTCTACGAGAGCGCGGAGTCCTAAGACGCGGCAGGAGGCATGATGAAGATTATAAAATCGACGTTTAAAGATGTCCCGTGTCATAGAGTCATTTGCGGCATGTTTACGGCGACCTATCTCAGCCGGTACGGCGGAAAGCTGGTCTCGCTGATTGATCGGAAGCATGGGATCGAATGGCTCGCCCAGGATCCAAACGAAAGCTATATTCCGCAAACGATAAACGGCAATTATGTGGAATCCGAGGTTTCCGGCGCGGATGAGATGTTTCCGACCATTGATCCGTGCGTGTGTGACGGCGTTGCCTATCCTTGCCACGGTGAGGTTTGCAGAGTAAAACAAAGTGAGACGGCAGACGGAGAAAGCCTGACGATCGGTTATCGGTCAGAGAAACTTGGGTTTTCCTATGAAAAGCGCATTTCAGAGGGAAAAAACGGCGAAATCGTCTGTGAATATCATATTAAAAATCAAAGCCAAAAGGATTTTCCCTGTCTGTGGGCGCTGCATTTTATGTTTTCTGCCGCAGAGGGCGGCCGCGTTTTTGCAAACACGGCAAAGGATGCCGCCGCAGAGATCATGTTTGATGACCGCCAAAAATACGGCGCGCGCGGAACAACGCGAAAACTCAATCAAGAAATGATGCAATCCGGCCCGTATGTACGCGGCGGAGACGCCTATAAGTTTTACATCACGCAGCCGCTCACGGAGGGAGTCTGCGGATACTACCGCGATGCGTACCACGGCGGCGTGCGGCTGCGCTACGATGCGAAAAAGCTGCCGTATCTGGGGGTCTGGATCAATGACGGCGGATTTAAGGAGATGTACAGCGCTGCGGTGGAGCCGTGCAATATTCCTTATGACGCGGTGACCGAGGCAATGCGGCGCGGATATCGGTTTTGCTTGGCGCCGGGAGAGACGCTGACCTTTTCCGTCATACTGGAAAAAATATCATAAATTTAATGAAAATATTAAAAAACGAGACATGTTGTTGTGCAACATGTCTTATTTTTTAATTGAAAAAAGCGATGGTGTATGGTAGTATCTACCTAAGAGCTGATGAAAATGGCTTTATTTTTTGTAACTCATTACCCGAAAATGGATGATTTCATAAAAAGATAGGAGACGTGATGATGGAGATTACGATCAAATCGGAGGCGAAAGTGATTTGCGGTAACAAAGACGGACTGCATCGGTATTTTGCCTGGCCGTCGGTGGCACGTTTGCAGGATCACAGTCTGGCTATGGTCGCAAGCGGTTTTCGCATTGCCCATATCTGCCCCTTTGGCAAGGTGGTTTTGTGCCGCAGCTTTGATGAGGGAAAGAGCTGGAGCGCGCCGGAGGTCATCATGGACACTCTGCTTGATGACCGCGACGCCGGGATATGCACCTTTGGAGAAAGCGGCGTCATGATTACCAGCTTTAATAACACGGTGGATTTTCAGCGAAAGTATGGGGTACAAAATCCGTACACCAAAGCATACCTTGACCTTGCAGAGCCAAAGGCGGATCACGAAAAGTATCTGGGATCGACCTATACCGTCAGCCATGACGGCGGAAAGACATTTGGCGATATCGGCACACTGCCGGTGTCCTCACCGCATGGGCCGTGCGTTTTAAATGATGGAAGCATCCTGTATGTGGGACGCATTTACGACGGCAAAAATGATAGTGAAAGCGACCATATCCGCTGCTGCCGCATTACGCCGGACGGCAAAGCGGAGTATATTTCAAAGATTGCGGACGTGGAGGGGCTGCTCTCCTGTGAGCCGGACGCTTTGCAGCTTTTAGACGGCAAGATCATTGTCCATATCCGCGTGGAGCGGCAGGGATATTTTACCACCTACCAGAGTGAATCGTATGACAATGCAAAAACCTGGACCAAGCCGCATCGGCTGCTGGACATCGGCGGCGGCGCGCCCTCCCATTTGCTGCTGCATTCATCGGGTACGCTGGTTGCTGCTTACGGATATCGGCAAAAACCGTACGGTATACGGGTGATGTTTAGCCATGACGGCGGCGAGAGCTGGGAGACCGATCACGTTTTATATGATGCGGAGCCGACCGGTGATACGGGTTATCCGTGCTCGGTAGAGTTAAACGACGGATCGATTCTTACAGTATTTTACGGCAGAGAAAACAATGATACCCCCGGCGAACTTCCTTGTTCGGGAATTAAGCAGATTATTTGGGGATTTTAGGAAAGGAAATGGTAGAAATGGCGAGAGAGGAACGACTATCCGGCGTGATGCCGGCATTACTGACTCCATTAAACGGGGATGAAAGTTTAAACAAAGCGGTGCTGCGTGACCTTGTCGCGTACGAAAAATCGCAGGGTGCAAAAGGATTTTACATCAGCGGTGCAACCGGAGAAGGCTTGCTGCTGTCGATGGAGACAAGAAAAGAGCTTTACAAGGCGGCCGTACAGGAAATCGGCAAGGAGCTTACCAAGATCATTCATGTCAGTGACATCAACTTTGCGACCACAAAGTATCTGGCAAGATACGCCGAAGAGGTCGGCGCGGATTATATTTCCATTGTTCCGCCGCTTTATTTTGACTATAATGAAGATGATTTATATCATTACTATAAAGCGATCGCGGCCGAGGTACATATTCCGCTGATGCTCTACTATACACCGGCGGTCAATGTGGAATTATCATCGCAGCTGTTTCGCCGCCTGACAAAGATTGACAATATTACATCGGTGAAATGGACGATGCCCAACTACTTTAAGATGATTGAATTTCAAAACGTAGTCGGCGATAAAATGAGCGTCATCAACGGGCCGGACGAAATGCTGCTCTGCGGTCTTGCGGCCGGGGCGGTCGGCGGCATCGGTACCACGTACAATTATATGCTGCCGTGGTTCAAAGAAATTTATGAAAAGTATCGTGCCGGTGATATGGCAGGCGCCCTTTTGGTACAGAAAAAGGTCGATCGGGTGATTTCCGCCCTGCGGGAATATAAGTGTATTCCGTGCACCAAGGTTATTTTGGAGGCAAAGGGATTCCCGGTCGGAAACGCAGCGTTTCCGATGAAACGTTACAGTCAGGCCGAAAAAGAGGCGATCATTGCGAAGGTCAAAGACGCCGGTCTGACGATTTAGGCACAAAATCACATAAGCAGTATTGACAATCGAATAAAAAGCGGTCGATCGGGGATTATCTTGGGTATAGCTGTTCTTGATAGTAAAATTTGCTAAGGGGATGAATTGCGGTGAAGAGACAACGAATGCTGGCTGGAATATTGGGAATATTGATGTTGGTTTCATTGCTGCCGGGCCGGATTGCGGCGGCAGCGGCCTGGTGTGACGGCTGGAGTGTTTCCGGCGGCGCGGTCATCTCCGGCGGACGGATTGTTTTAAACAGCCCGGAGGGCAGCGAATCCATTGCACAGATGGACTGGAATCCCGGCGGTGCGCGGTTTGATGTAGAGTGGAAGATGACGGTCAATGCCTTTAGCGGATACGAAAACGTGCAGATCTGTACCGGCACCTACCGGGCGATTATGGCAATTTGCAGCGATAAGATCACCTATCACGCACCCGATGCGGACGGCACGGGCTTTGTGACCGGGACAGTTTCTTATCCGATCGGAAAGGACACCCATACATATCGGCTCATCGGTGACGGGAACCAATGTAAGCTGCTGATTGACGGAACCTATGTACAGGATTTTGTGATTGAAAATAACAGCCAAAGCGCAAAGCTTAAGGTATGGAATATGGGAAGCGGCGCAGGGACGGCCAACTTGATCGTGGAAAGCTTTGTCGCCCATGATGTGCGGCAGGGCGCGGCATCGCCGTCGGCGGACGGCGGCTTTTACGACACCTTTGACGGCAGCGAAACCGGCTGGATGCTAAATGGCGGCTGGGAAATCTCCGGCGGATATCTTACCAATACCAATTACAGCGCCAAGGCGGAATCCGTCAAAAAGGCTTTGCAGTTTTCGGATGAGTATACGATCACCTTTCACGCAAGCGTGCCAAAGATCGGTGCAAACACGGGAATCCAGCTGTTTCTTCCCGGAAAGTGTCTTTATATTTCAGTCAAGGAAAAATTTCTTTTGTTCAATACCAAAAACGGATATATCCCCAGTGAAAATTTTGAAAACCTGGGTGATGCATTTCACGAGTACAAAATTAAAAGCTATAACCACTGTGAAAACGCGATGATTTATTTGGACGGTGCGGTGATTGCGGACGTGGAGTTTTTGGACAGTACAAGAACGGATTATCACATCTTTTTCTATAATCAGGCGATCGAGGCAGACAACGCGATCATGAAAATTGATGATTTCCGTTTTGAGCCGGAAGAAAACGCGATCTTTATGCAATCCCCCGTTGGGGGCGCGGTCTATCCGGAGGGGCAGCCGATTTCATTGATGGCAGATGTGACAAAGGACAGCGCCGCGATTCCCTCTGTTGCGTATCAAATGTATGGCAACACGGTTGCAACAGGCAGTGCGGCGGACGGATATGCGGCCTCCATCGAAAACCTCCCTCCCGGAAACTATGAAATTACACCGACATACGGGGAGCGGAGCGGCGAAAAGGTCGCCTTTACGGTAAAGTCCTCGGTGACGGGAAGCCTTGACGCCGTATGGAACGGCAGCGGCATCCAAATTTCGGCGGCGCTCAGTGATCCCAAGTCTAAAGTCTCTTATGTCGAATATTATATAGACGGCATTTTGCGATTAACGGCGGCAGCCGCGCCGTATCACGCGGCGATTGCCAATGTGACAGCAGAGGCGCATACGCTGACTGCGGTTGCACGCAATGCGGACGGGATTTCGGTGTTTCAGGAAACCAAGGCACTGCGGCCGTCGCTGACCGACGGTTCGGCATCCCAAAGCAGCTCTAACGAGATCAGCTACACGGTGGGCGGCACTGCGGGCAGCGCGGTTTATGAACTGAAAAACGGAAACCACCGGCTATCGCTTCGGCACACCCCGGATGAGGTGTTTTATCAGACGGCGTCGGGCGAGAAAAGCTATCCGGCAGGCAGCGGTTCGTTCACGATTCTTACCGAGGGGCCGTCTGCGGATGTTTATTTCGGCGGCCAGCTTGCGTTTTCGTTCCTCATGCCGCAGACGGCAGAGATCGGCCAGCAGTACCTAGAGGATGGTCTTCGGTTTACACAAAAAGAGATTTCGGTTCCGCAAAACCGAAGAAACTATTTTGTCAAAAGAAATGTGAGCGATACGAAGGAAAGTTATCCCGTATTTGATCTTTCTTATATTCACAACCTGGATTTTGTTGCGGATAAGACGGACGGTGCGCGGCTTGTGTTAAATGACGGATATTACCGTACCGATATCAGTTTAGAGGACGGGAAGTTTTATGTCTGGATGACGCAGTTTGATAAGTCCACACCGCTGCGCAGGGAAGTTGCCGATGCGATCGATGCGGACGATGTGTATTATCGCGTGGAGACGGTGGCCGGCATGTCACGGCTGTACGGAAACGGAAAGTGGCTTGCCTCCTTCCGCAATGCGCACAGTACCGGGGCTGAGACGCTGGGAGTCGATATTACGGCAGGCGATGGGCTGCGGTATCTGGCGGTGCATGACAATACGGATTTATACCTGTATCGGGACGATTTTAAGGGCGCGGCAGAAATCCCGTCCGCAGACTTTTATCAGACGGCAGGCGGTATGAACCTTAGTGTGGATACGGCGGACGGAAGCATGACCTTAGACGCTGAGGGATTGACCGATGCGATTGCGGAACTGACGGCGTACGCCGGTGCCGCAAGCCTTTCCTGCGATGTGAACCTTTCGCGGTGCGGCGGCGGTTTTTGGTTCCTGCTCAATCACAGCGTGACCAATGTCTACACCAAGATCGGATATAACGCGGCAACGCAGAATTTTGAGATCGTGGATCGAAACAATGACGATGTTACCGAAACGGTCAAGGCGGTCGGAACGCTTTTGACGGACACGACCGTTCATTTAGAACTTGTGATCAAACAGTCCGAAAGCGGAAAACGGGTTACGCTGTACCGGGACGGAGAGGCGGTCATCACGCAAAACCTGACGGCGGCGCAGCGCGGCAAGGTTGGCTTTATCATGAGCGACAGCACGGCAAAAATCCGCAATTTGTCCTATCGCGGCGACACCAAGCCGGTGACCGGCGTGACCGATACGGTGCACGCGGGAAAGACGGTTCCGCCCACCCTGGACTTGTTAGAGCGCGGCAATGATCTGGTGATGGTTTCGGATTCCGGCCAATGGATGACCTCGAATAACGGCGGCAAGGACTGGAAGATCGGCAGCACGGTTGGCGGCTCGTCATACAACATGATTCGCCTGTCGGAGAAAAAGACAGGAAACTGGAGCGAACAGTCCAAAGCTCTCTCCGGCGCGACCGGCCTTGCCGAAAACGGCGCGGTGCATCTGCGCTTTACGCCAAAGGCAAAGTCCACCATGGTTGAGATCTATAACGGCAGATACCGTTTTCGGCTGGAAAACGAGGCCGGCGGAAGCAACCGCCTGTGTTTGTATCAGAAAAACCAACTCAAGGTGTTTCCCTATCCGCTGGCGTACGGCACAACCTATGATGTCATCGTTTTTCAGCGCAGCGATCATTATGAATGCTGGGCAAAGACCGCGGCCGAGATGTATTACAGCTTTTTAGGCAAAACGGAGGGTATGCGCGACAGTACGGCGGCAGAGAGCATTGTCATCAAGGCAAACACAACCGAAATCGGCACCTTTGCCGAAACCGAGATCGATTATATCAAGATATACCGCCCGGTTCCGGGTACAACATCGGGCAGCGACAGTACCGAGGCAGACCTTTTAAGTACGGTCGATACTGCGGCGCCGGCACTCGTCATTGACAGTAACGCGGATTTTCGCACCATGGTATCCGACTTTTCCGGTACACAGGGGACAGAGAAGGTCGCAGGCGGAAAGCTATTGTTAAAGAGCGGAACGCACACAGGCGTTGAGCGAACCAATGAGGTGATTTCGGTCAAGCGCACTAAAACCGGCACCGATGAAAACGGCGTGGGACTTTATAATTACCTGACCTATTATTCGACCAACAACGGCGCGTCCTGGATCAAGAGGGACGGCTACCTCGCCCCGGAATCGGTGGCAGGGCGGATTACCATGAACAACCGTATCACACAGGGAAAATCGGGTCGGGTATACTTTGCCTCCTGTGATAACAATAATGAGGATTTTGGCTATACCACGATCTGGTATACCGATGATAAGGGTGTGACCTGGCACAAGAGCGAGACCGATCTTGACGCAAAGGTGACCGGGTACTGTATTCAGGAGGTTGTCTGCCTGGAGACGGACGAAGGAATTGTCCGCGCGTATTTCCGTAACAACATGGGATTGGTGCATTACTTCAATTCTTATGATTACGGTGTGACCTGGGATCTTGAACATATCTATCAGACGCCGTTTCTCAGCGCGCTGAACTGCTTTAATATTGAGCTTGATCCCTATGATATGAAAACTCTGTATGCGGCGTGGGGCTACGATAACGCAAACCTTCACGGTACGGATCAGTATCCAAGAACCAGGTGGGCGTTTGCCAGAAGCCGGGACGGCGGCGAAACCTGGGAGTTTTTGGGATCGGTACACGAAAATAACGGAGTACAGTTTTCGATGATGAATCTTAGCATCAATGTGGCAAAGAATTATATTGTGATGAACGCGTACTCCGATGATAAGATGAATAACGATCCGCAGTCCTGGAGCCGTACGATTGTGGTGAAGAAGGATCAGCTGAAACCGACCATGGATTTTGAGCAGTTGCACATGTACGATGCGGAGCAGATTCAAAAGACGCGGCTGATCGGCGAGGATTTGCAAAAGAGCGCATTGCTGATTCATCCAAAGAGCCACAGTGCGGTGCTTAGCGGTGATCAGATCGAAAATGCGGTATATGACGGCGCTATTTGCTTAGAGGTTGCGGCGGCCTTTGTCGGCGCAGCAGCAGAGAGAACGGACGGCAATGTAAAACTGACGGTAGGAGATGCAGCCGTTTCCTTTGCGGCATCGGAGATTTCCGTCCGCGGCGGCAGGAGCTATATACCGCTTCAGGCCTTTGCGGAGCGGTTCCATCTAAGTGTTACCGAGGAGAACGGCACCCTGATCCTTAGCAGCTATGACGGCTGGTCGGCCGGCCAGAGACAAACGCTGCGCACGGCGGTGGACTTGTTTGGAAAAAGTCCGACCGAACGCGATGCCGAGGATGTCATATCCGAGACGGAGGAGGGACTTTTGGCAGGAATGAACCGAGAGGCGCCGACGCTCTGTCTGGATACCGATGCAGAGCTTGCGCCGATGCTGCCGCAAGGCGACACGACAGAGGTTACAGAACCGGATCAGTCCTATCTTCACGGAGACGGATCATCGGCAAAGGCGGAGGGCGGCCTGTTAAAGCTGGCCGCGGCAGCCGAAAACGGCACGGTCAACTGCGTGTCGGCAAGTGATCCCGATTTTCGCATTGGTGACATTGCACACCTGCGATTTACCTATCACGGCGGAAACTGCGTTTTTGAAATCCGCAGCGGCGGCAACCGCATGCGGCTGAACACCGGCGAGGCAGGAAGCAATATCTTTGTCACCGGCAGCGGCGGCTATACAAACTTTTCGGGGACGGCCTCTGTAATTGGCACCACATATGACTACATCATCTTAAACACAGAAACGGTAAACGTGATCTGCTTGCTGCTGGTAAACGGCGTTGCAAAGAAGATCAACGGCAATTCGTTGTTCTAGGGGGGAAGAGATATGGCGAAGAAAACAAATAGTGTAAAGTTATCAAGCGGAGACAGAGTGTTTGGTATTGTAAACGGCATCTTGCTTGCAATCGTCACACTTTTGATTGTTTATCCGATTTACTTCATCATTGTTGCGTCCGTCAGCGACCCAACCTATGTCAATCTGGGACAGACGCTGTTTTGGCCAAAGGGCTTAAACATCAGCGGATACCAAAAAATATTTGAGTATTCCGAGATCACTACGGGATATTTAAACTCCATTTTTTACACGGTTCTGGGTACCTGCATCAACCTTTTGGTGTGTATTCCGACAGCGTTTTCGCTGTCCAGAAAAGAACTGGTGGGCAGAGGCTGGATCAATGCGTTCTTTGTGGTTACCATGTATTTTTCGGGCGGTCTGGTGCCGGGGTATTTGCTGATTAAAAACCTGGGCATGATTAACACCGTCTGGGCGCTGGTGCTTCCGGGTGCGCTGAATGTGTATAACATGATTGTGTGCCGCTCCTTCTTTATGAGCAACATCTCGGATGAGCTGTTTGAGGCAACCAAGATCGACGGCGGCAGCTATACCTCCTTCTTTTTCAAGGTGGTGCTGCCTCTGTCAAAGTCGATCATTGCCGTCATGGTACTGTATCACGCGCTGGTACACTGGAACTCCTACCTCAGCGCACTGTATTATATCAGAGATACCGACAAATATCCGCTGCAGCTGATCTTGCGTAATTTGACGGCGTCCCTCAGCGTGGACAGTATTCAGGACGCCATGGATTCCGCGGCGATTTCCGAGAAGATGAAGGCGTCGCAGACGGTGCGCTACGCCGTGATTATCGTGGCGTCGATTCCGGTATTTTTGATGTATCCGTTTGTACAAAAATACTTTGTAAAAGGCGTTATGGTCGGTTCTGTGAAAGGTTAAATCAGTAAAAAATAAAATTTATATAAAAAGGAGTTGTAAGACATGAAAAAATGGTTTCAAAAGGGCTTGGCGCTCACCATGGCAATGTCGCTGTTTGCGGTAACGCTGACGGGCTGCGGCGCCAAAAAGGAAGCGTCCTCGGACGGCGGATTCAGCGTGACCTTCGGCGAGCCGACCAATGTGGAAAACAAGGAGAATCTGCAGCATTTTTATGATCGGTTAAATTCACTGACCGATGTCACGATTACCTACGATCTGCTGAGTGCCGGCGACGGTGCGGACGCATTAAAGCTGCGGTTTGCCTCCGGCGACTACCCGGAGGTTATCATGGGTAACTTTTTGCAGACCTCGGACGTTTCAAAATACGCGTCGAACGGGATTCTTCTTCCCTTAGACGAGTATATCAACGAGACCGATACCCCCAATATCTACAAATTCTTTGAGGATTATCCCAAGAGCAAGGCGGCAAACTATCTGCCGGACGGACACATGTATTCTCTGCCGCAGTTTGTAGAGTATGAGCCGCAGTATCTGGAAAACACCATCTTTATCAACAAGACCTGGCTGGATAAGCTGAATCTGGATGTCCCAAAGACCATGGACGATTTGCTTGAGGTGCTGCGCGCGTTTAAGACCGGCGACCCGAACGGAAACGGCCAGGCGGATGAGATCGGCATGAGCTTTTTGGAAAAGAGCGGTTATCAGTATCCGGAGGCGCTGCTCTCCTGCTGGGGTGTTGCCGCAAAATCCGGCGCGTTTGACAGCTACTGCACGGTAAAGGGCGGAAAGGTAAGCTTTGCGCCGATGATGGAAGAATGGAAGAAGATGATCAAGTATTACAACACCCTGTATTCCGAGGGGCTTTTGGATATGGAGTGCTTTACGCATAACAACGAGATATTTAACTCCAAGATGCAGGCAGATACCTCTAAAATCGGCGTGATCTGGTCGCAGACCTGCCCCATGAAGAACAAGGATGAATATATTGCCATTGAGCCGCTGGTGGCCGAAGAGGGCGTAAAGCCGGTATGGCACATTCATCCGGGGATTATCGGTAACCGCAACGTGTTCAGCATCACCAACAAGTGTCAAAATCCCAAGGCGGTCATGCAGTGGGTTGATAAGATGTTTACGCTGGAAAATTCTTTGCAGAATATGTACGGCGAAATCGATACCACCATCAAGAAAAACGATGATGGAACCTTTAGCTGGATCGATCCGCCGGCAGGAAAAACGCAGGCAGGCTTCCAGGCAGAGAACAGAATGCTCTCCTGGGTGGCGTGCATCCGCGCGGAGGATATCGGCACCAAGATCGAGATGAGCGACCTTTGGAAGCAGCAAGGTTCGCAGTTTGAGCTTTATAAGGACTTTATCGACCAGGAACCCTGGCCGCGGCCTTATTACAGTGTCGAAGAGGCGAATCGGATCAGCGAGCTTACCACCGATATCTTTAAACTGGTAGACGAGAAGAAGGCAAAATGGATTACCGGGGCAGAGGACGTGGATAAGGACTGGGAAAGCTATAAGCAGTCACTGGAAAACATGGGAATCGGTGAGCTGATGGAAATTAACCAGAAGGCGTATGACCGTTACATCGAAAAGATGCCCAAATAAAAACAGCAGACACACAAAGGCCGGCGCGCAGCCGGCCTTTTTTGTGTGCAAAAAAGAAAGGTGGTGATATTCACGTATTTTTTGGTGAAATTGGAATAGGAAATGACAAGGCCGCAATATAAAATAGGGATAGGTGCAGAGTGCCGGAATGGAATATCATCCGGGCAAGAAAAACGTGAAAATGCGAGGAGAGAGGAAGATGGAAATTCATTTTCGGGGGAAGACGGTAGTGATCACCGGCGCGGCCGGCGGTCTTGGCAGCGCCATGGCGGAGCGCTTTGCAAAGCAGGGCGCCGGTGTGGTTTTGTGCGATTACAGTGAGTGCGTGACAGAAAAGGCAGAGGCGCTCCGAAAACAGGGGCTTTCAGCAGTCGGCATTGCCTTTGATGTTACAGATCGCAAGGCAGTTGAAGAAGCAATGCAAAAAATCAAAGATCGGTTTGGCGTTATTGACGTTCTGGTGAATAATGCCGGGATCAATGTCGGACCGGAGCAGAGACGGACGGTCGAAAATTTTTCGGACGAATGGTGGGATAAAATCCAGGCGGTTGATTTAAAAGGCGTCTATCACTGCAGCAAAGCGGCCATTCCTCTTATGAATCCGGAGGGGGCGTCGATTGTCAATATCAGCTCGATTGTGGGTATTGTGCCGCTGAGGAACCAATGCTCCTTTGCTGCGGCAAAGGCCGGCGTGATTCAGTTATCCAAGGCCATGGCGCTGGAACTGGCGGAAAAGAAGATCAGGGTCAATGTGGTGGCGCCGGGAACGGTCGGGATTGCAATCACCAACCGCCTGTGGGCGGAGGACAGTGCGATGCAGCGGCTTTTATCCCATATTCCGATGAACCGCCAGGCGGTGCCGGAGGAAATTGCCGATGCGGTAAGCTTTTTGGCATCGGATGCCGCCTCTTATATTACCGGTGTAGTACTGCCGGTGGACGGCGGATGGACGGCCGGCGGCTTTGCGCGGGATTTTTAAATCAAAAAGCTGCTATATCTATGATACGAGGAGGAAAACATCATGCGCCTTGCAGATGATATCACAAGAATGTGCGTGCCAAAGGGCGGCGCCGGTATTTTCTGGGTCGGGCAGGCCGGCTTTGTCTTAAAAACCGATGACGGCCGGTTGATTGGCATTGATTTATACCTTTCGGATTGCTGCGAGCGGTATTTTGGATTTCAAAGGATCATGCCGTATTTGTTAGAGCCGCACGAGATCGTGTTTGACGCTTTACTGATAAGTCACGCACACTATGACCATTTTGATGTGGACGCGGTTCCGATGCTGTTTCGCCCAAAGACGCACATGATTGCGGCGCACGACGTCAAGGCGGAGTGCAAGCGGCTGGGTATCCAGGGAAACATCGATTATATCGCATGCGGCGACACCTTGGAATGCGAGTGGCTTTCGGTCAAGGCGATGCCCTGCGACCACGGAGAACTTGCGCCGGATGCGGTCGGCTTTTTGATTACCGCCGGAACAAAAAAGATTTATTTTGCCGGGGATACGGCGTACCGATCGGAATATTTTGAAAACCCGGAGCTTTTCGGTGCGGATGCGGCGATTTTTCCCATTAACGGCGCTTTTGGAAATATGGATGGTGAACAGGCGGCAAAGGCGGCTGAGCTTTGCAGACCCAAATGCACACTGCCATGCCATTTCTGGAACTTTGCCGAGCATCTGGGCGATCCGAATACCTTTATAACATCAATGAAGGAGAAAAATTTACCCTATCGCATTCTGCGAATGGGAGAGGGTATGGTTTTAAAATAACGAACGGGAGGGAATTGTTTGAAAGCGTTAACAGTCATAAGACCGGGATATGCGGAATTTCAGGAGGTCGAAACGCCAAAGGCAGAAGATAACATGATTTTGATTCGGGTTGTAAGAGCCGGCATCTGCGCAACGGATTATTCGATATACAGCGGAGAGAGCAGCTTTGTCCGTGACGGTCTGATCCGATACCCGGTGCGGTTTGGACATGAGTGGTCGGGCGTTGTGGAGGACGTCGGCGAAAACGTAAAAAAATTTCAAAAGGGCGACCGCGTCTATGCGGATAACGGGGTGAGCTGCGGAAAATGCCCGACTTGCCGATCGGGCAACTTTGCGGAGTGTCCGCACATTCGGTCCGTCGGAACAGTAAACGCGTGGGACGGCTGTTTTGCGGAATATATGCTGATGCCGGAATACCACGTCTATCCGATCCCGGACGAGGTCGGATTTGAGGAGGCGGCCTTGATAGAACCGGCGTCCATCGCGTATGACGCGCTCAAGGGACTGTCGCTGCATCGGGACACAACGCTTGCGGTGATCGGCGTCGGCGCGATCGGGATGACCGCCGTGTGGCTTGCAAAATATCTCGGCGCAGGTACCGTGATTGCCGTTGGACGAAAGGATCATAAGCTATGCCGCGCCAAGCAGGTCGGCGCCGATACCGTTATCAACAATTGTAAGACGGACGCCGTTTCAGCGATTCTGGAAATGACAAACGGCCGCGGTGCGGACGTCATCATTGAGACATCGGGCAGCGAGGCAGCGTTGCGGCAGGCATTTTCTATGGCGCGAAACCGGGGAACAATTGCGATTGCCAGCTTTTATGAAAAAGATTTGGATGGGATTCCGATGGACAGCATCGTTCTGCGCAGTCTCACCATACGGGGCGCGGCCGGCTGCTTCGGCAATCCGCAGGCGGTTTGTGAAATTATGAAAAAGAATCCCGTAAGCATTCTGCCGGTTATCAGCCATCGCGTTCCGTTTGCAGAGTGTCTGGACTTTTTTGAACATGCCGAAAAATACAAAAACGATAAAATAAAAGTGATGATAACATTTGATGAAGAGGAGGAGCGGAAAAAATGGAACAGTTAAAGCCGGTCGTTGTGGATGTAAACCGTGTGATGCCGCTGAAATTCGGCGATACGTATGAGTCGCGGATGATATTGGATCACGTGATTACAAAGCGGGAGAATGTGATTCAGATCAACCACGGAACGGTCAAGGCCGGTGCCGCCTTGGGCGGTGCAACGCACGAAGAGGACGAAATATACTATATCTTAGGCGGCATGGGTAAGCTCCGGCTTTCCGATCAGACAATCGATGTCCACGCAGGACAGGTGATTTTTATTCCGGCCGGCTGCTTTCATGCGCTGGACAACCGCGAATCTGATACCGATCTGACAATTTTAACTTTCTGGCGCGACTGGAGATACAATGACGCCTATGAAGAACGGTTAAAGCAGTGGGGAACATCCTATCGGACAATCGATGAAGAGGAGGAATGATGAAGATGAAACTGAATCAATATATTGACCATACCATTTTAAAACCAAGCGCGACCGAGGCAGACGTAACAAGAATTTGCAAAGAGGCGGCTGCGCATCAGTTTGCTTCGGTGTGCATCAACCCGTGCCACGTCGCACTCGCAAAAAGACTTTTGGAGGGATCGGGCGTTAAGGTGTGCACGGTCATCGGATTCCCTTTGGGGGCAAATACCAGCGAGACAAAGGCGTTTGAAACGGAACGCGCGTATGCGGACGGCTGTGATGAGTTTGATATGGTTTTAAACATCGGTTATTTAAAGGCGATGCAGTACGAGAAGGTGTCAGAGGATATCAAAGCCGTGGTAACGGCGGCAAAGGGAAAATGCGTTAAGGTGATTATTGAGACCGGTCTGCTCACCGATGAAGAGAAGATCAAGGCAACCGAGCTTTCCTGCGCGGCCGGTGCACAGTTTGTTAAGACCTGTACCGGCTTTTCGGCCGGGGTTGCAGAGCCGTCTGACGTGGCGCTTATGAAACAGCATGTGACAAACGGCGTGAAGGTCAAGGCCTCCGCCGGGATTAAAACGAGAGAAAAGGCGCTGGAACTGATTGAGGCCGGGGCGGATCGGCTGGGAACCTCCTCCGGTACGGCAATTTTAGAGGGGTGAAAGGAGAGGTGAACCATGAAAAAGGTGGTAGGCGCCGGGAGCCTGGTGGTTGATATTACGGCGTATGTGCCGCATCTTCCGCGCGACGGCGAGACCGTTTTGGGAAAGACGGTGCGGTTTGGGCCCGGCGGCAAGGGCAATAATCAGATGACCGCGGTGCACCGCGCCGGTGCCGAGGCGGTGATAATCTCAAAAGTCGGCGAGGATTTTCTGGCCGAGATCATGAAGGCGCATTATGAGAGAGAGGGCATGTCCCAAAAGTACATCGGAACCGTAAAGGGCGGCGAGACCGGCAGCGCACTGATTGAGGTGGATGAAAACACTGCGCAAAACGCCATTGTGGTGGTAAAAGGCGCCAATGACGCAGTCGATGCGGCGGCGGTGGAGGCGGCGGAGCATGAATTTGCGGATTGTGACGCGGTGCTGACGCAGTTGGAGACGGGTATGGAATCCGTATTAAAATGCAAAGAACTGGCGCAAAAATATCATAAGCCGTTTATCCTGAACCCGGCGCCGTATCAGGAGATTCCGGACGGACTGTTTGAGGGCGTTGACTTTTTGACGCCCAATGAAACCGAGGCAGAGCAGTTTACCAACCAAAAGGTGGATTCGCCGGAGAGCGGATTTTTGGCGGCGGAGGTTCTTTTAAATAGGGGCGTCAAAAACGTGGTGATTACGCTCGGAAAGGCCGGCGCTGTTTATGCAAACAGGAAAGAGCGAGGGTATATCCCGGCGATATGTGTGGATGCCGTTGATACCACCGGCGCAGGGGACGCCTTTAACGGAGGACTTGCGGCAGCCGTTGCGGCCGGTATGCCCATCGAAAAGGCGCTGCGGTTTGCAAACTGTGCCGGTGCCCTGTCGGTGACGGCACTCGGAACGGCGCCGGCCATGCCAAGGCTTGATCGGCTGAAAGCGTTTATGAAAAAACACTACGGCATAGAGGTGACGGAACTTGATTGAGCATTTTGGCATTGTCGCAGAGCAGGTGATGATTTTATTTATCCTGATTGCGGTGGGCTATTTTTGCAACAAAAAAGGGCTGCTCTCCAAAGAGGCGAATAAAAAGATCTCTGACCTGGTGGTGCTGATTGTAGCGCCCTGCGTCATCATTCTTTCGTTTGAAAGAAGCTATACGCCGGAGCTTTTAAAAAATTTTGGGATCGCGATCCTGATTGCGGCCGCCGCTCATATTCTTATGGCGGTCACTGCCCATTTTTTGCTGCGTGACCGCGATGCATTAAAACGCAGGGTATACCTGTTCGGCGCGGTGTTTTCCAATGCCGGGTTTATTGCGATCCCTCTGCAAAGCGCTTTGCTTGGAGAAGAAGGGGTTTTTTACGGCGCCGCTTACCTGGTCGTGTTTAATATTATGATGTGGAGCTACGGCGTGGTGCTGATGAGCGGAAACGCGAATCGGATTTCGCCGAAAAAGATACTCTTATCACCGGGAATCATCGGCGTTGCCGTGGGGCTGGTACTCTTTTTGGGGTCCGTTCGGCTGCCGATGCTGATTCATCGCCCCATGGAATATTTGGCAGGGCTGAATGTGCCGCTTCCGATGCTGGTTGTCGGGTATTATCTGGCGGACACGGATTTGAAAAAAGCCTTTTCGGACAAAAAAAGCTATGGTTGTATGCTGTTGCGGCTGCTCGTTTATCCGCTGGCAGCTTTTGGAATTTTGTATGCGTGCGGTGTCCGCGGCGCACTGCTGACGTCTATGGTGATTTCGCTGAGCGCGCCGGTCGGTGCAACGGTTACCATGTTTTCTGAAAAGTTTGACAATGATACAAATCTTTCGGTGCAGCTGGTCTCTCTTTCGACCCTGCTTTCCATGCTGACGATGCCGGTGATTGTCGCCCTGGCTCATATGGTATAAAAAAAGATGGCAGACGATCTGCCATCTCAGACTGTCGAAAAAGTCAGTTTTCAGCAAGATATTGCTTTGAATTGATTGCCCTCCGCCCACAACTCCGCCGCCGCGCCCGTTTGGGCAATGTTGCAATATCTTGCCGAAAACGGCGTAAAATCGGCGAAAAATTTCATTGCCGCGCCGCCGCGGTGGGCAATGGCGGAACAGGGGACGGCGATTAGATCAAAATGAAATTTTTCGCGAAATAGGTTTATCGACACGCTCGGGCGGCATTTTGCCGCCTTTTTTGTTTGCAGCGGGCGGCCTGTTTTATTTTTATCAACAAGTGGAATAGAATCAGATTTTAAGGAGATTTGCCATTGTTTTCAAAAACGGGATCTGGTATAATGACCGAAATATCGGCCAAAAAATGCCGAAATGACGCCTTTTTAAGCGGATTCGGGCGGGCTGAGATGCGGAGGTTAAAGGATGAAAATCAACAGAGAAATGTATTATGACAGGGTACACGCGTGCTGGACGGGCAAGAATATCGGCGGAACCATGGGAACCCCCTATGAGGGAAAACGCGAAATGCTAAACATTGACGGATTTTCTTCTCCAAAGGGAGAGCCGCTTGCCAACGATGATCTGGATTTGCAGCTGATCTGGCTTTGTGCGGTGGAGGATCGGGGAATCCGAAACATAACGCCGCAGCTTTTGGGCGAATACTGGCTCAATTATATTGTGCCGCACTGGAACGAATACGGAATCGCCAAAGCCAATATGAAGCTTGGTATCGCGCCGCCTTATTCCGGTGAGTATCATAATGAAAAATGGAAAAACTCCAACGGCGCGTGGATCAGAACCGAGGTGTGGGCGTGCCTTTTTCCGGGGTTTCCGAAGTATGCCGCGGCATATGCCTATCGCGATGCCTGCGTCGATCACGGCATGGGCGAGGGAACCTATGCGGCAATGTTTGTCGCCGCGATGGAAAGCGCCGCTTTTTTTGAAACCGATGTCCAAAAACTGATTGATGTCGGGCTTTCCTATATCCCGAAGGAGTCAAGAGTGGCAAAAAGCGTCAGACTTGCGGTGCGCCTTTACCTTGACAAAATGGATTTTAAGACGGCCAGAAATGCGGTCGTTAAGGAGACGGAGGATCTTGGCTGGTTTCAGGCGCCGGCCAACGTGGCGTTTGTGATATTGGGACTGCTCTACGGCGAGGGCGACTATAAAAAGTCGATGATTCATGCCATTAACTGCGGCGACGATACCGACTGTACCGGCGCAACCATCGGCTCTATCATGGGAATCATGCACGGCAGCAGCTTTGTTCCCGATGACTGGGCAGAATATATCGGGGACAGTATCACATCGGTGGCAATCGATATGTCCTATATGAGACGGCCGCGAAGCTGCACAGAACTGACGGAAAGAATCGCGAACCTGCTGCCGTCGGTGCTGAAGGCGTATCGGGTATATGCCGCGTTTACGGACGGCGAGACGGAACGTGAGAAAATCGGTGCGCTGGAAATTTGCGATTTTGAGATTCCGCGCACCGGGCTTTCCATCGATTTTCCCGATTTGGTCTATGCAAAGGGCAGGGTGGAGTTTGACCGCTGCATTGTCGCGCCGGGCGACACCTTAACGCTGACCTTTGTATTTAAAAATATGATGCCCGATCCCAAATATTTAAATATTGTGCTCTCTCTCCCGGATGGTTGGAGCGCCGACAGAACGGATATCAGCATGCATTTGCCGCAGCCCAATAACGCTTCGCCGACAGCGTATGCGGACGTGCGGATTACGGTGGGTGAGACGGTGCACACCGCGAATCAAATTTATGCGAAAGCAGGCGCGGCGGGCAGAATTACTTCCGCGGTGCTGCCCATTCCCATCTGGGGCAACTGATGAAAAAGCGCCGTTTTGTCCATGCGTGTTTTCCTCATGAAAATGACAAAATATTCTATGGTGTCGCAGAAATAAGGTCAGTATAATGATGGTAACTTGATATTAGAGCGATCACACGGAAAGGGGTTTACGGGTATGGCAATACCGCGGAATGAATATCCGCGTCCGCAGATGGAACGCGGTGCATGGATGAATTTAAACGGAACATGGGAGTTTGAAACGGATTTTGGCAAAACAGGACGGGAGCGCGGCCTGGTAGAGAAGGAGCGGCTGGAGCAGGAGATTTTGGTGCCGTTTTGCCCGGAGAGTCCGCTATCCGGAATTGGATACCGCGATTTTATGAATGCCGTATGGTATCGAAGAACTTTTGCGCTGCCCAAGGACTGGAAGGACGGCCGCATTCTGCTGCATTTTGAGGCGGTGGATTATGAGAGCGAGGTTTGGATAAACGGCGTCAGCGCAGGTACGCACCGGGGCGGCTATACGCCGTTTACACTGGATATCACAGACCTGGTTGATGCGGCACGGGATAACGTGATTACGGTTTGTGCCGAGGATGATCCGCGCACCGGCAAGCAGCCGTGCGGTAAGCAGAGCGTAAAATACGCCTCCTCCGGCTGCGATTATACCAGGGTGACCGGAATCTGGCAGACCGTATGGCTGGAATATGTCCCCAAAACCTATCTCAAATCCTATCGGGTGTATACCGATCGCCACAACGGCAGCGTTGATGTCGAACTTAAAATTTCGGGACGGTGCGAGGAAAAGCAGATTCGGGTTGCGGCGCTGTATCACGGAAAGACCGTTGGCGAATTTTTGGGAAGAACCTGCGGCGATTTCGTAAAAGCCCACATTTCTTTAAGTGAGGTTCATCTCTGGGAGCCGCTTGCCGCCGAACTGTACGACCTTGAAATCGAGATAAAAACGGATGATTCGTGCGATCTTGTCAGGGGATATTTTGGAATCCGCGAATTGCAGATCGACCGCGGTTGTGTGTTGATCAACGGAAAACCGGTGTTTCAGCGGCTGGTTTTAGATCAGGGATTTTATCCGGACGGCATCTATACGGCGCCGGATGACGCGGCGCTGGCACACGATATCGATCTCTCGATTGCCATGGGATTTAACGGGGCGCGCCTGCATCAAAAGGTGTTTGAGCGCCGCTATCTGTATTACGCGGATCAAAAGGGCTATCTGGTCTGGGGCGAGTACGGAAACTGGCATCTAAATCATACCGGGGCAGAGGCGCTTGCAATATTTCTGCCGGAGTGGATGGAGAGCGTGGAACGTGATTACAACAGTCCGGCGCTGATCGGCTGGTGCCCCTTTAACGAGACCTGGGATTATAAAGGCAGCCGCCAGGACGATGCGGTGCTGCGCAACGTTTACCTTGTCACAAAGGCCATGGATCCGACGCGGCCGGTCATTGACACCAGCGGAAACTTCCATGTTATCACGGATATCTACGATACGCACGATTATGAGCAGGACGTTGCGGTGTTTGCAGAGCATTACCGGGAGTTTGCAATGGATCGCAGCAAGCTTTATGATAAATTTTCTGACCGTCAGACGTACCGCGGTGAGCCTTGCTTTATCAGCGAATACGGCGGAATCCGCTGGGGCGGCGACAAGAATAGCTGGGGCTATGGCAACAGTCCCAAAACCAAGGATGAATTTATCGCGCGCTATGTCGGACTTGCCGATGTGTTGCTTTCCAACCCCAATATTTTTGCGCTGTGCTATACGCAGCTGTATGATGTTGAGCAGGAGGTGAACGGCCTCTACTATTACGACCGTTCCGCAAAGTTTACAGAGGAAGAAGCGGAAAAGCTTGCCGCGGCAATGAAACAGATCGCGGCCATCGAAAAATAGGATCAAAAGACCCGTGCAAAACAAAATCGTTTTGCACGGGTCTTTCTTATAACATCGGCTGCTTATTTTCGTTTTCCTGTTTTTGAATCGTCTCATACCACGCTTTGCACTGCGCAAAGTCAAAGGGAATCATGCCGCAGATGTGGTGATGAAATCCCTGATCCCAGCGGAGCAAAAGAAGTTTTTTGTCCGAGTAATTCATCGGGATTTTTCCAATACAACGGGTTGTGTTTTCTTCGATCCGGTAATCGGTTTCCCATAAAATCTCGTTGCTGTCGCCGTCACTGACGGTCAGATGTCCCGTCTTTGCGGTCAGAGTGTCATTGACCGCGTAAATCGGGAGCAGCAGATTTTCAATTTCGCCGCAGAGGAAGGTGAAGGGTGAAAAACAACGCTTTGCCACATCATAGGCCAGCTTTTTTTCAAAGTAATAGTCCACCAAAGCGTCCGAAAATTCCGGCCAGCCGTCGATTAAGTTCCACAAAATCACGCCGCCGCTTTTGGGACTTTTAAGACGCACGCGCTCGATAAAGTATTTATCCGCCTCCGCCTGGGAAATCTGCGAGGCAAGGCTGAAATCCTCCAGCGATTCCGCGCAGAATCCAAAATACTGCCGGATCTGCTTTTCCATCAGCAGGGTGCGTGACGGATCTCCATTCATGTCGGTCGAATGCAGAATCCACTGCTGATTGTTTTTATGAAAAGGCCACAGGGATTTTTCATCAATAAATTTTTTGATTGATGTCGGAGACGGGCAGCCGTGGTAGCCCGTCTCGCTGACAAAGTGCGCCTTAGAGGAGCGGTAGTAGTCATTTTTAAAGTAGTCGCGCACGCCCCAGAGGTGATCCTCCGCGCACTGCTTAAAGCGTTTTTCTTCATACACCCGATCCGAGATATAGGGCGAGCTTTCCAGGTACGGTCTGCCCTTGTCGTGATTGAAAATGACGTGCGGCAAAACCTCTCTTGTGATGCGGTTGCAGCCGGGGCTGACGCCGTTGCCGATGGAGAGCTGCAAAAGGTCACATTCGTTATCGCCTGCCCACAGAACCAGAGAGGGGTGCTGGCGCAGCTGCTTGATGATGACCTCGGCCTCGCGGGCGATTTCGTTCATAAATGCGTCGGTTTGCGGATAGTTAAAGCATGCCATGGCAAAATCCTGCCATACCATGATGCCGTTTTGGTCGCAGAAATCAAAAAATTCCTTTTCTTCATAGACGTTGCCGCCCCAGCAGCGCAGCATGTTGCAGCCGATATCCTTTACCAGTTCAAATACCTTGGGATAGCGCGCCTTGTCGCGGCTGTGATAGACATCAAGCGGCACCCAGTTTAAGCCCTTGCAGACAATATCCGTTCCGTTGATCTGAAAACGGAAGTTGTTCTCGGTTTCCGATACGGTATCCTTGCGGATCAGCTTGACGGTGCGGATGCCGAAATCGGTTTCTGTCTCTGCAATCACCGCGCCTTCGGCGGACAGGGTCACCTTGGCGTGATACAGGTTCGGCGCACCGTACCCGTACGGCCACCAAAGCGCAGGGTTTGGCACGTCTATGCGCAGTTTTCCCGATTTAAAGGGAATTGCACGGCAGAAAGAGTGGCTTTGTTCGCCGCAGCGGAGGGTGACGGTGAGTTCTAAGTCTTTGTTGACATAGCGGTGCGGCAGTGCGATGTCATAGAGCATAAATACGGCAGCGCTCTCTTCGCTCAGCCGATCCGTTACAAAGTAGAGCTGCGAAAATTCACAGGTGTTGCGGATTTCAAGATTCACATCACGCCAGATACCGGCGCTGACGGCGCGCGGCATAATGTCCCAGCCGTAGCTGTGCGCGGCCTTGCGCGTCATGGACGAGAGGGAGTAAGTACGCCATGACTGGTACATGGTATTTAAGTCAACCGGCATGTCGTTTTCCGCAATCACCGCCGAGGAGATATGGACATACAGGCGGTTTTCGGCCTTTTTGACAAGATGGGTGATGTCAAAGGAAACCGGCAAAAACATGTTGCGGCTCTCGCCGATTTTTTGACCGTTTAAAAAATATTCCGCATAACAGTCAACGCCGCCAAATGACAGAACCAGTTTTTGATCCTCTTTGATTTCCGGCGCGTCAAAGGTCTTTTCAAACCAAAAATCGTAGGTCTCGTAAGAAATCGCGTCCAATATATGCGTGCCGAAAAACAGATCTTTTGGCAGGTACCCGGCGTCGGAGAGCGCCGGTTCCACGTTGCAGGGAACATTGCAGAAAATGGTGGTTACCTTGGGATTTTGATGCAGGGCGGACGGGGTTTTGACCGTGTATTGGGCGCCGTCATAGAAATGAAGGTTCCACGCCCCGTTTAAGGAATACTTTGGATTCATCGTTGTGCCTCCTTGGAAAATACGGTTTTTTATCCTATGCTTCATCATACGGGAGCACGCGGCTTTTTTCTTGCGAAAAATTGATTCGTTATTCTTATTTTTTTGGATTTTAAGGAAAATCTTGCGTTTTTTAATAATATGTTTTATAATCAAAGCGGTGATGGATATGAATCTGGATCAGACAAGACTGAAAACCGTAAACCAGATCGGAGCGGGACGCACCGTTTATGCCAAGAAAAAATGGCTGGATCAGAACCACGAAAACGGCTTGCATTGGCACGAGTTTTACGAAATGGAGATCATTCTGGACGGCGCGGGAGAGCAATTTTTAAACGGCAGCGAATATACATTAAAAAAGGGCGCTGTCTATTTTTTGACGCCGGTGGATTTTCATCGGGTTGTCATGAAGGAGCATCTGGAGCTTTATAACGTAATGTTTTTGGAGCACGCGGTTTCGCAGCGGCTTTTGCACGCGATCAGCGAGAATTTTGAGGATAAGTTTTTGACCCTTGATGATCGCGACTTTGCCATGATGTGTCATCTTGCGGACACCTTAACCATCGATGATAAAGCGGACGCGCGGTACACCCAAAATATCATGGACGCGATGCTGCGGCTGTTTTTAAAAAATCTGAAAAAGCAGGAAGCCGCCGTTTTCTGCGCAGCGGACGGAAAGGGCAGAGTGGATGTTCCGGTACAAAGGGGCGCCATGTTTATGAAACTGCATTTTCGGGAAAACTTATCGCTTGTGGACGTTGCCGCGGCAGTGCATTTAAATCCAAGCTATTTCTGCAAGATTTTTACCCGTGAGATGGGAATCACCCCCAAAAAGTATCTGGCGGATTTAAAAATCAGCTACGCCAAAAAACTGCTGGTATCGACCGATCTGAATATTACCGAAATCTGTTTTGCATGCGGCTATCGCTCGGTCTCCAACTTTTTGTGCTATTTTAAGAAGGGTGAGGGAATATCCCCGACGGAATACCGGCAAAGAGCGGCGGCAGTAAAAGAGAATTTTGGAAAAAATATTGCTTTCCTATTGTAAAAAGACTGCAAAACTGGTATAATAAGCAAGGAGATATGGCTCGGAGGAATCGGTATGAAGGTTTTGGGAATCACCGGCGGAATCGGCGCCGGCAAGAGTACGGTATCGCGGCTCTTTCAGGATTTGGGCGCCGATGTGGTGGACGCGGACAAAATTGCGCATGAGATTTTAGAGCCGCAGGGTGCGGCTTTTTCGGATGTGATTGCGGCGTTTGGAAAAGGAATTCAAAACGAGAAGGGCGAAATCGACCGCAAAAGCCTGGCGGCGCTGGTGTTTCATGACGCGGCCGCACTGAAACGCTTAAACGCGCTGACGCATCCGTGCGTCTTCGCCGTCATGCGGCAGAAAATACGCGATGCGAAGGCCGATTTAATATGCCTTGACGTGCCGCTTTTGTTTTCGGCACCGTTCCCGATCCCCTATGATGCGTCACTGGCGGTTGTCGCGCCGCTTAAGGTGCGCATTGCGCGTGTGATGCAGCGCTCCGGCCTGACGAGAGAGCAGGTGACCGATCGGATCGATCAGCAGATCACAGACGCTGACATGCGGAAAATGGCGGACTATGTGATTGAAAACGATGGCGATCTTGCAGCGCTTTTTCCAAAAGTTGAAAAAATTTATCGAAGGTTGACGGTGTAGTTATGCGTGAAATACAAACCAAAGGGCGCCAAAGCTCCTATGCCGGGCGGCCGTCCGGTCGGCGCACCCGAAGGCGAAGGAGGCGCGGCGGCTGCTTTGGCAGATTGATTTTTTTGTGTATCGTCTTTGGCCTGGTCGGCTATTTCGGCTATCGGGCGTGCCAAAACCTCGGTCTTAACACACGCATCATGCAAAGCCGCTACCCGATCAAGTATCAGGAGTATGTCGAGACCTATGCCGCGGAGTTTGGCGTTGATCCGGCGCTGGTCTACGGAGTGATCCGCACGGAGAGCCGCTTTGACCCCTATGCGGTATCAAACGCTAAGGCCAAGGGGCTGATGCAATTACAGGACGACACGGCGGCGGACTGCGCCCGTGCCTTAAAGATCAAGGACTATTCCGCCGATCAATTGTTTGACCCGGCGATGAATATCCGCCTCGGCTGCTATTATCTCAAAAAGCTGATTACGGCCTACGATCAAAATTTAGAGACCGCGATTGCCGCGTACAACGGCGGCCCCGGTAACGTGGATAAATGGCTGAAAGACCAAAATTACAGTAAAGAAGCCGGTAAGCTGGCGAGGATTCCGTTTCCCGAAACGGCGCGCTATGTAGAGAGCGTCATGGCAGCGTACCGCAACTATCATATGCTATACTATTAAATAAAGGAGTGTTTTTTATGGCAAAAAACCAAAAGGATCAAAAGAACTTACACTACGAAAATAAAAGCATCTTCCCAAGCCTTGGCGAAAAGGAAAAGGGCGAAGTTTTTGACTTTTGCGAGGACTACCGCAAGTTTATCACGCTTGCGAAAACCGAGCGTGAGTTTTGTGAAGAGAGCGTCAGAGTGCTGGAGGCAAACGGCTTTACCATGCTGGAGGAAAAGTCCAAATTAAAGGCCGGGGACAAGGTGTATACGGTCAACCGCGGCAAGGGCGTTTTTGCCGCTGTGATCGGCAGCGAACCGATCGAGAACGGCGTCAGCCTGGTCGGCGCGCACATCGACTCGCCGCGTCTTGATTTAAAGCCCAATCCGCTCTATGAGGATCAGGGTGTGGCGTACTTTAAAACGCACTATTACGGCGGCATCAAAAAGTATCAGTGGACGGCCATTCCGCTTGCGATTCACGGTGTTGCGGCTTTGCAGGACGGCACCCAGATCAAGATCAGCATCGGTGAGGATCCGTCCGACCCGGTATTTTGCGTCAGCGATATTCTGCCGCACCTGGCGCAGAATCAGATGACGAAAAAGATGGTAGAGGCCATTCCGGGAGAGAGCCTGAATATTATCTTAGGCAACATCGGCAGCGATGATCCGGAGGTCAAAGAGGGCGTCAAGCAGAACATTTTAAAGATTTTAAACGAGAAGTACGATATCTGCGAAGAGGATTTGCTCAGCAGTGAGATTGAGGTGGTGCCGGCATTTGACGCACGGGATCTGGGTCTGGATCGGAGCATGATTGCCGGTTACGGCCAGGACGACCGCGTATGTGCCTACACCGCGCTCCGTGCCATCTTAGACGTGAAAAAGCCGAAAAAGACGGCGGTTTGCCTTTTGGTGGATAAAGAAGAGATCGGCAGCATGGGCGCAACCGGAATGCAGTCGCGGCATTTTGAAAATGTTCTGGCAAAGGTTTGCGCAAAAACGGTGAAAACTTATTCGGATCTGACTCTGCGTGAGGCATTGCAGAATTCGACCTGCCTCTCTGCGGATGTCGGCGTGGCCTTAGATCCCAATTATGCCGATGTGACCGAAAAACGGAATACGGCCATCTTAAACGGCGGTATTTTACTGACCAAGTACACTGGCTCCCGCGGTAAGGGCGGCGCAAGCGACGCCAACGCAGAGCTGGTCGCAAAGATTCGCAGGATCTTTAACGAAAACGAGGTGGAATGGCAGATCGGTGAGCTCGGCAAGGTGGACTTCGGCGGCGGCGGCACCATCGCGCAGTTTGTCGCAAACCTTGATATGGACGTCATTGACGCCGGGGTTCCGCTGCTTTCCATGCATTCTCCGTTTGAGGTGGCCGGAAAGCTGGATATCTTTATGGCATACAAGGGCTATCGCGCATTTTATCAGCACAATTAAGCCCCGATGAAAAGAGGAAGTGTTATGAAACGGACGAAAAAAGTATTGTTTTTTCTGATTGCGGCATGGCTGCTTACCGCACTGCCGGTGTGTGCCGAAAATAACGTTCCCAATGAGACCGAGGCGGTATATACCGCCTCGGTCTCTGCGCCCGTGAGCGAGCTGCATCCGGGTGATACCGTCTATGTGACGGTTTCCCTTTCGCAGCCCGTTTCGGTATATGGCGCGGAATTGCTGCTCTCTTACGACACCGATATCCTGGCAGAGCCGAAGGCAGCCCTTACGCGGACGGAGACGGAGACGGTAAGAGAGGCCACGCAGCAGATGACAGAGGGGAAACTTTTATACGCGTGTACGCACCTTGGCAAAAAGTCGCCGGCAGCTTTGCAGCAAAACGCGGTGACGGTGACCTTTACCGCAAAAAAGAGCGGATCGGCCGCTGTATCGCCAAAACGGCTTAAAATTGTGCAGGAGGATATGTCCTATCAGATTTTTGATCTGACGGGACAAACGGTGACGGTACTTATCACAGAGCGCACCGTGCAGCCGACCGAGCCGCCGCGCGGCGGTGGCGGAGGCGGCGGTGGCGGCGGTTCGATCCGCGGCGGAATCACCGTTTCGGGCGGTAATGCGGCGGCAGCGCAGCCGCCTGCCCCAACGCAAATCCCGGAGGAGCCTGCTCCAACTTCGGCGGCCGCCTTTTCGGATTTGGGACAAGTCTCTTGGGCGGAAGAGGCCATCACCAAAATGGCAGAGGCCGGCATTGTAAAGGGAAAGAGTGAGGGCGTATTCGCGCCGTTGGACGCTCTGACCCGCGCCGAGGCGGCAAAGCTTTTGTGTGAGGCGTTTTCGCTCACGGAAGGCGAGGAAGAGGGCAAGACGTTTTCAGACGTTGACGCTGCGGCGTGGTATGCAGAGTACATACGGTGCGCCGCGCAAAACGGCGTTATTTTGGGAGACGAAAATAACCGCTTTTACCCGGAAGAGACCGTCAAACGGGAAGAGTTCGCCGCCATGCTGATGCGGACGCTCCAAGCAAAACAGATCACACTTTCACCGGTGCGGCTGAACATCAACTTTGCCGATGAGGGCGAGATTTCCGATTTTGCGGTCGGCGCCGTTGATTTTTTGTATACCGCCGGTATTTTTGAGGGAGATAACGGATTCTTTTATCCGCAGTCGCCGCTGAATCGGGCGGAGGCGGCCGTATCGGTGTATCGTATACGCAGTCTGACAGAAAGCGGAGGTGAGAGCCATGAAAATTAGAAAACTTGCGGCGCTTTTTTGCGCCGGACTGATGCTTCTGCTGCCGCTCTCTGCATGGGCGGAGGAAAGCACGCCGATAACAGGATCGGAAACCGAGGGCGCGGAGACCGAAGAGCCGGAAACCGCCGATACGATCTGGGTCAATGAGGGTGATACGCTTGCCGAGGCAGTCGAGGCAGAAAACGTGGACGTCTGGGCGGTCGAGGACTATGAGCTTGGCACGATGTATGAAGATCCGTATGTTCTGCGCCGTGCGGCCAATACAACCGATGCGTATGTGGTGTTTTATCTGCCTTATCTTGAGGAGGCGGAGCTGCTCTCATACAGCTGGCCGGAGCATGTGGTGTCGTTTCGGATGTTGTTTTCAAAAGACGGCAAAACGTGGGAAGAGAGGGCAATGACGGTAGACGAAGAGCCGGACGCCGAGGAACAGGGTCGCTGGACCAAGCTTTATCATAAGGCAAGCGGACTGCGTGGCATGTCCTATTTGAAGATCGAATGGCCGGGCGAACTGTCCGGAAACGACTGGTGGAATCCGTATCTTGGCAGCATCCGCGCAAGGCTTGGTACGCCCCAAATGGAACAAATCAAGTGCGAGATCCCGGATAAACTGGTGATTCCGCGGTACGATACGGCGGAATATCCGCTCAAAGCGTGCGCGGTCGATCAGATTGAAAACCCTGTTGCGGCAGAGATCACGTGGCAGCTAAAAGAGGCCGAACCGCCGGAGGGCGTGACGCTCAAAGAGGGCGGCGTACTTACGGTTTCTCACGATTGTACGGCGCAAAGCATTGCGCTTATGGTGTCATGCAGTGACGGAAATAAAACCTTGACCGCCGATGTTACGGTTTTGCTGGAGACGGCAAAAATCGGCGATGTGAACTATGACAACGTGATTGATGAAAAAGATTTGGAGTTTGCATTTCTTCACTACGGCAAGACCGAGACGGACGGGGACTGGCAGTCGCTGCGTCTGGCCGACGTGGACGGAGACGGGAAGATTGATATTGCAGATGTCGCGTATCTGGCCTATTACGCAGAGGAAGAAACTGACGGGACGGCGACAGAAAAGGGGAATGAAAATTGAAACGAACGGCTTGTCTTTGCCTTGTGCTTTTTATGATGCTTGGCATGATTCCGGTATTCGGACAGGAGGAAGCTGCCGCACAGACGGCACAGACCGCAGCAGGGGACTTGGGTGAATTGCTCGATGACTGCGCGGATTTTTCGGCCGCGAGGGCGCACAGTGAGGAGCTTTACTGTGAGGTCACTGCGGAGGAAAACCGTTATGCCTTTGACGATTATACCATGATCATGCGCAAAACGGCAACGGCACAGTGGCTGGAATACGAGATCCCGGACGGGCAGTATTTGACTTTTCACACCTACTTCCGCCAGGGTGAGGAGATTTCTCATTTTTCGTTTTCGTGGTCAAAGGACGGCGAGACCTGGCAGGACGCGGCCGCAGATACCGAGGTTTTGAGCGTGGACAGCTGGAAGTGGGTGCCGGTGATTTATCGGTTAAAGCATCTGGACGCGTCCGCCAAATATGTGAAAATTACCTTTGGCAACCTGACGGGCAGTGCGTGGTCGCCCAGTCTTGCTGGTGTTTATTCTAACTACATCGTGCAAAATCCCTATGGATTTGCGGACTGCGCCGGTACGCCTTATGAAAAAGATACCTCCTTTTTAAAAAGCCTTGGCTTTGTGTCCGGGTACAGTGCGCAAAAATACCGCCCGACCGAGGAAATCAGCCGCGCCGAGCTTGCGCAGCTGACGGCAAAGGCGATATCCGCAAGCGGCGGCGCCCGTGTTTTTTGGGACGTGGGGCGTGAGCATTGGGCGGCATCCGCGGTCACCGGGCTTTACGGCATGGGCGTGATATGCGGAGACGAAAACGGATATTTTCATCCCGATGACCCGGTCACTTGTATCGAGGCGGCAAAAATCTTTTGCGCCGCCATGGGTTATACGGCGATGGCTGAGCAGCACGGCGGTTATCCGACCGGGTTTTGGTATATGGCGCGTCAGATCGGCTTGCTTGACGGCGTGAATCGGGCGCAGGACGAAACGCTGTGCCGCGGCGATGCGGCGATCATGCTCTCGAACATGCTGCGCGGTGAGATGCTGGTTCCGATCCGCTTTGGCGGTGCGGAGAGCAGCTACGAAAAAAACGGCACAACGCCGCTGTCTTACTACCATCACATTCGTGAGGTAAGGGGGCAGCTGACCAACCTTGGCGCAAGATCAATCGGTGACGCTCTTGTCTTAGACGAGGATCAGGCCATCGTCGGAAACGAGACGTTTGCGCAGAAGTTTTCCGCACTGGGCGCATTGATGGGACAAAACATCATCGCCTATGTCAAAACCGATCCCAATCGGGAAAACGGCACCATTTTATACGCCGAGGCGCAGACGGACTCTGTCAGTACGGCATATACGGCCGCAGAGTTTCGCGGTATTGCCGGTCAGAAGCTTGTCTTTTGGAAAGACGGCGCGGAGGTGACGTATTCCTATCACAACAACACCCGTGTCATCTATAACGGCCGCTATGAGACCCGTATGGGACTGCTGACGGAGCTGAAGCTTGACTGCGGCAGAATGCGCCTGGTCTCTTTGGAGAACGAAAAGCGTGTTGACATCATCTTTGTGGAGGAATACACGGTGTACCAAATGCGTGCGCCGGGGCGCCTTGCGGAGACGGTGACCGATAAAAATCTGGGTGCGGTCAGACTCAGCATCGATGACGCGCAGTCGGTTTCGGTTTTCCGCTACGGAGAGGAAGAAAACGATCCATCCGGCGCCTACGTGAACACGGACGATATGGTGTTTGCCGCAAAGAGCCGGGACGGTTTGGTGCTGGATATTCAGGTTCTGCACGAAAAGCGAGAGGGCGTTTTGCAGGCGCTGGATCAGAGCGAGTATCAATGCACGCTGGAGGGCGAGACGCTTTTTGTCGGAAGATCACTGTGGGACGGCGCACTGTCTGCCATGCTCGGCAAGGAAGTTTGCGCGTACTTAGACATAGAGGGCGCAATTGTCCGTATCGAGGAACAGAGCGAGAAGGGCGGCTATGGGTATCTCCAGGCCGTGTCCTTGGAAACCGGCGTTTCGGCAAAGACCAGAATGCGGATTGTGTCGCAGAGCGGCACAGCGGAGGAGTATGTTGCGGATTCGTCCACCCGTCTTGATGGCAATAAGGTTGGCGGCACCGCCTTTGCGGCGCTCTCGCCGCAGCTGATCTTGTATCGGGTCAGAGAAAACGGCGTTCTATCTAAGGTGGAGACGGCAGGTGAGGTGAGCAGCGTCGGGCAGAACGGATTTGTCCGAAACTATCGATCCGACCGCGCAAAATACTACGGGGATAACCTGAAGGTTTTTGATTCGGTTTACCAGGTGAGCGATGCCACCAAAGTGTTCATGATTCCGAAAGATCACAACGCCATTGAGGATTATGAGGTCACCGCGCCGTCGGCGTTGATGACGGATAAGGACTACGCCGTTTCGCTTTATGACGTGGACAGTAACTACCATTGCAGCGCGGCGGTTGTGGATTTGGCAAACAGTGAAGAGCGCAGCCTGGAAAACTATGACCCGGTTGCGATCATCACGGAGGTTGCGCATATTTTTGATAAGGATCAAAACCCGTGTTTAAGGGTGTCGGCAAAGGTTGGCGGTGCGGATGCCGAAATCTATTTTGACACAAACGGCGCGGAGGACGTGACCGGCAGCTGGCTTCCCGGATACCAAAGCCGAATCACGGAAAACGGAAACAATCCGTTCTTTCCCGGTGAGGTGATGCAGTATTATATGGACGCAAAAAGCCACTGCAAGTATTTTAGAATGTTTTTGACCAAGGATATGATCCAAAACGGAACCGAATACGAAAAGAACATGGGCGATTACGGTGCGCTGAGTGCAAAAAGCTATTTCAGTGAGGTTTATACAGTGTTTGGCACAGTGGCGGACAGGTTTTCCGATAAGCTGCTTGTCACAAACGGCGCAAACGGATATGTGCGTACAATTCCGCTCAGCGGCGCACAGATTTACCGCCTGAAGGCGGGCGATCAAAAGCTGCTGATGGGCGATGCGGCGGATCTTGTGCCGGACAGCCGCGTCTTTGTGCGTATGAACTACACCGCGGTGCGTGAAATTGTTGTCATAGAGGATTAGACTTTTTGAAAGCGTTGTTGCATGATTTATTGCGGTTTGGGAAATCCTAGATGCGAGGTGAGAAAAATGCAGAAAGGAAAAATAGCAGTCATTGGCGCAGGAAATGTCGGCGCGACCATTGTCTACACACTGATGCTGAGCGGACTGGCCTCTGAGCTGGTTCTGGTCGATATCAACCGGGACAAGGCGGAGGGCGACGCGATGGATATGAACCACGGCATCTGCTTTGTCGATCCGGTCAGGGTTACGGCCGGGGATTACAGTGAGATTAAGGGCAGCGACATGGTGATTATTACGGCAGGCGCAAACCAAAAGGAGGGCGAAAAACGTACCGACCTTTTAAAGCGCAATACGGTGATTTTTCGCAATATTGTGGAAGAGATTCAAAAGTATTGTGACGAAAACACGATTTTAATGGTGGTAACCAACCCGGTCGATATTCTGACCTACGTGACCTATAAGCTGTCCGGCTTTCCGAAAAAGAATGTGATCGGCTCCGGCACTGTGCTGGACACGGCAAGGCTGAAATATCTGCTCGGTGCGCATACCAACGTGGATGTGCGGAATGTGCATACCTATATCATTGGTGAACACGGAGATTCGGAGGTTGCGGCCTGGAGCGTCACCAACGTAGCCGGGATGAGCGTGGACGGATATTGTCAAAGCTCCGGGAGCTGCGATTCGCTGGAGGTGTGCCGGGATAATTTTTATGATAAGACGCGGAACGCGGCCTATGAGATCATACAAAAAAAGGGCGCGACCTACTACGCGATTGCGCTGGCGGTGCGCAGAATCGTGGAGAGTATTATCGGCAACGAACATTCGATTCTGACGGTGTCCAGCCTGTTTGAGGGCGAGTATGGGATATCGGATATCTGCCTGAGTGCGCCGACCATTGTCGGCAGCGAGGGTGCAAAGCAGATTTTGGAAATCAGTTTTTCGGATGACGAGCTGAGACGGTTAAGGGAGTCGGCCGATAAACTAAAGCATCTGGCAAAAGAAATCGGATTTTAAAGGACGGCTTTCGCCGTCCTTTTGCTATTCGTTGGCTTGGTAAGCCTCTTCATAAAAATATTCCTGGGCGTTAATCCGTTTTTTGCCACGGGTTTTGATCCGTTCATAGGTTGCGTCATTTTTCATCCGTCTTGCCTTGACATTGTCCTGCATCATGACGGAGAACATAGCTAAAATACGGCTGCGGATCGCCTTGTCATAAACCGGGGCGGCAACCTCAACGCGGTGCAGCGTGTTCCGCGTCATAAAATCGGCGGAACTGATGTATACCTCCGGCTCGTCACCGGCACCGAAAATATAAACGCGCGAATGCTCCAAAAACCGACCCACAATGCTGATGACGGTGATGTTTTCCGTCTCGCCGGGAACGCCCGGAATCAGACAGCAGATGCCGCGCACAATCAGCGAGACCTTCACGCCGGCCTGTGATGCCTCGATCAGACGGTTGATGATCTTTTTGTCGGTCAGAGAATTGATTTTTGCGCCGATAAAGGCCGGCTCGTTTCTCTTCGCCTTTTCAATTTCCAGATCCATCTTGGAAAGCAGCTGATTTTGCAGACATTTGGGGGCAACCAGCAAATGCCTGGTGCTCTCGACCACCTGTCCCATCGCCAGACGGTTTAATACCTCGGCGGCTTCGATCCCAATATCGGGCGAGGCGGTCATCAGACAGTAATCGGTGTATTGCCGCGCCGTTTTTTCGTTATAGTTGCCGGTGCCGATCTGGGTGATGTACTCGACAGAATGGTTTTTCTTTCGGGTAATCAGGCATAGCTTGGAATGTACCTTTAAATGATCCAGCCCGTAGATGATACGGCAGCCGGCGTCCTCCAAACGCTTGGACCATTCGATGTTGTTTTCCTCGTCAAACCTTGCGCGCAGCTCGACCAGCACAACAACCTCTTTGCCGTTCTCGGCTGCGTCAATCAGGCGCTCTACGATCTTAGAGTATTTTGCCACACGGTATAGCGTCATCTTGATGGAGACAACTGAGGGGTCGTGGGCGGCCTCGCCGAGAAGCCTTAAGAAGGGATTCATACTCTCATACGGGTAAGAGAGCAGAATATCCCTGTGCCGAATCTGATGGATCATACTTTCATCGGCACGCACTGTCGGTGACGGCTGCGGCACACGCTGCGGATAAAAAAGCTCTTTATGTTCTTTTAGCTTATCTTCGATTTCAAACAGGAACGACAAATCAAGCGGCGTGGAGGAAAGAAAGACGCTCTCCTCCTCAAGATCCAGTTTTTTGCACAGATACCGGAGCGTCTCGTGGTCTAAGGGACGGGACAGCTCCAGCTTGATCGGACAAAGCTTTCGTCTTTTTTTGATGATGCGCTCCATCAAATCCCGATAGTCGGCCTCATCGTCATAGACGGCATCGGTATCGATGTCGGCGTTCCGAATCACCCGCAGCACCGTCTTTTCTTTGATTTTGTAATTGGTAAATACCTTGGAGACGTAATGTAAAATCAGCTCCTCGGCGAGCATATAGGTGCCGCTTGCGCCAAGCGCCGGGATCAGCCGGTGAAAAACGCCGGTATTACAGGGAATGATGCCGATTTTTTCGTTATTGTTCTTGGTCTCAAAGGAGACCAAAACATAGAGCGCCTGATTGTGCAAAAAGGGAAAGGGCTGGCGCTTTCCGACCACCTGCGGAGAGAGCAGCGGTTTGATTTCGTGCAGAAAATATTCCTCCATCGCGGCGGACTGCTTTGCGTTCAGATGGTTAAAGTTTACCAGATGGATGTCATATTTTTTGGCCTCGTTCATCAGCTTGCGATAGACGCGGTCGCGTGCTAAGGTCAGTTCGCCGGTGGCCTTTAAGATTGCCGCAATCTGCTCCCTGGCGGTCATGTTGGTTTTGTTTTCAACCGGATTGCCCGAAAATAACACGCGGTCGTGCAGCATTCCGACCCGAACCATAAAAAACTCGTCCAGATTGCTCTGAAAGATAGAGGCAAACGTCATTCTCTCACAGAGCGGGTTGTTTTTGTCGTCGGCCTCCTCTAAAACGCGTTGGTTAAAGGAAAGCCAGGATAATTCCCGGTTGCGGTAGCAATGGTATTTCATGACGGGGTCTCCTTTCCGATGGGATTATTCGCCAAGGCAAATGCCGATTTCCTTTGCGGCCTGAATCTCGCTGCAATTTTTGGGAACCGACTTCAGTTTGCCGGCCACCTTTTCCAGCGGCACGGCAACAATTTTACCGTTTTTCAGCGCGACCATGTTACCGTACTGCTCCTCGCGTATCAGCTTGGCTGCCGCCGCACCGAACCGGGAGGACAGAATGCGGTCATAGGCGCACGGCGCGCCGCCGCGCTGCACGTGGCCGGGGACGGTCACCCGAACCTCGGCGCCGATTTTTGCCGTGATTTCGTCCGCGATGCGGTAGGAAACCGAGGGATACGGCATGGCGGCACGTGCCTGCTTGCGCTCTTTTTTGGTGAGCTTTGCCTCTTCACAGGACATAGCGCCCTCCGCAACGGCGATGATGGAAAAACGCTTTCCGGCATCGCTGCGCCGCTTGATCTCGGCGACAACACTGTCAATTTGATAGGGGATCTCCGGAATCAGAATCACGTCGGCGCCGCCGGCGATCCCGGCGTACAGTGTCAGCCAGCCGACCTTGTGTCCCATGACCTCAACGATAAAGACCCTGCCGTGCGAGGTTGCGGTGGTATGAATACGGTCGATGACATCGGTTGCCACCTCCACCGCACTGTGAAACCCGAAGGTCATATCGGTGCCCCAGATATCGTTATCGATGGTTTTTGGCAGGCTGACAACGTTCAGCCCCTCCTGCGAGAGCAGATTTGCGGTTTTATGGGTGCCGTTTCCGCCCATCACGACCAGACAGTCAAGCCCCATTTTGCGATAGCTCTCTTTCATGCAAGCGACCTTATCGACCGAACCGTCATCGATGACGCGTATTTTTTTAAACGGCTGCCGCGAGGTGCCGAGGATGGTTCCGCCAAGCGTCAAAATGCCGGAAAAATCTCCTTTTTCCATGACCTCATAATTGCCCTCGATGAATCCGGTATAGCCGTCACGGATGCCGTAGATGGTAACGTCATCCTGAAATTCTTTATACAGCGACTTTGCAACGCCGCGCATGGCTGCATTCAGCCCCTGGCAATCGCCGCCGCTGGTCAGAAAACCGATTTTTTTCATAAAAGAAGCTCCCTTCTTATCGCTATTTAATTATATTTTACACCATTTTCTCGGTTTTATCTACCCCATTTGTGTAAAAAACAGGTAAATTTTTTGTAAACGGTAGGAAACCAAAACGATAATCCTCGTATGATTTTTTTGATGTCGGGTCATACTACCGGTATCAGCAATCATAAGGAGGAATTTTGATGGGAGTACCATTTGCCGAGAGTCAAACCAAGGAGAATCTGATGCGTGCGTTTGCCGGAGAGAGCCAGGCGCGAAACCGTTACACGTTCGCGGCGGAGCAGGCGAGAAAAGAAAAGCTGCAGGCGGTGGAAAAGATTTTTCTGTTTACGGCGGATCAGGAACGGGCGCACGCCCAGGTCTTTTACGAGCATTTAAGAGAGCTTGCCGGCAGCAGCATTTTCGTGGATGGGGGCTATCCGGTCGATGTCTACGAAAACACATTAAAGCTGCTTCAGCTTGCGCAGCATAACGAATACCAGGAATATGAGGACGTCTATCCGCATTTTGGGGATATCGCAAAATCGGAAGGATTTTCGCAGGTGGCGGAGAGCTTTTACAAAATTGCGGAGATCGAAAAGGTGCACGGTGAACGGTTTGGGCTGTTTGCAGAGATGATTGAGGACAACACGCTCCATCAAAGAATGACGGAGGAGCGGTGGATGTGCCTAAACTGCGGTTATATTTACGAGGGAACCCAGGTGCCCGAAAAATGCCCGGTTTGCGGTCATGACAAGGGGTATATGATTCCGATGGAGATCGCGCCGTACAGTGCGGAGCAATTTTAGCGCGGCGTATTGGAACGGTAAATTTGTCATAGTTCTTCCGATTTTTTCATAATAGTAAAAGAAAGAGAAATGAAGGAAGAGGGGTCAGAGCGGCAATGACTTATACATTTGGCGATCTTAGAAACAAAGAAGTGATTCACATCGGAGACGGAGAGAGACTGGGGTTTGTGTCGGATATCGAAATTGACAGTGTGACCGGGAGAGTGCTTTCCCTGCGTGTGCCGGGCGCATACCGTGCGCTTGGGCTGCTCGGGCGTGAGCCGGAGCGGATTATCCCCTGGGAGTGCATCAAAAAGATCGGGGATGATTTTGTGATGATCGAGAACCTTCACCGGTATCGGGAAAAGCAGGAGGCGCCCTTGTTTGTGCAGACCGACCGGGATGAAAAGACAGAAAAAGAAAAAACGGGAATGTAATTGCTACATTCCCGTTTTGTGTGTTTGCGGTTACTGCTGTGCCGGTGCCGATGCATCGGTATCGGGCTGCGGTGCCGGAACCTGCTGCTCATGGCCGTCGCGGAGGCTGCTGCGGTTGTTGCGGACAATGGCAACGCACTGCTCCATCTCTTTCATTGCGCCAAGGACAACCTTTTCTACCGTTTCAAGCAGGTTGTCGGAGTAGGTGTAGGCAGAATCAGAAATTTCGATGGCCTCTTTGGTGGATTGTTCCATGATCTGCTTGCCGCGGACAACGGCCTGCTTGGTGATCTCGTTTTCGTCTACCATAGAAACGGCTTTCTTCTCTACGGTCTTGATGATCTCGTCGGCCTCGGTCTGTGCCTCGTGCAGGATTCTCTGGCGTTCTTCCTTAATCCATTTTGCCTGCTTTAAATCCTCCGGCAGCTTCAGCTTTAATTCCTGCAGGACGTCCAAAAGCTCGTCCCGTTCTAAAATACAGCGTCCGGAAAAGGGAACCGATGCTCCTTTTTCAATAATATCTTCTAATTCTGCCAACAATTCTAAAGCGTCCATTTTGATAGTACCTCCTATAATATAAATTGAGATATGAAAATGCGGTCAGCAAGTCTGACACCGCTCATTTATAACTGAAATCAAGCATTCCGGCACAAGGCCGTCCAGCGATCCGCCGTAGTGGGCAATCTCTTTCACGATGCTGGAGCTTAAAAACATGTAATCCTTACTGGTGGGGATAAACAGGGTCTCAATCTCGCAGGATAGGGCATGATTTGTCAGCGCCATCTGAAATTCATATTCAAAATCCGACATCGCGCGGATTCCCTTGATAATGATTTTGGCGTTTTCCTCCCGCATAAAATCGACCAGCAGGCCGGAGAAGGAACGCACCTCAACATTGGGATAGGCGGCCACCGCCTGTTTTAGCATTGCCACCCGTTCATCCACGTGAAAGAGCGGTTTTTTTGCATGGTTAATCAAAACGGCAACCACAACCCGATCAAACAATTTTGAGGCCCGTGCGATTACATCCAGATGACCGTTGGTACAGGGGTCAAAGCTACCGGGATATACAACTGTTTTCATCATTTCACCCCTGTAATATGGTGAGTACGGTTTTGCCGTATGTGGCCGTACGCCTCACCGTATAATATGTATCATCGACCGTCTCGCCGTTTTTTTCACTCTCTGCCACGATAAGTCCGCCTTTTTTTAATAGACCGCGCTGATGAATCAATGTAAGCGCCGGTTCGATATGCCCCCGGTTATAAGGAGGATCCATAAGGATTAAATCAAAGCGCTGATCGCACCGGGACAAAAAATCCTGTACGTTTTGCCGGTATAAGGCGGCCGATGCAGCAAGCTTTGCGTTTTGCAGATTTTCCTGTATGACGGAAAAAGAAGCCGGGTCGTTATCCACAAAGGTACAGTGCGTGCAGCGTCTGCTCAGACATTCGATCCCCAAGGCGCCGCTGCCGGAGAAAAGATCCAGCACCGCATCGCACGGCAGATGAAACTGGATGATGTTAAACAGGGATTCCTTGACGCGGTCGGTGGTAGGGCGCGTGTGCAGCCCATCCGGTGTTTTAAGCTGAAACCCTCTGCGAAGACCGGAAATAATCCGCAAGAGAAAACCCCCTCATTCATCCATGATACACTCTGTATATCATAATATTTATATCTTCATTTGTCAAGTGCTTTTTTGTGTCTGTTTTGCATAAAAGAAAAGCCCCCGCCGTGCCGTAATATGAGGTTTTGTAAAAACCTGGAAACCAGGTGGGAAAACGCCCGGAAACATTACAAGTCCACTGGATGCGTAAAGCATGAGGCATGTGCGCAATTCCCGGAGACAAAGCCCCTTTGTAAAAGTGTTGGTTTTACATTGTAACCTCGATTACGAACAGAGCAGGGAACAACTTCTCTCTGTTTCTATTATAGCACGATTTCAGAGAAATACAAGTGTTTCGGCAAAGTTTTTTATAATTTTTTTTTGTGCGGCGCGCTTTTGTTGCAGAGCGGTTACAAAGAATTTACAATTTCTTTCAACCTGCGGTTTTGCATTGCAATCTAAAAAAAATAAAGTATAATGGTACTTGGGCAAAGGTTTTTTGCATAAGTTTGCATAGATGTATCGTAAAATCCGAGGGGAGTCGGAATTGTGGCAGCGGAGGGAGAGCCATATGAGAATCGAAAAAGTGGACGAAAACAAAATAAAGGTATTGATTGAGGACAACGAGGCAAAGCAGTGGAACATATCTTTTCAAAGCCTTTGCGAAAACACGCCGCAGATGCGCCGCGTGTTTCAGACGGCGGTTGCGCTCGCGGAGGAGAATATTGACTTTTCGGTCGATGGCGCCAAATTATTTGTAGAGGCCATCCATTCCGAGGCGCCGTATGATTTTGGGATGCTGATTACCAGAGTTTGCAGCGAGGACGAGTTAAAACACGCGGTGAGAAGCTGCTCCTATCAGGGAAAGCTGCGTAAAACCCGTATGGAAATCACCAGGAGAAATCGGTGCCAAAGGATGATTTATCGCTTTAATGAGTTTGAAAACGCTTGCAGAGCCGTTGGCGAAATGACAGGACATTACCGCGGCGAAAGCCGGCTTTATAAATATCAGGGGGCGTTTTATCTGCTGCTGGAGCTGTCTCTTGAGGACTCCGTGAAGGATATGGAGGCTGTTTTGGGAGAGTTTGGCCATGTGGTGCAAAACGGGCAGTACATGCACGGACGGCTGAACGAATACGGCAAGCTGATGATTCCGCGCAATGCGGTCGGCGTGATGGAAGAATATTTTTGCGTACGCTGATCTTAAATGAAAACGAAAAAGTCAGTTTTCAGCAAGATATTGCTTTGAATCAATTGCCCAAAGCCCAT
>OLOI01000376.1_pt1 | contig 46046 bp, 62 predicted proteins | sample 1672131 | NCBI WGS metagenome assembly OLOI01 (sample SAMEA3136651, study PRJEB25190) | human gut metagenome
CTCGTCAAGAACGCGGCCGATCCAGTGCAGACGCTGGTCGATGTGGGACTTGGCGACCGCATCGACAATTTCCCCGCGCAGCTTTCCGGCGGCGAGCAGCAGCGCGTGGCCATCGCGAGAGCCGTGGCGAAGAACCCGAAGATCCTGCTATGCGACGAACCGACCGGCGCGCTCGACTACCATACCGGCAAGCAGGTGCTCCGCATCCTGCAGGACATGAGCCGCAAACGCGGGGCGACGGTGGTGATCGTGACGCACAACTCCGCGATCGCCCCCATCGCGGACAGGGTGATCCGCATGCACGACGCCCGCGTCAAATCAATCGAAACCAACGAGCATCCGATGGACATCGAGGAGCTGGAATGGTGAAACGCATGCTGTGGAAGGACATCCGGCAAACACTGTCCAAGTCGAAAGGCCGGGTCGTGTCCATCGTATGCCTCATGGCGCTTGGCTCATTCGCGCTGGTGGGACTGAAAGTCACCGGGCCGGACATGCAGGCGACCGCCGCCGACTTCTACGGGCGTAACAACCTCGCCGACATCACCGTGGTCTCCAACTACGGCATCTCCAAAGACGACGAGAGGATCATCGGCAAGGCCGACGGCATCAAGGAAGTCGAATACGGGTACTTCAAGGACGTGGTCATCTCCGGCACCGACAGGAGCATGCGCATCTATTCCAAACCCGATGCCGTCTCCACCTATGACGTGACGGAAGGACGACTGCCGAAGCGGACCGGCGAAATCGCGTTGGACATGAAAGAACGCGACAGATTCGCCGTCGGCAGCACCTTGAACGTCACCGAGAAAACGGACATCGCAGGCGGCACCGTGCTACGCCACCACAAATTCACCGTCGTCGGTTTCGTCCGGGCCAGCGAGACTCTGTCCTGCCTCAACATGGGACAATCCACGGCCGGCGGCGGCGAGCTCAAAGGCTATGCCGTGGCCGTTCCGGGAGAGTTCGATTCCGACGTGAAGATGATCGCCCGGGCGACCTACGAAGACACCGAGGGATTGGACTACTGGAGCGCCGAATACCGCGATGCCGTGCAGAAGCATAAGGATCAGCTCGTGACGTTGCTCGCGAACCAGCCAAAAGCCCGCGAAGCGACAATACGCAGCCAACAGCGCAAGAAAATCGACGAGGCCAAGGACAAAGTCAAAACATCCAAACAGCAGCTTGCCGACGCGCAACGGCAGCTGGACGATGCCAAACAGCAGATCGACAACGCCAAGGACCAGTTGAGCGAAGGCAGCGCCGAGGCAGTGGAGGAAGGGTCGGCGGCCGCGGCCTAGCTGGCCACGGCGCAAGCGCAACTGGCCTCGGCCAACGCGTCGGTCGCCTCCGGACAGACGCAACTGCAGGCGGCACAGACGCAACTGGCTCAAGGACAGAACCAGCTCTCCGATTCATGGAACCAGCTGGCGAACGGCAAAACGCAGCTGGACGCGGCGCGAGAACAACTCGAAACAAGCAAAACCGTGCTCGACAAAGTCGGCGCGACGCTCGGCAAATGGGAACAGACCGGCATCACCGGCAAACTCTACGAACAAATACGCGGCAAATACGACATGGCGATCAACCAGTACAACGAAGCCTGCGCCGAATACAACAGACAGCTGAACGCCTACAATGCGGGACTGCAACAATACCAGAACGCCGTAGCGCGGCTCGACCAAGGCTCGCAGGCGTATCGGAGCAATGCGGACAATCTCGCACAGGCATCCAAACAGATAGCCGAAAAACAAAACGAGCTCGGCAAAGCGGTGTCGCAGGCCGGCAAGCAAGTCGCAGACGGCGTCACGCAGCTTATCCAAGGCCAGAGGGACATCGACAAGGCCGAAACGGAATACCAGAGCAAACTCGCCGAATTCAACGCGCAGAAGCCCGAAGCCGAACGCAAGATATCCGAAGCCGAACGGCAGATAACCCTCGCCGAGGAGAAGATCGACAATCTCACCGTCCCGGCCTATTCCGTCAGCGGCCGCCGCGAAGGCCTGACCTCGCAAGGCTACCGCGTGTACATGGTCATCGAAGGCATCGTGGCGAAACTGGCGGACATCTTCCCGATCTTCCTCTACTTCGTCGCGGCGCTCGTCACCTTCAGCACCATGGGACGCATGGTGGACGAGGAACGCACCAATTCCGGAACGTTGAAGGCGCTCGGCTACGGCAACGCGGATGTGATGCTCAAATTCACCGTATACGGATTCGCCGCATCCACCCTGGGCACATGCATCGGCGTGCTCGCCGGCCACACGCTGCTGCCGCTTATCGTCGCCCACGCATACAGCGCGGGATTCACCATGCCGGACATCATGCTCAAATTCCACCCCTGGATCACCATGGCCGCATTCGCACTTGCATGGATAAGCGCCGTCGTGCCGGCATGGCTGGCCGCGTCCAAGGAACTGCGCGAAAAACCGGCGAGCCTACTGCTGCCCAAGCCGCCGGCCAAAGGCTCGAAAATTCTTTTGGAACATTTCCCACCACTATGGAACCGTCTGAATTTCACACACAAAGTGACCGCCCGTAACATCTTCCGATACAAAACACGCATGTTCATGACGATCTTCGGCGTATGCGGAGCGGTATCCCTGCTGACGGCCGGCCTCGCCGTCCAATCCTCGATCGGACAGATAGGAAACCGACAGTTCGAGGAACTCATCCACTACGACCTGATCGTCGCCGAGGAATCCGACACCAACAGCGCGCAACGCGAGGAAATCGCCACGACGCTGAAGGGCAAAACCGTCCAATCCTCGACAGCGGTGCGCTACGAGGAACTGTCGAAAACCACAGGCAAGGAGAACGATAAGCAGTCGATCACCCTGCTGGCCACCGACGACGCATACAACTTCAACGAATACCTGACATTACGCGACCGCAAAACACACCAACCACAGATACTGGTCAACAATGGCGCGGTAATCTCCGAACGGCTCGCCGAAATGCTCAACGTCTCGGTCGGCGACACCTTCACGGTAAACGACGAAAACGGCGCGCAACGCACCATCAAAGTCGCCGGCATCAGCGAAATGTACATCGGCCATTTCATATTCATGAACGCGCAATGCTACGAACACGTGTTCGGCGACCAGTACAGCACAAACGCATACATGGTCAGACTGAAAGACCACAGCAACGCCAACACGGAACGCCAAGGCGCCAAATTCATGAAACTGGCCGCCGTGCGCGGCGTCGTGCAGAACACGACGCAGAAGAACATGGTGTCCACAATCGTGGGATCGCTCAACCAGATCATGGAAGTGCTGATTCTCGTGGCCGTGCTGCTGGCCGTGGTGATCCTCTACGACCTGACCAACCTCAACGTGTCGGAACGCATACGCGAGCTATCCACGATCAAAGTGCTCGGCTTCCACACCAGCGAGACCACGATGTACATCTACCGCGAAACGATCCTGCTGTCACTGCTGGGCATACTCGCCGGATACGGCTTCGGAGAATGGCTGCACCGATACATCATCACCGAAGTGCCACCCGACGAAGTCATGTTCGACCCCGCCATCAGCTGGATCGCATTGGCGGCCCCGGCCATCGTCGTGGCCGTGGTACTAGCCGTGCTCGGCTGGATCGTATACCGCCAGCTCGAAACGGTGGACATGCTCGAAGCATTGAAATCAGTGGAATGACCCTCCACGAAACGGTCAGCGGAGTAGCTCGCCAAAAGCCCGGGGAACAGCCGCGACGACATCACCGGCAACAATCGGATGCCCGATCGCGCTCGCCGGAGTCTTGCCCGCATGTCCATACAGATGCGGACGATGCCATCCGCGCTGCTCCGACCCGCTGGCCATCGCGCCGGCAAGCCCATGCATATACGCGGCGGCCGCGGCGACCTCCGGAACCAAAGCCGGATCGTCGGACAGCATGTCGTCCTGCTGCGCCAGCAACGCGCCCAACACGCCGGCCAACACATCGCCCGAACCGGCGGTGGCCATCCAGGCAGGCGCGCGCCCGGACAGGATGATCCGCGTGTTCCCATCTCCATCAGCTCCAACCACAATGGTGACCGCGCCCTTAAGCAGCACCGTGGCCCCCGTAAGCTCATGCGCGCGCAACGCCGCCCGCAATGGCCGGGCCTCCACCCACTGCCTGGAAACAACATCAGCCATATCGGCATCCAACCGATTCAGCAATGCGGCCAATTCGCCGGCATGCGGAGTGATAACGACCTGCGGCACAACATGGCACGGCAGCAAATCCAACGCGCCGGCATCAACCACAATGGGAGGCATGCCCTCCGCCCGCTCGTTCCGCGAGCCATCGCCATCCTCCAACGCGTAATGATCCAGCAGCGCGGCAATGGTCGCACGCTGCATGTCATCACCGGAAGCAACGTCACCCTCGGCGGGCACGCCGGATCCAACCACCCACGACTGCACCCGGCCCTTGCCCAACACAGCCTCCGGCAACACGGACAATATCATATCCTGCGCACGCTGTGGCCCCAGATAACGCACCATGCCCACATTCGCGCACGCCGCGGCCCTCGCCGACAACACGGCAGCACCCGGATACCGCGCCGAACCAGTCACCAAACCAACCACTCCACGCGAATACTTGCCATCCGCAAGAGACGGAAGACGAACCGAATCCGCCACAAAATCGCCATCCGTCATCTCGGCAAACGGAACAGCATCATCGACATCGAAACCGAAATCGACCAACGTGATCCGTCCGCAAGCATACGAAGCCGGCGGCACCATCGCACACGGCTTCATCGCACCGAACGTCACCGTCACATCCGCAGGAATATACGGCCCCGGCAACGAACCATCATCAACACCCACACCCGACGGCGCATCGACGGCCACCACCAACGGCAAATCAGCGGAAGGGTCATTGTTCGGCAACGCAGGCTTGTCCGGCAACACGCCATCCATACCCAAAGACGAAGCCAACGTGCCAGCGACACCACGCAACGCGCCGACCACGCCAATCCCCGTCATAGCATCAAGCACCACATGCGCACCCCGCGCACACTCGACCGCAGCCTGCAGCCGCTCACCAGCCTCACCCGCGGAAAAACCAGACGTGCACCCAGAAATATCAGCCGCCGGATCCAACACCAACACACGCCCACCCGCACGAACAAACGCCCTAAACGCATCCTCATGCAACGAACGGCCAACAGCAACCGCGGTAACCTGCGCACCTTCACGCGCCAACTCAGCCCCCGCATACAAGCCATCGCCACCATTGTCCCCAGCGCCAGCCAACACCGTGACCCGCGCATCCTCAACATCCAAATCCTCATCATCAAGCAACGACAACGTCACACGAGCCACCGCAGAAGCAGCCATACGCATCAACGGCACACCGTCATCCAACAAAGGACGCTCCAACTGCCGGACAACATCGGCGGAATAGGAACTATACAACAACGTCTGCAAACGGTCGGCATCATCGGAGACATCCATGGAAAATCCTTCCCCTCGGCGTGGAACCACAAACACCACTTTAGTCGTATATTAAAAACAACAAACAAAAACGGCATGGACGCCAAACAAGAAAACGGAGCGGAACATGGCATACATCGAAATGAAAAACAGCACCAAGCTCTACCACATGGGATCCACCACCATCACCGCCAACGACAACGTCTCCTTCACCATCGAACAAGGCGAACTCGCCATCATCCTCGGCGCATCCGGCGCAGGCAAATCAACAGTGCTCAACATCCTAGGAGGCATGGACACCAACACCTCAGGACAAGTAATCATCGACGGCAAAGACATCTCCAACTACACACCCAAACAACTCACCGCATACCGCCGCACCGACATCGGCTTCGTATTCCAGTTCTACAACCTCGTCGCCAACCTCACCGCACGCGAAAACGTAGAACTCGCCTCACAAATCGTTCCCGACGCACAAGACGCCCGACAGGCGCTCGCCGACGTAGGGCTTGCGGACCGCGTCGACAATTTTCCCGCGCAGTTGTCGGGCGGCGAGCAGCAGCGTGTGGCGATCGCTCGAGCGGTGGCGAAGAATCCGAAGATTCTGCTGTGTGACGAACCGACCGGCGCGCTTGACTACAACACCGGCAAGCAAGTGCTCCGCATTCTGCAGGACATGAGCCGCAAGAAGGGCGCGACAGTGGTGATCGTGACGCATAATTCTGCGATTGCGCCGATTGCGGACCGTGTAATTCGCATGCATGATGGACGTGTGTCATCGATTGAGGTCAACGAGCATCCGATGGATATCGAAGAGCTTGAATGGTGACGTTGCGACACGCTGTGATACGTATGATTTGCGTAAATGGCTGATTCGTGTAATATATGTGACTTGTGCACGGAAGCTAAGTCTTCCGGTGGGAACATTCCTGCGTAGCTCAGTTGGCAGAGCATCCGACTGTTAATCGGACGGTCACTGGTTCAAGCCCAGTCGCAGGAGCGCAGTTTCGGGTACTCCGGAACATATTCCTGCGTAGCTCAGTTGGCAGAGCATTCGACTGTTAATCGAACGGTCACTGGTTCAAGCCCAGTCGCAGGAGCTTTTTAGCCCTTGGTTTTCCAAGGGTTTTTTGTTTCCATAAGAACTTTTCGCTGCTATTCCAACGAATCGAGCACGTCGTCAATGAGTGTGCGGTCGTGTGCCGCATCAGCCTTGAGTCGAGGGAAGCGACGTATGACGTTGTCGGGACTTGCGTTGGCCGCACGTGCCACATTCGATTTTGACTCGCCATGCGCCACGGCGATTTCCGCGAGCCGATCCACTAGCGAATCCGAAACCTGCCGTATTTGCTCGCCAACCCATAACTGGGACAATTCGGGTGAAAGCGTGTAATCGTCCTGCAGCTCGCTTGAAGCCTCCTGAATGGCGGCCCATAGCACCATGAATGGCTTGCGGTAGTAGGCGATGCGTTCCTCGGACGGCTCGCTCTCCAACTGCTGCAATGCCTTGCGTTGCGTAGTGTTGTCACTCATGCGTCCCATCGTATGCCACGTTCGGTGGCGTTTTGGCATGTCATGGCGCGACACGCCCGGCATCTGTGGATAAGTGTTGTTCTCCGACCACAAGGTCGTTCCAAGTCGACGGGCGGTCTTCGAACGTGCCATGATATCGATTCCCCGATAGAGACGCGGACCACAGGAGGCCTCATGAACAAATGGGAATACCGTCGTCGTGTTCGACACAATAAGATGTCCGATGACATTGACAAGCGCAACCGGCACCGGTGCGCCGCGGCGATGGCCGTATGCGTATTGGCGAATATCGCGTTCACGATATGCTGCGCGCAACCTACGGCGTCGGCATACGCGCAATCGGCTGATGACGTGGCGCATGAAGTCGCACAAGCGGCATGCCGCACATCAATGCAGTGGCCTTTGGAGCACGCGCAAGTAATCGGCGAATATGATGCGCCGGCTAAACAATGGTTGCCTGGGCATCGCGGTTTGGATTTGCGTGCACGGCCGCAAGACGCCATCATCGCACCCGCGGATGGTGTGGTCGCCTTCAGTGGCAAAGTGGCGGGCAAATCCGTGGTAACGCTTCGCCACGGTGCGGAAACGGGAAGCCTGACGTCGACGTTTGAACCCGCGGTCACTACGCGACCGGTCGGGGCCGTCATCGCCAAGGGGGAGCGTTTCGCTCGTGTTGAAGGTGGCTCGGAACATTGCGCCGATGGATGTCTGCATTGGGGCCTCAAGAGCGGAGGACGTGATTATGCGGATCCGTCGGGCAGAGTGAGGTCGATGCGGGTTGAACTGAAACCGTTGTAACGGCCATATCCACGGGTGTTGTCGTTGTCCTGGGGTCGTGGCCTTAAAGAAAAAGTGCGGTATTCCGGCTATGATGCTGTCTGTACATTAGATTTCGAGGAGCGAGAAGCTTATGATCAAGGAATACACGCGCCCTTTGGAACAGGGAATTGACTCGGACAAAAACATCTTCTCAGTACTTGAGGAGCGTGTGGAACGCACTCCTGACGACAATCTTGTCGAATACAAGAACGCTCAGGGCGAATGGGCGGCGTTCACCGCTGCGGAGTTCAAAAACAAGGTCGTCGCCCTCGCCAAAGGACTTATCGCTCGTGGCGTAATGCCTGGAGATTCGGTATCCATTATCGCGCATACCTGCTGGCAGTGGACCGCGCTTGATGTGGCCATCATGTCCATCGGCGCCCTTACCGTTCCGGTCTATGAAACGAATTCGCCGGCGCAGGTGAAGATGATTTTCAATGATGCCAATGTCAAGATGGCGTTCGCTGAGGATGATTTCCAGCGCGACAAAATCGAATCCGTCCGTGATCAGTGCCCGGATCTTGGCGACGTGTGCGTCATCGGACTTGGTGCAATTGACACGATCATCGAATACGGCCGCGCGGTCTCCGACGCCGAATTCCTTGAACGTGAACAAGCGGTCAAAGGCTCCGATCTAGCCACCATCGTATATACGTCGGGATCCACTGGCACCCCGAAGGGCGTTGAACTGACGCATGCCAATTTCGTGTTCATCACCTATTCCGGCGTCAACTCCATGCCGGACATCGCCATGAAACCGAATCGTCGACTGCTGCTGTTCCTGCCGCTCGCCCATGTATTCGCCCGATACATGCAGTTCTTCTGCTTTGCCGGAAACGTTTCACTCGGTCTGTCCAGCAATCTGAAGACCATTCTCGCCGATTTCAAGGCGTTCAAACCGACGTTCATCCTCGCCGTGCCGCGGATTTTCGAAAAGATCTACAATGCGGCCTCGCAGAAGGCCGGAGCCGGTTTCAAGGGACGTGTTTTCGCTGACGCCACCCAGACGGCATGCGATTGGTCGCATGCTCAGCAGTCCGGTGGGAGCATTCCACTCGCGCTGAACGCAAAACATGCCCTGTACAACAAGCTGGTGTATTCGTCAATCATGGAAGTGTTCGGCGGCCACGTCGAGTATGCGGTCTCCGGCGGAGCGCCGCTTGATTCCTCTATCGCGCATTTCTTCAACGGTGTCGGTCTGCCGCTATTGGAAGGCTACGGCATGACCGAAACGTGCGCCCCCTCGAGCGTCAATCCGACCGAAGGCTACAAGATCGGCACCATCGGCTTGCCTCTGCAAGGCGTGACCATGGGGTCGACGAAGAAGGGGAGCTGTGCATAAAGAGCCCTGCCGTATGCGCCGGATACCACAACAATCCTGACGTTACCAAGCAGCAAATTGTCGATGGATGGCTGCATACCGGTGATCTCGGCTCCATTGATGATGACGGCTTCGTTTCCATCGTCGGGCGTAAGAAGGATCTCATCATCACCGCAGGCGGCAAGAACGTCTCCCCATGCGAGATGGAAGCATCCATCATGACTTCGCCGGTGGTGAGCCAATGCGTCATGATCGGCGATCGCAAGCCATTCATCGCCGCAATCATCTCCCTTGATTTGGCGGAGACGAACCTATGGCTGGAATCCAAGGGAGCGGAACAGGTCGCTGATTTGGATGAAGCCTCGAAGAACCCCATTGTGCGTGCGGAAGTGGAGCGTGCCGTCAACAAAGCCAATGAGCTCGCCTCACGTGCCGAATCAATCCGCAAGTTCGAAATCGTTCCCGACGAGTTCACTGAGGAGAACGGTTTGGTCACGCCGAGCATGAAGGCCCGCAGGCAGGCAGTGGTTGAACATTACCGGACGTTGATCGACAAGGTCATCTACGTGCCGAGGAAGCCGGCGGCTCACGCCGAATGATGTTCGAAATATGGTGGGGGCCGGTGACATCCGAGTGATGCCATCGGCCCCCACCATATCCGGAAGAATCCCGGAAGAATCATAGGCCCGCATCCGCCAGCGAAATGTAGCCGGGTTCAATCAGCGTTTTCTTGAGATTGTCGGCGCTGATCGCCAATGTCTCCTCATGGATGGTCGTAATTTTCTTCCCCTCGACCGTTGCGGAACGGATGAAACCGAGTTTGGAAAGTTTGCCCGAAGTGTTCAGTCGCACGCATGTCTGCGCGATGTCATCGGCCAACGCCTTGCGGTTCTCCATGGCGGTCATCCATTGCTTGCCGTTGACGATGTTCGGCATGGAACTGATATAGGCCCCATAGCCGGTGATGATCGGCCATTTTGCGTTTTCCTTGTTATCGGAATCGCTGTCGTCATTCGATGACGACGTCTTCGCAGGGTCAGGCACTGCCTGCCGTTTCAGGTCTTTTTTGCCCGTGATGCTGTCCACGATGCCGGAGATTGAGATGGAAGGGTTGATATCGGCTGAGGAACCTGTGTAGCCGAGTTTGTCCAACTCGTCGGCGATGTTCTTCGCCACATAGTCGTTGCAGGAGATGACGCCATCAAGGTGGACAGGGTGCGAATCGTCCTTGTCCGCGTCGAGACGTTCGGCAAGCACCGATTTGATTTGTTCGGCTTTTGACGAATCGAATGCCACGGACCGCCAGTCATCCTTGGTGGTCGAAGCGGTGAGCGTCTCGGAAGGAGATGCCGCTTTGCCGTCCTTGAAATACGGTTCGAGCACTTTCCAGATGCCTTTGAACATGTTCTGGGCGAAGGACGTGTCCGTTTTGGCATCATGTCCGTCGGCCGCGTCGTAGGGGAGTAGTACCTCGATTTGCTTGGGGGCATCGGACGATGCCTTGTCGAGCTCGAGCTTGTTGACGAGCTCTTTGGCTTGCAGTTCTCCAATCTGCTCGGCCGTGGTCATCGGCACGTACACGTCCGGCGCATACCCTTGAAGCGTATTGGAGATCAGAACGACCTTCATTCCTTCATTCTGCGCAAGCTGCAACGCCGAAACCAGCCGTTGCGCTGATTGCGCATAATCCTGTTCGTCCTCATCCGACGCGTCGGAGTTCCACGTGATATCATGCCGTGCATAGTCGCCGTATTGCCTGTCGGATTCCGGCATCTCGGCGACAGGCGCCACCACCAAGGTGGTTTTGGCTTTCGTGGACGAATGCTCGGTCCCGTTGATGTGATTCACCACATAGTCTTGGACGCTTTGACTTTGTTTGTCGAGGTTCGAAGCGGTTTTCACGGTGATGTCGCCGCTTTTGACACCGGTCCGTTTCAACGAGGACACGATTTCGGGAACGAGTTTTTCCCATTTGCTCAATGGCGTCTGTTGAGAGATGGTGATGCTGTCTGTCGGAGCGAAAATCGCCACATTGCCGGCATCGGCTGTTGCGCTGGATTGTGATGACGGCTGTTGCTGCGATTGCGAATCACCGTTGGGCGAGCAGGCCCCCATGGCTGTTGCCATGCAGACCGATGCCAGCAGAGCGAGCAGACGTTTCGCCGGGATTGTGCGATGCAGAATCATGCCATGTCCTTTGCGGAAGAATAGACGTTCCTTATACTGACCATCGATTGTAATATCCGGACGTCAAAAAGCCCGTACGCGTGTGTGATTGCGCATACGGGCTTTCGACAGCTCAGATAGATTACTCTGCCAGAGCCTTTGCCAGATTCTCGTCGAGGGCGTTCATGAAACCCTCGGTATCGAGCCAAGGCTGGTCCGGTCCGATGAGCATGGCCAGATCCTTGGTCATCTGTCCGCCTTCGACGGTGGAGATGATGACCTTCTCCAAAGTTTCGGCGAAATGCTTGACTTCCGGAGTGTTGTCAAGGTCGGCGCGATGCTTCAGACCGCCGGTCCATGCGAAGATGGAGGCGATCGGATTGGTCGAGGTCTTTTCACCCTTCTGCCAACGGCGATAATGGCGGGTCACGGTGCCGTGCGCGGCTTCGGCTTCGACGGTCTGCCCGTCGGGAGTCATCAGCACGGAGGTCATTAGGCCAAGGGAGCCGAATCCCTGTGCGACGGAATCCGACTGCACGTCGCCATCGTAGTTCTTGCAAGCCCAGATATAGCCGCCATGCCACTTGAGGGAGCTTGCCACCATGTCATCAATGAGTCGGTGCTCGTAGGTCAGGCCAGCCGCCTCGTACTTGTCCTTGTATTCGTTTTCGAACACCTCGGCGAACGTATCCTTGAACTGGCCGTCGTACGCCTTGAGAATCGTGTTCTTGGTGGACAGGTACACCGGATAGCCGCGCATCAGACCATAGTTGAAGCAGGCGCGTGCGAAACCTCGGATGGAATCGTTCACGTTGTATTGCACCTGGGCAACTCCGCCGTCAGGGCCATAATTGTAAACGACGTGCTCAATCGGTTCGGAGCCGTCTTCCGGAGTGAAGGTTACGGTGAGGGTGCCGGCTCCCGGAACCTTGAAATCAGTGGCTTTGTACTGGTCTCCGAAGGCGTGACGTGCCACGACGATCGGCTTGGTCCATCCCGGGACCAGGCGAGGCACATTGCTCATGACGATCGGCTCGCGGAAGATGGTGCCGCCGAGAATGTTGCGGATGGTACCATTGGGGGACTTCCACATCTTCTTGAGGCCGAACTCCTTGACGCGCGCCTCGTCCGGGGTGATGGTGGCGCATTTGACGCCGACATGTTCGCGCTGGATGGCCTTCGCCGCGTCGACGGTCACCTGATCGTCGGTGGCGTCGCGGTTTTCGATGCCCAGATCGTAATAATCCAAATCCACGTCGAGGTACGGCAGGATCAGACGGTTCTTGATGTCTTTCCAGATGACACGGGTCATCTCGTCGCCGTCGAGTTCGACGACTTTGCCTTCGACCTTGATTTTGGCCATGGTTTGTCCTCCCTGTCGGAATTGAAGGTGATGGGTTCCGTCTTATTACATGTGTGTTAATTCCGTATGGAAATGTCCAAAACCGTGGGGACACGCGCGAAGGCACTGTCATAGCTGAGCATTAGCCTTGAAACCATGTCTCAGGAAATTGAAATCGGTTTGGGCAAGAAGGGCCGTCTGGCCTATTCGCTGGACGATGTCTCCATCGTTCCCTCCCGTCGTACCCGTGATCCTCAGGATGTGTCCACCTCTTGGCAGGTCGACGCCTATGAATTCGACGTGCCGGTCATCGGCGCCCCGATGGATTCCGTGACCAGCCCGGCCACGGCCATCGCCATGGGCAAGATGGGCGCGCTTGGCGTGCTTGACCTAGAAGGATTGTGGACCCGCTATGACGATCCCCAGCCGCTGCTGGACGAAATCGCGCAGCTGCCTGCGGACAAGGCCACCGAACGCATCCAGCAGATTTACGCTGAGCCGATCAAGCCGGAACTCATCGTCGAACGTCTGCATGAGATTCGTGATGCCGGCGTCACCGTAGCCGGCGCGCTGTCTCCGCAGCGTACGCAGGATTATTATTCCACCGTGCTTGAGGCCGGTGTCGATCTGTTTGTCATTCGTGGCACCGTGGTGTCGGCGGAGCATGTCTCCAAGGACCATGAGCCCCTGAACCTTAAGAAATTCATCTATGACCTGGATGTCCCCGTCATTGTTGGCGGCGCGGCCAACTACACGGCTGCGTTGCATTTGATGCGCACGGGAGCCGCTGGCGTGCTTGTCGGCTTCGGTGGCGGTGCGGTATCCGCCAACCGCAACACGATTGGAGTGCACGCGCCGATGGCCACAGCCATCGCCGATGTCGCCGAGGCCCGCCGCGATTACATGGACGAATCGGGCGGACGCTATGTGCAGGTGATTGCCGACGGCGGTATGGGTGATTCCGGCAGCTTCGTCAAGGCATTCGCGCTGGGCGCCGATGCGGTGATGCTGGGCTCGCCTCTGGCACGCGCCTCCGAGGCTCCTGGCAAAGGCATGCATTGGGGCGCCGAGGCCCGCCACCAGACGTTGCCGCGTGGATTCCGCACTAACGTGGGCACCGTAGGTTCCTTGCAGGAGGTCATGTTCGGCCCGAGCCATAACGCCGACGGAACCACCAATTTTGTTGGGGCGCTTCGCAGAGCCATGGCCACGACCGGTTATGTCGATTTGAAGAGCTTCCAACGTTGCCCGGTTACGGTCGCTTCGAGCCACTGATCAGATAGCTTCGTCCTGTGGATAAAAAAAGTTATCCACAATCCCTCCGTCGACTTGACGGGGGGATTGTCTTTATGTATTAATGTTTTTGGTCCTTCTCAGTGAAGAGAGTTGGATGACATTAAACAGGTAAAGAAATGAGGGATCCATGGCAATGGACGACTTATCCGACGATGGCGTTTCACCTCCGGAATGGCAGTCCGGCTCTGAGCGGGAGCCGGAAGACGACAAGGAGATAGAAGGCAATGAGCCTGACGAAATCCCACCGTCAGACCCTGATTCGTATGTCGGTCTTAAAGAAGCGGAAAACAATGGCCAATGGCTGCAGTGCATAGGAAAATCCGTCGAGAAGCTTCCTTCATATGATGGTTAACGGGAGCAACTTTCCCATAAAATAAAAACAGGCCATGAAAACGGCTTCATTCCAACGATTTCAAGACATGCACCCACTCTTTTGAGATGGAAACCTAAAGAAAAAAAGCGAATCAAAAACACTTCTGAGGTAGTCTAGGAGTGGTATTTCAAGTGGTACCACCAATCACGAAAAGACACTGAAAAAGGAAGACGGAAGTGCGCAGGTTCGGCAAGATCGTCGTCAAACCAAACAAGACCAATCCCAAATACCTCGAGGCGTCATATCCGACCCCGGTCGAGGCGTTCGACCAATGGCCGGGACTCTCGATGCGGCAGACCACAACCTTCCCACTCACGCAGGACGGACGCGACGACGCGGCCGCATGGCTCGCCTCCGCGCGCAAGAGGATCGAGGCCGGAGTCTGGCAGCCGGAGAAGATACGCCGCAAGCAGGAGAGGGAGAAGGCCATGACCTTCGCCGAATACGTCGACGAATGGAACCTCCACCGCGCGAAATCCGGCGACCTGCACGAAGCCACCAAACGCCTGTCGGAACGCTACGCCCGAATCCTCTGCCGAACCTTCGGCGACATGCCGATCAGCCGCATCGGCCACAAGGACATCCAAGCCTACTCGGACTCGCTCGTCGGTGCCGTCACGCACAACGAACGCCGGTCCAGACTTGTCTACCTCAAGCAGATCCTCACAGCCGCGGCGAAACCGGACGTTGACGGACACTCCATCATCCAGCGCTCGCCATTCGACATCAAGATACCGGCGTTCCACCAAAGCGAGGGATCCGCGCCGGCGACGCCAGAAGAACTCCGGATCATCCACGACGCCATGCCCGAACACCTCCGCCTCGCCATCACGCTCGCCATCGCCGCGGGAGGCCTGCGCATCGGAGAGGTCTGCGGACTGCAAAGGCAGGACATCGATATCGAACGCCACACCATATCCATCCGACGCACCAGGCTCGACGACATCCCGGGCATCATCGTCGGCGACACGAAGACACCCGGCAGCCGCCGGACCGAACCGCTGCCGGAATCCGTCATCCCGGAAATCGAAGAACACCTCCGCAAGTGGGTCCAGGACGGACCGGAGGCATGGATCTTCCGCGACATCCGCGACCTTCGCGCCGGCCACGGCGCTATCCCAATCACATGCAGCGGACTCAGATACCGCTTCCGCCTCGCCCGCCGCGAAGCAGGCCGCGCTGACCTCAGATTCCACGACCTGCGCGCCACGGCGCTCACCATGCTCGCGCAACAAGGCGCCACCGTCCGCGAACTCATGGCCGCCGCCGGCCACACCACACCGACCATGGCCATCCACTACCAACGCACCACCGAAAAAAGACGGAGGGCGCTCGCCGACAAGGTGGCCTCCACGCTCGATCCGGCCACGGCGTCGAAGGCGTCCGAGCGCGACCAGGAGATCGCCAGGCTGCGCGCACGGCTCGCCGAACTCGAGGCGATGGGGGAGGATTAGCGGTTATTCGAAATCGGCGTCTCCATCGGCGGGGCAGTGCGCCAGCTCTTCGCCATCAACGGTAAGGGCGAGCATCCAGGTGGGATTATCGCCCTTTTGATGGATCATCGTGTCCGGGATGCTGGTTTCAAATGTGGCGTCGTCGGTGGAGAGATTCCATCCTGGATACTTGTTGCTGTCATTCGTCGACAGATTCGTTATCTCCCGCTCGGTTTCGCCGGACTCCGTGAAGTCGGTGAGATTCACTTGGTACCAGGTGCCATCGGGATCCTTGACCATGAGCGTGTAGGCATAGAATTGCTTCGCGTCCAAAGCCTTGACATTATCGAATCCATCGATTGAGATGCCGAGGTACTGGCCTGTCGTCTCCACTCTCGCCGCCGGCATCAGGTCGGAATCGCCATCGCAGAAACCGGACAACCCACTCGCCAATGAAGTCTCCTCGCCACTGTCGGCGGCAACCCGCGAATCCTGCGAGTCTGAGGCTTGACTATTGGCGCTCGCCGACTTCACTCCTGCCGTGTATGCGATTGGTGCCGTGGCCAGTCCGGTCGCGAAGACCAGTGCGGTGCAGATGATGGCTGCTGATCCAAAACTTACGTTGCGTTTGGCCAGCGCCTTGATATTGAGACCCAGCTTATGCGGCTGGCGTATTCTTAGACCATTCTTCGACGACATGGTGTCCCTTTCTTTTCTCTGATGCCCGCTTCCAGCTTAGATAAGATAACACCCCTGTCGCCACTTTTGCGGCAGGGGTGTGTTGTTTAGTTGGACTTCTTTCTGCCCGTGCCGTCCATTGGCTCCGAGAGATAATCCGGCACGGCGGCTTGTTGCTGCACGCGCCTGAGCATCTCGCGGCTGAGTTCGAGCATCGTGAATTCCTCGATTGGGTGGACTCCGGCGTTGTGGACTTCGTCCGGCGTGAGTGTTCCCTGTTCTACAAGCGCTTCGATTGGATTGCGCCCGTACGCACGGGCGATCGTCACGGCATCCTCCGCGGTGAATTCACCCTTGGTCCATTTGCGGTGGAATGTGGTCATTGGGATACCGGCCTTCATCGCGATCTCTCGATTGCTCGCGCCTTCGGCGATCTCCTGCACCCATTCCTCAAATGAATTTTTCATGTTCACCTCCTTTCCAGATTTTCCGTTTATGGAAAATACTGTACCACATCGAGTTGCATATTTTTTCCATCAGTGGTAATTTGTATTCCAGAAACGGAAAACATTTGAAAGGACGGATGACATGGCAGACGAAAACAAACTGCAAGCTTTGAGAATCTCTCCTGGATTCCTCGACAACCTCCAGAAGGAACGCAACCTCAGCCACGAAGCGTTTCTCGCGGCCTGCGGACTCAATCAGCAAAGGTTCGACGAACTGTGCGAAGGCGCCTGCCCCTCGTATCTGGAATTCTCCAGAATCGTCGACGGATTCGGACTCGCCACCGGAGTCCCCATGGTCCCCGTGGCGCCCGCCGACGCGGCGTGAGGGAGACATAGACGATGACCGACGTGATGGAACCGCCGAAATACCTGATCTGGGTGCCGCTCAAGGAGGCCGCGGAAATGGTCGGGCTCTGCGAGAAGACGCTCATGAAGATGGCGAAGGAAGGCAAGGTCAAGATCAAACAGCCAAACGGCCCGCACGGCAAGCGCCTCGTCAAGGTCGCGAGCCTGCAGGACTTCGACGCCAAAGCGAAACACGGAATCTGAAAAACACGGAAGGACACGAAATGAAGGACATCAGGAAAGCCTGCGTCAAAGCAATCTTCGACGACTTTGACCAGTGCGCCGACGCCATCAGGCCTGCCGTCGGCGGTGAATGGGAGGAGATCGACGCGAGACGTCCGCTCGGCCACATCGTCGGCTATGTCGACATCTGCGTCGCCGACCTCGTGGACATCGTCGTCGACACGATCAACAAGGAGCTGTGAGATGAGCTGGATGGACGACGGCGGATTCGAGATCAGGACATTCGCCGACAAGGCCGGGGGAGCGATGGCGCAGATGAGCTTCCGCACCTCCACGGGACACTTCGACATCATCCTCAGCAAGACCGAAGTGCAGCGCATCCGCCGCGAATGCGGACGCGCCATCAAGGAACTCGACCAGAAAAAGGAACGGAAATGACCGACAGCGACTTCCGCAACGAAGACGACGCACCCACAGCCGACAAGCCGCGCATGGCGTCCATCCTCCTCCTAGCGCTCTCCGCGGGCCTGTGCCTGTGGGTGCTGTTCGGCACCGACGCGTGCCACCACCCGCTCGAACACGTCGCGGCCTTCGTATGGCTAACCATGGCCACCCCGCCCATAGCGATGGCGTGGGCGGCCGGACGGAGGCCCGACCTGACCGCCAGACTCGAGTCCATGCTCGGCGTCTGACACCGGCCGGAGAACAAGGACGGGACCAATCGGTCCGGACGGCGCGTGGCTGAATCACCTTATCCATTACTTTCCCGCACATCACATTGCGCGGATTGCATACACGAAGCCACACCCAATCGGACACGACGCCCCTGGAGGTTCGAATCCTCCCTCCGGCACCAGGACGCCGACCCGTCAACGCCACCCGTCCGAGGCTCCACTCAGCTTCGCCCGGACGGGAACGATGGGAAGCCCCTTCTCGTTACTCTCGGGACTCCCAGCGGGACGGCGCCCGCCACACGGCACAACGACAAGGACAAGGAAAGGAACACGAAAATGCCGAAAGCGATCAACCAGGAACAGGCCGACCGCTGCATGACCCCGGTCCGCGACCTGCTCAAGGGCGAATACCAGAGCGCCTTCCGCTGGAAGTCCAAGCGGATAGACTCCGCGATCGCCGCGAAGGCGATGCTGCTGATCTCCGAGGACATGTCCCTCAGCATCGACCAGGCCGTCGCCCTCGCCTCCGGCGCCGGAAGCGACGCCACGCCAGCCACCGACAGGGACGACATCGAACCCGAGGAGCCGGAGACCGCGGAGGCCACGGAGCCGGAACGCCATGAGCCGGCCGTCGTGGCGGAGCGTCCCAGGCACGTGGACGTCGGACCCGCCGGCGTGGACGTGGAGCTCGAATTCGTCGACTTCGACCAGATCCCGCGAGACACCACGCCCCACGGCGGCAAGCACACGCTCTACGAGGACGTCGCGGTCCAGCTCAAACGCCACGCCGGCCACTGGGCGTGCATCAAGAGGTTCGACCCCACACCCGGCAGGGAATGGGCGTCCCGCCGCCAGGCACGCCAGATGAGCCAGCGCATCCGCACCGGAGAACTCGCCGCCTTCCGCCCGAAGGGACGCTTCGACGCCGTCACCACCACGCCCGAGCGGGGCGGCCCCACCCTCGTGTACGCCACCTGCCATCCCATCGAAGCCTAAGGAGCCACCATGGCCGGAGAGACCACACTCACCATCATCGGCAACCTCACCGCCGACCCGGAACTACGCACCACCCAGTCCGGAAAACAGGTCGTCAACGTCACCGTCGCATCCACTCCACGCAACTACGACCGGAACACCGGCCAATGGCAGGACGGACAGGGACTCTTCCTGCGCTGCACCGCATGGGACGACCTCGCCACGCACATCGCCTCCAGCCTCGCCAAAGGCACGCGCGTCATCGCCCAGGGCAGACTCACGCAACGCTCCTGGCAGGACGAGCAGGGCGCCAACCACACCATCATCGAAATGCAACTCGACGAAATCGGCCCAAGCCTGCGCTACGCCACCGCCCAGGTCACCAAGACCAGCGGACAGCAGGGACACCGGCCGCCCGCCAACGGCGGATACGCTGGAGGCGCCAACTACGGCGCCACGCCATCCCAGCCGCAGACGCCAGCCACCGACCCATGGGGACAGCCCACCGACGGCGGAGCCACCTTCGGAGCCTTCGGCACCACCAGCGACAACGAGACGGAGCCCGACTTCTGATGGACATCGACCTCGCGATCAGCCGCCAGCTCTGGTGGACACAGAACCGCCGCGCGAAAAGCTGGGTGCAGCCATACCGGCGCAAGAAACAGGTCAAGGCCGCCGCCTACCTCACCTTCCGAAGCCTCCTCAACAGCGGACGACTCCAGAAGCCCGACAGCTGGCCAGTCCACGTCACCGCCACCATCCACCCGCTCACCCACGGCAGATTCGACCCCGAAAACGCCGCCCCCATGGTCAAGGCCATCCTCGACGCGGGAACACAGGCCGGCATCTGGCCCGACGACAACGCCGACTACATCACCGGCCCCGACTACCGGATCGGCGAGCCAAGCACGGAAAAAGGCGTCTACCACATCACCATCACCATCGAAAACGACCGATAGGCACGAAAGGACACGAACATGGCAACCGCCGAAGGATACGCACGCCTGTCCAACGGCCTCTGGCGCAACACCAAGATCCGCAAGACCGCCAGAAAGGACCCGCAGGCGCTCGCCGACTGGATCATGGCCATCAGCTTCTGCAGCGACAAGCTCACCGACGGCCACCTCACCGAGGACGACCTGCTGTTCAACCTCGGCCTCGACGAGGACGAGATAACCCGGCTCGTCGACCTCGGCCTGCTCGACAGGACCGACGACGGCTGGGATGTCCACGGATACCTCGAACTGCAGAACAGCAAGGCCGACGTGGAGAAATCCAAGGAGGACGCCCGCCAACGCAAGGCGCGGAGCCGCCGCAAGGCCGCCACGGACGACACCGAAACCACGTCACAAGTGACGGACGCGGACGTCACGAGTGACTCACGCGTGACCTTTAACCAAAATCAAAACCAAAACTCCCTCACTCCTATCGTCGTGAGGGAGTGCGCGCCCGCGAACGAGACCAAATCCGAACGCAGGGAACGCGAGCTCATCGACACGTGGGCGCCGACCGAAGCGCACCGGGGAGTCGCCGGCGAGCTCGCCGCCCAGGGCAGGCCGCGAGTCGACCTCGACGAGCTCGCCACCACCTTCCGGCTCAAGCTCCACGCCAAAGGCCTCAAGCACTACGGCTACAAGCCAACCCTCGACGGCCTCGACAACGCCTTCTTCGAATGGATCCGCAGCGAATCCCGCCAGCTCGCCGAAGGCCGACCCGCACACTCCGGCAAGCCCGCGCCCGAGGCGAAGCCCCACACGCACACCTGGGCATGCGAGCACGTCCTCGCCCTCCTCGACAGGACTCCCGACACCGCCACGCCCGACGACGCCGCATGCATGCTCGCCGCCCAGCTCAACGACGGACTCGACCCCGGCAAGGCCATACAGGCGCTCATCGACGCGGGGGTCGTGGATCTGGACGGGAGCGTGGCATGAGGGCCCGCGGCCACGTGTTCGCCCACGTCGACTGGAAACGCATGGACGAAGCCCAGCTCGAGGGCATGCGGTACGTCGCCTACACGCCGTCCGGCGTGGTCGACGGAAGGCTCGCGCCCATGACGGCCCGCACTGGACTGCCGATGCCGTACCTCGTCGACCTGACGCTCGGCATCCCCGTCATCCTGCTGACCGCGCCCGGCAGGGACAACATCCTCCTGCCGCCCTTCGAATCGATACTCACCCTCGAACAGAAATCCTGAACACCGAAAGGAAACACCATGGAAGACCAGAACAAGACCACGGAATCCGGGCGGACGTCGCCCGCCGACCTCGACAGGAGCCTCGGACGCCTCGACGAGGACGAGATAACCCGGCTCGTCGACCTCGGCCTGCTCGACAGGACCGACGACGGCTGGGATGTCCACGGATACCTCGAACTGCAGAACAGCAAGGCCGACGTGGAGAAATCCAAGGAGGACGCCCGCCAACGCAAGGCGCGGAGCCGCCGCAAGGCCGCCACGGACGACACCGAAACCACGTCACAAGTGACGGACGCGGACGTCACGAGTGACTCACGCGTGACCTTTAACCAAAATCAAAACCAAAACTCCCTCACTCCTATCGTCGTGAGGGAGTGCGCGCCCGCGAACGAGACCAAATCCGAACGCAGGGAACGCGAGCTCATCGACACGTGGGCGCCGACCGAAGCGCACCGGGGAGTCGCCGGCGAGCTCGCCGCCCAGGGCAGGCCGCGAGTCGACCTCGACGAGCTCGCCACCACCTTCCGGCTCAAGCTCCACGCCAAAGGCCTCAAGCACTACGGCTACAAGCCAACCCTCGACGGCCTCGACAACGCCTTCTTCGAATGGATCCGCAGCGAATCCCGCCAGCTCGCCGAAGGCCGACCCGCACACTCCGGCAAGCCCGCGCCCGAGGCGAAGCCCCACACGCACACCTGGGCATGCGAGCACGTCCTCGCCCTCCTCGACAGGACTCCCGACACCGCCACGCCCGACGACGCCGCATGCATGCTCGCCGCCCAGCTCAACGACGGACTCGACCCCGGCAAGGCCATACAGGCGCTCATCGACGCGGGGGTCGTGGATCTGGACGGGAGCGTGGCATGAGGGCCCGCGGCCACGTGTTCGCCCACGTCGACTGGAAACGCATGGACGAAGCCCAGCTCGAGGGCATGCGGTACGTCGCCTACACGCCGTCCGGCGTGGTCGACGGAAGGCTCGCGCCCATGACGGCCCGCACTGGACTGCCGATGCCGTACCTCGTCGACCTGACGCTCGGCATCCCCGTCATCCTGCTGACCGCGCCCGGCAGGGACAACATCCTCCTGCCGCCCTTCGAATCGATACTCACCCTCGAACAGAAATCCTGAACACCGAAAGGAAACACCATGGAAGACCAGAACAAGACCACGGAATCCGGGCGGACGTCGCCCGCCGACCTCGACAGGAGCCTCGGACGCCTCGACGCGGCCGCCCAGCTCGACAGGCTCGTCACCGACCTGCAGCAGGCCGCCGGAAGACTCGACGCGTACGCCGCGTCGCTCATCGGCAACGACGACATCATCGTCGACGAGGCCGCCAGCCTCATCCTGCACCTCAACCGCAAGGTCACCGACAGGGCGCACAGCATGCGCAACGCATGCGAGAACCTCGAACAATCCGACCGTCTCCTCGCCGAGAAGGCCAAGAGGAAAAGCCTCATGGACCACATCCTCACCATCCCGCTCGACGGAGAGGACGACTAGCATGACCACCACCAGCACCAAGCCGGAAGCGCTCCTATGGATCGACGTGGAGACCACCGGCCCCGACCGCACCACAGCGCAGATCCTCGAAATCGGCATGGCCTGCACCGACAGCACCGCCACCCAGGACTACGGCGCCTTCCACGCGATCGTCAAACCCGACATCCTCGACATCAGCCGCATCACACCCTTGGCATGGGAGCACCACACAGCCAACGGCCTCATCGCCGAAGTCCGCGCCGCCAGCACACGCCAGAACGGCCCAGCCGCCGTAGGCAACGCCGCGGAGGAATACCTCGAATCACTCGAACAACGGTTCCAGCTCGTACCAACCGGCACCAACGTCGACTTCGACCTCGGATTCCTCGGACTCCTCGCCATCGACACCAGCCCGCTCAGCTACCGAAAACTCGACCTGACCACCATCAGACGCCTCATCACCATCCTCGGAGGACCCGACCCCTACGCGACCCACCACGAAGGCCGACACCGCGTCGAGGACTGCATCACCAGAGACATCCACGACTACCGCCACTACCTCGAAACCATCCAACTCAAGGACTGCGGCAAATGAAACGGAAAGGCGGACGATGGACGGACTCGCCGCATTCATCCTGCTCGCCGCGGTCTTCATCGCATGGCTCGGCGGAGACCACGACGGCCCTGCGGGACCACGGAAATGACACCCCAACCACGAAAGGAAACACAATGAGCGTGCTCTACCACGGAGGAGCCCCCGACCTCCAACCCGGAGACCACATCGAACCAGGCCACAGCCGCGACATCCACGACGATTGCCCGATCTGCCGCGCCAGACGCGAAAAAGGCGCGGACGCGATCGAAGGCACCGGACACCCCGAACAGGTGTACTGCACCAGATACCGCGACTACGCCGCCCTCTACGCGTCGATGTACGGCAAGGGCGACGTGTACCAGGTGCGGCCCGTCGGAGAGCTCGAAGCCTCCGACGAGGACTTCGACGGCTGCTACCGGTGCGACCGGCTGGTGATCGTCAGAGCCGTCGAAAGACACGTCACCCTCACACCGAAACGCCGCCGCAAGGTCATCCGCCTCATGCAACGCCTGGACGACGGCCCCTGCATCAACCCACTGCCACGCAACGCCACCCCGCAGATGGTCGAAAAGTTCATCCAACGCTCCGCCGCCGACACCATGCACATCATGCGCCAGGCCGAAAGGAGCATCCGATGACCGGACACGACACTGAACACAAAGGAATCATCATGACCATCACCGAAGACGCCGACATGGACCCAAAACCATACATCCTCACCGCCATCTCCATCGGCCTTGAAGGCGCCGCCACGGGAATGGCGCTCGCCGGCGGCCATTGGCTGCTGTCCCTGCTGTTCCTGCTGCTGACCGTGCTGTTCGCCATCAACGGATGGCGGGCGGTCGGCAGGGCGCGCATGAGGAAGACCGAATGCAGGGAATTCGTCGTCGACGGATGTCACAACATCATCATCGCCGGCGATGACTGACATCAACCACGAAAGGACAAGGGAATGACCAACCACGAAGTCTGGGACAAGACGATCGAGCTCAACGGAGTCGCCATACAGAGCGTCGTCTGCATGGAGGAATGCTCGGAACTCATCAAAGCGATCAGCAAACGCCTGCGCGGCGAGCTGGACATCGAGAACAACCTCGCCGAGGAGATGGCCGACGTGACGATCTGCCTCTACCAATTGGCTCGCATGTACGACGTCGACGACACCGACGTCCACGCATGGATCGACCGCAAGACCGAACGGCAGCGCAAGCGCAACGCGCTGCAGGACCACCAAAGCGGGGAGACGACGAGATGAACGCGACATCCGTCGAATGGATCATCGGGCATTTCGCCGACGACATCACGGCCATGCGGACGGAGACCGAGAAACGATACGGCAGACAGCCACTCCAGACTCGCCCACAAATCCGAATGGAAACGCGAATACCACAGGAAAAGGAAGGAAAACAATGAGAGACAGTGACGCAGACATCGCCATCGACGTGCTCAACAAACTCATCGACCAGGAACTCAAGGCCGCGAGCGCCGGAATGCGTGACGGGAACAGAATCCTCGAGGAATGCGCGTCGACACGATACCACGCCTACACCTTCGCCAGAGATGAGATCAGGAAGGCGCTCGCCGATGCCGTGGAGGAGCGGGATGCTCGGAACCCGTTCCAGTGTCAGCGTGATGAGTTGGTCACGCAGGATATGCATACGTGCGATTTGTGCGGCCGGTGGTGCCCGAGTCCCGTGTACCGCGTGTGCCTGTGCTACGCGGACCAGTCCAGGGTGGCGTCCGATGTGTGCGCCGACTGCATGTGGAGGCTTGGATTCAGGCCGGTCGGGACGGTGCCGCTCGAGGCGTATCGGCGGTATGAGCGGTGGGTGTCGGAGCATCCGACGGGAAGGAGGGGTTGACATGGCCACGAACGTCACACAGAGGAACGAGGTCCTGCGCGAATTGCTGCGCTGGCATTTGGAGAAGGAGAGACTCGCCGCCAATCGTCTGTTCGACGGCGTCACGCCTCCACGGCAAGCGGATGTCGTATGTGGAGAACTCCGCGCGCACACCGAATCGTCTAACCATATCCTCTCCATGCTCGGCTATCCGGACGCCTTGCCACCGGCTGGGAGGTGTCCAGATGATCTATCTGATCGTTGACGGCGAGCTGGTGGACATCCTCACCGAGATGGACGAGGCGCTCGCCAAAGCCAAGAAGCTCGCCGAACATGCGGGCAAGGTCGAAATCGCGGATCTCGTCACGGGAAGACGCACCATCATCAAACACGTGGAAAAGGGAAATCACCGATGAGCGGATTGGGAGAGGAAGTCAAGCGCGAGAAGGAGTCCCTGCGCGGCAAGGCGCCGTCGTTGCGCTCGCCGATCGCCGAGGCGGTCATTCAGGCGTACGCGGACGGCTACACGGCCGGTAGTCTGCGCCAGCCGTCGGACGCGGAGGTGGACGCCGCGCTCAGATACCTGCTCCGCCAGGGACTGCTGCGCGAGGGCATCACCATCATGGCCGCGAAATTCGCCGTGTCGGGCATGTGCTCGGCCATGGCGGAGGCGCTCGAAAAGGAGGAATCATGATAAAGGCGCAATACACGAAGCGAAACCACATGCTCAGCATCATCGACACGAACGTCAGTCGCACGCCGACCGTGAGCGCCAAAAACGGATGCGTCGACATCGTCTTCGCGGACTATGAGACCGCCATGGCCGTGCGCGACGCCATCACCGCCGAACATCCGTTCGAACCGACCGAACCGTCGGCGAGCGCCCAGTCGCCGGATGCGAAGGAGATGCGAGAACTGCTCTCCGAACTCGAGGACAAACTTAACAAGGCGATGTACATCGACCTGATGAGCCATCGGCGTGACATGGGGGACGTGCAGTTCAACCTCGGACGCGTGGCCGCGTACTCCAATGCCGTTTCATGCTGCAAGAGCAGTCTCATGCTCATGGACCAGCGGGACGGGACGGAGGATAAGTCATGAGCGACGCAACCGACCGCATCGAATCGGACGAGCTCCGCCGCCAGCTCGCACGGGCATGGGAGGCCGGATACTCCGCCGGATGGACCGACCAGCTATGCGACTTCCCACCACACACCGCCGACAATCCATACAAGGAGGAATCATGAAATGGATACTCAAGACCATCAGGCAGATACTCATGATTCCGGCGTTCCTCTCCATCTACCTGGCGCTCGCCATCATCGAACACCGCGAAAGGAGGCGGGGACGGAAATGAGGAAATCCACCGAACGCGACATCCTCCGATGGCACGAACGCGGATACACAGTGGCCGAAATCCACCGGATCCTGCCGCAATGCACCACCGACGAGATAACCGCCATCATCCACAACCATTCCACCGAAAACGGCGCTCGCCGACGGTAGAATCTAAGAGAACAAACGTTCGACCGAAGGAAGTCATGAGAGACATTGAGACGCCATGCCCGAACTGCGGCAATCCAACCATGGCAGGGTGGTCCATCTGCCAATCCTGTCTGCGCCGGTATATCGAGGACATCGGCTCGCTGGCCCACGTGATTCCGGCACTCCGCGCGCTGGCCGACAGGACCGCCCGCATCGGCGCCCCCTCGCACGCACCGTCGCGCGGAGTCGCGCCACTGCCCATCAGCACCCACTGGCAGGAGCAGTGGGAGCGTGCCTCGCGCCTCATGCTCGACATCGCCTCCACCATCGACATCCGCTACGGCCTGCTCAGGACGGAATCATGGCGCAAGGCATGGCGCAAGGCCATCTCGAACCGCAACAGCCTGGCGGCCAGCGACAGGACGCCGGACCTCATGCTCGACCTGCACGCCACGCTCATCGACCTTGACGGCATGATGCGCGAACGTGGTCCCCGCGTGACCGTGGTCTCCTGTACGGAGTGCGGTCAGCGGATAGCGGCCCCGTTCGGCATGAGGGCCGGTGATTGTCCGTCCTGTGGCGTGCGCTTGGATTTGGAGGCGTTGGTCGCGGAGCATGAGCGGGACGCGCGTTCGCGCACCGTGGATGGCAGTCCTGCCGGGTTGGCGTCGTGGCTTTCCAATGTCATCGGCCGGCGTGTGTCTCGCAAGCAGGTCGAGTGGCTGTTGCGGTCGGGAAGGCTGCATGGCTGCGAGCGCCTTGGCTCGGGCAGGTGGCGTGTGACGGCGGGTGAGTTGCTTGATGCGTCGTCGCACGTCGGCTGACGTGACACGCCGAACATTTGTTCGATGTCCGCTCGCCGTTTAATGTGTATGATGAGCGCGAATTGTGGGTGGCCACTGGTTGCCTTGTTCGTGTCTTTTCGTGATTGGAGGCCATCCGGCGTTTGCCGGATGGCCTTCGTGCTTCGGTAGGCTCAGCGGTAGAGCTGTGGGACGGCACGGATTCCAATGAGTGGACCACTAACCGGTCATGGTTTCCTTTTCTCAATTGCCCGTCAACGATATGTGCCGTCCCGTGTGTCGCTGGTTCGACTCCAGCCCGAAGCGCTATACACCTCTCTGTCGATGGGGGATTGCGATGTACAAGGTATGCTCCACCTCCGGCTGCCCGCACCTGGTCTCCTCCGGCTCCCTGTGCGACGAGTGCAGGAAAGCCAAGGACAAGCGCCGCTCGCGCGGCCGCAATCCATACACCTCGCCAGCCCACAGGCTCGCACGGGCCCGTGTGCTGGCGAGGGATCCGCGATGCGTCTGCCCAGGCGACGGACATGACGGATGCGGCAGGCACCATGGCCTGTGCGGCGCCCCCAGCACCATCGCCGACCATTGGCCGCTTGAACGCGTCGAGCTCGTCGAAGCCGGACTGGACCCAAACGATCCGGCACGCATGCGCGGCCTGTGCAAGCGTTGCCACGACAGCAAGACCGCGAGAACGAAACCTTCAGGCTTCAACGGTCGAAGCCTTCGCTGATTCATCTCATCTGCTGCACGCATGCGGTACGTCGAGCCAAGCCGACGACGTCCGGCGCGCGCCGCAAGCGTGAGGCGAAGCGGAAAACAAAAAGCGATCAAGTCCTTTTCAATTCGGTTCGCCGCTCGGCGCGAAGACGAACGTGCAGTATTGGAAAACGTTGGAAAATCAACGAAAACAAACCATCGAAACACCCACGGGGGTACCCCTAACGGTTTGAGTGGCGGAACCGCCGGAGAGCTGTCTCCGAGGTGCGGAGGGTTCAAAAGTTTCAGAGGGGGTCGGGCGAAAGGCCCGGCCGCCGACAGCGAAGGAACGGCGCGAGGCCGTCCGACGATGGAGGAGACATGCCAAGAGGAGGAAAACGCGTCAGATCCGGTCCGATGCCCGATCCGTCGAGCGGAGCGAGCGAACGCAGGGGATACACTTTGCGCAGTCTGCCGAACACGGAATACAAGGGGAGGCCGCCGAAGTTCCCGCTGCCGCCTTATGTGCTCCGTGACTTCGACAAGGACTCGCAGGAATGGGTCGAGGACACCGCCGGTTCGGAGTCCTGGAACGAGCGCGAGGCCGAACTGTGGAAACAGCTGTGGCGTCTGCCGCAGGCGCGCGCCTGGAAGCAGCCGCAGCTTCGGTATCTGCATTATCAGATCGCATCATATGTCCGGGAATGCGTCATCTGCGAGAGTCCGATGGCGAAGGCCGCGGACGTGGCCGTGAAGATCAGGCTCGAGGACCGCATCGGACTGTCGGAGGCCGGATTGCAGGCGCTCGGCTGGAAGATCTCCGAGGACAACGTCGACATGGCCGCCCACGAGGTGCCCGCCACGGACGTGGAGGCCGCCGCCAGCGGAATGGACACCAAGATCGTCCAGTTCCCACGACGCCTGAGGGCGTGACATGGCCGACGATTGGATCATCGACTTCCCGACATTGGCCGACCTGCAGGACGCGTGGGTGCAGCGGCATGTGCGCCAGCCAGACGGCATCCTCCGCGGCAAGCCATTCTGCTGGTCCGATTGGCAATTCTGGTACGCCGCGCACCGCTGGCGGGTGCGCGAGGACGCGGAATTCGTGCCTCCCGAGGAGGTCACGGTCGATAACCCGCTCGTCCTCAACCAGGCCTTCCAATACCGTCTGACCGGATGCATCGGACCGCAGAAGACCGGCAAGGGACCGACCGAGGCCTCATGCGCGATACTCGAGGCCTGCGGGCCCGTCGTGTTCGCCGGTTGGGCGAAGCCTGGCGACGTGTACCGATGCTCCGACAACGGCTGCCCCTGCGGATGGGTCTACCACTACAATCCGGGCGAACCGAAAGGCATGCGTCACCCTTCGCCACTCATCCAGCTGACCGCGAACTCCGAGGACCAGGTGCGCAACGCCTACCGTCCACTCGTCGCGATGATCCGGCTCGGGCCGTTGAAGCAGCTGCTCAAGGTGCGCGAGGGCTTCATCCGCATCCTGCGCCCCGGAATCAACTTGGACGATGACGATCTGGACCTTGACCGCATCGATGTGGTGACCGCATCGGCCACCAGCCGTCTGGGCAACCCGATCTCGGACGCCGAACAGGACGAGGCCGGCTTGTACACCAAGTCGAACGGCATGCTCGACGTGGCCGGCACCCAACGCCGCGGCGCCGCCGGCATGGGCGGCAGAACGCACTTCTGGACCAACGCCTACGACCCCGGCGAAAATTCCTATGCCCAACAGCAATTCGAGACATCGGCATCGGATGTGTGGATCTTCTACCGCAACCCCGACCTCAACCCGGACCTGCGCCACAAGGACGGTACGCCATACAGCTTCAACAACCGGCGCGAACGCCGCAAGATCCTCGAATGGGTGTACGCCGGCAGCCCGTGGGTGCCCTTGGATTCCGTCGAGGCGGAGGCCGAGGCCCTCATGGAGAAGGACCCGGCGCAGGCGGAACGCTTCTTTGGCAACCGCATGGTGCAGGGCGGCGGCGCATGGCTCGAGGACGGACTATGGGAGAGCTGCTATGCGGGACAATAGACCACTCAACAAATCAAGGATGCGGACGATGAGGCAATACAATCTCCCGCTGCTGCAAAAGGTGCGGACAGTTGGCCGATACGACATGCCAATGCTTGCAAAACAGGACGTCACCCCCCCCTGACACGTTGATGGGCTTCAATTACGCGACCGGCAAAAAGACAGTCAAGCATTGCGGAATCCATTTCTTCATCGATGACTACCAGTTCCAGAGAGTCTGGAACCAGCCGGACAGATACATCGCACCGCTCAAACGCTTCCAGTGCGTGCTGACACCTGATTTCAGCACATACATGGACATGCCGGAAGCGATGAAGATTTATAACGTCTTCCGAAGCCGTCTGATCGGAGCATACTGGCAGGCCTGCGGACTGAAAGTCATCCCAACACTTCAATGGGCGGGCCCAGAGTCGTTCCCGTACTGCTTTTCAGGCATTCCAAACAACTCCACCGTCGCGGTAAGCACGGTCGGAACGAACGACAATCCGACGGCAGAACTCTATTGGCGGCTCGGCATGCGATACGCGATCGACAGGCTCGCACCGGAAAAGATTCTCCTCTACGGAGACGCCATTCCGTTTTTCGACTTCAGTGGCATCGAAGTGGTCACATACAAAAACAGCAATGCGGAAAGGATGAAAAAATGGGCGGAAGAGGATCAAGCTCAGGCGCAGGACGTGGCGGACATGGCGGCGGAGGGGGAGGCTCTTCCTCTGACCTTTCATCCGTAAGCGACACGGATCTCACCAAGATGATGCGCGACGCGGAAAACCGCATGGACACCGCATCGGAAATCATGCAGGGATCCGCGCACGGAGCCACGCAATACAACCAGCGCATGCCGGAAAGCGTCTTTCCAGAGGCAACCAAGGCGAACTACGACAAATACCGGGCAGCCTCCAAGGCATTCCGCACCGCCAGGGCACAGCGCGACAGAATCTCCGACGAACAGATCCGACGCCAACCAAAATCAAGCGGCACAAGCCACGCATTCGTCAATTCCTTCGGCGAAGCGACGACAAGGGAGATCACAAACCAGAACTACCAGCGCTCGCAGAAGAGTTTGTCAAAATCGGTCTTGAGGAACATGGGATATTAGCGTGTCCGAGCATGAGCTTTGGCTTGAGAACCCGTCGAAGGGCACCGAGGTGTGCCTCGGCTTCGACGGCTCCGAGAACGACGACTGGACATGCATCAAGGCCGAAACACGCGAGGGCTTCATCTTCACTCCGCGCTACGGCGAGGACCGGCGTCCCACCATCTGGAACCCGAAGACATGGGGCGGTCGAATCCCGCGCAGCGAGGTCAACGCCGCCATGGACGAGCTCAACGACCGGTACAAGATCGTGCGCGCCTACTGCGACCCCGGATTCCGCGACGAGGTGTCGTGGGAGTCGCAGATCGAGGCATGGGACTCCCAATACGGGCCGAAGAAGTACATTCCCTGGTCGATGAGCGGCTCCAGCCGCATCACCGCCGTCTGGGAGGCATTGAAACGCTTCGAATCCGACCTCGAGCACCACGCCATCACCCAGGATGGCTGTCCGATCACCATCACGCACATGCGCAACGCAAGACGCTTCGCCAAGTCCGGCGAACGGTACGGGCTCGGCAAGCCAAAACAGACAAGGAAAATCGACGCGGCGGTCACCAGCGTGCTCGCACATGAGGCGGCATGCGACGCGCGCGCCGCCGGCTGGGGCAGGAAACGCAAGGCCTACCTGCTGACCGGCTCGACAACAAGGGGATTCTGAATGATTCGCACCGCCGCGGACGTGAACCGTATGGCGAACCTGCTCGCCATGAAGATAGAGCAGCGACGCTCGGACATTAGGAAGCACACGGACTACGTGCGCGGCAAGCGTGGCACCCTGAAATTCGCGTCCGACGAATTCAAACGCTACATGTCGGATCGTTTCAGCGGATTCGCCGATAACTGGTGCCTGCCTGTGGCGCAGGCGCCCGTGGAACGCATCCACTTCCGAGGCTTCATCCCATACGGCGACGTCGAACTCGACTCGCACGTGATGCGCGTGTGGGAGCGCAACGACTGCGACCGCAAACTGCAGGAGACCGCCCTGATGATGACCACCACAGGCAGAGCCTTCGGCCTGGTCACCTCGATGCCGGACGGCAGGGCGCGCATAAGTTTCGAACACCCCGACTCGGCGGCTGTCCACTACGATCCGCTCACCGGCGAGGTCGACGCCGGCCTCCTGGTCAGATACGACGAGGAGCACGAATTCGGCACGCTGCTGCTGCCCGACGTGGTCTTCGACGTGGTGCGCGTCCGCGCGGGCGGAGACGACGAACGAGACCGTCTGCCGCCGGGCGTCGAGGGATGGATGTTCCTGCCGGACTCCGCCCGCCCGAACCCGCTCGGCCGCGTCCCACTGGTCGAATTCCGCAACCAGATGCTCCTGGACAACCTTCCCATCAGCGACGTCGAGCAGGTCGAATCCATGCAGGACGCCGTCAACGTCTGCTGGGCATACACCTTGAACGCATTGGACTTCGCGTCCATGCCCGCGAGGGTCATCCTCGGCGGCGACAGCCTGTCCGAACCGGTGTTCGACAAGGCCACCGGAGAGCAGGTGGGCGAACGTCCCGTGAACCTCGACAAGCAGGTCATGGAGCGCATCATGCAGATCACCGGCGACAACGTGTCGATCGGCGAATGGACGGCAAGCAACCTGCAGGCCTTCCTTCCGATCATCCAGAAGGCGGTCGAGCACATCGCCGCCGAGACGCGCACGCCAGGCCATTATCTTTTGACGAACGCGGAGGTGCCCGCCACCGGCTACGAGGTCGCCGAAGCCGGATTGGTCAGCAAGACGTTGGAGCGCATCAGCTTCATGCGCCAGCCGGTGCGTGAGCTGTGCGAGATGGCCATGACGCTCGAGGACGACGAGCAGTCAGCGCGCATCCTCGAGGACTCCAAGGTCGTGTTCGCCACGCCGCAGTACCGCAGCGAGGCCCTCATGGCCGACGCGATGCTCAAATACAAGCAGCTCGGCTACCCGCTGCAGTGGATCGCCGAACAGATGGGCCAGAGCCCCGAGGACATCAAGCGCATCATGCGCATGATCGACGAGGAGAACAGCGACCCGGAGATGGCCGAGATAGCGCGAACCCTGCAGGTCGGAGGTGCATCTGATGACGGTGACGATGGACAGCCTGTCGGACAGCCGGCACACCCTGGCCAGACTATGCCTGCTGGCCGTGAAGGCGGCGGACAAAACATGGAAGGGCGTGGATCCGCGACGGGTGCGTGACAGCTGGAATCGGACGAACGCCGACTTCCTGACGCTCTTCGCCACCCTGCAGACGCGCGCCGCCGCCGACGCGATGGACTCATCCACGCTGATGCTCGCCGAACAGAGCGATTACATCCAGCCAGACGGCGGCATCGCGAATCCTCTCGCATTCGGAACCGGCTTCGCGCCGAGCGGCATCGACCTCGGATCATATTTCGACATCCCGGTCACGCACACCCTGTCGGCCATCAAGTCCGGCATGGACGAATCGGATGCCATGCAGGCTGGACGCGCGACGCTCCGCCAGATGGCCATGCAGGCCATCGAGGACACGTCAATCAGCGCGATGGGCGTCAGCATCACACAAAGGGCAGGCGTCGGCTACGTGCGCGTCGAATCACCCGACTGCTGCCCACGATGCGCCATCCTCGCCGGAAAATACTTCCGGCACAACAACGACTTCCTCCGACACCCGAAATGCCACGGCCGCACCATCCCCTGCAAAGGCAAGGAAAAGGCCGAGAAACAAGGCTGGATCACCAGTCCGATGGACCGCTTCAACAATATGAGCGAAGAGGAGCAGGACAAGGTCTTCGGACATGCCGACGCACAGGCAATCAGAGACGGCGCCGACATCTACCAGGTCGTCAACGCCCACCGCGGCATGCGGCCAATCGGACACGGCAACGTCCACATGACCACGTCCGAAGGCACTGGCCGCTACGGATGGAGCCGCATGATCCGCAAATACCAATACGGACAACAGCAACACCGCAGACTCACACCCGAAGGCATCTACAGCTTCAACCTCCCGCGCGAACAGACCATCGAACTCCTGAAGCGCGAGGGCTACATCCTCCCCGACAACTGGAGAACCCAAGTCCCAGCGCTCCGACGCCAGCAATGGCTCCACAACAACGAATGGCGCCAAGGCAGACACGAAGAACAGACCGCCGCCCAGAAACGCCTCCAGAACGCACGACTCCGCTACGAAGCCGCGCTCGCCGGCCGCAACCCGTACCAGCCGGATTCGCCGGTCACACCTGACGTGCTGGCCAGAGCGGAGAACTCGTACCGCAGATGGCTCGCCAGCAACGGCGAGGTCTACACCAAATGAAAGGAAACACCATGTCCGAAGGACAACAGCAGGATCCGAACACCAACGATCCGGGCGCGCAGGAGCCGCCCGTCGACTGGCATGACAAGTTCCTCGGCCAGAAGAAGGTCAATGGCGATCTCGAGGCGAAACTCAAGGCCGCTTACGAGAAGGCCGACCGTGTGGACGACTTGGAGAAGCAGGTCGCCGACTGGGAGAAGCGCGGCAAGGAATTTGACTCCGCGCAGGCCACCATCGCCGGACTGCAGAAGCAGGTCCTCCAGGCCAACATCACCGCGGCCGCCACCGGCAGGCTCATCAACCCCGGCGACGCCCTGAAACTCATCGACTTCTCCGACCTGACCGCAGACGATCAGGGCGGATACGACCAGCAGGCCATCAGCGACAAGATCGACGCCCTGGTCTCGGCACACCCGTATCTCGCGCAAGGCGGGAACAAGGCTGGCCTGAACGGAATCATCCCGCCGTCAGGCGCCCGCGATGGAGATCATTCCGCGGGACAGCTCACCAGGGACGACCTGAAAAACATGACCTCAAGGCAGATCGAGGAGGCGCGCCGCAAGGGCCGCCTGGATGACCTGCTCGCAGGCCGCCAGAACAAGTAAGGAGGCCAGCAATGGCAATCACCAATTTCATTCCCGAGGTCTGGTCCGCCAGCATCCTCGAAGCCCTGCGCGCGAAGCTCGTCTTCCCGAGCCTGTGTAACCGCGATTATGAGGGCGACATCCGCGAGGCCGGCGACACCGTCCACATCACCGGATACGACGACGTGACCGTGAAGAAGTACACCCGCGGCACCAATATCACCGTCGACGCAGTAACCGATGCGAACAAGGGCACGCTCACCATCGACCAGTCCGACTACTTCGCCTTCAAGGTCAACGACCTCGACAAGGTGCAGGCGAAGGCTGACCTGACCGGCAACTTCACGAACTCCGCCGCCTACAACATGGCCTTGAACGTCGAGAAGTACATTTCCGGCCTGATGGACAAGGCGGCCACGGCTCCGGCGAAGACCATCTCTGTCACCACTCCGTCCGACGCGTATCTTGCGGTCGTCGAAGCACGTAAGCAGCTCGACAAGCAGAACGTGCCGACCGAGGGACGCTGGATCGTCGTCAGCCCCGACTTCTACGCGCTCCTGCTGCAGGATTCCCGCTTCATCGAAGGCACCGAGGCTGGCCACAACACGCTGCTCAATGGCGTGGTCGGCTCCGTCAGCGGTTTCACGGTCGTGGAATCCAACAATGTTCCGACCGTGTCCGGCAAGCCGTCCAAGCAGTCCATCATCGCCGGCACCAACGCGGCCACCACCTTCGCCCAGCAGGTCAACAAGGTAGAGGCAATGCGCATGCAGGACGACTTCGCGGACATGGTCCGCGGACTTGACCTGTACGGCGGCCTAGTGGTCCGCCCCGAATGCCTGACCAAGGTCGTGCTGACCCTCGGCGACGCAGCCTGAGCCATCGATGATCGGAGGCTGAAATGACCGCACTGGCCACACTGGCCGATCTGGAGAGCTACGGAATCGACGTGACCGACGAACAGGCCGCGTCAAGCCTGCTCGACTCGGTCTCCGACGCCGTCCGCTCGGCCGCCGGCTGTCCGATCACTCTCGGCGAGTGGACCGTCGACATCCCCGGAGAGCAGTCCAGGAAACTCGACCTGCCCTGCAGGGCCGTCAGAAGCGTGTCCAAGGTGCTCGTTGACGGCAAGCCCGTAGACGATTGGAGGCTCCTCGGATCCTCGCTCTACCGCGAAGAACCGTGGAGCCCATTCGGACGCATACCGTCGGTCGTGACAGTCACCTTCACCGGCGGCTGGGAGCCGATACCCGCCGACATCGTCAGACTCGTCTGCTCGTACACCGCGGCCGGACTTCACCAGCTCGAGGACGGCGGCCCCGGCGCCCACGTCGGCGTCAGCTACGAGCGCGTCGACGACGCGCAGGTCGGCTACGCGCAATCCGACGAGACGCAGATCGACGTGACCGAACTGCCCGAATCGACCAAGCGCAGCCTGCGCAACCGCTTCGGCGCCAACGTCACCTCTATAGGAGTGTTCCGATGAGACTCAGCGCATCCTTCCTCGCCAAGGCCAGAGCCAACGCGGAAGACCTTATGACCGACCAGTGCGTCGTCACCCGCCCCGGCGATACCACCACCGATCCGGACACCGGACTGCCGACCACCGGTGACGCGAAAGTGTATGAAGGCCGCTGCAAGGTGCAGACCAGCGGCGACCTCGCCAGCGAACAGACCGAGGGAAGCGCCGCCCAGAACATGGGCGCCGTGAGCCTCGTCTGGTCGCTGTACATGCACTTTCCCTTCGGCACCGGCGGCCTGCGCGCCGGAGACGTCGCGGAGGTCACCGAATCCGCGAATCCGCTGCTCAAAGGCAGACGGCTCCGCCTCGTCTCCCCGCAATCCGAGAAGACGCACGCCACCGCCTGCCGATGGAACGTGAAGGAGGACGCATGAGCGTCACAAGCCTGTTCGACGCGTCCGAGCTGACCGCCTTCGGCGACAAGCTGCTCGCCAAAGGCGTCGCCCGCCGCGCGGCCATCACCATGGCCGTGAAGAAAGGCGCGCAGAACGTCAAGAACGACATTCGCGAAGACCTCTCCAGCTCCGGCAACAAGGCATTCCGCCGTATCCCCATCACCTACGAGGTGAAGGAATCGGCGGGCCGCGTCACCGCCGAGATCGGCCCATCGAAGGGTGGCGCCGGCAGCCTCGCCAACATCGCCTTCTTCGGCACCGCAAAGGGCGGTGGAACGCACGAATTCTACGAGCATGGCGAGGACGAGTTGCCGCGTCTCGCCGAACACGTCGCCAAGGCGGCCGTGGAGGTGGTCTGAATGACCTCGATCATGACATTGACCGACGCCGTCCTCAACTCCATTCCACAGCCCGCCGACGGCTGGGCCGTCTACAAGCAGACCTCGCCGAAGCCGACCGACAAGCCGCCGTGGATCATCGAGACCGTCACGACGAACGGGCACACCATCGGCGAGACGCAGCACGTCCAAGGCGGCATCGGCACGCTGACCATCCGCATCGTCAGCACCACCACCGATTCCGTCAACGTCATCGCTGACGACCACATGATCCCCATGCTGGCTGGACGTCGACTGGACGCCGACGGCTTCGACACCGGCTGTCTCACCCTCAACGCCGACAGCGGCGCGTACGCCGCCGGACTCACCGCCGAGGAGACGAGCCTGCTGTACCAGTGCCGTCTCCTCACCTTCAGATTCAACTGGTCGCGCCTGTGACCAGCAGACAACACCACACCCCTCCAAGGCCATCGGCCGCGGAGGGTTTCGTTTTAAGGAGCGAAAATGACCCTCAACCTGGGAGTCGAGATCCCGTCCACCCCGGCGGACGGCAAGGTCAACACCATCTGGGTGCCGACGATCAGCGACATCAACAAGCCCACCGCGGCCGAAATCGCCGCCGGCACCGACCTGTCCAACTACGTCACCCTGGGCGGCTGGTCCTGCACGCCATCGCAGGACACGATCAGCGACCAGCGGGAGAACAGCTCGATGGATTACGAGAACCCCGGCCGCAAGAAGATCAGCGGCCCATCCGTCGAGGTCATCGACAACACCAACACGGAGCATTCCAACCAGAATCTCGCCATGGAAACCCTCAAGGAGGGCGCCGAAGGCTTCATCGTCCGCCGATACGGCAAGGACACCGACCGCACCTTCGTCGCCGGAGACGTGGTCAACGTCTACAGCGTCCGCATTGGCATGAGCGCCAAGGACGCGATCGCCGCGAACACCGTGCTCCGCAGCAAGGTCAACTTCACCATCAAGGCCCCAGGCTGGGCCGAGAACGTGAAGGTCGCCTGACACTTCCGACGGACGCGTCTTTTCCCGGTCACCCTTTTCTCCGCGCCGCCGCAAGCGGACTCGCTTCGAGCCGAGCAAAACGGGAGACCACCCACCAAGTCTCGAAGCAAAGGAACGCCATGACACTGCAGGTCATCCGCAAAACCAAGACCATCGAAATCATCCTCGACCAGGAACTCGCCGAACGCATCTCCGCCCTCGGCGACCGGCTCGCACGCGACCTCACCGCCGAACAGGTCACCGAAGCCGGCGTCAACAACGCCGCCAAACGCACCGCCCAGCGCATCGAGGAACTGAAGAAGCAGGCGGCATCCACCACCCTCGTCCTCACCCTCAGAGCATTGCCGGTCAGCAAGTGGGCGCAGACACTCGCCGCGAACACCGTCACCGCCGGCAACGCCGCGGGCACGCGCGACATGTTCGGCACCGCCGCCGACGCCCTGCCGCAGATGCTCGAATCCGCCACCATCGGCGGCAAGCCCGCGGATCCCGCCGACCTCACCAAGGACGCGCTCCGCAACCTGTTCGACCAGCTCACCGACGGCCAATTCACGCCGCTCTGGCAGGCCATCGCCGAACTCAACGGGACCTCCGCCGACCCAAAAGCCGCGTTCGACCTAGCCTCGAAAGTGCTCCACAGCTAGTCCAAGACCTCAAAACCTGCCGCCAGCTCGGCATCAGCTACAAACGCTTCCTGGGTTGGGAGCCCACATACGAGACCATCCGTGACAGTCACCGCCGCATCATCGGCTACCGTGCGGAGATGGAATGGGACGAGACGGAGCGCGAATGGATGCGCGCGCTCGAAGAATACGATTCATCGCTGTGCCCATTGTGCGGCCTGCCGCGAAGCGTCTGCCAGTCACCGGACGCAGAATTCGGACTGCATGCCGACGTGAGCATCTGTTGGGCCACCGCTCACATGCAGGAATCCATGCGCCAATGGCAGGACGCGAACAAGACCAGCCCGGCACGCAACGCGCTGGTGGCGCACCTCACCGACTGACCATCCCAAGGAGGATCAATGGCCGCGAACCAGAACATCGTCATCCGACTGATGGCCGACACCGCCTCCTACGAGGCAAGCATGACCCGCGCCGGCAGCACCGCCAGGAGCGTCGCGTCCGGCATGGAGAACACCGGACGCAAGAGCGCGCTCATCACCAGCGGCCTCACCGCCGCCGGACTCGCCGCCGCCGCCTTCGGCGTCGCATCCATCAAGATGGCAGCCGACTTCGACCAGCAGATGAGCACCGTGCAGGCCAACACCGGAGCCACCGGAGCTGAACTCGACCAACTCCGCCAAGCCGCCATCGAAGCAGGCGCAAGCACCGTCTACTCCGCCAGCGAATCAGCCGACGCGATCAACGACCTCGGCAAGGCCGGCATGAGCGTCACCGACATACTCTCCGGCGGCCTGACAGGAGCCCTCAACCTCGCCGCCTCGGACGGCATGGCCGTGGGCGACGCCGCAGAATACATGGCCAACGCATTGTCGATGTTCCACCTGTCCGGCAGCCAGGCTTCGCAGATCGCCGACACGCTCGCCGCCGGCGCTGGCAAGGCAGTCGGCAACGTCAGCGACTTCGGAGAAGCGCTCAACAACTGCGGCGCGCAGGCCAACAGCTTCGGCATGAGCATCCAGGAGACCACTGGTGTCCTCAGCCTCTTCGCCCAGAACGGCACCATCGGCGCCGAAGCCGGCACACAATTGAACAGCATGCTCATGAAGCTCGCCGCGCCATCCAACGACGCGGCAGCCACCATGAAGGAGCTCGGCATCAGCGCATACGACGCTTCCGGCAACTTCGTCGGCATGGCCAACTTCGCCGGACAGCTGCAAAAAGCCGAGAAAAACCTCACGCAGGAACAGCGCAACCAGGCGAATGCGACAATTTTCGGCAGCTACGCCATCAAGGCCGCCAACTACCTCTACGACGCCGGAGAGAAAGGCGTCAGGAACTGGACCAAGGCGGTATCCGAAAGCGGATACGCAGCCGAACAGGCAGCGGCAAAGAACAACAACCTCAAAGGCGACCTCGAAAACCTCTCCGGCAGCATGGAATCGCTCATGATCTCCATCGGCGAAGGCGCGCAAGGGCCGCTCCGCAAACTCGTCCAGGGGCTTGACACCCTCGTGGACTCCTTCGCCAGCCTTCCGGCCGGCGCGCAGCAGACCATCATCGTCATGGCCGCTCTCGGCGGTGTGCTCGGCGGCGTCCACAAGGCCGCAAGCAATCTCAACGGCAGCACCAGTACCATGGCTAACAACATCGGCCTGGCCATCGACCCGATCCGACGCGTCAAGACCGCGCTCGGCTCCGCACAGACCGCCTTCGAAATGTTCCGCGCGAGCGGCCTGAGCGCGCAGGAGCAGATGGAGGCGTTCGGCACGAGCGCCAGCAGAGCCGAACTGAAAACCGCCGGATTCAAAGCCGCCGGCAGTAGCGTCATGAGTCTGCTCGGCGGACCGTGGGGCATCGCCCTCACCGTCGCCGGAGTGGCGCTCACCTCATTTATTGGGCGCCAGCAGAAGGCCAAGGAGGCCACCGAACAGCTCCAGTCCGCGCTTGAATCAGGCAGTGACGTCCGTAGCACCATCGCCGACTCCTACCAGAAGATGAACTTCGCCGGAGCCGACATGACGCATTGGATGGGCGAGGCAAAGGTCAGCCTGACCGACATGACCAGCGCAGCCATGGGCAACAAGGACGCGACCGACAAGGTCAACGCCGCGTTGAAGGAATACGGCAAGCAGGGCCATTCGCAGATGGCTGTCGCGCAGAAGATGCGCGACAGCATCAAGGACGAAGCCAAGGCATACGACGAAGCCAAGGAACAGACCAAGCAGAAGGCCGCAGCCACCAAGAACGCCGTGGACGCCGACGGCAACGCATCGAAGGCCGCCAAGGACACCTCCAGCGCGAACAAGGACCTCGGAAGCAGCGCCAAGGACGCGGCCGAGGAAATCGACGGACTCGTCAAATCGCTCTTCGGCCTAGAATCCAACAACCTGACCGCCGACGAGGCCGTGGACCAGCTCAACCAGAAGATTGGAGAGCTGTCGGACACCTGCAAGGATAATGGTGTCGTTTTCAACGAGAACGGCGACCTGCTCGACCGATTCAGCGAGAAGGGCACAAAGACCAGGCAGGCCTTGGAGGATATCGCCAGCAGCGCGCAGAACGCTGCAGAGAAGATACTCAAGCAGGGTGAGAACACCAACTTCACCGGAGGTGAGATCGAACGCGCCAACGGCGTCCTGCAGGATGCGCGCGAAGCCCTCATAAGGCAGGCCGAAGCTTCTGGCATGGGTGAACAGGCCGCTAACGCTTTGGCGGACCGGTGGGGTCTGAGTTCCGACAGCATCAAAGCGGCGATCGACAACATCAAGAAGACCGCCGAAGGCAAGAAGGCTAAGCTCGACGTGGACGACTCCAAAGCCAAGAAGAAGACCAAGACCGCCGAGACGAACGTCGACAAATTCAACAAGAAGATCGCGAAAGCCAAGCTCGAAGCCGACGACAAGAAGGCCACGGACAGCGCCAAGAAGGCGCGGAAGATGATGGACGACTTCGGCAAGAAGCACGTCAAAGCCACGCTGGACGCGAAGGACAACGCGACCAAGAAGACCAAGACCGCATCGTCGAACGTCGGCAAGCTCAACGGCAAGAAGGCCACGGCCAAGCTCGACGCCAAAGACAACGCCACACCGAAGGTCAACAAGGCCAACTCGAAGAAGCTGACCAACAAGCGCAACACCTTGGACTCCACGGACAAGGCCACGCCGAAGACGAACGCCGCGAACGCGAAGAAGCTGACCAACAAGCGCAACACGCTCGATTCGACCGACAAGGCCGGACCGAAGGTCGACGCCGTCAACCGCAAGAAGCTGAAAGACAAGAAGAGCACCGCCTCGGTCAACGACCAGGCGACACCGGTGCTCCGCTCCATCAACAACTTCAAAATCGCGGACAAGACCTTCACCGTCACGGAGAAGACGAAGAAGGAGGGTGGCTATACCGGTGGAATGTTTACAGACGGCACCTTCCAGCGGTTCGCCGGAGGTGGCGTGTTCACCGGCTACGTCGACCCAGCGTGGGCGGCCGGCAATTCGCTTAGCGATAGCGTGCAATTGCTCAACGCGCGTCTCGCCAGCGGCGAATACGTCCAAAACGCCGCTGCCACGACTTATTACGGCGTGGAGAACATGCGCCTGCTCAACGAGCGGAAAATCCCCCGCGAAGCGTTCTCGACAAGCCGGAACCTGCCGGACGTTTCCGTGCAGGTGGATACACGTGCTGTCGTTGCCGCGATAACAAGTCTGCACAATGATCTTGGCGCGATCATCTCCACTGCTGCAGGAGATTCGACAATGAGCGACCGTGACTTGGGGAGGTTGATCCGCAGATATGCGCGAGCTTAGATACACGTCGCATGACGGCACGGTCATCGACCTCAACACCGATAGTCTGTGGGTGGCCGACCTGCAGGAGATGCGAGGATACGCATGGACGTACACTTTGGCCACTCGCGGCATCAAATCGGTGAGCCGGAACGCTTCGACGGCGAAAATGACCGTCCGCACCACGGATCCGTCAAGATTGGACGTGGCGCAGACGGCTTTCGATTCGGACGTGCAGGCGGTTACGCCAGGCATGTTGACTGTCGATGGCGAATGGTTCCAGCGGGCGTATGTCGTCGGTTCTTCGCTCGGTCTCGTGCCTTGGCCGGAATACGCGCAAGTCGATTACATGATTGTCCTTTGCGATGGCGTCTGGCGTCGCGCGCTGCCGGTGCAGCATTTCTTCCCGATGGCGGCAGGCACCGGTTCGCAGATTGACCTTCCACTGGATTTGCCGACCGATTTGGCTCCGTCGAAAATCGCTTTGACGGTGAATAATCCGACCGGCAAGGCCGCCGAGTTCACTGCGGTCATTTTCGGCCCTTGCGTCAATCCGTCTTTTCGCATCGGCGACAACACTTATGCGGTTGATGTGACGGTGCCGGAAGGCGGTCATGTGTCGCTGTCGGCCACCGGATTGCGGAAGACGATAACGTTGACAGCTGAAAACGGCGACGTTTCGAATGTCTTCGACAAGGGCGTTCGTGGCAACGGCAGCGGCAGCGGCTCATACGTTTTCGAGCCGATACCGGCCGGAGATTCGCTGTTGACGGTTTCCGGCAATTATGGCATCGATTTGACCATGTTCGACGTTTCTGGAGGTGTGCCTTGGCTGACGTTATCCTCGCCGACGGCAAGCTGACGCCACATGCGAGCATATCGCAGGTGACGTTGGATTGGGCTTGCAGCACAGACGAAAACGACTTCGAATTGACCATCGATGACGCACTCGCGCCGAACGTTTCGCAAGGCTGGTATTTTTGGATTGATGGAAGCGACGTGGGAGGACGAATAGTCGATCGTCGCGTGTCTGTCGTCGGAGGAACGTCTACGACAACCTGGATAGGTCAATCGTGGACCGGAATGCTGGCGGCGAAGATCCTCCAACCTGATTCGGGACAGGATTATCTCACGGTGTCAGGCAAACTGCCGGACATACTGACCGGGCTGGTGAAGCGTATTGGCTTGGATGGTGTGTTCACCGTCCAATCGGATGATTCCTCGACTGTCACCAATTGGCGTTTCGAGAATCCACGCTACGTGGACGCCTACACAGGATTCCGCAATCTGCTCGCATCCTGCGGCAGACGCCTCGACTTCCAAGCTAAGGACAATCACATTCTGCTTGGCATCACGCCGGTCGGCATCATCGACAACACGATCGATTCCGACTTGGTGGATTTCAAGGCCGAAACCAACCGTCGCGCGGTGAATCATCTTATCGGCCTTGGCTCTCAGGAGCTCAAGGATCGTCTGGTGGTCAATTATTTCGCCGATGCAGCCGGTGCGGTGAGTCAGACGCAGACACTCGTTGGCGCCGATGAGGTATGCGCCACATACGACTATTCCAACGCGGATTTGTCTACGCTGCAATCCGAGACGAAGAAGCATCTGCAGGAGCTGCAGACCGGTGGTTCGGTCGAGGTGACGTTGTCCGATGAGGTCGGCGATGGTCTGCGCGTGGATGACAAGATTGTTGCGACGGATCAGGCTTCCGGTGTCAACGTCACCGCCGTGGTGACGAAGCGGATCGTGAAAATCGATTCCGGGATTTTGGCTTCGACGTTCGAGGTCGGACTGCCGGTGCGGTCGGCGAATGCGAACTATTCCGGTTCTTCCTCTTCGGCTTCCGGTGGTTCGACTGGTGGTGGCGTGTCTTTGACGGCTGGCCGTGGCCTGTCGATTTCAGGCGGCACGATCAACGCGGAGGTCGCTTCCGAGGATTTGGATTCCGTCAGGCAGGTTGCCGAGTCGGCGAACAAGACGGCTTCCGATTACGCGGCACAGATTGGAGCGGCGAACAAGACCGCCGAGGATGCGAAGACCGTTGCGGATGCGGCGAAGAGTGTGGCTGACGGTGCGAAGTCGGGCATGATGACCGATGGCGAGCGGTCTAAGCTCGCTTCGGTCGAACGTGGCGCGAACGCCTACACGCTGCCGAAGGCGTCCACGAACGTGTTGGGCGGCGTGAAAGTGGACGGTTCCTCGATCGTGAGCGTGGACGGCGTCATCAGCGCGCATGTCGGCGACGGCGTTTCCGGGAAGGTCGCGTTCCCGGTCGGCTATGTGGTGATGAACACGACCGGCATCGACCCTTCCGTTGATTTCGGCGGGACTTGGCGGCGGTTGCCTTCGCTTGGTTGTTCCATGTTTGAAAGGATTGGATAGTGAAGTCTGACGGTTACGTGAAGTACGTGTGCGACAAGTGCGGCAAGACCGCGTATGTCGCAGCTGGCGATACGGAGGCGCGTGAATGGTTCACCGTGCGCCGGTATTCCGCTGGCAAGGCGACCCGCATCGCGGATGATGTGACGCCTGACATATACGAATTGTGCTCCCAGTGCAATGCGTCTTTCATGGCGTTCATGCAGAAGGACGACGCTTCTTTTGAAGCATGGTTGAAGGAGGGTGAACGGTGACCATCGAACTTGTTGACGGCAAGGCCGGTACGGCTCATATTTCGAGCGAGGACAAGGCGATCATCCATCAGGCCAAGTTTTCGAAGTCCGACGTGGTGTTCGACTGGGGCGACGCGTTCAAGTGTTCGATGAGTTCGTCCAACAGGGCGACGATCGGCACCGGCTGCGCGTCGATTCAAGGCTTGGACTGGCATATCACGGCGGCGGAATCCGTGACGATCTCCAACGGGTCGCAGGGCATGAAACGCAACGACATCATCTGCGCGCATTACCATCGAGATGCCAAGACCGGTAATGAGCTGGTGAACTTGACCGTGTTGAAGGGCACGCCGCACGCGACGACCGCCGCCGACCCGACCATTCCGTCAGGGAAGATACTGTCCGGCGCGGTTGACGCGTACATGCCGTTGTGGCGTATCCCGCTTGACGGCATCACGGTCGGCACGCCGGTGCGCCTGTTCACGCCGAGGTGTGCTTTGTGGGATTCCGTAACCCTGTACAATGCGAAGGGCTTCACGGTCATCCGTACTGGCATGATG